>Ga0351900_1140_pt1 | contig 19193 bp, 17 predicted proteins | sample BONcelHT113001D3_FD_205827 | JGI IMG/M metagenome (GOLD analysis project Ga0351900, IMG submission 205827) | Enriched cells from coal bed in the Powder River Basin, Montana, United States - BONCAT cells T11 rep1 HSBNCT.T11.300.1.D3 ...
GCCGCATGAAGATGACGATGGAGATGACCGCGACCGCCGCAAACAGCGTCCAGAAGAGAAAGCTCGCGTACGGACTCGCGATATGCCCGATGAACCCGTACGGCACGACGAACGCCGAGGCCACCAAGACCGCGAACCACACGATCCAGGCGATGCGCGCTCTCTTGTCGCGACGCTCCTTCATGCGTTCCCTAGTGCCGGAAGTGCCTCCGCCCGGTCATGACCATGGCGATGCCGCGCGCCTCGGCCGCGGCCAGCACTTCCTCGTCACGCTTGGAGCCGCCCGGCTGGATGGCGGCGACGGCTCCCGCGTCGATGCACACCTCGAGCGCGTCGGGGAAGGGGAAGAATGCATCGGACGCCACCACGCACCCCTCCAATGAGTGGAGCGACTTCTGCACGGCGATGCGGGCCGAGTCCACCCGGCTCATCTGCCCGGCCCCCACGCCCACTGTCATGAGGTCCTTCACCAGCACGATCGCGTTCGACTTGACGTGCTTGGCCACCCGCCAGCCGAAGAGGAGGTCGCCCCACTCGTCCTCCGACGGAGGCCGCGTGGTCGCCACCCGCATGCTCTCGCGCTCGTCCACCTCGGTGTCGGCATCCTCTACCAGCAGGCCTCCGTTGATACGCTTCATGTCGAAGCGGCGGCGGAGGCTCTGGCGGCTCTCAGTGTCGACCAGGATGCGGATGTCGGCCTTCCGCGTCAAGATCTCGAGCGCCTCCTCCTCGTAGCCGGGCGCGGAGAGCACCTCGATGAAGTTCTTGCTCATCTCCTCTGCCAGCACCTCGTCCACCACCCGGTTCACGGCGATCACGCTGCCGTAAGCCGCGCCCGGGTCGCACGACAGAGCCTTCGTATACGCGTGGGTGATGCCCTCGGCCACGGCACACCCGCAGGGATTGTTGTGCTTGATGATGACGCAGCAGGGGAGGGCGAACTCGTCGACGAGCCGGCGGGCGGAGTCGAGGTCGAGGATGTTGTTGAAGGAGAGCTGAGCCCCGTGGAGTTGGTTGATGGTGAAGACGGGGGTGCGGTCCGCGGCGATATCGGAGTAAAGGGCGGCCCGCTGGTGGGGATTCTCGCCGTAGCGCAGGTCCTGGAGCTTCACGAAGTCGAGCATGAGGTGGTCGGGAAACTCGCCCGCTGCCTCGTTGAACCAGGTGGCGATGGCGGTGTCGTAGGCGGCCGTGTGGTTGAAGGCGGCGGCCGCAAGGCGCCGCCGCGTCTCGAAGGAGAGCCGACCTTCGTTCGCACGTAGCTCTGTCAGCACGGCGTCGTACTCGCTCGGGTCCACCACTATACCCACGCCCGAGAAGTTCTTCGCCGCCGCCCGCACCATGGTCGGACCGCCGATGTCGATGTTCTCGATGATCTCGACCTCTTTGACCCCCCGGCGGGAGGCCACCTCGCTGAAGGGATAGAGGTTCACCACCACCAAATCGATGGGCTGGATGCCGAGCTCCTGGATGGCCTGCATGTGCTCGTGCACGTTACGGTCGGCGAGAATACCGCCGTGGATGGCCGGATGCAGCGTCTTCACCCGTCCGTCCATTATCTCCGGGAACTCGGTGACCTGCGCCACCGGCGTCACGGCGATGCCGTTCTCCCCGAGGAAGCGCGCGGTTCCCCCGGTGGAGATGATCTCCACCCCCATCGCGGCCAGCCCGTCCACGAACGGCACCAGCCCCCTCTTGTCCGATACCGACACCAATGCTCGGCGAATCCTCACTGTATTCCTCCCGAAAGCGTTCTACTCTCTTGTCGCCATCCCCACTGTGGACGGCACCACCTACTCTTCAACCCGCACAAGCCGCGACCCCGGAGCCGGAGGTATCACCTTACCCCGGGCCATCAACTCCACCGCCCGCGGCAATACCCGATGCTCGACCAGGTGGATGCGCTCTGCCAACGTCTCCGATGTGTCGTCGTCGCTCACCCGCACCGGCTCCTGCATGATCACGGGACCCGAGTCGACTCCTTCGTCGATGAAGTGCACCGTCACCCCGGTAACCTTCACGCCGTAGTCGATGGCCTCCTTGAAGGCGCTGTGACCCGGAAAAGACGGCAGCAGGGCCGGATGAAGGTTGATGATACGTTGGGAGAAGCGTTTCACGAAGGATGGGCTAAGGATGTGCATGTAGCCGGCCCCTACTATGAGGTCGGCGGAGACCGCCTCGATGGCGTCCCCCATGACCCGGTCACGATCCTCGCGGGAAGCATACGCCTCGGCGCGGAACACTCGAGTAGGAATGCCTGCCCGCTCGGCCCGCTCCAGCCCGAAGACCTCGGGTACGTTGCTGATCACGAGCACGATCTCGATGTCGGCCACCTTCCGGTGCAACGTGTCGATGAGCGCCTGCAGGTTGGACCCGCTCCCCGACACGAGCACGACGACCCGGTAAGCCTCCGCTCCGCCGCGGCGCGATGCGCCCGCGGCCGCTCCGCAGCCCTCGCCGGGGGCGCCGCCCGCCCCGTCCTCCGCCGCCGCACCCTTCATCCTAGAACACTCCCTCAAGCTCGACCGGCCGCTCGCCACGCGCGATACGACCCAGCGCAAGTGGCCGCTCGCCGGCCTGCTCGAGCAGCTTGGCCACGTGCTCGGCGGCTTCCTGCGCCACCACCAGCACGAAACCCACGCCCATGTTGAAGGTGCTGAACATTTCCATCTCGGCCACCCCGCCGAGCTCCTGGATCACCCGGAACTCCCGCGGCACCTTCCAACTCTCGAAGTGCAGGCGGGCCTTCATCCCCTCGGGGATGACCCGTCCCAGATTCCCCCCGATACCTCCACCGGTGATGTGGGCCATGGCCCTCACCGGCAGGCCCAGCTCGAGCAATTCGAGCACCGGCTTCACGTAGATACGGGTGGGCCGAAGCAGCATCTCACCGAACGTGGCGCGCCCAAGTTCGCCACCATCCGCCACGGTGTCCCCCGACCCGCCGAACTCGTTCCCAAGCCCGACCCCGGCTTCCGCAAGCACGCGCCGCACCAGTGAGTAGCCGTTCGAATGGAAGCCGTCCGACGCGAGCCCGATCACTTGGTCGCCCACTTCCACCCGGGAACCGTCGATGATGGCGCTCTTCTCCGCCACGCCCACACAGAACCCGGCCAAGTCGAACTCCTGGGCGGAGTACAGACCGGGCATCTCGGCCATCTCGCCGCCCACAAGGGCGCAGCCCGACCGGCGGCAGCCTTCGGCCACGCCGGCCACCAGGGCGGCCATCTCTTCCGGCACGAGCCGGCCTACAGCCACGTAGTCGAGGAAGAACAGCGGCCGCGCCCCAAGCGTGAGCACGTCGTTCACCGACATAGCCACCAAGTCGATACCCACCGTGTCGAGCCGGCCGAGCTCCTGTGCTACGAGGATCTTCGTACCTACCCCGTCGGTTGCCGATACCAGCACCGGGTTCTCCAGCCCCAACGGCAACTCGAAGAGCGCTCCGAAACCCCCTACGGACCCCAGCACCCCTGGAATGCGCGTGCTCTCGACTGCCCCTTTGATGAGGTCCACCGCCCGCTCGCCGGCATCGATGTCCACTCCCGCCTGTGCGTATGTCAGCCCTTCGTCCGGCTTACTACGGTCAATCATCACTCTCCCTCGTCCGAGTCACATCCGTGCACGTTGTACCCACCGCGGCCGGGCGGCGAGCAGAGCCCACGGAGAGCCCTAGTGCCACAGCATCACCGAGGCCACCGTCGCCACGAGACTCACGGCGGCGAGACCCAGAAGGCGCCGATCCCTGCTTAGGAGACCCAGAAGAACACACGCAAAGAACGCTACAAGCAGGGCGAAGAGGACTACGCTGAAACCGGCGCTCATAGCGACGCGGCCCGCCTGACCGCGCGCCTGCAAGATCGGCCGCTGTGGCCACGCACGCCTCGTGGAATCCCGTCCCTCATGGGTTCAGATGGTACCATCTGAACCCATGTGGGTCGTGGTTCACCTCATGTCGGGCTTGGCTCTCGGAGCCCTCTTCCCAGACACCTGGTCAGAACGGCCCGTCTGGCTGCTCGTGACCGTTCCGGCCGCACTCTCGCTCCACGCCCTGCTCGACTTGGTCCCCCACTGGGACTACACGCGCCATCGTCTGCGCGGACTCTGGGGCTGCCTGGATGTGCTGGTCACCCTGGGATCCTTCCTCGTGGCGGCGTTCGGCCTGGGCTTCCCCGGGCTCGTGCTCCTCACCGGGGCGGTGTCGGCGCTTCCCGATCTCGACGTGCTCGACTCGCTGTTGCCGTTCGAACGCAGGGCCCGCTGGTTCCCCAGCCACTGGCGCCGCTATCCGCACGGCAGCTGCGGCCCGCTGCCCGGCGTGCTGACGCAGGCCGCCGTGGTCGGCGTCTCCGTGGCGGTGCTGGCCTTCGCAGCTTGAACGTGAAGGTGTCAGCGCGTCGCGTCGGCGTTCTGCTCGAAGCGGAGCTTGGCCAGGCGAAGATTCTCGGGTACCACACAGGGATACGAGCCGCTGAAGCAGGCCGTGCAGAAGCAATCCTCCACTCCGGTCGCCTCCCGCAAACCGTCAAGCGACAAATAGGCAAGCGACGTCGCCCCCACTTCGCGGCCCACGTCCTCAACGGACTGGTGGAAGGCGATCAGCTCGTCCTGGTCGGCCATGTCGATGCCGTAGAAACACGGGAACACGATGGGCGGCGAGCAGATACGCAGGTGCACCTCGGCGGCCCCCGCTTCGAACAGCATGGCTACGAGTCGCTGCGTGGTGTTGCCGCGCACGATGGAATCGTCCACTGCAACAATGCGCCGCCCCTCGATGTTAGAGGTGAGCGGGTTCAGCTTCATGCGTATGCCGAGACGACGCAGCTCGTCGGCCGGCTCGATGAACGTGCGCCCGATGTACTTGTTCTTGATGAGGCCGTCTCCAAAATGGATACCGCTCTTCTCCGCGAATCCGACCGCGCCCGGCTTGCCCGTGTCGGGCACGGGAATGACCAGGTCGGCCTCCACCGGAGACTCTTCCGCTAGCCGCCGGCCCATGCGCACCCGGGCATCGTAGAGCGTCTGACCCTTCATGATTGAATCGGGACGTCCGAAGTAGATGAACTCGAACACGCACAGCGACTCCCGCTTGCGCCCGGCCACCTGCTCGATGCGGTACCCGCTCTCATCGATCCAGCACATCTCGCCGGGTTCGATCTCGCGGATCGCCCGAGCGCCGATGATGTCGAGGGCTGCGGTCTCGCTGGCAAGCACGTAGCGACCTTCCATGTCGCCCAGCACCAGAGGGCGGATACCGTAGGGATCGCGAAAGCCGATGACCTCCTTGTCGGTAAGCACCACCGCGCTGAAGGCGCCGCGCAGCTGGGGGATCACCTCGCGCAGGGCGTCCTTCACATCGCCCTCGGCGCTCTGCGCCAAGAGGCCGGCGATGACCTCGGTGTCGGAGGTGGAATCGAACGTATGCCCGCAGTCGAGCAGTCTTTCTCGGAGCTCCGCCGTGTTGACCAGATTGCCGTTGTGCGCCAGGGCGACGGCCGACTGATTGCGGCCCTTGATGACCGGTTGCGCGTTGTTCCAGCCGGTGGCACCGGTGGTGGAATAGCGCACATGGCCGATGGCCGACTGACCCGTAAGACTCTTCAGAATCCGCTCGTTGAAGACCTGGGACACGAGACCCATGTCTTTGTATACGACGATCTCGGAGTTCTCGCTGACCGCGATGCCCGCCGATTCCTGCCCGCGATGCTGCAGGGCGAAGAGGGCGAAGTAGGTGAGACGCGCCACGTCCCGCTCTGGAGCGTAGATAGCGAAGATGCCGCACTCCTCGCGCGGCGAGTCGTCGAAGCGGCCGGCCGTCGCGGCCGCGGGGCGGCACATGTCGACCTTCCGGCCCGCGAAGTCACGGTACGCATGCCGTTCCGGGCCGGCCGTCAAGCTCACGAGTCCGCTGCCTCCTCTTCGCCCAGGGCCCGAGCGAGGCCTCCCTCGTAGGCCGCGGAAAGCGCGGCGACCGGGACATCCACAAGCCCTTCCTCGGTTTCGAAGGCCAGCGTACCGCCTCCCACCGCGCCCACGATCGTGCAGGGCACGCCTTCCGTCGCACACAAGGCGCGGAAGGCCTCGGCGTGCTCCGCCGCCGCCTCGACGAGCGCCCGGGTGGGCGCCTCGCCGAACAGAGCGACATCGAGCCTGTTGGCGGCACGCTCGGCGCCGGCCACGCCGTCTAGAGTGACCCGGGCTCCACGGCCGCCTGCCATGCAGCACTCGGCGAACGCCACGGCCAAACCTCCGTCGGACAGGTCGTGTGCAGACGACACTAGTCCCTCGTCGATGCCCCGGCGCAGCGCCCGCTGCAGAGCGACCTCGGCGGCCAGGTCGACATCGGGGATGCGCCCTTCCACCTTCCCGAACCAACGCTTCTGATACTCGGAACCGTCAAGCACCGGCGTGGTGTCGCCCAGGAGGAACACCATCCCTCCATCCTTACAGAAGCCACAGCCTCGGGCCTTGGTCACGTCGTCCATGAGCCCAAGCATCCCCACCACCGGCGTGGGGTAGATGGGCGCCCCGAAGCTCTCGTTGTAGAAGGAGACGTTGCCGGAGATGACCGCGCAGTCGAGCGCCTCACAGGCCTCGGCCATGCCCTCGATGGTGTGGGCGAACTGCCACATGATGGGACCCTTTTCCGGATTGCCGAAGTTGAGGCAGTTGGTGATCGCGATAGGCCGGGCGCCTGTGCAAGACACGTTGCGCGCCGCCTCCGCCACGGCCGCCTTGCCGCCCCGGTAGGGATCGAGGAACGAGTGGCGCCCGTTGCCGTCGGTGCAGAGGGCGACGCCGGCCCCGCTGCGCTTCAGCCGCAGCACCGCCGCGTCACCGCCGGGGAGCACGACCGTGTTCAACTGCACCTGATGATCGTACTGGCGCCACACCCACTGCCGACTCGCGATGTTGGGAGAGGCGAGTAAATCGAGGAGCACTGCGTCGAGGGGCGCCCCCGGGCGGGGGAAGACGGCCGGATCGACGGGCAGGTCGGACTCATGGGCGGGACGCTCTTGGACCACCGTGTAGGTGGGACCCTCGGCCAAGGCTTCGGCCGACATGTCGCCCACCATCTCGCCGTGGTGGAACACCCGCAGACGACCGGTATCGGTGACAACGCCTACGACGGTGCAGTCGAGATCCCAGCGGTCGCAGGCCTCGAACACGGCCGGAAGCTCCTCGTCGCGCACGATGCCGAGCATGCGCTCCTGGCTCTCGCTCACCATGATCTCCCAGGGGGCCATGTCGGCCTCCCTGAGCAGCACCCGATCGACGTGCAGGTCGAGGCCCACACCCCCCTTGGCCGCCATCTCACTGGAGGAGGAGGTGATGCCGGCCGCGCCCAGATCCTGCAGGGCCACGAACCTGCCCGCATGCAACAGCTCCAGGCAGCATTCGAGCAGCTTCTTCTCCGTGAAGGGGTCACCCACCTGCACAGAGGGGCGTTTCTCCTCGAGGGTCTCGTCGAATTCCTGGCTGGCCAGCACGCTCGCCCCGCCGATGCCGTCGCGGCCCGTCTTGTTGCCCATGAGCACCACATGGTTGCCCACCCCAGAGGCCACGCTCCGCACGATCTGATCGTGCCTCATGAGGCCCACCGTCATGGCGTTCACCAGACAGTTGCCGGAATACGCTTCCTCGAAGTACAACTCACCGGCCACCGTGGGAATACCCATGCAATTGCCGTAGCCCCCGATGCCTTCCACCACATGCTCGCAAAGATACCGCTGGCGCTCGAAGTCGCAGGCGCCCGCGGCCGTTGGGTCAGCGCCGGCCGGACAGGCCGGTTCGGTGGCGCCGCCCGGAACCGCCGCGGCAGCCCCCGCGCGCGTCGCTGCGGGCGCCGTGGCCTCCGGCGTGATCTCCCCGAAACGCAGGGAGTTCAGGTTGCAGATAGGGCGGGCGCCCATCGTGAAGATGTCGCGCACGATGCCGCCCACCCCGGTCGCCGCCCCCTGATAGGGCTCGACCGCAGAGGGGTGGTTGTGGCTTTCCATCTTCATGGCGATGGCCAGGCCGTCGCCCACATCTACAATGCCGGCGTTCTCTCCCGGGCCCTGCAGTACCCGCTCGCCCGTGGTGGGGAAGCGCGTGAGCAGCGGGCGGGAGTGCTTGTAGCCGCAGTGCTCGCTCCACATGAGCGAGAACACGGCGAGCTCCACGTGGGTCGGCTCGCGTTCCTGCAGCACGCAGATGGCCTCGTATTCACCCGTGGTCAGACCCAGCTCCTCATAGAGCTCAGGCATCGTACTCGGCTCCCTTTTCGGCCTCCCGGCCCTCGCCTCGAGACTCGTCCACACCCGACCCCTGTTCGTCCGCTAAGGCCCGGCAGTCGGGCCCGGCGCCGCCGATCTCTTTCCAGTCAAGCTGACTGAGGCAAACCTTGCAGGCACACGTGCCCGGCAGGAATCCCTTAGAAAAGGAGTTCCTGTGACCGCAGCGCGGGCACACCGTCTCAGACATCGCTAGCACCTCCCCAGAAGCACATGGTCAATCATCGATCCGAAAACGGACAGCCCGTCGGTACCTCCCAGTATCGCCTCGCTCACCCGCTCCGGGTGGGGCATCATGCCGAGAACCGTACCCCCTTCATCGATGATACCGGCCACGTTGCCCTCCGCGCCGTTGGGATTGGCGGACGGAGTGACGCTGCCCTCCTCGTCACAATACCGGAACACCACGAGGCCGCGATCCTCCACTCCGCTCTGCCCGTCGGGCCCACCGGTCCAGTTGCCCTCGTTGTGGTTCACCGGGATCTGGATGACCTGCCCCACACGGAAGCGGCTGGTGAACGGTGTATCGACCCGCTCCACCCGCAGGTGCTGTGCGTGACAGATGAACTTGAGACTGCGATTACGAAGAAGAGCCCCCGCCAGGAGATGACCCTCGGCGAGGATCTGAAAACCGTTGCAGATACCCAGCACCAAGCCGCCGTCGCGCGCGAAGGCGGCGACTTCCTGCATGATGGGACTGAAGCGCGCGATGGCTCCCGTGCGCAGATAGTCGCCGTACGAAAACCCGCCCGGCAGTACGATGCAGTCGGCGCCACCAAGATCACGGTCTTTGTGCCACAGATAGTAGGGCTCGGCCTCCGGAAGGTGTTCCAGCGCGTGCACGGTGTCGTATTCGCAGTTCGAGCCGGGGAACACGACCACGCCCACGCGGACCCTGCCCTTACCTCCGGGGTGCTCCATCACGCCCCGGCCTCCTGCGTGCCGGATTCATATCCGCCGGAAGCCTCGGCGGAGAGCTCGAAGGAATAGTCTTCGATGATGGGGTTGGCCAACAGCCGGCGGCACATAGAATCTACCTCGGCAGAGACGGCCTCCCGCTCATCTCCCTCCACCTCGAGCGTTATGAAGCGGCCCACACGGATCTGCCCAACGCCCGTGTGGCCGAGGGCCGGCAGAGCCCTCTCGATGGTGGCCCCTTGGGGATCGAGGATCCCCTTCTTGGGCGTCACGTAGACGGATACCTTGTACATGCGGACGCTCCTTCTGCACTCACGCCGGGAATCGTGCGGGGGACGGCCCCCGTACGATTCCGCAGCCGTTTCTGCTTCGCGCTCGGCCGCCGCCTACCGACCGCTGCCTACCGACCGACGCCGTTTCACCGGCCTACTCCAGGATGCGCCTCAGTACCTCGGCGTAGGCGTCTTCTACCCCGCCCAGATCGCGCCGGAAGCGATCCTTGTCGAGCTTCTCCTTGGTATCGGCGTCCCACAGCCGGCAGGTATCGGGTGATATCTCGTCGCCCAAGCGCACGACTCCAGCCGAGTCCTTGCCGAACTCGAGTTTGAAGTCGACCAAGATGATGCCCTTGCCTGCGAAGAAACCCGTGAGCACCTGGTTAACTTGGCGCGAGAGCCGCGTGGCCTCCTCGAGATCCTCAGGGGAGATGACGCCGAGTTCGTCGAGATGGCTCATGCACAACAGTGGATCGCCGAGGGCGTCGTCCTTGTAGTAATACTCCACGATGGGCGGATGCTTGAGCGGCGTGCCTTCAGGATAGCCGATGCGGGCAGACAGCGAGCCTGCGGCGATGTTCCGTACCACGAACTCCACCTGGAACATGTCCAACCGGCGTATGACCATGGCCGTCTCAGACTCGGTGCTCAGGAGGTGGGTGGGCACTCCCTCGCCCTCCACCAGCTCGAACAAGCGAGCGGAGATGGCGTTGTTCATGCGACCCTTGCTCGCTATTGTGCCCTTCTTCTTGCCATCGAAAGCCGTGGCCGAATCCTTGAAGTCCTGGATATAGACATCGGGATCGTCGGTGGCGTACACGACCTTAGCCTTGCCCTCGTGGAGCTTCTCGCCTCGAATCATGCTGGTTCAGCCTTCCGTACTGATGGGTTAACAAGCGAGGGGCGCCGCGAAAGCGGGTCCGGACGGAGGCCGCCAGCGGTCACACCGTAGCGCTATTCTAGCATCCGAAGCCGGGGGCGCTCGGCGGCATCAGGGGTTCTCGGACATCAGGTGCTCCTCCGCGAGACCTCGCACCACGGCCACACGCCGCTACCAGGTGAGGCGCTCCACGCGGGCGAAGATGATCCCCAGATTGCGCAGGTGATAAGCGGGATCGAAGCAGGCTTCCAACACGGTGGGACCTCCCAAGCGCGACACCAGCTCGTCATCCTCCAGCAGAAGCTCCCTGAAGGAACGCTTCTCCCGCCAAGCCATCATCGCGTTGCGCTGCACGAGGGCGTAGGCGTCGTCGCGCGCGTAGCCTGCCTTCACCAGTTCCAACAGCACCCGCTGACTGTAGACGAGCCCGTGGCTCTTCTCTACGTTGGCCGCCATGGTGTCGGGGTAAACAAGGAGAGTGTCGACAAGCCAAGTGGCCTTCTCGAGCATGTAGTGGAGAAGGATGGTGCTGTCGGGAAGGATGACCCGCTCGGCGCTCGAGTGGCTGATGTCGCGCTCGTGCCAGAGGGCCACGTTCTCGAACGCCGCCACCATGTTGCCCCGGATAACACGGGCCTGCCCGGCGAGGCGCTCGGAGATGATGGGATTGCGTTTGTGCGGCATAGCCGAGGAACCCTTCTGGCCCGGCGCGAAGTACTCCTCGGCCTCGAGCACCTCGGTGCGCTGGTAATGGCGCACCTGCACCGCCATCTTCTCGAGGGAGGTGGCGAGGAGCGCCAAGGCGGACATGAACTCGGCGTGACGGTCGCGCTGCACGATCTGGGTGGAGATAGGTGCAGGCGTGAGGCCCAGCTTGGCGCACACGAGCTCTTCCACCCGGGGATCGATGCTGGCGTAGGTGCCGACCGCACCGGAGATCTTACCGACGGCCACCTGCTCGGTGGCCCTCTCCAGGCGCTCCAAGCCCCGCTTGACCTCGAAGGCCCACAGGCCCAGCACCATGCCGAAAGTGATGGGTTCCGCGTGTACGCCGTGGCTGCGCCCGATCATGACCGTGTCGCGATGCTCCAGCGCCCTTCGCGTAAGCACGCGCCCGAGTTCCCGGGTCTGTTCGGCAAGAAGCGCTCCGGCCCGCTTGAGCTGAAGGCCGAGAGCGGTGTCGAGCATGTCTGAGGAGGTCATGCCGAAGTGGATGTACTTGGCCGATTCCCCCACATACTCGGCCACGTTGGTGAGGAAGGCTATGACATCGTGGTTCGTGGTGAGCTCGATCTCGGCCACCCGCTCCACGTCGAAGTCGGCCTTCGCCTTGATCTCCTCGACCGCCCCCGGAGGGATCTCCCCCAGCTCCGCCCAGGCCTCGCACGCCGCGATCTCCACCTCGAGCCAGGCGGCCATGCGGGCCCGATCGGACCACAAAGCCCCCATCTGCGGCGTGCTGTAGCGCTTGATCATCTCGGCCTCCTGGTCTTACAGCGTTTCGGCGCCCAGTCCCGTCGCCGTCGACGAGAGCCAGCAGAGCCGCAGTATCTTCGCCGCGAGGATTGCGGCATTGCGGGCACCGTTGATGGCTACGCACGCCACGGGCACACCAGACGGCATCTGTACGATGGAAAGGAGCGAATCGAGCCCCCCCAGATCGGACGTCTTGATGGGAACGCCGATGACGGGCAGCTCGGTAAAGGAAGCTACCACTCCCGGCAGGGCGGCGGCCTTGCCGGCACCGGCGATGATGACCTTGAGGCCTCTCTTTTCCGCCGATAGGGAATACTGGCGAACGGCGTCAGGATCGCGATGAGCCGACAACACGTTCACCTCGAAGCCTATGCCGCGGGCGGCGAGCTCTTCCGCGGCAGCCTTCATGACCTCTTCGTCGGACTTGGACCCCATGAGGATACCTACCAACGGAGGATTTACACCCACCTCTTCGAGCATCTCCTGTATGCGCTCCTCGGCCTGCGTCTGTGCCGCCATGTTCCTACCCCCTCAATCCCGGCCCTGGCCCAATTGCGTCCGGGCCTCCGCGACTTCGGCTCTTAGACCGATGTCGCGCCGATACTGAGCTCCGGCAAAAGAAATGTGGTCGATCCCCTCATAGGCCCGCTTCCTGGCCTCGGCGAAAGTCGGCCCTACGGCGGTGACCGCAAGCACACGGCCTCCCGCAGTGGCCAACATTCCGTCACTCACGGCCGTACCGGCGTGGTACACACGCACCCCCGGAATCGCTCCGGCCGCGTCCACGCCCGTGATGACATCACCTCTGGAGCTGCTTTCCGGATATCCCCGGGATGCCATTACCACTCCTACGCAGACTCCGGGATGCCACTCCACCCGAGCGGGAAGCTCTCCGCCCCTGGCGGCCGCCAACAACATCTCGAGGAGATCGGACTTCAGGCGCGGTATGAGTACCTGCGTTTCCGGATCGCCGAAGCGACAGTTGAACTCCAGCACTTTGGGGCCCTCGCTGGTCAGGATCATGCCGCAGTAAAGGACTCCCCGGTAGGAGATGCCCCGATGGTTGAGCTCCGCCACCGTGGGACGAACGACGGTACGCACGATATCGGCGTACAGCTCATCGTCAACGCTGGGTACCGGGGAATAGGAACCCATGCCCCCGGTGTTCGGACCCCGGTCGTCGTCGAAGATCCGCTTGTAGTCCTGTGCGGGAGTCAGCGGCAACACTTTGTTGTCGCACACAATGGCCAGCAGGCTTGCTTCCTCGCCCTCGAGGAACTCCTCTACCAGTACGGTGTCGCCGGCCGCTCCGAAGTGTCTCTCTACGAAGCAGGCCCGCAGCGCCGCCTCCGCCTCGGCCTCGGTGGTGCAGATCATGACGCCCTTGCCCGCGGCCAGACCATCGGCTTTGACCACCAGCGGAGCACCCATCTCGCGCGCGAACATAAGCGCAGGTTCGAGCGCGTCGAACACCTCGGCGCGGCCGGTAGGCACCCCGGCTGCGTGCATGATGTCTTTGGCGAAAGCCTTGGACCCCTCTATGAGCGCGGCCTCCCTCAGGGGACCGAACACCGGGATGTCCCTCCACGCGAACTCATCGGCAAGGCCTGCCACTAATGGGGCTTCCGGACCCACCACCACGAGACCGATCCGCTTGGATTCAGCAAACGCAACAATCTCGGCTGCGTCTTCCCCGTCGAGCGGCACCTGCTCCGCCACCTCGCCGATACCGGCGTTGCCGGGCGCACAGAACAGCCGCCCAAGCAAAGGGCTCCGCGAGATGCCATCCACGAGAGCATGCTCCCGTCCGCCGCCGCCCACCACCAGCACGTCGATACTCATGTCTCCCTCCCCTTGACCCTGCGGATTCTGCCGTCCGCCGGCCACATTCGCCCTACCACGCGAGTTCGCCGATCGGGATGGTCTGCTCGCGCGCAGGCCCCACCGAGACTATCCGCAAGGGAACCTCTGCGAAGTTGGACACAAAGGCCAGATACGCCTGCGCCTCGGCCGGCAGAGCGGCCAATTCCCTGGCCCCGGAGATATCCGACCGCCAGCCCTCCAGAGTCTCGAGCACCGGCTCCACCTCCCGGACGGCCGCCTGATACGGAGGAAAATCGGGATATACCTTGCCGTCAGACTTGTATGCGCAGCAGACCTTGATCTCATCGAAATCGTTCAGCACGTCGAGTTTGGTCACGCAGAGCCCCGTGAGACCACTGATACGAGCCGCATAGCGCAGAGCCACCAAATCTAGCCAGCCGCAGCGGCGCTCCCGACCTGTGGTCGTGCCAAACTCACGCCCCACCTCGCGGAGCCTTTCCCCGTCCGCGTCGTGCAGTTCCGTAGGGAACGGACCCTCACCCACGCGGGTGGTGTACGCCTTGCAAATGCCGAGGACTTCGTCCACGTAGGTCGGCCCGATGCCCGCACCCACACAGGCAAACCCCGCGCTTGGATTGGAGGACGTGACAAACGGATAGGTACCGTGGTCGAGATCCAGCAGGATGCCCTGCGCGCCTTCGAACAACACCTGCCTGCCCTGCTTGACTGCCTTCCACACCAGCGCCGACGTATCGGCTATGTACGGCGCGAGAGATTCGGCCGCCTGCATGAAGCGACCGCACTCCTCCGGCAGCGAAGCCACGTCGGCCTCGTGTACCAGCCGGAGCTCGCGGGTCTTGGCTTCGAGGATCTCCCTGACCTTCCGCCGGAACCCCCCGCGGTCAAGCACCTCCTGCATGCGGATGCCGATGCGGGCCGCTTTGTCTGCATACGCGGGACCTATCCCGCGGCGCGTGGTGCCGATTCTTCCTTTGCCGAGAGCCATCTCGTACGCGCCGTCTTCCAGCAGGTGATACGGCATGATGAGATGCGCGCCGCCCGACACCTTGAGATTGCTGACGGAGATGCCTCTCTCCTCGAGCTTCCAGATCTCCTCGCGCAGTGCCACCGGATTCACCACCACCCCGTTGCCGATGATGGCCTGAGTGCGCGGATTGAAGATGCCCGAAGGCACCAGGTGAAGGGCGAACTTGCCGAACTCGTTCTCGATGGTGTGCCCGGCGTTGTTGCCGCCTTGATAGCGAACCACCACATCGGCCTGGTCGGCAAGAAGGTCGACTACTTTGCCCTTGCCCTCGTCACCCCACTGGGCACCCACGATAATCCTAACGGGCACGTGACCCCTCCTCGAACTGTGCGAGTATCCGGAGAGCACAGTGTACTACACCGCCGGGAGGCCACGATCGGGTCCTGCCGCCCGCCGCCCTCGCGTGCGCCGCCCGGGCCGCCCCGATCCTGCGCCGCACCAAAGACCGGCCGCCCTAAGAGCAGCCGGCGCGGGCCGCCAAGACGGCCCGCGCGGCCACCAGGCCCGAGACCGAGGCCTGCATGATGCCCCGAGTGACTCCCGCCCCGTCGCCCACAGCATAGAGGCCATGCACGTGGGTCTGCAGCCCAGTATCGAGCTCGAGCCGCGACGAGTAGAACTTGACCTCTACCCCATACAGAAGTGTGTCGCGGCCGGCAACACCGGGAAGCAGCCGATCCATGGCCTGTAGCATGTCGATGATGTCCCGCAGGTGGCGATAAGGAAGTACGAAGCTGAGGTCGCCGGGGGTGGCCTCAGCCAAGGTGGGCTCCACGGTGCCCCGAGCAAGCCGCTCCGGCGTGGTCCGGCGGCCGGCCTGTAGGTCGCCCAGACGCTGTACGATGATGTCGTGGCCGAGCAGGTTGGCGAGCCGGGCGACGGACTTGCCGTAGACGATTGGCTCCTTGAAGGGCTCGGTGAAACGAGTGGAGACGAGAAGCGCGAAGTTGGTATAGAGGGTTCTGCGGCCCTCCTCGGCGTAGCTGTGGCCGTTGACAGTGACCACGTCGCCGTAGCTCTCCTTGCACACCACGCCACAGGGATTCATGCAGAATGTGCGGACCGGGTCCTCGAAGTACGGAGTGGTGTAGAGAAGCTTGGGCTCGTAGAGATCCTGTGCGACCGTCTCGAGCACGAGGGCGGCCACTTCCACCCGCACTCCGATGTCCACCGCGTTGCTGGTGACGGACAGTCCTAGTCGGTGGGCCTCGTCTTTGAGCCACCCGGCCCCTTCGCGGCCCGGCGCCGCGATCACCGCATCGGCCTGGATCGAGAGACCATCCGCGGTGCGTAACCCACTCACCCGGCCGTCCACGACGTCGAGCTCCACAACCGAGACGCCCGTCCGCACTTCCACTCGGCCTTCGAGCGCTCGGCGCATGTCGCTAAGCACCTGCACGCAGCGTTCGGTGCCCATGTGGCGGATGGGCGAATCGACAAGTATCAGACTCTCTCTCAGCGCGCGCAGCCGCCACTGCCCGGACACGTCGGAATCCGTGCCGTACATGCGCGTGGGAGCGCCGAACTCCAGCCAATCCCGATCCACCTCGGCCAACAACGCCTCGAGCTCCGCCCGGGACAGATACTCGCCCAGCCAACCGCCCACCTCGGGGCTCAGGGTGAGCTTGCCGTCGGAGAACGCACCCGCGCCTCCCCAGCCGGAGGTGATGCCGCACGGGTGGCAGCGGACGCACCGCCCCGTCTGCCTGGCCGGACAGTTGCGCCTCTCAATGTCGGAGCCTTTCTCGAGCAGCAGCACGCGAAGTTCCGGCGCCTTCGCAAGCTCGAGCGCGGCAAAGATGCCGGCCGGTCCGGCCCCGACGATGACGGCGTCGTAGTGTTCGGCCTTGCCCGCGGTCCCCACGATCTAGCTCCGGTCTTCCGAGGCCATATCGGAGAACTTCGTGTAGTTCTGGATGAAGGCCAGCTTGCACATGCCGATGGGTCCATTTCGCTGCTTGCCCACGATCATCTCCGCCGTGCCCTTGTCCGCGCTATCCCGGTTGTATACCTCGTCGCGATAGATGAAGAGCACTACGTCGGCGTCCTGTTCTATGGCTCCTGATTCCCTCAGGTCGCTCAGCACGGGCCTGTTCCCGGAGCGCTGTTCGACGAGCCGGGAGAGCTGCGACAGCGCCAACACCGGCACGTTGAGTTCCCGGGCCATTATCTTGAGTGAGCGGGAGATGGCGGAGATCTCCTGCTGGCGGTTCTCGGAGCTGCCGTCGCCCACCATGAGCTGTAGGTAGTCGATGATGACCAGGCCCAGGTTCTTCTCCTTGGACTTGAGCCTTCGAGCTTTGGCCCGGATCTCCATCATATTGGCCTGAGCGGTGTCGTCGATGTAGATAGGAGCCTTGAAAAGCGGAGCGCAGGCGGAGGTCAACTTGCCCCACTCCGACGCCTGCAGCTGCCCGTGACGCAGACGGTGGCTGTCGACGCGGGCCTCGCTGCACAGCATGCGCTGCACGAGCTCCATCTTGGCCATCTCCAGGCTGAACACTGCGACACCCTTCCCCTGCTCCACCGCTACGTTCCGGGCGACGTTGAGAGCGAAGGCCGTCTTGCCCATGGAGGGCCGCGCGGCCAGAATGACCAGGTTTGCCGGCTGCAGACCAGTAATGATGTCGTCAAGCCGCTTGAAGCCGGTCTCGACCCCCGCGGTATGGCGGCCTTCCGACATGATGCGCTCGAGCTCGGTAAAGCTGTCGCCGATGAGATCTCCTATGGGAGTGAACTGCTCCGAGGTGCGGGTCTGAGAGATATCGAACACGAGTTGCTCGGCCCGGTCGATCAGCTCCCGTGGCTCCCCCTCTCGCCGATAGCCCATCTCGGCGATCTCGCCCCCCACCTCGATGAGGGACCGCAACATGTAGTTCTCCCGTACGATCTCGGCGTAGTAACGGGCGTTGGTGACGGCGGGAGCTGCCGACACGAGGCTGTGCACGAACGCCCGGCCGCCCACTTCCTCGAGGCTCCCGCGCGTGCTCAACTCCTCGGAGACGGTGATAGGGTCGACGGGCTCGCCCCGAGCGTACAGATGCTCTATCGCCTCGTAGATGGACTGGTGTGCGCCCCGGTAGAAGTGCTGGCCACGCAGCACTTCTGTGACGCCCGAGATCATATTGGGCGCCATCATGAGCGAACCGAGCACCGACAGTTCGGCCTCGAGATTCTGCGGCGGAAGATGGCCGCCATCGGCGGCCGCTTCCGCCCGGCTCGTCTTAGCCATCAGGCCCCCCTTCCGCCCATCCTGACCGCTGCCTTTCATCTACTCGACTCCCACCACACACGAGCCACACGCCGGACAGGGCCGGTCGATCCTGCGACCGGCCCTGAAGCCTACTCGTCCTTGGCGACGATGATGACTTTGACTTCGGCGTGCTCCACTGTCTGATGAACGTCCACCGGTACCATGTATGTACCCAAGGCCTTGATGTGATCTTCGAGTAGGACCCGGTGCTTGTCGATGCGAATATTGCGAGCCGCATAGATGGCCGTAGCTATGTCCTGATTGGTGATCGAGCCGAAGAGCTTCTCGCCTTGGCCGGCGGCCGCCGGGATGGTGAGCACCGTCTTGCTCAGCATATCCCGCACATCTTCGGCCCGTTCGGCTTCACGACGCTCCTGATCCGCCTTCTCCTCCATATCCCGCCTGACTTCCGCAATACGCCCAGGCGTGGCGACCTCGGCCAGTTTGCGAGGCAGCAGGTAGTTGCGGGCGTAGCCGTCACTCACCCCTGCCACTTCACCCTTGCTGCCGACACCATCCACATCTTTCAGCAATATGACATCCATCTAGCCTTCCTCCCGGTCACGCTCGCGCGGGGCCTCCCCCGGCAACACGTCCGTTCCGTCATTATCTCTTCGCGCAAACCTGCGCCTTACATCGAGCCACGTATCCAGCAGCCCCACCCAGCTTGCAAGCTGTATGAACAGCTGGCCCGTCAGCATGAGGGCGATGAGCAGAAAGGAACCTCCCCCGCTCATGCGGCGGGAGATCGCCAGCCAGCGCGCCAGAGCCAGACCTTGGAACATGAACAGGGACTGGAACACGAGCATGAGGTTCAGGCCCACCACCCGTGCCGCAAACTCCTGTTGCCCCAACCTGGGTGCCAAGAACAGCAGACCAAGGCCTACGATCAGACCGTAAGCGAGCGACCAGTGGAGTCTGAACTCCGAGAACGCCGAGTTGGCAAGCGGCAGCCCCATGCGCCGATAGACTCTCCCGCCCAAGCCGATCATGGCACCCGCGATGAACACACCGGCCATACCGAGGAGGCCAGGAAGCATGTACGGCAAGACACTGAGCCACTCCCTGAAGCCGCCGAGAACGGAATCCGCTGTCGCTCCGGAAGCTCCGTACATGCCGGCTCCCGCGACCACCGCCTCCTCGAGCATGACCTGCAACTGCTGCATGGACATGCCCATGACGAACCACACCACGACCGACGAGACACCCACGGCGAGAGCCGCCACGCCGGCGACGCTCAAGA
>Ga0351900_1142_pt1 | contig 18770 bp, 15 predicted proteins | sample BONcelHT113001D3_FD_205827 | JGI IMG/M metagenome (GOLD analysis project Ga0351900, IMG submission 205827) | Enriched cells from coal bed in the Powder River Basin, Montana, United States - BONCAT cells T11 rep1 HSBNCT.T11.300.1.D3 ...
TATCCGGACACGGAGCCGTGGGTGGCGACCAATTTCATCCGTTAGATCGGCGCCGGTCGATGCTGGAGCCAGCGCTCGATGAGATCACGGAGGTCGTCTGAGAACCAGACCCCCCGGTCCTAACCGTTTGCCTCCCCGCCTTGCAGCGCGTTTGCCCTTCTCGCCGAGAAAGCCCAAGAGACTCATTCTGCCCGCAGAACCTACCTGTGCACGGCTACGCGGGCATGTTCATGGTCTATACCCCTGAGCACATTGGGTCAAATCGGGCACTGCGCCCGGAAGGCTTCTGCTCCGAGGGTGTACGAAACACGTGTCAAGAGGAGCCTACGAGCTGGCGCTCAAGCTCCGACTCCCGAGGCCAGCTCTCCATCCAAAATCCACTTGTTCCTGCCGTTTGATGAACTAACGAGCGATTTACGCGGGCCGGAAGGTCGCGGGGCGGCACCGCCACTTCGGTGCGGACGGCGGTGAAGCCGTCGTGGTGGCGGGCGCGCATGTTAGCCACCACCGCTCGGCAGAACTGATGGGAGGCCCGAATGGGCCGCCCCCGCTACAACTCTTTTGCCGCGGCTACGAACTCCGACACGGTCCGGTCTGCCGCCCGAATGAGCGACCGGAGTGTCCATCTGGCCACCGTTCGATGGTCTGGGACCGACAGGGTGGCCAGGAAGCCATCCTTCACCAACACGATGTGACTTCCCCGCTGGCGTGCAACTTCCCAGCCAAGGGATTCGAACACCCGCAAAACCTCGTGCCCGCTCGGCAAAGGCAGGGGAGGCATCTAGAGAGCTACCTCGACCTGTTTGGTCTCGATGGTGAGCGGCAGCCCGCGCTCGGCACGCACTTCCACGCAGACGACAATCGCCTCCTGCACGTTGAAGAGCGCTTCCTCGCGGGTGTCCCCCTGGCTCACGCAGCCGGGGATAGCCGGACACTCCGCGATCCAAATCCCATCCTCATCCCTGTCCACCGTAACGAAGAACTTCATGGCAGTAGTTCCCTTCAACTGCTTGCCTCTGCGTATATGGTACCTCAGCCCGGGGCCATTCGATCTCGTATCGCCAACTCATACTATGCCGCCCCGCCTGGTGGGGGTAGATATACTTGGGCGTCCAGCACCTCCACGGGCGGTTCGGGCTCCGAAGTGGTCTCTGCGCCCCCGCTTCTCGTCACGGCGTGCCGCACTCGGTCGTGCGACTTCTCCAGTCTCAGCGCCCGCTCCTGCGCCAATTCCTCCAAGAGCGGCCGCACCTCGTCTGACTCCGCAAGGATGCGCTCCAGCGCGTTCCGCTGCCGGTCGGGAGTGACGGAAGCGGTGGGCGTCACCGCGAGTAGCGCTTCGACCTCCGCGGCGCCGAGCCACTCCGCCGCGCTCGGCGCCCCTCGGAAACCAACAAAGCAGCTGCCTGCAAACCGACAGAATGCCGGAGGCGGGATTCGAACCCGCACGGGCATAGCCCTACGGTGTTTAAGACCGTTGCGTCTGCCATTCCGCCACTCCGGCAGGTCGAGAGCATGTCTATCGTAACAAGCGCGAGGGTGCCAAGGCCACCCGCCGATAACACAGTGGACGCACGAGCTACCCTATTCCGCAGCCAGGATCACCCCATCCAGGATGTCCCGCTCCGACACTAGAATCAATCCGTATCCCAGCGCATCCATAGCGGCCAGCACGATCTCGGCGCCCGCCACGATCACGTCGGCCCGACCCCGCTGCACGCATGGAAGCGCAGACCTCTCGGCAGTGGACATCGTCGCGAGGCGCTCCAGTTGTCGCGCGATCTGTTCCCGGCTAAGCATCGTGAGATGAACCGCATCGGGATCGTAGGCCGAAAGCCCAAGAGAAAGGCAGGCAAGGGTGGTGACGGTGCCCGCCACTCCCACGAGCGTCTCGCCACCCCCGAACACGGATGCGCAGCCGGACAGCAGACCGAGGGCGTGCGCGCGGATCCGCGCGCGCTCTTCGGAGGTGGGAGAATCCCCCTCGATCATCGCTTCGGTCATTGAGACGCAACCCAGATCTAGTGACTGCGCGAGCAATGACTCGCCGCCCGGATCCCAGCGAACGAGCTCGGTACTGCCCCCGCCCACGTCGAGCAGCACCACCTCGCCGGGCACGTCCACGGTCGCGCCCGAGTAGGCCAAGGCAGCTTCGAGCTCTCCGCTCAGCACACCGGCGGTGATACGGAAGTAGCGGCCCAGTTCCTGGACGAACGCCGCCCCGTTCTCCGCCCGCCGCGCCGCGCTCGTGCCGAACAGCGTGATGCGCTCAGCACCCAGGTGACGGGCCTCCTCCACGTAACGGTCGACCACAGCCCGAGTGCGGGTCATAGCCGCCTCGCCCAGCCACGGATGCGCCGACTGCAGACCTTCGCCAAGCCTGGTGACCTCAGCACGCCGCACCAGAGGATCGGGCCACCGCCTGGTGCCCGTACTCCTCACATCGGCCACCATCAGCCTGACTGAGTTGGTCCCCACGTCGATGGCGGCCCGCCGATCATTCACCTGCTCGTACTCACGGCAGCGAGCGTCCGCGCACCAGAGCTCCCCCAACGACGCGAGGAACAGGCTCCACTGCTCCTCGTCGGCGCTGCCCAGCCCGCCCGCCTCTCCACCGCCGGCTTCGGAGCCACGCCCCTGCCATTCTCCGAGCGCGGCCAGAACGGCGGCCGCATACGCATGGAGACAGGAAGCGCGTTCGGGGCCGGTGGGCCCCCCAATCCCCGCCTCGAGCACACGCAGGCCGTCGCGAAGCCCCTGCCGCACGGCGGCTGCGTACCCTTTTTCTGCATCGTTGGCGCCCGCGTAGAGCTCCCGGCGGCGCGCTCGATACAGGGCAGTGAGCCTGTCCAGAGACCGGCGAAGCGCCGAGTCCCCGGTCACGAGCGCGCGGAGCGCTTCCACTCCTCCCGCTTCCTCGAGCCCGCTCACGCGTGCCACCGCCGAAGGACAGGTGAGATACAGCAGCGTGGGAAACGGCGTACCGTCGTCCAGGTAGGGAGCAGTCTCGATAACCGACGGATACCCGTGGGGACAGAACGCAGCCAAACCGATCAGCCCGCGAGGGCGACGCCCAAGCTGTCGCTCCACCAGGCGTTCGACGCGCACGCTCTCGGAATCGAGTGATTCTTCGTGAGGATTCACTGTAGAAGGCGGGCGAACTCTTCCAAGGCCATGAAGGGTCTCATACGCACCCGTGGTAGCTCGAACGTAGTGTCCCGATTGGCTTCCTTGCCCGGTTTCGTCGTGACCGCCATACGATATCCGGCCTCTATGAGCGCCGCTATCACTTCGTCGTCATAGGCCCCCGAAGGATAGCAGAACGCCGTCGGAGCCACGCCCACCTGTCGCTCGATCTCGTCTCTCGACTCTTCCAACTCCTTCGCAAGCCTTTCGGCTCCCACCGCGCTCAAGTCGGGATGCGACACCGTATGCGAGCCTATGGCCATGCCCTCCGTGTGCATCTCTCTGACCTCATCCCAGGTGACATAGCCTTCTCCGCCCACCTTGCCGGTGATCAGGAAGAACGTGGCCGCAAATCCATGCTTCCGAAGGATGGGATAAGCCACGCTGTAGTTGTCGGCGCCCCCGTCATCGAACGTGAGGATGACCGGCTTCTCGGGCATCGAAGCGCCCTGGAGGCCGGCCTCGAGCCGGGCATAGCCGATGACCGTGTAGCCGTTATCGACCAGGTAGGCCATCTGCTCCTCGAACTCGTGGGTACGGACGGTGAGGCTGTCGGCGTAGGGGCCGGCCGGCGGAGGCGTTGTGTTCACGTAGTGGTACATCAGGATAGGGATCCTGACGGTGGTAGGGATACTCGCAGAAGGGTTCTCAGCCGGAGCAAGAACCGTCGCCGGCGAAGCGGTCGATACAGTCGATGCGACCGAGTGTCCCTCAGCGTCGACCGGCGAAGGCAAGGCCGCGCCCAACGCCGCGATGACGCCCGCGACCAACACGAGCACTACGAGTGCGAACAGGCGTCCGCCTGCGCAGCCGACGTTGCGCTCGCCCTTCGGGCTGCTACCGGAAGAGACCGAACACCGCCTCGACGAACCTCTCAATTGGACCTTTCTCCCACGAAGAGTCCGTGTCGGCTTCCTCGCTGATCGCAAGTCTCGGCCGATCACCCGCGTCGCCGCGCTCCGACACCGGCCCGGCTCCCGGTAGGGCCTCATCGGGCCCTCCGGTGACGATGAACACGTCTTCGCCCGCGCGGGCATACACGAGCTCCTGTCGGGCGATAACCTCGATGCTGTCGTCGGAGTCGAGCCTCTTCACATGCTCCTCGTAGGCCGCGAGCTGTTCCTCCATCTGCTGCACGACCTGCGCCTTCTGTTCGGCCCGCGCCCGAGCGTGGAGGTAGTCGGTAACGGGGCCACGGTTCGCCGCTACGGCGACCGCGAGCACGACCATGACAACGATGATCGTGACAAGGCGGCGCCGCGCACGAACAGAGCGGACGCTCGAGGAGTTTGGGCTTGCTGATCTCTTGGCTTTGCGGCTCACTATCGGCCCTCTGGTGTGTCTCGACATATTCGGGCCTACGCCGGGCCGCACCTGCCTGCAGACGGCACCCGTTCCACCTTTATGAGGTTCGTGGATCCGGGGGTACTGATCTTGGCGCCGCAGGTCACCACCACACTGTCTCCCTCCGAGACGATGCCGGCCCCGCAGGCTGCCTCCACCGCCAGGCCGATGGTGCCATCGGTGTCTTCCGCTTCGCGCACGAGGAGCGGGTGTACCCCAAAGGGAAGGCAGAGCTGCCTCTGCACTGCCTCCGAGATGGTAGCTGCCACGATGGGCACGAAGGGGCGGAAGCGGGCCACCTGCCGAGCCGTGGCCCCGGTCTGCGTGGGAGTGATGATGGCCGCGGCCGAGAGTTCGGAGGCCAAGTAGTAGGCGGCCCTACTGATGGCCTCAGCCACTGCGGGCCCCACCGGCATATCGCACAGCACCCCCGGCCACGAGACACGCGACTGCGGGCTCTGCGACTCCGTCAACCGCTCCTCAGTGGTGCATACGATGCGGTCCATGGTCTCGAGAACCAACACCGGGTGGTCGCCAACCGCAGTCTCACCCGAAAGCATGACGGCGGACGCGCCGTCGTACACGGCGTTGGCCACGTCGGACGCTTCCGCGCGAGTAGGGGAAGCCGCTCGGGTCATCGACTCCAGCATCTGCGTTGCGATGATGACCTCTTTGCCGGCGGCGATGCACTTCTGCACGATGGCCTTCTGATGGAGAGGGACGACCTCCGGAGCCATCTCCACCCCCAGATCACCCCTGGCGACCATTACGGCGTCCGCTTCCTCCACGATGGAATCGATGGCCAGGATAGCCTCCCGCTTCTCGATCTTGGCCACGATACGGGCTTCGGATCCGAGCTGCTTCAAGTGATGACGCAGCAGACGGATATCGGCAGCCGCGCGCACGAACGAGAGCGCCACGAAGTCGACCTGCTGTTCCACGCCCAGAGAGAGATCGGCCAGGTCCTTGTTGGTGAGAGAGGGCACGTCCAGAAACGTGTCGGGAAGGTTGATCCCCTTGCGGTCGCTGACAAGGCCCCCTTCTTCCACGACCGCCAGGACTCCATCGTCCCGCAGACTCTGCACGCGAAGCCGGATGGCCCCGTCGTCGATGAGGATCCGGTCACCCACGGCCACCTGGGCCGCGAGGTCTTGCAGGGATACCGGCAACCGTTCCGCTGTTCCCATTTCCCCGTTGTCTGGATGGAGTGTCACACGGCTTCCCCGCGGAAGTGACACACCCCCTCCCGTCACCTTTCCCAGACGCACCTTCGGCCCTTGGAGATCCTGCATGATGGCGACAGGCCCGCCCTGGTCGGCGGATGCACGTCTAAAAGCGGCGATCTGGGCAACGTGATCATCGTAGGTGCCGTGGCTGAAATTGATGCGGATGACGTTCGCGCCGGCGGCGACCAAGTCCGCCGCCACCGCCGCGTCGGCGGTGGCTGGTCCCGCGGTGACAACAATCTTGGTGCTGCGTAGGCGCATGGATCCCCCTCGCTTGAAGGCCTGCCGCATGATTCCCGGCTCTCAACCGGTTCTCCCCGACAGTGTACCAACATGCACCGGACCGCAGCCGATTCACCCCTCGACGCACCGATCGTGGTCCGGTGCGTCATAGAGTCTCTTCTTCGCGTTGATGCCTTGGCGCGGTGCCGGAGCCTCGTCCGTGGCTCCGGCACCGCGCCTTAGCGGAAGCGTTGCTTGCACACGCTGCTCGGCCCTCAGGCCGCGCTCGTCACTTTTTCAGATTGGTGAAGGCCGCCATGCCCGGGAAATGGGCTTGGGCGCCCAGTTCGTCATCGATTCGGAGAAGCTGGTTGTACTTCGCCAAGCGCTCGCTGCGAGAAGGAGCACCGGTCTTCAGCTGCCCGGCGTTAACAGCCACAGCCAGGTCCGCGATAGTGGAGTCTTCGGTCTCGCCAGAGCGATGGCTGATCACCGTAGTGTAGCCGTGCCGATGGGCCAGAGCGATGGTGTCAAGGGTCTCGGACAGGGTGCCGATCTGGTTCACTTTGATGAGAATGCTGTTGGCCACGCCGCGCTCGATGCCCTTGGCAAGGAGCTCCTGGTTGGTGACGAACACGTCGTCCCCCACGATCTGGATGCGGTTCCCCAGTTCCTTCGTGATCAGGGCCCAGCCGTCCCAGTCCTCCTCGGCCATGCCGTCTTCGATGCTTATGATGGGATACTTGTCGACTAGGTCGACATAGTAGGCCACCATCTCCTCCGAGGTGAGAGAGCGGTCTTCGCTCGCCAGCACGTAGAGGCCTTTCTTGGTGTCGTAGAAGCTGCTTGCGGCGGGATCCATAGCCAGATAGAGGTCTTTGCCCGCTTCATAGCCGGCCTTGTCGATAGCCTCGAGGATGACTTGGATGGCCTCCTCGTTGCTGTTCAGGTCGGGAGCGAAGCCGCCCTCGTCGCCTACGCCGGTGGTGAGGCCGCGGCCACTCAGCACCTTCTTGAGAGAGTGGTAAGTCTCGGCTCCCATGCGCACGGCTTCGGGGTAGCTGGATGCACCCACCGCCATGATCATGAACTCCTGCAGGTCGACGTTGTTGGGAGCGTGCTGGCCGCCGTTCAGGATGTTCATCTGAGGAATGGGAATATGGTACGCGTTGACCCCGCCGATGTACTGGTAGAGGGGAAGATCCACCGCTTCCGCCGCTGCCCGTGCGACCGCCAGAGACACGGCGGTAGTGGCGTTGGCGCCCAATTTGGCCTTGTTGGGCGTGCCGTCCAGCTCGATCATCGCATCGTCGATCTCGCGCTGGCAGGTGGCGTCCATGCCCACGAGCTCATCGGCGATAGCGTCGTTGATGTTTGCGACGGCGGTGAGCACACCCTTGCCACCGAAGGGACCCTCCCCATCGCGAAGCTCGACCGCCTCGTGGATGCCGGTGGAAGCTCCCGACGGAGCCATCGCCCGTGCGCGTGCGCCCGAGGCGAGCTCGATCTCGCACTCGAGAGTGGGGTTCCCGCGCGAATCGAGGATTTGCCGTGCGTAGATGTCGACGATCAGTGTCATGCCGCCTCTTTCCTCCTGTTGGCTCGCCTCTAGATGGAGCGTCCCCTCAACGAGGCCATCATATCGCCGCAGAGGCGTGGATAGCAACGCATGAAATAGAAGGCACGCTCGGACCGAAAACGGAGCTCCAAGCCGCGAATCAACTGCGGAAGCGCCTCACCGGCCGCACGGGAGCATCGGGCCGATCAGGCGTTCTCGAGCTCTGCCTTAGCCTGTTGGTAGTAGGCCTCTTGGCGGTCCAGATCAAGAGCACTGAAGTCGGTTCCCCCGGCGGCGGCCAGAGCGGCCGCGCCCTCCACTCGGCTCCTGAAGCGCCCGGCGGATTCCCTCAGGGCGAGCTCAGGATCTACCTTGAGCCTGCGGGCCAGATTGACGACCGCGAACATCACGTCCCCTATCTCGCTCGTGACCCGCGCACTCAGCCGGCCGCACGCTTCTTGCGGGCCGGCAGCCGCGACCGGGCCGGTATCCGGGCTCGGGTGGGCCCCCGGGATCGGGTGGCCATCCGTGCTCGGGCCGACAGCCGCAATCGGGGAGCCACCCACGGCCGGTCCGGTCTCTTCGGCCGGACCCATCGAGTCGAGCACCTCGGTCAGCTCGCCCATCTCCTCCCAGATCTTGGCCAGCGGTCCGGCGATGTCGTCCCAGTCGAAGCCCACTGCGGCCGCCCGTTGTTGCACCTTCTGGGCCAAGAGGGTGGCCGGAAGTGAGTCCGGCACTTCGTGGAAGATGCCCACCCGACCCTCAGTGGTGCGCTTGATCTCGTCCCAGTTGCGTCTGACCGCCTCCGCGGTTACCGCCTCCACTTCCCCAAAGATGTGCGGATGGCGACGGACCAATTTGTCGTGGATGCCGCGCGCTACCGAACCCAGGTCGTACGCTCCCCCCTCCTCCGCCACCTTCGCGAGGAAGTACACCTGAAATAGAAGATCGCCGAGCTCCCCTTCGATGTCCTCGGCACGGGGAGAGTCGGCACGCACTGCATCGACCAGCTCGTAAGTCTCCTCGAGCGTGTAAGAGACGATGTCGCGTTGGGTCTGCCTGCGGTCCCACGGACACTCCACCCGCAGCACGCCGGTGAGATCGTGCAGCCTCAGCAGTTCGAACAGGACGGCCTCGCGTCGTAGGTCGAGATCGGGGGGGACGAGCGCATACCTCAGCCCGTCGGCTGGGGGCGGACCGGCGCTCAGCCCGCCGGCTGCGAGCGGACCGGCGGAGACGCCGCTGCTGCGGGAGACGCCGCCGGGAGCCGGAACAGGATCCTCGAGAAGCGCCTGCGCTTCCCCAGCCACCGCAGCCCCGAACACAACGACCCGGGAAGCGGCAAACGGCCGCTCTTGACCCGCCACGATATCGGGAGAGCCGGGAGGCAGGCGCAGTTTGAGCTCCGCCACGGCCTCCGGGGTAAGGCCCCAGGCATACACACAGGAAGGAAGCCGAGCGGTGAGGAATTCGATACAGGCGCAGGTCAGTTCTGGACGGGAGAGGTCGCCCGCGTACACGAGGACCGCATCGTGACCCCCTGGCGGATCAGAAGACGGCATGGCTCCTTCCGACTTCGATGGGCAATGCTCCGGGGGGAAGGGGCCCGAACGCGGGCCTCTTCGCCCCCCGGCCTACATTGCTCGGACTACTGGCTCTCGGTCGTTGGCGTCGTGGGCGCGGTGGTACCCTCCGTGGTGGTGGTCGCTCCCGCCCCGGCGGTGGTCGTGGTGGTAGGCGCGAAACCTTCCTTTATTGTCACGCCGAGATCTTCCTTGGCGGCAGTCAGCCAGGCCTCCCACGTCTCCTGCTTCTTCGTGGCGGTGAGCTGGGCCTTGATCTCCTCGGTGGCCTCCTCGAGACTCAGAGTCTTAGCCTCTTCGATCTCGAGCACCTGGATGATGTGGTAGCCGAACTGGGTCTTCACCGGATCGCTGACGCCGCGGGCGTCAAGCCCCCACACGGAGGCCTCGAACTCGGGCACCATCATGCCTTTGGAGATGAAGCCCAAGTCGCCGCCCAGCTCCTTGGTGCCGGGGTCGTCAGAGTACTCCTTGGCGAGCTCGCCGAAGTCGCCGCCGTCGCGGATGAGCTGCCTAACCTTCTCGGCTTCGGTCTTCGCGGTCTGCCAATCGGCATCGGTGGCGCCCGAGGTGTCTTGCGGGTCGGATTTCGGCGAGAACAGTATGTGCCGCGCACTGCGGGTCTCGTCCACCTTGAAATCTTCCACATGGGTGTCGTAGTAGGCTTTGACGTCCTCATCAGACACGGTGACATCAGCGGTGACGGCCTCATTCATCTTCTGGATGAGAAGCTGCTCGGAGATCTGAGCACGGAGCGCCTCTTCTGTGAGCCGCTCGGACTCGAGGGCCTCCTGAAACGCCGCGTCGTCATCGCCGAACATGGCCTTGACCTTGTCGATCTCAGCGTTGATGTCTTCATCGGTTACCGTCACCTCAAGTTCGGCCTGCTTCTGCCTGAGCACGTAGAGGCTGACTAGGTAGTCGAGCACGCCGGCCTGGAATTCCTTGTAGGAATCGCCGTCGTCCTTAGTGGGAACCTGGCCTTCGTACTGCGTCTCGATCTGCGTGAGACGCTCGTCAAACTCCACCTGCGTAATCTGTTGGTCACCAACCTTCGCCATGACATCCTTGGGAAGATCGGAGCTTTCGCCGCCGCATCCTGCTACGAAGGCGGAGAGGACCATCGCCACCGCGAGAGCGGCGATGAACATGACGGTGAAGGGCCCGCGGGCCGAGAATCGCTTGCTCACCATAACCTCGCAAACCATTGGTCGTGAATACGTGGAATCGCGCTACGCGTGGCGTCCGGTTTCGGGCGCTTCCTGGACCGCGAACTGGAGGCCGAGTATATCATCGAGCACCCGGGCCGCCACTTTGCGCACGTCGCGCCCCTCCCCACGGTACGTGTAGGTGAGGCGGCCCGACGCAGCCAGGTAGTCGTACAGACGATCCTGCACGCGAAGCAGTTCCCTCGATCCCTTCTGAAGGGATATTCCATCAACGGTGATCTTCTGGCGCTGCGCGCTCAGGCCCACCGCACCCAACTGCTGCAGCTTGAGTCGTACTTCGCTCAAGAAGATCAGGTTATCCACGGCCTCCGGCACCGGGCCGAAACGGTCCTTAAGCTCCTCTCGAAGCTCGGCCAACTCGGAGGCGGCGCGGGCGCCGGCAATGCGCCGATGAAGGTCCACCTTGGCGGCCTCGTAGGGCACGAAGTCTGAAGGAACGTAGGCGGAGAGACCGATGTCGATTCGGGGCAACGTCTCCGGTCTGGCTTCTTCTCCCTGCATGGCCTCCACCGTCTCCTGAAGAATGGAGAGATACATCTCGAAACCCAGGGCCGCGATGTGGCCCGACTGCTCATCGCCCAACAGGTTGCCCGCCCCTCGGATCTCGAGGTCGCGCATGGCGATCTTGAAGCCGGAGCCGAGCTCCGTGTAGTCGGAGAGGGTAGAGAGGCGAGCCCTGGCTTCCTCGGTGAGACCTTCTTCGTCGGGATGGAATAGGAACGCATGCGCCACCCGGGACGAACGTCCGATGCGACCACGAATCTGGTACAGCTGGGAAAGGCCGAGCAGGTCCGCCCGCTCTACGATCAGGGTATTGGCATTGGGGATGTCGAGACCGCTCTCGATGATGGTGGTGGTGACCAGCACGTCGTAGTCGCCCCGCAGAAACGCGAGCATGACCTCCTCGAGCTCGTGCTCCCCCATCTGGCCGTGAGCGATGCCGATGCGCACCCGGGGCACGATCTCGGCGAGACGCACGGCGGCCTTCTGAATGGTATCGACGCGATTATGCAGATAGAACACCTGGCCCCCCCGGTCCACTTCACGCTCCACGGCGCGCCTCACCATGCCCTCGTCGTAGTAGCCCACGTACGTCTGCACGGGATGCCGGTCGCGGGGCGGGGTCTCGATCACGGAGATATCGCGCACCCCGGAGAGCGACATCTGAAGGGTGCGGGGAATGGGAGTGGCTGTGAGGGCGAGGACGTCGGCCTTCAGCTTGAGCCGACGGAGAGCTTCCTTCTGGGCCACGCCGAAGCGCTGTTCCTCGTCTATCACCACGAGCCCGAGGCTCTTCGGGCTGATGTCGCGCGAGAGCAGCCGGTGCGTCCCTATCAGTACGTCCACCTTGCCGTCCCCGAAATCCGCCACGATCGCCCTCTGCTCGGCGGGGGTGCGGAAGCGGGAGAGCATCTCCACCTTCACCGGGAACTCGTTGAAACGCTCGCGGAAAGTCCCGTAATGCTGTTGCGCAAGGATTGTCGTGGGTACGAGCACCATCACCTGGCGGGAGTCCATGACCGACTTGAACACGGCCCGAAGCGCCACCTCTGTCTTGCCGTAGCCCACATCGCCACAGACGAGGCGGTCCATAGGCAGGGTGGACTCCATGTCGTCTTTCACCGAGTCGACCGCCCGCAGCTGGTCCTCGGTCTCCTGGTAAGGGAAGGCCTGTTCGAACCGCCGCTGCCACTCCCCATCTTCCGAGAACACGTGACCCTTGGCCGTCTTGCGCAGCGCGTAGAGCTGGAGCAGCTCGCCCGCGAGCTCCCTGACCGCCTTGCGTGCCCTCGACTTGATCTGGCTCCAAGCCCGGCCGCCCAGCTTCGACAGCGAGGGCGTCGCCCCTCCCGCACCCACGTAGCGCCCCACCTTCTGGATGTGATCGTGGGGGATATAGAGCATGTCGCCGTCGCGGAAGGCGATGTCGAGGTAGTCGCGGGTGATGCCGGCCACCGTCTTGGTGCTCATACCCTCGAAGCGGCCGATACCGTGGTCTTCGTGCACCACGTAGTCGCCTTTACGCAGGTCGCGAAACGAGGAGAGTTCGGCTCCCACCACCAAGCGCCGCTCGGCCGGCGCTCGACGCCGCTTGGGGAATATCTGGCTCTCCGTAAGGAGGGCCAGTTCGATCTCCGGCAGCAGGAAGTGGCGGCGATGGCCCCGGGCGATGTAGGAGATGCCGGGCTCAGAAGGTATCTCGGCACCGGACTTCGCCTGTCCGCCGGCGCGGGAAAGCACGTATTCGGCCCGGTCGGCATCGCCCTTGTGCTCGAAAGCTACGGCCACTCGATACCCGCGGGAGACCAGGCGGCGAAGCGCGGTCTCCGCTTCGGGCAGACTCGTGATGGGCAGCTCGCCGCTGGTGGCGTGGATGTCAAACACACCCTGCGTCCCACCCTGCAGAGAGAAGAACGGAAAGGAGAGGAGCCTCTCCTCCACCCACGGCCACAAGGCATAGAAGCATCGGCCATCAGCCCGCTCGCCGGCAGCCGACGCCCCAGCGCCCGTGGACTCTCCGGCGGCCTCGCCACCGTCCGAGGCCCCGGTGGGACCTCCCGGCACCGCGAACACGTCGTGCAGGTCGCCCTGAAAGGCCTCGATGGCGCCGATGGCCCCGATGGGGTCGACATGCAGCACCCGCGTATCGGGCGGTAGAAGATCGGGGAGGAAGACGCCCGGTGCGGCCGGGGCCGGCCGCGCGCGTGTCTGCTCCTCTTCGTCCTCTCCAGCGAACGACACGCCCGACTCCTCGGGGAGCCGCTCGGCGGCCACACCTATTACCAGCTCCTCGAGCGCATCCACCGAGCGCTGTGAAAAGGGCGAGAAGGTGCGGATACTATCCACCTCGTCGCCCCAGAACTCGATCCGGGCCGGATAGCGGCCCGTGGTGCTGTGCACGTCGATGAGGCCCCCGCGCACCGAGAATTGCCCGGGCTCCTCCACTTGGTCCACCCGCTCGTAGCCCAGAGCGACCAGATCGTGCATGAGGACCTCGAAGTCGGTGCGCCGCCCCCGAGCTACCGTAACGGGCTCGCGCGCAGGCGGGAGCAGCGCCTCCATGAGGGTGGCTACTTCTATCACAACGACGGCGCCGCGGCGGAGGCCGGCCACGGCCTCCGCCCGGCGCCCCGCCACTCGGGGAGCTACCGTGGCCTCAGAGCCGTACCAAACCCCCCGGGTAGGCAGGTGGTGAACCTCCCGACCGGACAGGTAGAGCCGGAGCTCACGGGTAAGCTCTTCGGCCGTTTCCAGGTTGTTGGCGACCACAAGGCAGGCGTGACCGGCCCAGTGGTCGGAGTCAGCGAGGGCGGCCGCCAGATAGGGATGTACGAAGGTAGGGGCCCGCAGGCTCCCCCCGTCGGGCGGGGAGGACACGGCTTCGGCGAAGGCCGGCAGCCCCTGCGCGAATACCGTCAGTCGGGGCACGTGATCTCCGCGTGCTCCGCGAGCCACTCCTCGACGAGGTCGGCCGCCCTCGCCACCATGGCGCGCACCTCGTGCGCCGGCTCGGAGAAACGCGAGAGCACGTAATCGGCCAGGTCGATGCGGGGGTTGTCCGGACGCCCTACCCCCACCCGTACGCGGAAGAACTCTCGGCTACCCAACGACTGCTCCATACTGCGCAACCCGTTATGGCCCCCCAGGCCTCCACCCTCCTTCAGCCTCACCTCACCGAAAGGAAGCTCCACGTCGTCGTGCACGGCGAGGATGTGCTTGATGGGGATGCGATGCCCACCGGCGGCCTCGACCACCGATCGGCCGGAAAGATTCATGTAGGTCTGCGGCAGGAGGACGAGCACCTCCTTGCCGTGGTAGGAACACGTCCACAACGCACCGCGATACTTCGCGCGGGGTTTCCCCAAACCTTGTCGGCGTGCGAGCTCCTCTCCCACCACAAAGCCCACGCTGTGGCGGTGGCCCTGGTAATCCTTCCCCGGATTGCCCAGGCAGGCTACAAGCCATGTCTCCACTCGATGTGCCCTTCCGAAGATCAGAACAGCTGGTTCTCCCCCTGGAACAACTCAGACACGGACTCGTGATTGAACACCTTGTGGATGGTGTCGGCGAGGATGGCCGCGATGGAGAGTACCGTGATCTTGGAGGTGTCGGCGGTGGGAGAGAGCGGGACGGTGTCGGTGACGACCACTTCCTTGAGCACCGAATCGGCGATGCGCTGGTAGGCCTGATCGGACAGCACGGGGTGGGTGGACGCCGCGTACACCTCCACGGCTCCCTGCTCCTGGAGGGCCTTTGCACCGTTGCAGAGCGTGCCCGCAGTGTCAATGAGGTCGTCGACGATGATGGCGGTCTTGCCGGTCACATTGCCGATCACGTACATCACCTTCGACTGGTTGTGGCCGGTACGCACCTTGCTGAGAATAGCGAGCCCGGCATCGAGCCGCTCGGCGCAACGTTTGGCGGTCTTGACACCGCCCGCGTCGGGCGACACCACCACGATCTCGCCGAGATCCTTGAACTTGAAGTAGTCTGCCAGCATGGGCAGCGCGGTCATGTGGTCGACCGGTATATCGAAGAAGCCCTGCAGCTGCCCCGCATGCAGATCCATGGTGAGCGCACGGTCGGCGCCCGCCGCCTGAAGCAGGTCGGCTACCAGTTTGGCGGTGATGGGTTCGCGCGGCTGGCTCTTCTTGTCTTGCCGGCAGTACCCGTAGTAGGGGATGACAGCGGTGATGCGCTTGGCAGAGGCCAAGCGGGCCGCCTGGATCATAATGAGAAGCTCCATGAGATTGTCGTTCACCGGGCGAGAGGTGGACTGCACCAGGAACACGTCGGCCCCGCGCACGCTGTCTTCATACTTGCAGTAGATCTCTCCGTCGGCGAAGGTCGTGAGCTGCACCCGGCCGAGCTCTCCCCCAAGCTTGCTTGCGATCTTCGCGCTGAGTTCCGGGTTGCCCCGTCCCGAGAAGACCAACAGCCGTTCCCCATCCCGATAGAAAGCGTGGTGACCCGCGCTTTGGGCGAGAAGCCTGCCTCCCTCGTCGATCATGCGTCCTCTCTCCTAGATACCGTCACGTGCGGAAATCATCAAAACCGAGCCCAGCCTACTACCCGTCGCGCAGACAGGCAAACGGGCCTACCTCCGTCCCCGGGGGGACGCTTATTCCTTCCATAAATGAATTATATACATGGCAGCCTGCGCCGACAAAGCAGTCTCTCACAGTGGCGAACGGCCCGATAATGGAATCACGCTCGACGACCGTGCTCCCGCACAGAAGCGTGAAGGGCAGGAGGCGCACATCGGGCTGGAGAGTCACGCCCGCGTCTATGGAGGTGGACTCGGGATCGTCGATGGTGACTCCCGCGAGCATCCACGTCCGGCAGATATCGGCACGCATAATCGCCGTCGCTTCCGCGAGCTCCACCCGGGTATTCACACCCAGGAGGCGACGCGCGTCGGGCGCCCCCACGGCGCCCACGTGCGCGCCCTGGGCTCGAAGTGCCGCTATTACATCGGTAAGGTACAGCTCACCTTGAGCGTTGTCGGTGCCGAGAGTGCGAAGGATCTCCAGCGTGCGCCGCACCGGCAGCACGTACATGCCGCTGTTCACCTCGCGTACGGCGAGTTCCTCCGGCGTGGCGTCACGATGTTCCACGATGCGCTCGACCAGGCCGCCCTCACCCCGAATCACTCGACCGTAGCCGGTGGGGTCGTCGAGTTCCATGGTAAGGACGGTGGCCGTCGCCCCCGACCGTACATGCCCCTCCACCAGCGCCTCCAGCACTTCGCCCTTCACCAGTGGGGTGTCGCCGGGTAAGATCAACATCGACCCTGCGGAGCCGTCGCAGCCGGGGGCGGCATCGCCCTCCACACCCATGTCGGCACGACCGAAAATGCGACCCGCGATCTTACGGTCCACTTGATCATCCGGGTCGGCGACACCAGCCTCACCACGGCCGCCGGTATCGCCCGGCGACCCTTCGGCGATCTCCCCAGCCGCGGCCAACACGGCGTGGCCCGTCCCCTTCTGCTCCTCCTGCAGCGCCACGCGAACTTCAGGGGGAAGGAGAGGGCGTACCTGCTCATGACCGTGCCCCAACACCACTACCGTCTGCACAGCCGGAACGACGGCCGCGGCACGAAGTACATGCTTCACCAAGGCGATGCCGCACACGGAGTGAAGGACCTTCGGAGTGCGGGACTTCATGCGCGTGCCCAGCCCAGCGGCCAGCACCACGGTGTGTGCGATACGCGCAGTCACGACGAGGGGTGAGAAGCGATGGGTCTGGGGACTGGCACGGGAATCTCTCTGGTTGGAAGCCACTACCACGGCGTCTGCGAAAACAACAGCCGACAGAGCACTTAGCTTCATGCCGGTAACAAAGCGACTGGGGCGGGAGGATTCGAACCTCCGAAATCACGGGACCAAAACCCGTTGCCTTACCGCTTGGCTACGCCCCACCGGACCCGCAAGCCAAGGGAGTATAGGTCAGGATGTTCCTGGGCGTCAACCTTGGGGGCGCCGCCCCACCCGCCGCCCCACCCGCCGGCGCGACCGTCGGCGCGCCCGGTGTCGGACCACCCCCGAGCAGGCTGCGACACTTCCCTGCAGGTGGCCTACGCGGACGCGAACGAACCCGCGAGCGTGGCCGCTCGATGCGCCTCGTGGCCAACCGCGCGGAGCTTCGCGCAGGCCCCATCGGCCTCTTCCGCCGAAGCGAACACTCCGAAGACCGTGGGACCAGAGCCGCTCACGATAGCCCCGAGCGCACCCTGGTGAATGAGGGCGTCGCGCCGGCCCTTCAAAGAGGGCAAGATGTGGAGGCAGGCCACTTCCAGATCGTTCATGAGCAGACCGGCGGCCTGCATCACAGCCGCCTGCAACCCAAGGTCAGAAGAAGTCCACGCGTCGGACAGCGACCGCCACGACATCTCACCGATCCGATAGCGGGCCTGGAACGACGCCGGCGACTCAGACGAGGCGACCCCGTCGTAAGTCTGGTACACCTCCGCAGCCGACAGTTCCTCTTGGGGAAGAAGCAGCACCAAGGGGATTTCGGGAAGAGAAAGAGGTTCGAGCAGGTCGCCCACTCCCCGGCCCACGGACGGACGGGCGTCGAGGAAGAAGGCCACGTCGGCCCCCAGTCTGCGGGCGATTTTCCGCAGCGCATCCTCCGACGTACTGGGGCCACCGGCCGCTTCGATCGCCTCCACCCCGGCCCGAAGAGCCGCCGCGGCATCGGAGCTGCCGCCCCCGAGGCCCGAGGCAGGCGGGATCACCTTCTGTATGTTCACGAATCCGCCCAGATACCAGCCGGTCTCGTCCTCTAGAGAACGCAGCGCCCTGGTCGCCAGGTTGTCGCTTTGTGACACACCCGGGCACTGCACGAGGAGCGACGGACGGACACCACCGGGAGCACAGGCGGACAGCGCGAACTCAATCTCGTCACACAGCGTGACGGGAGCGAAAACGGTCCAGATGTTGTGATAGCCGTCGTCGCGAAGCGGACCGACTAGGAGCGAGAGATTGACCTTCGCGCACGCCGACCGGCAGTCCACAGTTGCCCGCGTAGGATACATGGCATCCCTTCTCGATGACACCCGGACAGGGTGTCCCTCCGAAGCAGCGCCATTCTAACGAGTGGCGGTCAAGAACTCAAAGAGCGAGCAGCCGCATGAGATCAGCATCGTCGACGCCCTCTTCACCGAGTGCAGCAACGAGGCACGGTGCCTCGCCGAGGTCATTGCTTGGTTGGGACAGTGTCGGCGGTCGTGTCGGGCGCCATGGATGTGGTCGTCTCCATAAGATCGAAGTCCCGCGACTCGATTATGTGGTCCTTAATCAGCTCTCCGGGTGGCGCGTCGGAAATCTCCACCCTCAGCCGGCCTTCCGTGTAGTCGGCTGCTCCATATTTCTCAGCAAGATCTAGCGCATGTCAATAGAACGTTTAAGAGGGGCGGAAGGTTTACACCCAGCGCGCCTAGCTGCTCAGGAAGAGATGGAGAGCCGCTTAGGTCAGGGTGCTGTTGCCCACCCGGATTCAGCCTACTGCCGCCAAGCACCTTCTGCCAGCCGACGTCCCTACTTCGGAACCATTGACGCAGAACTGCGAAACCCGCCTCTTCCCTGCCTTCTCCAAGAAGAATGCGAAAGGTGCTGCAAAGCAAGCCCTTTTCCGGATATGCTGGATTGCTGGCCGAAAGTAGCCGGCTGCCGGTCAAAGGTAAGACCGGCCTGAGACCCTAACACTTGGCCTCGTGATGAGGTGCTCGAGCCAGGGATAGCTGCCTGCCTTCCGCGGCGGTTCAGCGACGGCATGCAGCAGAAAGCGCGCCCCGCTCGGGTATTGTGTCCTATGATTGCCTCATGTCTACGCCGATTCTCGCCACCAAGCTATATGTCCCGCCACCCCGGCCCAACGTTGTCGCACGCCCCCGCCTGATCCACCGGCTGAA
>Ga0351900_1144_pt1 | contig 18689 bp, 14 predicted proteins | sample BONcelHT113001D3_FD_205827 | JGI IMG/M metagenome (GOLD analysis project Ga0351900, IMG submission 205827) | Enriched cells from coal bed in the Powder River Basin, Montana, United States - BONCAT cells T11 rep1 HSBNCT.T11.300.1.D3 ...
AATCAACCCGAAGACCCGTGTGGTGCTCGTGAACTCCCCCAACAATCCCACCGGGGTCATCTACCCGCAAGAGACGCTCGAGGGCCTGGGTAAGATGCTCGCCCGCAAAGAAGAGGAGCTCGGCACCCGCATCTTCCTGGTCTCCGACGAGCCCTACCGCCACATCGTCTACGACGGTGCCGTGGTACCTCCCGTCCTCTCCGTCTACGACGACTCGTTGGTGGTGACCAGCTACTCCAAGAACCTCTCCCTAGCCGGAGAGCGCATCGGGTACATCGCCGCCAACCCGGCCATGGACGGCATCGAACAGGTCATGGGCGCCTTCATACTGGCCATCCGCATACTGGGCTTCGTCAACGCCCCAGCCCTCATGCAGCGAGTAGTGGAACGCCTGCAAGGGGTCTCGGTCGACCTTTCTCCATACAAGCGCAACCGCGACGTGCTGCTCGCTGCTCTACAGGACGTCGGGCTCGAGGTGCCGAACCCCGCTGGTGCCTTCTACCTCTTCCCCCGCTGTCCTATCGATGAAGGAGGATATCTCCCAGGTGAAACGACGGGTGATGTGCTCGAGCTCCTGCAGAGAGAGCTCCCGGGGCTCGCACTGCACTCCGCCCTTGGCCCCTCCAAAGGGGATGTCCACCACGGCGCACTTCCAGGTCATGAGAGCCGCCAGCGCCTTCACCTCGTCCAAGTCCACCGAGGGGTGGAAGCGGATGCCGCCCTTGGCCGGCCCTCTGTGGGTGGAGTGCTGCACCCGGTAGCCGGAGAACACCCGGATGGCGCCGTCGTCCATGCGCACCGGGAACTCTACGCTCAGGGAACGGCCGCCCCGCCAGAGGACGTCGGCCAGACCGGGATCAAGGTCCAGGTGGGAGACGGCCTTGTGGTACTGCATGTAGGCGACGTCGAGTAGCTTGAAGCCCTCCGGCTCGCAGCTGACGATGAAGCCGCTGTCTTTGTCCATTCTAGCGCTCCCAGCCTTCAGTCTGCGCTCGCCCGGCGGCGAAGGCCCGCAGGTTGAGTTCCAGGATCTTTGCCGGCAGCTCCCGGTGGAGCACCTCGTCCCACACCTTCTCCTCGATGGGAAGAAGCGAGGCGAGTGCTCCTAGGAGCACTACGTTGGCGGAGCGGGCCGAGCCGGCTTCCTCGGCAAGCTTGGTGGCCTCGATGGCGAGTGAGCGGGGTGCGCAGGCGGCGATGCGCTCTTCCACGTCGGCCGGATACTGCAGGGCGCCGCTGGTCACCGTACTGGGGTTTACCCGGGCGGTGTTGTAGAGGAGAAGGCCGTCGGCTTTCAGGAAGTGGCAGTTCCTCACTGCCTCCAAAGGCTCGAAGGAGAGGATGATGTCCACCGTGCCTTCGGAGAGGACGGGGGAGAAGACCTCTTCCCCGAACCGCAGGTGGCTGGTGACGCTGCCCCCGCGCTGGGCCATGCCGTGCACTTCGCTCTGTTTGACGTCGTAGCCGGCGGCCACGGCGGCTTCGGACATGAGGAACGTGGCCAGGATGACGCCCTGGCCTCCCACCCCGGCCATGAGAATGTTGGTGCTGTCACTCATGCTAGTTCTCACCTCCGGGAAGGATGGCCTCGAAGCGGCACATCTGGGCACAGATGGAGCAACCGGTGCAGAAGGCAGGGTCGATGACCACTACCTCTTTGTCTTTGCCCTCAGGCGGGGCGGTAAGGGAAAGCGCCGTGCAGCCTACCCGCAGGCAGCGCTTGCAGCCGGTGCAGGCCTCGGGGTCAACCACGTAGGGCACGCCCTTGATCTTGAATTCGAGCACGCAGGGAGCCTCGGCGATGATCACGGAGGCTTCCGGAGCGGCGATCTCTTCCTTCAGTGCCTCTTCAACTTCCTTCAAGTTGTAGGGGTCGACCTTGCGCACCCGGGGGACTTTCAGGGCTCGGAGTAGCTCGGCGATGTCGATGTGAGGGGATTCCTGACCGCAGAGGGCGCAACCTTGACCCGGAGTGACCTGCCCGCCGGTCATGGCCGTCGTGCGATTGTCTGAGATCACCAGGACGGAGGTGCCGTTGTTCCACACCGTGTTCAGCACCTCGGGGATGCAGGAGTGGAAGAAGGTGGAGTCGCCCACCACGCCCACCACCGGGGCCTGGGCCTTCTCCGGCATCTTCTCATGAAGAGCCTTGTCCATGCCGTGGGCCATGCTGACGCCCGCTCCCATGCAGATGACCGAATGGAGCGCGGAGAAGGGAGGCAGCGCTCCCAGTGTGTAGCAGCCGATGTCGCCGGTGACGTAGGCCTTTATGCGGTTGAGCGCGACGAAGACGCCTCGATGCCCGCAGCCCGGACAGAGCGTGGGAGGCCGGGGAGGCAGATCTTGGGCTGGAGGCGGCGTGTCCACCAGGAGGCTGGTGTTGACCGTTACTGCCGCCTTGGCCAGGCCGGCAGCTACGATGCGCGGGTTGAGCTCGTTCTCCAAGGGGATGAGGTCCTTGCCCCCGGCGATGGGGATACCCATAAGGCGAATCTGTTCTTCCAGGAAGGGGTCGAGCTCCTCCACCACGTAAAGCTTCTTCACCTGACTGGCGAACGTAGCGATCATGTTACGGGGCAGCGGATAGGGCATGCCGATCTTGAGTACGCTCGCCTCGGGAGCGGCTTCGCGGACGTACTGATAGGTGACGCCGCAGGTAATGATGCCCACCTCGGGGTCGCGCATCTCCGCCCGATTGCCTTCCCAGCTCTCGGCCCAGTCGCCAATGGCCCGAATGCGTGCCTCCACCTCGGCATGGCGGGTGCGGGTGTAGGCGGGGAGGATGCAATAGCTAAGATCGCGGTTTATGACGAAGGGCTCGGGAGACTCAACTCGGTCGCCGAGCTCCACCAGACTTTTGGAGTGGGACAGGCGGGTCTCGGTGCGATAGAGCACCGGGGTGCCGAAGCTCTCGGACAGGGCGAAGGCTTCCGCGACGAAGTCCTTGGCCTCTTGGCTGTTGGCGGGCTCGAGGACGGGCAGCCGAGCGAAACGGGCGTAGTTGCGGTTGTCCTGTTCGGTCTGTGAGGAGTGACGGGAGGGGTCGTCGGCGGTGAGCACCACCAGGCCTCCCTTTACCCCGGAGTACACGGCGTTGAACAGTGGGTCGGCGGCCACGTTGAGACCCACCAGCTTCATGGTGCAGAATGCCCTGGCTCCGACGACGGTGGCTCCCAAGGCCACTTCCAGCGCCACCTTCTCGTTCACCGACCACTCGCAGTATAGGCCCTCGTATGTGGAGAGGTTCTCCATGATCTCGGTGGAAGGGGTGCCAGGATAGCCTGAGGCGACGTTCACCCCTGATTCCCAGGCGCCCCGGGCGATGGCTTCGTTACCCGATAAGAGCTTCTTCAAGATGCAGTCCTCCCCATGGTGTGGGTGTGGTCAACTACTTCTGCTGTGCCGGGGCGCGCTCAATGAGCGGCCTGAACGGCACGAAGTCGGAACCGAAACGCCGCATTCTCACAGACTCGGCAAATAACTCAACGGCTCCGACCAAGTCGAATACCGGAAGACCGTAGTTGCTCAAGAGTTCACGGCGGGCGACGCTCAAGTTCGTGCATTCCAGCACGAGCGCCCGTATGGTGGGGTCTCTCTGGAGCAGCCTCCCAGCTGCGTCTACCACCTCCTCGGATATTGCCCGTGCGTTGAGTGTTGCTCCCCCCTCGAGCACCGAACTCCTGAACTCCTTATAGCCTTCCATGCCCATTATCGCAACTCTTGACGTGTCTATGGCACAGGCTCGGAGGTGCGCATCACGCAGGTAACCGGTGTGTCCGGTGAGTATGCCCACTTTGGACGCGGGATTGAGCGTGGCGAGCAATAACGGTATGCACACCAGGCTCGAGCTCAAGAAAGGTACGGAGAGAAAGCCTGCGATCTCAGACTGGTAGAGGGAGAACAGGCCACAGTCGGTGGCTACGAAGTTCACCCCCAGCGCTTCGAGCCGCTTGGCGGCCTCTACGACCGGGCCCAGACACGCGGGATCGTACTCGACGAGTTGGTCTACCTTGAATCCGCGGGCGATCTCGTAATGGACGGGGAAGGGGAAGGTGGCCGCATGGCCTGGGTCTCCAGGCACGCGGGGAGTGGTCGAATCGAGCATTATGATGCCGGCGACAGAACCGTAGAAGGGGAGTCCGGCGTGCGCTGTTTCGTGTTCGGCATTGAGGTCAGGCATGAGGTAGCTCCGGGTCGAGGGATGCCAGACGAATATGGCCCAGCCGAGACGGATGAAAACATGCGGCCCGTCCCGGCGGGTGGAGATGCGGCGGACCAAGGGGAAGACAGATGCGCATGGAGACGCTGATACGATGGCACCCGTGCGTTCCGGCGGTGGTGAGGAGCCTAAAGAAGAGGGGCTTGCGCGGTAGCATGATTGGACCGCATACTAACAACGGTAGGGTGGCCGGTCAACCGGGAGGAGTTATCTGATGCGCATCGTGGACCTGCGTAGCGATACAAAGACGAAGCCGACGCCTGCTATGCGTATGGCCATGTTCGAGGCCGAGGTCGGCGACGACGTGTCAGGTGAGGATCCCACGGTGAATCTGCTGGAGGAGACGGCTGCCCGCATGCTGGGAAAAGAAGCGGCCCTCTTCCTCGCCAGCGGCACCATGGGCAACCTCGCCTGCCTGCTCACCCACTGCCGTCGGGGCCATGAGGTCATACTGGGTGATATGGCTCACATATACTGGGCGGAGGCCGCGGGCGCGGCCGCGTTCGGCGGCATCGCCTATCACGCCGTAGCCAACGAGACAGACGGCACGTTGGATCTCGACACGGTGCGCGAGGCCATACGACCACCCAACATCCACTTCCCTGAGACGGGGCTGATTTGTCTGGAGAACACGCAGAATCGTCAGGGGGGCGTAGTACTGACGCTGGAGTACCTGGCGCACATGAAGGCCCTGGCCGACGAGGCGGCAGTGCCTCTGCATCTGGACGGCGCGCGTATCTTCAACGCGGCCGCATATCTGGGCGTCCCTGCAGAGCGCATCGCTCGGTACTTCGATTCCGTGCAGCTTTGCCTGTCGAAGGGGCTGGGGGCACCGGTCGGTTCCCTGGTGGTGGGCACTGAGGACTTCGTAGAGCGGGCGCGGAAGACGAGGAAGATGCTCGGCGGCGGAATGCGGCAGGTCGGGGTCATCGCCGCGGCCGGCATGGTGGCGCTCACCTCGATGGTCGACCGGTTGCAGGACGATCATGCGAATGCGCGGACGCTGGCCGAGGGGCTGGCCTTGCTTCCGGGACTCCACGTCGATCTTCCCCGGGTCCAGACCAATATCGTGAACGTGGTTGTCGCCCACGAAGAACACTCGGCGTCTGACTTGGAACAGGTCATGGCCGAGCAGGGCGTGCTGTTCCACGCGATCAGTCCGAAGGTGGTCAGAATGGTCACTCATGCTGACGTAGACCAGAGTGATATGGTATACGCATTGGATTGCCTCGGCGGCCTGCTGACGTAGGGCCGGAGGCTGGAAGGAGGAGTTGTTCCAAGTGGCCGGCAGCGACAATGGCATCTTCTCATCTGTGAAGCCTCGGCGGCTGTCCGACAGTGCCGTCGACCAGATCCTCAAGCTCGTGCACGACGGCCGACTGCCACCCGGGTCCAAGTTTCCTCCCGAGCGTGAGATGATCGTCAGCCTCTCCGTAAGCCGCACCTCCCTGCGCGAAGCAATTCGCATTCTGGAGACCATGGGCGTTCTTCGGGTGGTCCCCGGTAGGGGCAGTTGGGTGCGCGAGGATTACACACAGCCCCGCCTGGGCACCAGCGTAGAGTGGCTGCCCCAGCATGTCGAGGACGTGCTGCAACTCGTGGAGATGAAGGATCTGCTCGAGGTGAAGGCCGCGGCCCTGGCCGCCGAACGGGCCACGCCCGAGCAACTTATCGAGCTCAGCGTGCAGCTGCAACGGTACCGCGACGCGGTGGCGGCAGGTGACGCGGAGACGCTCATGGAGGCCGACATGAGATTCCACCAGACCATTGCGGCCGCCTCCAGCAATCGCTTCCTGGCCGACGCCATCGCCAATCTCGACCCGTTCGTTCTGCGCACTCGGCGGGCGATACTCTCGATACCCGGCCGGCCGGAGCGGGTCGTTGGGGAGCACCAAGCCGTGCTCGAAGCCATTCTCGCACGGAATGCGCAGGCTGCCGCCAAAGCCATGTCGATACACGACAGGCGGGCTGCAGAGGGTGTGAAAACGGCAATCGAGGCCGGGCGCATCATCGCTCGGGGGACTCCCGGAGGGCAACCGGCCGAGCCGTCCGAGAAGTGACACCGCGGCCGCCGGCTGCGGCGGCCGCGCGCTCTTCCTTTCTCGACCTCCAGCTTAGGTGTTCTTCTTCGTCAAAGCCTCGCGGAGCCGATCTAACCCGGGCTCCAGCTGGTCCCACGGCGCGGCGAAACCGAGGCGCAGGCAGCCTTCGCCCTGAGTTCCGAAGAAGTTGCCCGGCACCACTGCGATACCCTCGCGCAGCAGGTATTCGGTCATGCTCTGGGCGGACGGATCGAGGGCTGAAGTGTCTAGGAAGACGTAGAAGCCACCCTGAGGAGCCGGACAGGCCACGCCGGGTATGTCCTTGAGAACTGCCACCATCTTGTGCATGTTCTCCCGACAGAGTGCTCGGGTCCACGCCAGGTAACCCTGGCTCTTCGGCAGGAAGTCCGCCAGAGCCCACTGGCCGATCGAGAAGCTGCACAGGGAGATGCTCTCCTTGTACACGCCCATCTGCTGAATAAGCCAGGGGTGCGCGATCACGTAGCCAAGTCGCCAGCCGGTGACGGCGAAGGTCTTGGAGAAGCTGTTGATGACGATGAGGTTATCCAGTTCGCCGTGGGACAGGACGGACGCATGCTCGCCCTCGTACACATAGTTGTGGTAGACCTCGTCTGAGAGGATGAAGACGCCCTTGGCCCGGGCGGCATCGGTCAGGCGGCGCCAACCCTCGGCCGTCATGATCGCGCCGGCGGGGTTAGACGGTGAGTTGACCGCCAGCAGCTTGGTGCGGTCGGTGAGCCGCTCCAGGATAGCGTCCACGTCGTAGGTCCAGGTGTCGGTGCGGGCCAAGGGATAGTAGATGCAGCGGGCCCGTCGCCGTTCGGCGACCGTTCGTACCATTCCCCAGCCGGGATCGGGGAGGAGGACTTCGTCGCCCTCTTCCACCAGGATGCGGAAGGCGAGATGAATGGCTTCCATCCCGCCCACGGTCATGAGCACGTTCTCTTCCGGGTCCACATCGACGTCCCATTCGCGCTTGGCGAAGGAAGAGACCGCCTCGCGCACCGCCGGGATGCCGTTTGTCGAGGTGTAGAGGTTCTTGCCCTGTCGCATGGCTTCCACCGCGGCCTCAATCAGCTCGGGCGGAGCGGAGAAGTTCGCCTCACCCATGGCCAGACTCACCATGTCGGAGCGTTCTTCCATCAGCTTCTTCATGGCGCGTATGGGGGAACCTTGGCTCTCCTGTACCACCGGCCGCACGCGGCTCAGGGCCTTGCCGGACATGTCACTTCCCATGGCACTCACTCCTGTTCCTCGACTACGTCGTTCTCCAAGAGGCCCACATGGTCGACGTGTACCCCGATCCGGTCTCCGGGACGCAGGAACGTCCCTCCTCCGCTCTCCAGGTTATTGACAAGCGCCGCCAAAGAGTGCTCTCCCTCGATGCCTTTCGCCCAGCCCGTGCCGGACCCCGTGCCGAGACCGATGATGTCGCCCGGCTGAAGGGTGGAGCAGGAGGATACGTAGGCCACACAGCGCTCGACACCCCAAAGCATGTTGGCGGTGGAGGTGTCCTGCATCACCTCGCCGTTCAGCAGGCAGCGGATGTGCAGACTGTCGTGGCCGGGTACCAGCTCGCGCGGCACCAGATAGGGACCTACAGGGGCGAACGTGTCGCGCGACTTGCCGCCGAAGAAATCGAGCCCTCCTTCGGGCTTCATCATCTTGCGCCGGTCGGTCACATCGTTGTGACAGGTGAACCCGGCAACGTAGTCCATTGCTTCCTCTGGAGCCACGTCTTTGCCCGTCCGGCCGATGATGACGGCCAGCTCTGCTTCCCAGTCCACGTACGGAGAGGAGGCCACGATGGGCTGGCTGGGACCGATGATGCAGTTCCGGTCGCCTTTCAAGAAGAAATTGGGTGCGAACGTCTCTTCATCGATAGTCATGCCCATCTCGGTCGCATGGTCCCGGAAGTTGAGGCCTACGTTCACCATCTTGCCCGGAGCGGGCACCGGGGCCAGCAGAAGGGCTTGGTCGAGTGGGAGGGGGGAGAGGTAGCTCCTCTTCTCGCGGCCGAGCAGAGAGGCGAGTGCGGCGAGGCACGGGAGCGCGGAATCCCAGCGGTCAAGGAGCGCCTGGACGCTCGTTACCCGCAGATCGAGAAAGGCCGGTTCGCGCTCCTCCGCAGCAACGAGGGCGCACGTGGCGGGAAGCTCGTACACCAGCTCGTCGACGACGAGGGCGGCCGTCGGATGGCCCGATGCCAGCACAGTCGCGACGGCGAAACGGTCGAGTGGAGCGGCCGGTATCCTGTCAGCCATGGCCTTGTTCCTCCTTGTGCACGACGACTAGCGCGTGCGGTCTTGGCGCGATGCTCTTGCACTTGAGTATAGGCCTTGCGCCGTGTTCACCGAGACACGGTTCGCCTGGCCGACCCTCGAAGGGAGTCCTTGCTCACGGAGCATCCGTGGTCTAATCTGTAGTCCGCAATGCTATACTACGGCGCAGATTGGCGCAATCCGGCCGTGTGACTTCATTCACCGCAGTACAATGAGGTCGGGAGGACGATCCACGTGGCAGGCAAGAGAGCGGGAGAAGGTGTTATGACCGGCATCACCGTTCCTGGCGGTGGTCTCGAACAGCTCAAGCAGGCTGTCCTCGGCCGTGAGGCTTGCTCTGCGTGCGGAGCCTGTGTGGGCTTGTGTCCGTACATCCAGTGCGTGGAGGACCGGGTGGCCGCGGTGGCCGACTGTCGCAAGACTGACGGTCGCTGCTTCTTGTTCTGTCCGCGCGCCCACGCCCCCGAAGATCCGCCGGCCGGGCATGTGCCGCAAGCGTTCGAGGAACAGCTGGGCCCGTTCCGGCGCATCCTGCAGGGGCGGGCCTTGGGGGGAGCCCTGCACCGGGGCGCGCAGCACGGCGGCGTGGTCACCGCGCTCCTTCTACAGGCGCTTCGTTCCGGCCTCATCGAGGCGGCGATCCTTACTCGCTATACAGGCGGCCATCCGGAGACTTTCGTCGCTAGGACCGAGGAGGAGGTGCAGTCTGCGGGCGGTTCGAAATTCGCGGTCGCTCCTACCGTGGCCGAGGTCAACCGGGCGGTCGCGCACGAGGGGCTTGAAGGCGTTCCCTTGGGCGTGGTGGCGCTGCCCTGCCAGGCGGCTGCGCTGGCGCGTGTCCGGAAGGTCACTGCTCTCCGCGACACCCTGAGGAACGAGGTTGCGAACGAGGGCGCGGAGCAGGCCTCCGGGGGAGACCACCCGGATTGGGTGGAGCGACCGTTTCCCTCCATCACCCTTGTCGTCGGCCTATTCTGCACCTGGGCTCTCAGCCGAGACGGCTGGTTGCAGATCGCGCGCAGCGTCGGCGGGGACTCGGATGAGCCTTCGGCCGTGGTCCGGGCGGAGATCCCCCCGCCGCCTGCCAACGTTCTCGAGCTCGATCTTGCTGATGGACGGAGCGCGCAGGTGTCGCTCGACGAGGTCCGTGGGCATATTCGGGAAGGATGTCGGTTGTGCGCTGACATGACCTCCGAGTGGGCGGATGTGTCGGTGGGTCTCGTGGAAGGTAAAGAAGGTTGGAACACCGTGATTACCCGCACAGAGGTGGGAGACGCGCTGGTCGAGGAGGCGGCACGGGCGGCGCTCATCCAAGCCGAACCGCTCGGCACGGAAAGGACGGCCCATCTGGCCGGGGCTTCCTCGGGCAAGAAGACACGCGCCCGGGAGACCGCCAAGGAACGCGGGCTCTCCCTGCCCTATCTGCCTGCGCAGACGGAGGAAGGGAGGGAGGATGACTGAGCGACTTCTTCTCATGGGGAACGAAGCCATCGCCCGCGGGGCTCTGGAGGCCGGTGTCTCTTTCTGCGCAGGCTATCCCGGCAATCCCTCGTCGGAGATCATCGATACCCTGCTCAAGCACAAGGCACTGTGGCCGGACACGGATTGGCCTACGCACGTGGAGTGGTCCGTGAACGAGATCGTAGCCATGGAAGCCTCGGCTGCGGCGGCGTTCAGCGGACTGCGCGCTCTCGTGGCCATGAAGCAGAACGGCATCAACGTGTGCGCCGACTTCCTGACCACGGTGAACCTCACCGGGTTGGGGGGAGGGGCGCTCGTGGTGGTGGTATGCGACGACCCGGGGCCGCTCACGAGCAGCAACGAGGAGGACTCCCGCTACTACGCCCGTCTGGCCATGCTGCCCCTCCTGGAGCCGTCCACTCCGCAAGAGGCCAAGGATGCCACGGTGTATGCGCTCGAGCTTTCGCAGCGCACCGGACTTCCCGTGCTGCTGCGCTCGGTGTCGCGGCTCTCCCACGGCCGGGGTCCGGTCACCTTCGCTGAGCCTATGAGACCGGCCGGCGTTCCCCGGTTCGACACGTCCACCCGGCTGCTGGGATTGCCGCACCTGGTGACCCGCAATCATGAGCGTCTCCTGGGGATGCAGGACGATATCCGCCGGGAGTTGGAAGTCTCCGAATTCAACTCGTTCGCCCCGGGCGGGGGCGAACGACTCTTGGTGGTAGCTGCGGGTCTTGGCGCCCTGTATGCGGATGAGGCCGTCCGAGAGATACGTGGTGCCCATCCCCAGGCGGGAGCCGGCATCGGGATACTCAAGCTCGGTGCGCTGTGGCCGTTCCCCCGCGATCTGGTGGCTCGTCACCTGCGTGGCGCCGGCGCGGTGTTGGTCGTCGAGCAAGTGGAGCCCTTCACGGAGGAGCAGGTTCTGCAGCTGCTCGGTGACGCCGATGTGGGTCTTCCCCGCACGAAGGTCTACGGCAAAGCTACCGGGCACATGCCCGCCGCCGGTGAGATCGACTCAGGTACGGTGCTTCGGGCCCTGGAGAGCATCCTGGGAATCGCCGACGAAAGCTCTCCATCGGAGACCGCGTCCGCGCAAGGTGGCACTTCGCCCGCGCCTGCGGCAACCGACGATGCTTCCACCCGGTGCGAAGTGCTCAACGGGCTTCCCCCGCGCGACATCAGCTTTTGCTTCGGTTGCCCGCACCGGGCCTCCTTCTTTGCCATCAAGTCGGCGTTGGCTCTCGACGGACGAGAGGGCATCGTGACAGGGGACATAGGCTGCTACGGTCTGGCTGCGGGCCCCACCGGCTTCTCCCAGCTAGCCACCCTCCACTGCATGGGGGCGGGTCTAGGTGAGGCCTCTGGCTTCGGGGTGCTCAACCGGCTCGGTTTCACCCAGCCCGTGGTGGCCGTGGCCGGTGATTCCACCTTCTTCCACGCCTGTATCCCCGCGCTCATCAATGCCCGCTGGCAGCAGGCGGATCTGGTCTTCGTGATCCTCGACAACTCCACCACCGCCATGACCGGTTTCCAGCCCCACCCGGGTACCCCGTGCAGCCCGCTCGACCCCGACAAGACGGTCATCACTCCCGAAGATGTGTGCCGCGGCATCGGCGTCGACACCGTCGTCGTCGACCCGGTGGCCGACGTGAACGAAGCCGTGGAGGTGCTGTATCGGAAGCTGCAAGAGGGTGGGGTGCATGCGCTCATCATGCGTCGGGCCTGCGCCCAGTACGAGAAGAAGGCGGGACAGGCCGGACGTGAGAAGGCCATGGTGCAGGTGGAGAAGTGCCGGGGTGAGGAGTGTGGCTGCGACCGCTTCTGCAGCCGCGTCATTGCCTGTCCAGGTAACCGTTTCGATGAGGAGACCGGGCGGGCGTACGTCGACCCCGACTACTGCAACGGCTGTGGTCTGTGCGTACAGCTATGCCCCTCCGACGCGCTCGTGCTGGCCGATCCCTCGGCCGCAGAAAGGGGGGACGCACGATGAGCGACACAGTGTATGAGGGACCCTGCAACATAGTATTCACCGGCGTGGGAGGCCAGGGGAACGTCATAGCGGCCAAGCTGGCCGGCAGCGCGTTGCTTGGAGCCGGGTACGAAGTGGCTGTGGGCGATGTGTTCGGCCTTTCGCAGCGCGGAGGTTCCGTGGCCAGCCACCTGCGTTTCTGGAAGGGCGGCCCGCTGCCTCCCTTGATCCCGCGCGGCAGAGCCGACTACGTCGTGGGTTTCGAGCCTCTGGAGGCGCTTCGGGTGTTGTGTGAGTTGGGCGGACCTTCCACGGGCGTGCTCGTGAGCACCGGTGACATACCTCCCACGGGAGTGCTGATGGGGAACGTGGTGTATCCACCGGTCCCTGAGTTGATCGGCCAGATGGAGGCGCTGGCCCGCTTCGTGGTCGCCTTTGACGGTCTCGGTCTGGCCCGCCAGGCGGGTAACGTGCAGGCCCTCAACATGGTATTGGTGGGAGCGGCTGCGGGGCTCGACCTGTTGCCCCTGTCTCTGGACGAGCTCGTTGGGGAGTCCGAGGCCACCTTCGCTCCCAAGCTTCGCTCTGTGAACCAGACCGCTCTCGAGCTCGGGTTCGCGCTTGGCTCTGATGAAAAGGCGGGCGTGTCGCATGTCAAGGATGAAGGGGAGGGTTAGATGTTCCGGGTCTTGAGACCATTCGAGTACATCGAGGCGGAGAGCGTAGACGATGCGGTTGAGCTGCTGGCTCGCTATGGTGCGGATGCCCGGGTCATAGCCGGTGGCACCGATCTCGTCATCTCCATGAAGAAGCGGGAGTTGGCCCCGAAGTACCTCATCGCCATCGGTCATCTCCCCGAGCTTTCTTTCTTGGAGCTGGATCCGGATGGGGCTTTGCGGGTGGGGCCGCTCAGCACTCACGCTGTCGTCGGCCGTTCGCCTTTGGTGAAAGAGCATTTCGAGATGCTGGCGACCGCCTCCAACGAGGTGGGCACGCCGCAGGTAAGGAACATGGGTACGATCGGTGGCAACGTGTGCAAAGCAGGCCCCTCGCAAGATACGCCGCCCGTATTGATCGCTCTGGAGGCCATACTCACATTGAAAGGCCCGCGGGGAGCGCGGACTGTGCCGATGGGTGAGTTCTGTACCGGCCCGTTCTGCACGATCCTTTCTCCCGACGAGGTGCTTACCGAGATCCGGATCCCTCCGTTGCCGGAGGGCAGCGCCGGTTGCTACAAGTGGTGCACCAAGATCACCAGCGTGGACGAGACCCTGGCCGGCGCGGGCGTGGTACTCACTCTCAACGCGGACGGCACGTGCCGGGATGTGCGCATCGGGCTGGGCTCGGTGGCGCCGACCGCGATCAGGGCGAGGCAGGCCGAGGATATGCTCCGTGGCACGAAGCTCGATCCGGAAGAGGTGGCGGCAGCGGCCGAGACGGCTTTCACGGAGTGTATGCCCCGCTCGCGCGCGGGCTACCGCCGCCACATGGTGCGGGTCATGGTCAAGGACGCCGTGAACGAGCTCAAGGATAAGATCACGGGGGAGAGAACGATGGGTGATGCGGGGGAGGGCGCACGATGAAGACCCTTGCGAAGTTCAACGTCAATGGTGAGCCGTACGAGCTGATCATCGAGCCGAACCTCCTGCTGATCGAGGTGCTCCGAGACGAGCTGGGTCTTACCGGCACGAAGCACAGCTGTGGTGTGGGTAACTGCGGTGCCTGTACCGTGCTCGTGGACGGCGAGCCGGTGCTTGCCTGCCTGAGCCTGGCCATGGCGGTCAGAGACAAAGAGGTGACCACCATCGAGGGCCTCTCCGACGGCCCCCATCTGCACCCCCTGCAGGAGGCCTTCATCGATCGGGGAGCCATCCAGTGCGGCTATTGCACTCCCGGCATGATTCTGACCGCGAAGGCTCTGCTGGACCGGAATCCTGAACCTACCGAACGGGACGTACGTGAGGCTCTCGCCGGGAATATATGCCGCTGCACGGGCTACGTGAAGATCGTGGAGGCAGTGCTTGCCGCTGCCGAGGCCATGCAGAAGGGAGCAGCCCGATGAACGAGGAGTTTAGCGTCGTAGGCAAGAGGATCCGCCAGCCCGACGGCCCGGCGAAGGCCACCGGCGAGGCTAAGTTCGTGGGCGATCTACGCATGCCCGGTATGCTCATCGCCAAAGTGCTCCGCAGTCCGCATCCGCACGCGAGGGTCGTCCGCGTCGACTCGGCGAAAGCCATGGCTCTGCCTGGAGTAGCCGCCGTTATCACCCCTGACGACCTCGGTGACTGGAATGGCTTCGACCGGGGCATGAAGGATCTGCCCCTCGTCGCCGGCGGCTACCGCATCCCGCCCGAGGAACACGTGGTCAACCGCACGGCCCGCCACTACGGCGACGCGGTGGCCGCAGTGGCTGCGGTTAACGAGCATATCGCCGAAGAGGCGCTTTCGCTGCTCGAGGTGGAGTACGAGGTGCTGCCGTTCGTGCTGAACGCCGAAGAGGCACTGGGGTCTGGCGCGCCGCAGGTCAGCGAGACCGCACCGGGCAACATCGGCAAGCACCTGTCCTATCCATACCCGGAGGGCGACGTCGACAAAGCTCTCGCTGAGGCCGACCTGGTGGTCGAAGGGGTGTTTCAGACCACCAAACAGGACCACTGCACTCAGGAGACTGCAGCCTGCCTGGCCTACGTCGATGCTGCGGGCAGGCTCAATGTGTGGTCGCAGTGTCAGCTTCCGCATCTGGCCCGGCGGGAGCTTGCCAACATCTTCAACCTGCCGGTGAAGAAGGTGAAGATCATGACTCCCTTCGTGGGAGGCAGTTTCGGCCAGCGTGGCTCGGTGTGCGCCGAGCCGGTGGCGGCCGCGCTGGCGCTGAAGACCAACAAGCCCGTCAGGCTGGTCTTCTCCCGGGAAGACAACTTTCTCGGGCTGGAGAGCCGGACGGGCTTCGACAAGATAAACGTGCGTATGGGCTTCATGAAGGATGGCACGCTCACCGCCATCAAGACTTACATGCTCGGTCATCTCGGCGGATACATGGGCTGCGGCCCGATGTCGTCAGTGATCGGCATGACCCTTTCCATGGGCCACTACCGCTGTCCCAACCGCTACGGCGACTCCGACATGGTCATGACCAATATCCCCGTCTCCGGAGCCATGCGCGGTTTCGGCAACGACGCCATGATGTTCTGCATCGAGCAGCTCGTGGACGAGGCCTCGGAGAAGCTGGGCATCGACCCCATCACTATCCGGCGCAAGAACACCAAGGAGCCCGGGGAGACGGCCGCAATGGGCCTCATGCTGGAAAGCAGCTACCTCGAAGAGTGCATGTTGTCGGGAGCAGAGAAGTTCGGTTGGAACGAGTTGCGCTCCCGTCCCAAGAAAGACGAGGGCCGGATCAAGCGTGGATACGGCATGGCCACCATGAGCCATTGCACCGGAGCTGCTCCCCTCTATCTGGAGCACTCCAACGCCATGGTTAAGGTAAACGAAGACGGCTCTGTGGACCTCACCGTGTACCCGGCTCCAGTCGGCACCCACATCTGGGGCGCGCTTTCGCAGATCTGTGCCGAGGAGCTTGGTATCCGGGCGGAGGATGTGAACATCGTCACCGGTGACACCGACGTCACACTTTTTGAATATGGATCCGATGCCAGCCGTTCCACCTATGCCATCGGTGGCGCCACGCTGAGGGCCGCCAGGCAGGCCAAGGAGCAACTCCTGGCGCATGCGGCCGCCATGCTGGAGGTCCCGGTGGAGGATCTCCTGGCAAGAAACGGCAGGGTGTTCTTGAAGAGCGACCCCGACAAGGGTCTGAGCGTGGGCGAGGTCTGCTACGACGCGATTTACAGCTTCGGCGGAGAGGCCACCAACTTCTCCGGCAAGCAGTCTTTCGAGCCCACATGGAACTCACCCACCTTCGGCGCCTATTTTGCCGAGGTCGAGGTGGATACGGAGACCGGCCGTGTCCGCGTGCCCCGGTTCGTCACCGCCATCGACTGCGGCAAGGCCATCAACCCGATGGCGGTGGAAGGCCAGCTGGAGGGCGGACTACAGCAGGGCCTGGGCTACGCTTTGACCGAGAACTTCGTGGTGAACGAGACCACGGGCAAGGTGGAGACCGCGAACTACGACAGCTACAAGGTACCGGGTACCCTCGACATGCCGCACAGCGAGGTCATCATCGTCGACAGGCCCGACCCCAAGGGTCCGTTCGGAGCCAAGGGTGTGGGTGAGCCGGGCATGGTGGGCATCCCTCCCGCCATCGCCAACGCCATCTATGACGCGATCGGTGTCAGAGTGCGTGGTCTACCCATGACGCCCGAGCGCATTCTTGCAGCGTTGGCCGAAAAGGGCGAAGCGAAAGGCGAAACGCAGTAGTGAAGGTCACGGGTCCTTCCGGAGAACCGGCAGAGCCGGCGGTTGCCTACCTGGACAACGCCTGCCTGGGACGCCTCGACTCCGAGGTGGCGGCGCGGGCTCGGGCCATGGTGAGCGACATCGAGAGTACGCTGGTGCCGCCGACGGACCTCGTGGTGGAACTGTACGAAACGTATCCTCGCGCCCGCGCCGCCGCCGCCGCGCTCGTGGGTGTGCAGCCTGAGCGTATCGCGCTGGTGGAGAGCACTTCCCACGCGCTCGGCATGGTCGCGGCGGCGATGCCGCTCCGTTCCGGCGACAACGTCCTGGTGTGCGACCTCGAGTTCTGTCCGTCCGCTTTGTGCTGGGCGGCGCGGGCCGACACGGTTGACATGGAGGTGCGGCCTGTCCATACCACGGGTGGGCGCTTAACCGTGTCCGATTTCGAGTGTTGTATCGACGAGCGGACACGGGCGATAGTGGTGAGCGCCGTTCAGGAGATCAACGGTTTCCGCGCGCCTATAGCGGGGCTTTGTCGCATGGCCCACGCGGCGGGCATCATGGTCATCGTCGACGGCGTGCAAGAAGTGGGCTGCCTCCAGGTAGACCTTGGCGGCTCATACGATGAGTGTCCCGACGTGTACTGCGCCGGCGGTCACAAATGGCTCCGCAATCCCTTCGGCACGGGGTTCATGTGCGTCCATCCGCATGCGCTCGATATCCTGAAGCCCACGTTCTACGGATACTTCAATACTGCAGAACCCGAGACCGGGTGGGGCGGCTACTTGGCGTCTCCGGAACGCACGCCGTTCGACCGTCTTCCCATCATCCCGACCGCACAAGTATTCGAGACGGGAGGAATGGGCAATTTCCTCGGAGCAGCCGTCTTGGCAGCGAGCATCGAGGCATCGCTTCGTCTTGGTGTAGCCGAAGTGGAGGGCCGGGTGACTGCATTGGGGGACCGGCTGCTCGAGGGCGTCGACAAGCTCGGTCTTGAGTTGCGCAGCAGTCGCGAGGCGGGGGAACGGTCGGGCATCACGGCTTTCGGTCTGCCCGGTGGCCCTCCAGCGGAGTTGCGCCTTAATGCGCACCTCACTTCCAGACGCGTGTATGTGTCCGTTAGGTACACCTCGGGAGTGGGCGGGGTGCGCATATCGCCCCATTCCTTCAACACCTTCGCCGATGTCGACCGTCTGCTCGATGAGACGGCCGCATGGCTTGCTCTCGAGAAGAAGTGCGTGCAGTGAAACGGCAAAGGTCTATCATGGGGGAAGGCCTATGTGAGGTGTCGGAATGGTATGTGGGTCTTGACAACAAGGGGGTCTGTGGTCTAATAGGTAAACCGCAGTTTGAAAGGCGGGAGCTCGGTCTGCACCACTGGAGTGCCGTTCGTGTCGTCTCTAGCGGCCCACGTGGACTGGGAACCAAACGGCTCCTATTCCTATCTACTTGGTTAACACGTACCGTTCGGGTATTGACTGTCAGGAAGGAGGCGGAAGAAAGAAGGAGAGGAAGAGAAGCATTGCCGAAACCCGGCAGCAGTGGTTTCGGCAACCCACATCGGCAGGTGCGCCCGCCGTATTGGAATGTACAGTTCTGTGTTTAGACTAGTCTGAATCATCCTCCGGAATCCTTAGAAGGGGGTTCTTCTGTGAGACTTCGCTCGAAAGCTCTTTTGGCAATTCTTATGGTAATTGTGGCGCTTTCCATCGTCGTGGCCGGTTGCGGCGGCGGCGGGGAGACCACCACCACTACAGCCGCTGCCGGCGGCGAGACCACCACGACCGCGACGCCCTCGGCCGAGACGGTCGAAGTGAAGATCGCGGCCGCCGGTCCGTTCACCGGCGCTCTCTCCAAGATCGGCCTTGACGCGCTTGGCGCCATCGAACTCGCGGTTGAAGAGTTCAACGCCGCCCAAGACAAGATCAAAGTCGTTTCCGTTGAAGTCGGCGACGACGCCGCCGATCCGGCCAAGTCGGCCGCCGTTGCTGAGAAGTTCGTGGCCGATTCCGCTGTAATGGGCGTCATCGGTCCCATGACCAGCTCTGGTGTCCAGGCCGCCCTTCCCGTGGTAGAAGCCGGCGGACTGGCGCTCATTACCCAGTCGGCCACCAATGACGGTCTCTCCCAGAGCGGCTTTGCCACCTTCCATCGCATCTGCCCGGTCGACGCCGCCCAAGGCGGGGCCATCGCCGGTGTCATCGGTGACGACCTGGCGGGCAAGAAGGTCTATATCATCGACGACAAGGGCACCTACGGCCAGGGTCTGGCCGACCAGGTGGAAGCCGCCCTGCGCGACAAGTACAGCATCACCGATATCCAGCGCGACCAGA
>Ga0351900_1145_pt2 | contig 18307 bp, 16 predicted proteins | sample BONcelHT113001D3_FD_205827 | JGI IMG/M metagenome (GOLD analysis project Ga0351900, IMG submission 205827) | Enriched cells from coal bed in the Powder River Basin, Montana, United States - BONCAT cells T11 rep1 HSBNCT.T11.300.1.D3 ...
TCGCCCCCGGAGAGATATCGGAGCGGGTGGAGGAAGCCCTCGCGGCCCTCGGCATCGAATCTCTGCGGCGGGCGCCGCTGGCCACGCTGTCTGGCGGAGAGAAGCAGAAGGCGGCGCTGGCGGCAGCCGTCGCGATGCGGCCCTCTGTACTGGTGCTGGACGAACCCACGTCGGAGCTCGACCCCGTGAGCGCCCGCGAATTCATGGAGCACCTCATAGACCTGCGCAACGAGTACGACATGACCGTCGTTCTCGTGGAGCATCGCCTGGAGCGTGTGGCGGAGTATTGCTCCCGCATCCTGGTGCTGGATGGCGGAAGAGTAGTGGCCGATGGCGACGCGCGTCGTGTGCTCGACGCGCTGGTGGACACGCCGCACGGCATCGGCGTTCCCCCGATGGTGGAGCTGGCAAGCACGTTCCGCCTCGCACGGATGTGGCGTGGCAAGACTCCCTTGAGCGTCGAGGACGCACAGGCGGAGTTCGGCAGGCTGATGCCGCCATTTGCCCCGGAGTCCGTCCATGACTTCGGGCGTACGCCGGGTGGACCGCGTATCACCACCGAAGACCTGTGGTTCTGGTACCGGCAGGGAGTGCCGGTGCTGAACGGCATCACTGCCTCGGTGGCCTCCGGCGAGCTGCTCGCCGTGATGGGGCGCAATGGCTCGGGCAAGACCACGCTGGTAAGACACTTCAATGGACTGCTCAAACCGTCGAAAGGTATCGTGCGCGTGGGACAGGTGGACACCCGGAGCGCTTCGGTCTCGCAGCTGGCGAGGACGGTCGGGCTCGTCTTCCAGAACCCCAACGACCACCTGTTTGCCGACACGGTGGAGGACGAGGTGTTGTTCACGCTGAAGCAGCTTGAGGTGGAGGGTGGCGAGGCGCGCCGGCGCGTGGAGGATGTGCTGACCCGGTTCGGGCTCCAGCAGTATCGCGGGCACTATCCGAGGTCGCTGAGCGGGGGTGAGCGACAGCGCGTCGCGCTTGCCTCCGTGGTCGCGGCGCAGCCCGATGTCCTGGTGCTGGACGAGCCGACGCGCGGTCTTGGCCACGAGTTGAAGCAGGAGTTGATGTCGTTCCTGAGAGAGTACAGCGCGAAGGATAGGTCGGTTGTGCTCATCACTCACGACGTGGAGACGGTCGTGCGGCATGCCGATCGTGTGCTGCTGCTGGAGAACGGGCGGGTCTCCGCGCACGGGCCGACACGGCGGGTTCTTGCCGGCTCCGATGCCTTCCGGCCGGATGTGAACCGATTTGTTCGTCCCTACTACGATGAGGAAGAGGCAGCCATGTTCATGACTGTCGATGACGTGGTGGAGGCGTTCATTTGAGGGGCAAGCTGGCACTGGCCGGCGGACTGGCTCTGGTCCTGTCCGTCCTCGTTTTCACGCAGGCGCGTGACGCAGCGGCCGGCGCGAGTCCGTGGACGTTCATCGTGATTGGCGGGGCTGCGGCCGTGGTGCTCGCGTTCGCCGTGCGGTTTGAGACGTCCGGCGAGCACGCAAGGGTGCTTGCCATTGTCGCGCTCCTCGGCACGCTTTCGGCCTTGCTGCGGGTGCCGTTCGCGGCCATTCCCAACCTGCAGCCCAGCACGTACCTCATCATCTGTTCGGGATATGTCTTTGGTCCCGTGGCCGGGTTCGCCGTGGGAGCGCTGACCGCCATCGTGTCGAACTTCTTCCTCGGACACGGACCGTGGACGCTGTTCCAGGTCCTTGCCTGGGGACTCGCGGGGGCTTCGGCCATTGGGCTGCGACGATTCACCCTGAAGGGACGATGGCTCGTCCTCGCTGGCATCGCCTGGGGCATGCTGTTCGGCGTCATCATGAATCTGTGGACATGGATAGCGTTCGTGTATCCGCTCACTGCGCGGACCTTTCTGGTGACCTGGGCGGCGAGCATTCCGTTCGACGTGATGCACGCGGCGGGCAACGCGCTCTTCCTCGGGCTGCTTGGAGTGAAGACGATTCACATACTCGAGCGGTACCACGAGCGCTTCTCCTGGGTGTGGCAGGGCGATGGGGAGGAAGGTGCCGGGCATGACCTGGGTGCTACGTCTAAGCCTGACTGAGGAGTAGCAGTCGTCACCTGTCCCGACCCGGTCGGTTCCTGAAGCTGGCGCACGCTGTCTGCATCTGTTTTGACGTCCGTTGACACCCGTGCTACTATCGAATTGCGGAAGGGAAAGGGGACCCACGATAAGGGGAGAGTCCCTTTCTGCAGGAGGGGGGGCATGAACAGAGAGTTCGCTTTGTTGTGCCAGTGGCTGTTTCCTGTACCCCGCTCTCCGCTGATGGAGGGCAGGTAGCGGACGGGTGTGTGAAAGTCAGTGGGGAGCACTCCGAAACCCCGAGCTCTTCGGGAAACTAAACGCTCGCGAATGATTGAGCAAACGGAGTTCAGCGCAACTGAACAGGAAGAGTAGGGGCTGAATACGAAACCAAGTGAGGGCGCCGACGAGAGTCGACGCCCTCTTCTTTGTTCATGCGATGGGCGGTTGGGTGGCCGCAGTCTCACCTGAAAAGTCGCAACACCACGTTGATGACGACGGTCAGGATGAGACTGATGACGATGGACGTGGCAATGGGGATGAACACCCGGGTGTTACCCTTGCTGAACGAGAGATCTCCGGGAAGGTGTCCCAGCAGCGGGATATGGGGCCACAGCAACAGCAACACGCCGGCGATGAGCACGACAATGCCTACGGCGACGAGTATCTTCCCCAGGTCGGATGTTGGCATGTTGGGGGTAGTGTAGCGCAGAATCGGCGCGGCGAAGAATCGGACCGTTCGTGGCGAGCGCCTGGTTGACCTCACACCTGTGCCTTGTGGGGGCGATGGCATGCCTTTCTCGGGGGGAGTGTGGTGTCCGAATGTAGCGGCGGATCTGAGACCCGCCCGCAGGACGGACGTGAAAGGGTTGCATCAGTCGACGAATCCGGTCACGAACAGCGCACATGCATTCGAACCGGTTCCCATCGGCACAACCCGGCTGCCACGGCGGGCCGGTTTGAAACCGGCCCCTACCAGAATCCTTCGGTCCCGTGGCCGAGGGGTCGTTGTGAGGGGGTATTTGCAGGGGAGGGACATGTCCCTCCCGTAGTCCGGACGTGAAGAGGGTTGGAATAGTCGACGAATCAGGTCACGAACAGCGTGCATGTGTTCGAACTGGTTTCCTTAGGAACAACGGGCGGCACGTATGCCCCCCCTACATTACCCCACCTCGCTGCGGGAACGGGCACGCGGCAGCGTGCCCGTACGAGAACAGGACGATGGAATCAAGAGCGACGTCGGGCGGTATTTGGGAATACGGGGACACCATCAGAACGCGGGCTCTTCAACAGGGCAACGACGTATTCAATGCCATGGTGTCAACGATGGCCTGTCACATGGTGTCCCCGCATTCCCGTTGTGGCGCTGCGTGTCCTGACGTGAACCCCGCTGGTCCAGTCCATCGTTCCCGATGGGGGCACCATTCCCGGAGTGTGTCGAGTCGATGTCTCCATGGCGCCCCCGAACTGACCAGGTTTCGTGCGGTTCTATGGCGTCCACCGTGACATGGTTCCGTACGTGCAACCTGCGCCGGGCGCCCCCGCCTTCTGCGCCCCCGCCCGCGCGCACCTGTTGACGTTCCGTGGCTGGAAGGCTATCTTATCCCGACACGTTCTACCGTTCCGGGAGCTGTCGCCAGGTGCTGAAAAGACTCACGATTCGCGACTTCGGTATCATCGACAACCTCGAGTGGCGCCCCTCCACCGGACTGAACGTCCTCACCGGAGAGACAGGCGCCGGCAAGTCGCTCGTGCTCGATGCGCTCGATGTCCTGCTCGGACGGCGGGTCGGCCAGGAGGTCATTCGGAGCGGAGCTTCCTCCGCAGTCATCGAGGCTGAGGTCGCGCCCCCCGGCGCCGATGAGGCGACCGGCTCCGTGATACTCCGCAGAGAGGTGGAGCGCACAGGCCGGGGCAGCGCTTCCGTAGACGGGAGACTCGCTCCGGTGCGCACGCTGCGAGAGTTCGCAGCCTCTGCGTTCGATTTGCACGGCCCCAACCAGCAATTCTCCCTTCTTGACGTGGGCGAACAGCTTGCGCTTCTGGATACCTATGCGGGCACAACCTCGTTGCGCACCGAGTTTTCCGGGGTCGCAGGCAAGCTTACCGACACCCGAAACCGCCTCAAGACGCTTCTGACAGATGAGCAGCAGCTCGCTCGAAGGCGCGACTTGCTGGCATACGAGGCGGGCGAGATACGGGCCGCGCAGCTCGTCCCCGGTGAGGAAGCTGAACTGCAGGAGGAGAGCGAGCTCCTCGCCAACGTCGAGGGACGCCGCGTGGCAGTGGGGCAGGCCTGGGAGCGGATATGCGGCGGTGAGCAGGGTGTCCCATCGGGCAGCGACAGTATCGGGGAGGGCCTGCAGCAATTGCGTGAGGCGGCCGGCATGGACCGACGCCTCGAAAGCCTCGTGCAGGCGGTGGAATCCGCCCTCATCCAGATCGAGGATGCGGGACGAGAGCTTGCTTCATATCGCGACTCACTTGAGTATGACCCGGCTCGCCACGAACAGGTGCAGGCGCGACTGGACCTGTTGCGGACGTTGAAGAAGAAGTACGGCGGGACGGTTGAGGCGGTGCTTGCCCACGCGGAGGAGGCCGAGAAAGAGCTGACGTCGCTCGATTCCGGCGAGGAATACCGTGGTCACCTGGAGCGCGAAGAAGCAAAGCTGCGCGCCGAACTGGCGGAACTTGGAGAGCGCCTGTCGGAGGCGCGCAAGAGGGCGGCAGAATCGCTGTCGGCTGCCGTGGAGCGCGAGTTGAGCGACCTGAACATGAGCGGCACCGGGTTCATGGTGTCGTTTGGTCTGATCGAGGGTGACGACGACCTCACACTATCCGACGGCTCCACGTGCGGGTTCTCGAGAGATGGCATCGATGACCTTGAGTTCCTCATCAGGCCCAACCCGGGCGAGCCGTTCCTGCCGCTGTCCCGGACGGCATCGACCGGCGAGACATCCCGGCTGATGCTCGCGATGCGCTGCGCGCTGTCGCGTGGCGGCCCCGTTCCGACGCTGGTCTTCGACGAGATAGACATGGGCGTTGGTGGCCGCAGTGGAGAAATCATCGGCAAGAAGCTGTCGCTCCTGGCGCGTGAGCACCAGGTCATCTGCATCACGCACCTGCCACAGGTGGCCGCATACGGCGATACTCAGTACAGCGTGCAAAAGAAGGTTGCAGGCGACCGCACGTTCGTGGAGATAGTGGCGCTATTCGGCAAGGAGCGTGAGGCCGAGCTGTCCGACATGCTGGGCAGCCTCGGTGAGCCTTCCATGTTTGGCGCACAGGAACTGCTGGCTCGCGCCAGCGCCTGGAAAGGGACGACCACCTAGTCCGGACGACGCGACATAACAGTTCACGCGCATGAATGGGGCGTATGGTGCACGTCTTTGTCGGTTCGACGAATGAGGGCAAGGTCTCCGCATGCCGTCTCGCCTTCTCCAGCGCCTTTGGAGAAGTCGAGGTCAAGGGCTTCGTGGTACCGTCCGGTGTTGCACCGTCGCCGCAGGGCGATGAGTGCTTCGTCGGCGCAACCAATCGCGCGAGGGGAGTGCGGGAGGTAACCTGCGCGCGCTCGCTGCCGGGCGACTACTTCGTCGGCATCGAGGGTGGAATGATGGTGCTGCATGACAGATGGTTCGGCTTCAGCGTTACCTGCGTCATCGACGGCGAAGGCAGGACGAGCTATGGCGCCAGTCCGCTGTTCGAACTGCCGCCTGCCTTCGCCCAACGTGTGCTTGAGGGCACGGAGCTTGGCGACGTCATCTTGCAGGTGACCGGGGACGCGACCTTTGCCGAGCGGCGGGGAGCTGTGGGTCTGCTGACTCGGGGTTTGCTGACTCGTGAGAAGGCGCACGAGTACGGTGTGCTGGCGGCGCTGGCGCCGCACCTGAGTGCGGAGAGGTACGGACGATGACGATGACACGGCTGCTTCTGGTGCGGCATGGCGAGACCGTCTGGAACGCCGATGCGGTGTATCGCGGACGCTCCGAGATCCCTCTGAGCGAAACGGGTCGCTCACAGGCGCAGTTGCTGGGCCGCAGGCTCGCGAAAGAGGGAGTGACGGCACTGTACACAAGCCCCTTGATGCGGGCGCGCAAGACTGCCGAAGCCATCGAGCGACACGTCGGAGTGGCGGCACTGGTGGACCCGGACCTGACCGACCTCGATTGCGGCGAGTGGGAGGGGCTATCCGACGTCCAGGTGAAGGAGCGATATCCGGAGGTCAGGCGCACCTGGCTGGATACCCCGCACCTGGTCCGCCTGCCCGGTGGGGAGACGCTTGACGAAGTCTCCATCCGCGTTGGCGGCGTCCTGGAAAGGGTGCTGGCGACCCCGGGTATGGTCGTCCTGGTCTCGCATCGGGTCGTTCACAAAGTCGCTATCTGTGCTCTCCTGGGGCTCGACAACTCGCACTTCTGGGACATCAGGCTGGATGTGGCCGGAGTGTCGGAGTTCGAGTGCTCGGCAAGGCGTCGGGTGCTCGTGCGACACAATGACACTTCTCACCTGTCCGCCGGGCACGTGTTGAAGCCGGCCGACTTCTGAGAATCAGGTCGTTGCGGGCGATTCGTCGAACCAGCGTGACTCGCTCTTGTCCAGCGCGAACCCATCGTGGACGATGAACACGAGCAGTCGGGTGTGGTTCCATGTGGGGATGTCGAGGGACAGCTGAATCTCGGCGACGGCTCCCGGCGCGAGCGTGAAGGCCTCGCTCTCGACCGCGTTCCACATGCTGTCGTTGGCGGCGTCGAATCCGGCGCGAACAGTGCAGTTCTCAACGGCTGCTGCCCCGTGGTTCTCCACGCGTACCCGAAGCTGGTAGGTTGATCCCACGCGCTCCCCATTCCAGTCGTGCGTCACGATGGGCCGGGGAGAGAAGTCGTAGATGTAGGCGGCCTGGTCTTTGAACTCCTCCGGAACAATGCCGATCCTTCCGGCGGTCCCGGTGGTCTCCAGGTAGAAGTATCGCACGTCGTCGTACTCGTAATACGTGCCGACGAACTTCTCCGTTTCCCTCACTCCGAGCGCCATGTGGGCTGGAAGCCTTACGAGGACGACGTCGTATCCCCTAGCATCCATCAGCTTGCCGAGCAGTATGGCGGTGTCCTCACAGTCGCCGCCGTCCTCCACGAGCGTCTCTACCGGGTAGCGCCCGTAGTCATCGAACCCGGTCGTATCGATGTCGGACGTGTACTCAAGCTGCTGCACGAAGTTGGCGATGAAGTGGACAGTCTCATACGCATCCAGATTCAGTTGTTCTATGTAGGATTGGAGCGTGGCGGCGAGGTCCGCCAGTAACTCGCGGTCACCGTCGTCGGAGGCGTACACCGTGTAGTCCCCTGTGGTTGGCCGGGGTCGCGACCGGTAATCCTCATAAAGGCTGGTCGGGATACGGAACGACCACGTCCAGACCATGTCCCTGAAGCGCCAGTAGGACCACTCGTAGGTCTTCTCGATGAATTCGGTGCCTGCCCAGGGGTTTGCGCCGGGGGCCGTTGTAGCCGGAGGCTCCTGAACGGGCGGCAGCATGGTGGGTGCGGACGGGGCGCAGCCGGCGGCGAGGAGCAACGCGGCCACGACAGCCGCGAATACGAGCACAGCGAGGGGCTTCGGTGAATGGCTAGCAGCGCGCTGATGATATCCCGGTAATCGCAACTGTCTGCCTCGATCTCGTATTGGGGACAGACTGACTGGCGCGCCTGGAGGGATTCGAACCCACGACCCTCGGTTCCGAAGACCGATGCTCTTGTCCGCTGAGCTACAGGCGCCTATGGCTCACGGTATTCTAGCAGACTTGCGATTTGGCACGCGAAGGGCGGACCAGCCTGTGTCGTACGGTCCCGAGCATAGACATGCCGCGATGGGCACGTCTGGCGCGCCGAGGCGGTCGCGTTCCGGTATTCGTGGTGGAGAGGCATGTCTCTTCCGTAGCCCGGCGTGACGCGTGCTGCGTACTGTGAACGGCGCATGATCCGAAACCATCTGCCGTAGGGACCGGCCTCAAACCGGCCCGCTCTCTGGCCGTTGTGTGCCTTTGCGGCTCGCGCGAAATGAGTATGGTGTCCCCTCATTTCCGGACTAGTAGCTGACCGTCCGGTACGGACGAAGTCGGACTTACTCCTGAGGCAGACACCGTTTGATCGCCTCTCGCAGGCGCTCGATTTCAATGGGCTTGGTGATGAAGTCAGCGGCGCCCAGATCCACCGCGAGCTTCTTGTTCAGGTCCATGCCTACCGATGTGACCATGATGACCGGTATGTGTGCGGCTTGCTCGTCCGCCTTGATGGCGCTGAGCGCCGTGTATCCATCCGTGTCAGGCATCATGATATCGAGCAGCACCACGTCGGGTTGGTAGGTGTGGATGTGTTCGACCACGCCGCCTCCCGAACTGACCATGATGACTTCGTAGCCGCATGGAACCAGCATGGCTTTCACCAGGCGCAGCGACGATGCGTCATCGTCTACTGTCATTACTTTGACGGTTTTCATAGCCTCCTCCTGCAGTCTGAAGAGCTCAGGTTCAATCCTTCTGCTCCTCCTTCAGGTGCTTCCGCACCATGTCTCTGACCTCCGCAATGTCTATTGGCTTGGAAATGAAGTCGCTTCCTCCCATGCTCAACACCTTCTCCCTGCTCGATCGCATGGTATCCGATGTCACGCAAATGATGGGAATGTCGCGCGTGGCCTCATCCCGCCTGAGTTCTTTGATGGCAGTGAGGCCATCCATGACGGGCATCTGAACATCCATCATGATGAGATCCGGACGTTCGGCCCTGGCAAGTCGTATCCCCTCGACGCCGTCACCAGCTGGCAGGACAGTGTACCCCCAGAACGTCAGGATATCCGTAAGCAGCTTCGCGCTGCTGGCGTTGTCCTCGACCACAAGTATCCTTTTCATGATGATACGGCGCCTCCTGAATGTCGAAGTGGCAGTGTGAAAGTGAAACAGCTTCCCTGGCCGGGTCCCTTGCTCCGAGCTGTGATGGTTCCGCCGTGCATCTCCACCAGTCCCTTGGAGAGACTCAATCCGAGTCCTGTTCCGGGTGTCTTGTCAACGATGCCGCCTTTTACCTGATAGAACTTGGTGAACATCCTGGCGAGGTCTTTCCTGGAGATGCCGACACCTGTATCTGAGACGTTCACCTCTAAACGGTCTGAGACCGCTCTGGCTTCGAGGGTTATGGTCCCTCCGTCGGGCGTGAACTTGACGGCGTTTGAGAGCAGGTTGTACACGATCTGTTTCGTCTTGCGCTCATCGACCAGAATCTCAAGGTCGTCTAAGCCATGTGGCTTGTACTCCACCGCAATCCCGTGCTGCAGTGCCCTCTCTCGAATCATACCCAGGCTGTTCTTGAAGAGGTCACCGATTCTCACTGGCGCCAGCTCCAACTCTGTCTTGCCGGCCTCTATCTTCGAGAGGTCCAGGATATCGTTGATGAGCGACAGCAGATGTCTACTGCTGGTGAGAATATCGCCGATATACTCAAGCTGCCTGTCGTTCAGTTCGCCGAAGTACCGTTCCTGCAGTACCTGGCTGAACCCCAGGATGGCGTTGAGTGGCGTCCTCAGCTCATGTGACATGCTGGCGAGGAAGTCGGACTTGGCTGCATTGGCGGATTCCGCAGCCTTTGTGGCCTGGACCGCCTGAGCCGTGCGCTGTCTGACCAGTTCCTCAAGATGGTCGCGGTATTTCTCCAGCTCCAACTCGGCCTGCCGGCGCTCGGTGATATCCACGAAGCTCTCGAGGTAACACTCCTTTCCTCGGAACAGGAAGGGCCTGGCGGTCTTCAGAACGTCCTTCACCTGTCCGTCCGGACGGATGATCTGGCGTTCAGAGTTATCGATACTCTGCCCCAGGTCCTTGATGGGGCACCTGCCCTCGTCCGCCGAGCAGGCAAGCGAGAAACAGCGCTGTCCCACTACTGACTCCCGCGGCAGTCCCATGATCTCCGCGGCCGTCTCGTTTGCCTCCACCACACAATGGGTCTCGGAGTCGATAATCATGATCCCGGTTCGCACGAGATGGTACATGGCCTCCAGGGATGCACTGGTTTGCCGCAGGTCTTCCTCAGCTCGCCTGCGGTCGGTGATATCACGGCAGAAGCAGACGAACTGGCCGATGGGCAGAGGCAGGAACGTAACCGAAATCTCGACAGCGAATGTGCTGCCATCCTTCCTTCGATGGACTGTCTCGAAGATATCAAACCCCTGTTCGACCAGGCGCCTCATGTGCGCCGCGGTCTCCTCCGGTTGTTCGTGCGCGTCGAGGTCGCTGATCCGCAGTTGACGGAGTTCGTCGCTGTTGTACCCTGACATACGACAGTACGCCTCATTGGCGTCGACAATCCTACCTTCGGCGTCCCCGACCCAGTAGCCGTCCTGAGTGGTCTGCAGGATGGTCGTCAAGTACCTCTCGCGGGCCTCCAGCTCTGCGCTCGCCTTCTTGCGCTCGCTGACATCACGAACTATGGCCTGAATATGTGGCTTGTCGCCCAAGTCCACCCTATTGAGGGTGACCTCTGCGGAAAAAGTGGTACCGTCCGCCCGGCAGTGTTCCCATTCGAACGACTGCGGGCCTGTCGTGAAGGCTAGAGTGATGAGCCTCACAGCCTCTGCTTCAGAAGGCCGCCCATCAGGCTGTGTTGGCGGTGAGAACTGGTTCGGATGTCCGCCAACGATCTGCTCCCGGGTGCAACCAAATACCTTCGATGCTCCCGCGTTGCAGTCAACCCAACGACCGTCCGCGAACAGCAAGATGGCATCCTCCGCCGTCTCGAATAGGGCGCGATATCGCAGTTCGCTGTCTCTCAGCGCCTTCACTGCTCTCCTCTGCTCCGTGACGTCTCGCACGATGGCCTGCAGCATTTGCTTGCCATCCAGGTCCAGCCGATTCAGGCTGACCTCTGCGGAAAAGGGCGTCCCATCCGCCCTGCAGTGTTCCCACTCGAAGAACTGGGGACCAGTTGCGAGGGCGCGGGAGATCATGTCGAGTGCCTTAGCTTCAGACGGTTCTCCATCCGGCTGTAGCGGAGGGGAGAACCTGGCCGGGATCTCGCCAAGTATCTGCTCCCGACTACAGCCGTATACCGCCAGTGCTCTCCCGTTGCATTCTACGAATCGACCATCGGACATGAGCAGGATGGCGTCATTGGCTGTCTCGAACAGGGCGCGATATCGCAGCTCGCTGTCTTGTAGCCGCTTCTGTGCGCGCCGGCGTTCGGTGACGTCCCTCAGTAGCCCCTGGATCACGGATATGCGTCCGTCCTCGTCCCTGAGGGCTACGATGGCCCGCTGACAGTCGAACTCAGTCCCGTCCTTTCGCTTGTAGCGGACTTCGTCAAACACCCTGTCGTCCCGCTCGATCTTCCTGAGGAACTCCTCACGGTCGGACGGATTCGCGTACAGGTCGCGACCATTCATGCGCCCCAGCTCTTCTCGAGTGTAGCCGAGCATGTCGAGGAGAGCCTGATTCGCTTCGATGGTGCTGCCGTCGGGAGCATTGATGAGAATCGCGTCGACGGATTGCTCGAACAGAGAGCGGTACTTCTCCTCGCTGCGCTTCATCGCTGCCTCGGACCGCTTTTGGTCTGTCAGGTCGGTCAGGAAGGCGATGCTCACTGTGCGGTCTGACAGCTGGATCGGTGCGACCGCCAGGCGTGCCGGGAATTCCTCGCCATCGGTGCGTAGCGCCACAGACTCGTACTCGGGAGGCACCGGGAGTCCCTCCAGACGTCGCCTGGTCCGTTCCCTGGACTGTTCCCGGAACTGCGGCGTGAAGAACTCATACGCTGGTCGACCTACCATTTCCTCGAGGCTCCGCAACCCGAGCACGTCCAGGAAGGCTCTATTCGCGTACTCTCCAAGTCCCGCCAGGTTGAACACGCCGATTGCCACCGGCGCCTGCTCGAGGAAGTTTCTAAATCTGGACTCGTTTTCACGAAGCGCAGCCTCTGCCCGAAGGCTCTCGGTTACGTCCTTTGTCCATGTCTGTATGCTGACGATGCGGCCCGTCGCATCGCGGTTGGCTACCGACGAGCGCATGCAGTCCATTACCGTGCCATCTGTCCTGAGCAGCTTCGTCAGATGCTGAGTTACCACGCCGTCTCGCTCCAGTAGACGCACGTACTCATCGCATTCCGCCTCATTGACGTAGTGGGCACGAACATTCTTCGTGCCGACATCCGTGGTTGCGTAGCCGAAGAGGTCAAGGTAGGACTGACTTGCATCGATGAGCGTGCCATTGGCGGCCACCAGTGACACGGCGTCCAACGAACACTGGAACAAGGAACGATATCGCTGCTCACTCGCCGCGAGTTCGCGTTCGGCGTTCTTGACTGAAGTAGTATCTCGTCCCACTCCGACGAGGCCTCGCACGTTTCCATCTACGTCCACCACGGGAGAAAGGGACGTCTGGTAATGCAGGGTCTGTCCGCCGACAGTCGTTGACCAGTCATAAATGACGAACTCACCTGCCAGCGCCCGTTCGTTTGCATCCCGATGTACTCTTCCGACCTCGTCGCCAAACACTTCTATCGCAGTCTTGCCAAGGAAGTGCTCCTGCGTCAGTCCTGCCTTCCCCACCCAGGGGCCATACACTCCTGTGTGGCGCTGTTCTCGGTCGAGCGTGAAGACGATGTCCTGCATGGACGCCATGATGGTTCTGAAGCGCTCTTCGCTTGTTCGCAGCAGTTGTTGCGCCTGCTGGAGTTGGGCTGCCTCACGTTGGCTGATCTCGAGTTCCACCCTGGATTCCAGCATCTGGCGGGCCTGGTCGTCGATCGTCTGCACCGCCCGGCGGTTGACCATGAGGGTGAGGGAGAAGGCCAGGGCAATCGCGAGAACGAGGTTGATGAGCTGAACGCTGGTATCGAGGGAACTCGCATCCATATAGTCGATGAGGCCTTCCTGCGAGAAGGTAATCATGAGTCGCCACACCCGTGCCAGCACGGAAAGGATGCACACGATGGCGGTCAGCCGCGCGAGCGACTGCAGCTCAGGTCTCACCCCGCGGAGCAGGAGCCAGGCACACTGAGCGAAGAGCACCATCACGACTGCCGAAATCAACGCTATGCGGACTGCAACATCGGGCTGGACGTACGTGAAGTAGGTGAACAGGCCGACGAATGCCGCGAGCATGATGTAGTTGTAGCGTCGTGGCCCGGTCCGGCCGACAAAACGCTCAAGGCCGATGAGGAGAAGGAACGGCACCACTGCGAGCAGGGTGTTTGCCACGAGGACGGAGAACAGCGTAGGAATGAAGCCGCGCAGGGCGACCATAGAGTAGCCCGCCGTCTGAAAACCGAAAAGGAATACCCACAAGTGGATACCGTCGAACTGCCGGCGGTTCTGCCGCCAGAGCCCGGCCATGACGAGAGTCAGGACGAGACTGGAAAGGCAGAATGTCACCATAACTGTTCTTACGTCGAGCATGTAGACTCCGTCCTGGCGCTCCCCCGGTCGGCGTGCCGACAACGGCGTGGTCCACGGCTGTTCCGGTCACGGGCGGCAGGTTCTTCCCATGCATATGCTACATAAGTCGCGTGGACTATGGTCTAAAGAGCCGCGAAACAGACGTGATGGAGGGCTAAAGAGCTACTAAATAGCGCTGGTGTGTGAAGGGGTGGAGTGGTGGCCCGGGAGCTTTTCTGCCGGGCAGACACTGCGACGAATCATGCCGTGAACTCGTAGCCGACGCCTGGAACCGTTATGAAATAGCGGGGATTGCCCGGCTCCGGCTCGAGCTTCGTCCGCAGTCTGCCGACGAACACATGCAGGTACTCTCTCTCGCTCTCGTACTGCGGACCCCAGACCTTCTGCAGCAGGTGCCTGTGCGTGAGCACCTTGCCCGCATTCGTCACCATCTCGTGGAGCAGGGCATACTCTGTCGGGGTCAGTCTGACCTCCGTGCCCTTGACGAACACCTTCCGGCGATTGAAGTCGATGTCAAGTTCATCCTTGATGAACCGCGGACTAGCTGCGCCGGTGGTGGGCTGAGCTGCGCGACGCAGCACGGCCCTGATTCGCGCCAGCAGTTCCTCTATCCCGAAGGGCTTGGCAAGGTAGTCGTCGGCTCCCAGGTTGAGGCACTTGACCTTGTCGCCCTCGCCGGTCATCGCGCTCAGCATGACTATCGGCACCTGGGTCCACGCACGCAGCCGGCGGCACACTTCGAAGCCGTCAATTGCGGGCATCATGATGTCGAGGATGACCAGTGCGGGATTGCTGCGCTCGGTCATCGCGAGGCCTTCCTCTCCGTCGGTGGCGTAGACGAATTCGTACCCCTCGTGCAGCAGACAGGCGCCCACGTACTTGCGCGTGGCTGGGTCATCGTCGATCAGCAGTATCCGTTCTCCGCTCATCGTCGGTCACACAACGTGTCGGGGGTGTGCGCATGCCGATCCGCGCAACGCATCGTGATTCGATCGTGACTGGAAATCCATCGTCCTGCGGTCCTTCCGAGCCTGGAGCAATTCTGTCACAACGGACGCACACGGGGAAGTGACAGGGGGTGGAATCGCCTTGTGGTGTCACATTGCAGGCCGGCTGGACTTCACCCGTGGCATGCCTGTGCATGCACTGTGGAGAGACATGTCTCTCCCGTTGTCCGATATGACGCGTGCTGTGTGCTGTTGTGAACCGCGCCTGATCCGAATCCCTCTGCCGTAGGGGCCGGTCTCAAACCGGCCCCTACGGCCGTTGTGTGCCCATGCCGCTCTCACGAAATCAGTATGGTGTCACCGCATTTCCAATACACCAAAGGTGACAGAGGTACAGGCTGGCTGGGACGGTTACTGTCCCGGAGCGCGATAGCCCAGTGTAGCCGCCTTCTTCGTCGACTGGTCTACCTCTTCCGGCGTGAGAAGCACAACTACACCCTCACGGAAACTACCACCGGCAGTCACGGCCATCGAGACAGCAAGGCTATCCACATTGCCAGGTAGTTCCACTATGGCGTAGATATCGTCCCCCCCGAACGCATAGTAGAACGCCTCCAGCTTGCCGCCAAGCTTCTCGACGAGTTGCCGGAAGTGCGACCTCCGTGAGACGCCGCCTTCCTTAAGGAGCCCCCTGACTCCCTCTGCGGAATACGAGCCGTGCATCAGATACTTGGACATCGCTTACCTCCTGGCACATTCAGCCCTGCTCGAGCGTATGCGCTCATTCCCTTGCCGCCGCACAACCGCTGATGAACCGATTCCTGGCGGGGAGCCTCACATCTTCTTCAGATACTCGTCCAGTTTGTCGAATGATTCGTTCCAGCCCTCGCGCAGGCCTTCGCGGTTGAAGTCGGAGATGTGCCCCTCGCCGTCGTGCGTCAGAGTCATCGTGGTCCTGCCGCCACGCTCCTCAAATGTGATAGTGATGAGAAGTTCAAGCGGGAAGTCGGCGTCCATTCCGTAATGCGACGCTTGAACGGTGTTGCCCTTCTCGTCAGCGAAAGAATCCGTCACCACAAAGCGCTCTGGTTCTACAACCTCTCGGTAGGTGCCCTTGCTCCAGATCAACTTGCCATCCGGGGTCTGCATGGCGCTATGCACCATACCACCTACGCGGACATCTCCCTTCCAGACCGGCATCGTGAAGCCCTTCGGCCCCCACCAGTTCATGGCATGCGCGGGTTCTTTGAACGCCTTCCATACTTTCTCACGCCGCGCGTTGAATACGCGCGTGATGACCACCGGCCACTTCCCTGCGTTCTGTGCCTGAGACTGTCCCATCCGTTCCTCCTTGCGCCCTCGATTGCGGGGCTTCCCCTTCGGTCTCAAGATGCGTGTCTACGATTGCTCATCGCAGTTGCGGCTACCTGTAATCCTGAATCTCGATCAGCTTCGCGCCCCAGGGACAGAAGCGCTGGACTGTGTCCAGCCAGTAGTCGAGGTCCGCCTCCACCAGCGACGGCGTGCCGTCGCAAAGCTCGATGGTCATCTCGGCCATGTGGACGTCCTCTGAGTCGATGTGCCAGCTCCACGGTCGATTGTATGCCACCTGCCCCCTGATCAGTCCGCCGCTCGGGATATTGGCCTGACTCTCGCCGCGCTGCAGGGCGAACACCTGTTCGATGGTCTCCGTGTTCGTGATGAAGATGCTGTACTGCTCTCCCACGACGTCGAAGGTTGCCAGGATGCCGCCGCTGAGGACCGGCTGTCTGCTCACAGTGAGTTGCAGGCGATATTCGCTCGACTTGATGGCCTTGTCCGCCTCGGGATAGGGGAGGACGTTGAACAAGATGTCATATCTGGCGTAGTCAGTCGTCACCGGCGCGGACAGCCCGGGCTGCGTCAGCACCTTTCCGAAAGTGGATCCATTGCTCGTGATCTCGACGAGGCAGCTCACTTCACCCAGCCAGATGCAGATTGCGTCCTTCGGGCAGCGGCTGTCCGAGATGACCTCTACGAACTTGACGGTGAGGTCCTCGCCCTTGACGGTTGCGCTCTGGCCCACGGCCAGGGTGAAGTCCTTGCCGAGCTCTGCTTGAGCTACGGCTGGCCCCGAGCACCCGGCAAGCGCCACCAGCATCGAGACTGCAATAGATAGCCAGATTACTGTCCTGCGCATCGTCTACCTCCCTGGCGGTTGTCGCATTCACTCGATAAACGGACCGCGGCTGCACTGCCCGTGGCCGTGAGGAATGCGTGCCGAAGTGTAGCGCTGATGGCGATGCCGTCAAAGTGACGCGCGTTCGTCTCTTGGCGGGGGCAGGTTTCACACCGGCCCGCTCTCTGACTGTTGTGTGCCTTTGTATCCGTAGGGGAGAGACATGTCTCTCCCGTAGTCCGATGTGACGAACACTGTGTGCTGTGAACCGCGCCTGATCCGAAACCCTCTCTCGTAGGGGCCGGTCTCAGGCCGACCCCTGCCCTGGCCGTTGTGTGCCTTTGTATCCGTAGGGGAGAGACATGTCTCTCCCGCAGGCCGATATGACGCATGCTGTGTGCTGTGAACCGCGCCTGATCGGAAACCCTCTCCCGTAGGGGCCGGTCTCAGACCGGCCCGCGCCGTCGATGCGCGACTGCTTGCGCTCCAAGCGTGGACTACGATTCGCAAACCCTCACACTGCCCACCGCACGGAAGTGCCGGCGTCTCCGGCATATAAGCCTACCGCTGGGCCTCAAGGCTGCTCAAGACGCGTGTGCGGACGAAATCCTCCAACTTCATCGGGGAGTCCTTGAGTATCCTTATCTCAGCGAGCGCCTCGGTCGCCATCTGTCCATCCTGGAATTCGGCGATGCACAGTTCAAACACCTGGCTGTCAAACATGTCCACCAGGTCATTGTTCTCGGGGAGGTTCGAGACAACGACGAAGTATCGTAGCTCGCCACCCTGGAGTTCGTCCTGGAAGTACGTGAGTATCGTCTTCTCAATCGCGTCACCTATCTTGGCCATGCAAGCGCAGGGGTCCTTTGCCTCGAAGTAGACCACGTCAACGCCGTCCCCGGTTCGCGGCGTGTACCGCTCCGCCGAGGGGCCGGTCACGGGCTCTGCAGGGCTCGTCGGAGGGGCACTTACCTCCTCCGCAGTGCTCGTTGGAGGTGGGCTCACTTCCTCAGCGGCGCCCGCTGGAGGGGTGCTCTCCTGTGGACTGGCTTTCGTGGGAAGGGCGTCTTCTTCCTGCGTCTCGTTCACTGGCGGGGCGCTTTCTTGTTGCGTATCGTCCGATAACGGCGGAGTCGGGCCGCCCCTCGAACAGCCTGCTGGTAGACAGGCTAACATCAGGAGTGCGCACACACTCAGAAGTATCCGTTTCCTATTCATTTGTCCTCGATGGTGCAACCGCGCCGGCGTGCCCGGGCTATGCCGTGGCGGCCCGAAACCGCTCCAGCTTCTGTCTGAACAGCGGACTGTCCCACACCTCCGCGTTCACCAGCCCGGCAGGCGCCGTGCCGCGCCGGATGGCGTTCATCTGCCCCAGGATGTTTTCCCATTGGCTGGTGAACATGTGGTCCGTCCACGCGAGGGAGTGCGGCGCCAGGATGACGTTGTCCAGCTTGAGCAGAGGATTGCTGACAGGCGCTGGCTCCTGCTCGAACACATCCAGTCCCGCGCCTTGAATCCATCGCTCGGTCAGGGCGCGGGTCAGTGCCTTCTCATCGACCACCGGGCCGCGCGCCATGTTGATGAGGAAGCTGGACGGCTGCATCTTCCGCAGTTCCTTCTCGCCTATCAGGTGGCGGGTCTCATCGTTGAGCGGACAGCATATGCTGAGGAAGTCGGACTCCGCGAGGATGGTATCCATATCCACCAGGCGGGCATTGA
>Ga0351900_1149_pt1 | contig 18044 bp, 10 predicted proteins | sample BONcelHT113001D3_FD_205827 | JGI IMG/M metagenome (GOLD analysis project Ga0351900, IMG submission 205827) | Enriched cells from coal bed in the Powder River Basin, Montana, United States - BONCAT cells T11 rep1 HSBNCT.T11.300.1.D3 ...
GGAAGTGCGGCAGAATCTTCGTGTGCAATATATGAAGGAAGAGTATATGTCGGTTTTTATGACGGAAAAATGATTTGCCTGGATTTAGAAACTGGCAAAAAAGTCTGGGAATTCAAAGCAAAAGGGTCAGTATATTCCTCGCCTTTGGCTTTTTGCGGAAGAGTGTATTTTGGCTCATGGGACAAAAACATATATTGTCTTGACGCAAAAACTGGCAAAGTCATGTGGACTTTAACCACCGAAGGTGAGGTTTGGTCGTCACCGTTGGAGGTAAATGGAGCAATATACATTGGCTCAGATGATGGGAATCTGTATTGTATAAATGGCGCAAATGGCAAACTTTTAAAGAAAATAAGGGCAGACTCGCCAATCAGGTCTTCTCCAGCATACTCCTCTCAAATCGTATTTGCCACGACTGGAGGAGCAGTCAGAGGGATAAGCAAAAACACCATATTGTATCCTGAATGGACTTATGAAACTGGGGAATACATCAATTCAACTCCATGCCTTGCATACAGCAAAGTGTTTTTTGGCACATGGGGTAAGAAAGTTATTGCATTAAAAAATGACGGTCAATTTTTTTGGACTCAAAACACACAAGAATATGTTGAATCTTCACCATCTGCCTCTAAAGGTGCAATTTACATAGGCTCAAACGACTTCAACTTCTACTGCTTCGATTCACAAAGCGGTAGACAAGTCTGGAAGTTCAGGTGTGAAGAGAGGAAAATAACTTCTTCTGCGGCAATTGACGCAGACAATAAAATATTTGTTGGCACTTGAGACGGCAATCTGTATTGCCTGGATGGCAATCTTGGCAAGGAGTTGTGGAAGTTTGAGACAAATGGTGTGGTAAGATCATCACCAGCGATAACCGACGGCAAGGTAGTTTTTGCCTCGCACGATGGCAAGGTCTATTGCCTTGTAAACAACGAGGATTAACCAAATACAAAAGCCCCTCAAAGCACAAGGGGCTTGTTTGTTACAAAGTTTAAAAGCTAAAAATTACAAGCTAAAAACTGATTTGATCTTTTGCTCTAGCATCGGTTTTGGAACTGCACCTACCATTGTGTCAATACGCTGGCCATCCTTAAAGAAAATGATGGTTGGGATTGATGTCACACCAAATTTTGAGGCTGTTCTCTGGTGATCGTCAACATTGATTTTTCCAAAATTGACCTTTTCGCCAAGAGTCTTTTCGATCTCCTCAAAAATGGGGGCAATCATCCTGCACGGGCCACACCATGGTGCCCAAAAATCAACAACTGTCGGCTTTCCTGTTGCCACTGTCTTGTCAAAATCATCATCTGTTAAATGTGCTACTGCCATTTTTCCTCCGTTAGGCGCAAAGGCCTTTAATGTATACAAAATATAGTCCGATTGATATCTTGTCGGTCTCAATCGGTGCTTTTTTTCCATCTGTGAAAAAGGTTGGTAAATGCTTGACTTCACGTTCTTTTGTAAGTAGCGGGAACGAAGAGATCATAACTATCCTGGCTGAAACCTTTTCTGGGCTTGCAACTGCTGTAGAAATAAGATAAAAAACTGGCATAGGGCAATCAGGACATTTTGCGGAGACAAAAACTTCGATTTCGTGTTTTGCCAGTATCTTTTTTGCAATGTCTTTCAGGTTTGTTTGGACAGCATCATCACCTTGAGATACTAGAAGTATTGCCTTGATGAGGCTTTGAATCTCAAGACCTGCGGGAGCACCCATAAAAGTGATGCTATAGCCAAGATTATCACCAACAGTCAATGTTGGGCCTTCACTTGGGGCAGGTTCTAGGATTTCGACTTTCAACTTACAAGAGAGAGTGGCAAGGTTTTTGATAAACTCGATCAAATCAGCCGATTCCTCCGAATCATTAGAGGATGGAGTCACCTTTAGGCTGACTTCCCTTACAAGTCCTTTGTCAAACAAATCTTTAAGCTCTTCTCTGATCTTATCTTCTTCTAATGCCATATCTTTCACCTTGACAAAAATATATCATCTACTTATTGAATTGTCAACTACCCCATAATTAAGAACCAAATAAACGCTCTCCAAATGGTAGCTTGAAGGTCTATGCCCTGCTAGGGTATGTACATAGCACATCATGGACATTATATCAAAAAAAGTAAAATGTCAAAATTTGCAAGCGGTAAGTGCTTTACTTGCCATCGTTTTCTTTCTTATCTGGCGCTGGTTTTTTCTCGATTTCATCTTGAGTGGGTTGGGTTAGGTCAATATAGACCTCTGTTTTTAAAGTTTGGCTATATTTTGTGAACCACTCATTCTCGTGCTCCAAGCTTTTGATTATTCTAAGTTGTTGTATAACCTGGTCTATTATCTTTTCAAATTCAGGCTTTTGGCCTGTTTTCTTGTCTGCAAAAAAGTATTGCCATGCAAAAGTCTGGTAGTCAATCTTGAAGATGAAAAACCCTTCATCTAGTTGAAGCACCTGTGACACATCACCAATGTTCATGTCCCAAAGAACCTTTGCAGCATCCTTGTGCATTGTCTCTCTGGCAATCAGTTGGTCAACCTTTCCTCCGTTTTGGCCTGTTGCTCTCTCCTCAGAAAATGCATAAGCCACGTCCGAAAAGGTTTTACCTTGTTTGCCAATGAGATTTTGGATGTCTTGGGCGTATTGTTTTGTTTCTTCGAAAATCTCTTTACCGTCAATTTTTTCATCGTAGAGAATGACAATTTGCGAGACACCCAGAAGTTTGGATTCAAAAAACTCCTTGCCCTGTTTTTCAGTTATCTGAAGTGTCTTTGTGATGTTATCGGAGACCTTTTGTCTTGTTATTTGACTTTTCAGGTCATCATCATTTTGCATGTCCTGCCTGAGTTTTTCAATTCCGCCGATGCTTTCAAGCGACTTCTCAAATTGCTTTAGTGAGCCTGCCTCTTTAATTCTCTCCTCGATTTCTCCGTTGACTGCCTTTTTTATCTCAGCCTGAGTTGGCAGAAGGTCATTTTTTGTGGCATAATCTTCGTAAACTGCTGTTTCAATAAGGGTGTTTATTATTTCTTGTTTAGTTGAGAAAAGATAGGTGCTATTTTTTGGGTCGTCCATATCAATGCCTGAAAGCATTGATTCTATCTTTATCCTGGATAACTTTGTATAGAATGTCTCGCTTTTTATTTCGATGTTACCAACCTTAGCCAGAACTCCTTTTGGGCCTTTCAGGACAATCTGTGGAGCTTCACGCTTTATAGGCTCATCTGTTTTCGGCGTAAGTTTGTCTATAATGAGGAAAACCAGGCCTGTGACTACTCCTGCTAATAGAATACCAATAACAATTTTTTTGATAGTATCGTTTTTCACGTTGGTAAATTGTACATTCAGTTGGTTATATGTCAAAGCTCTTTATGGAAAAATATCAATAATTGGTGTAGTATTCTCTCATGAATCAACGATTTTTCAAAGGAGACCAAAACATCGCATGGGACGCACTTCCTTGCGCAAAAGCCCTGCTTATGGTCTCTTCATCACCAACTTTCTTCATTCAAGACGAAAAACTTGGTACTGCAGACGCAAGAATCACACACAAAGACAAATTTGAACTGACATCCGACTACTGCAACAGATTCACAGGTGCTGTCTGGGTTCACCAGGACACTTCCATCGGTCCATTCTATGCGCTTCCTACGGAGCCATATACATACAAAAAATTCGGTTTTTTTTTGAAACACGTTGACTCAACATTTGAAGACATCGCAGACGAATTTGGTTTATGGGATTTCCTTCCCGAGTTGGGTATTTCAAAGCGCAAGGGTCAGTTGATAAGAAGCCTCACAGAAGGTGAAAACTATATTGGTATTGTGCCAACAGTTGATGTCCAAAGATCAATTTCATCCTACAAATTGATTGAAGGCGGATTGGGCAATTTCTACAGATTCATGCTCATGCTTTTATACAAAGGAGCATTGAAGGCTTCTTCAAAAAATCTCTGGTTTAATGTTAAAAACCGAGTAAGAAATCTTGCAGAAAGCGCAAAGGTTTTTGCAAAGGAGAACCCTGAAGCCACTGTCTCTGATTTACAAGTTTTTATATGGAAGTTTGGTTTTAAAAACATTTTTGAAACCGAAGCTCCAAAACTCACCAAAGCTTCAGATGTTTTCTGCTTTGATGGAGAAATTCCCCACACTGTTTTTATGACTACGCTTAGACATCCGCAAGAGTTTGCCGATTCATACAACGAGGCGCTCAACAAAGCTCATCTACCTCTAAAACGCCTGAAAATGAAGGATGGCCTGATGGAATTGCCGTTCTTTCTGGAATGCGATGTAAGCGGTGAATTGGTCAGGTGGCATATCAAAGCAACATTTGACAAATCAATAACCCTTAGGATGTACTACAAACCAGAGGGATCAAAAGTAATCCAGCTTCCGCAAAATCCTACAATTGAAGATGTCAAACGCAGTATCAGCAAAGAATTCGGCTGTCACACACTCATTGGCAAGGCAGGCACCCTGATTTCCGAACTGACAAGACCACCTCGTATCATTGCACTTCCTGAGCAAGGCTCAAAGTATGCCCCAATGGTGAAATTCCTGACTAAAGAACTAAGAAACCGTGGCATTGATTATAATGAAGGCCAACTAATGCGAATAGGCCTTAATGCTTTGGATTCCCTCAAAATTCTAGACAATACTGAGATTAATTTGCCAGGATTTCTCTCGTGTTTTTGGGGCAAAAGTAAAAGTTCAGAATGGATTGCATCAAACTGGAGAAAATTTGCATCCATGTCATCTGAATTGATTAATGCCATGAATTTTTCTTCTGGTCAACTTCTCACTGTCGCAAAGTATATCATCATGGAAAAGGAATCAAATCTGCCCGATGTTCTACCACCAAAGTTCCAAAAACTTGGCAATGTCAAAGGGATTAGCGCACCAGTGTCGCAGAGGTTACTGGAAAAACTGAAATCTCTGGTTGAAAAAAGAGATTTGATATTGGAACAGCGAAGGATTATGAAAGCAGAGTTTAAGAATGCCACCATGCTTTTTGGAATCGAGAAGGCCATAATGCTTCTGGTTGCTGGCATTCTTAAACGTCATGATCAGATGGCGTCACTTTTTTACATTAACCACCGTCCTTATGCGCTGTCTTTCTATATCACTTTTGGTCCTGAAACAGTCAGAGACATGGCACAAAATGCCCAGACAAGGAGAGAAGAATGCTAAAAATTGCAAAATTCCTTGCGATAATAACAATAGTCCTGCTTTTTGCCTCATGTGGTCAACAGAATCTGCAACTTGTCAAGTTTGACCTAGCAAAATCTATAAACGGTCTCAATGATTACGAACCTGCAGGCAAAACAACTTTCCAACTCGGTGAAACAATTTATCTCTACACCCAAGTCAAAGGATTCACCACCCAAAAGGATGGCGACAAGATTTTTGTGTGGCCAATTACAACCGTGAAAGTGCGTGATGCAAAAGGGAAACTGTTGATGACCGAGGATGTGCAAAAGGAAATGATTGAACTGAAAGAAAATTCTGATGAACTTATGCTCCCTGCCCAAATCACACTCACAGGTGCTCAAGGCCCATACAGAGTCGAGGTTGTTGTAGAGGACGCTTTCACCGGCGAGAGGCTTTACAACGATATTGGAATAATATTGGAGAAATAATTATAGAACAGCTTTTTTGCTTTCCTTGCGCTTTGCCCAGATTCTGCTGAGTTTTCCGTCACGATAAGCCCTCAAAAGCACAGATATGTCAATGTCTTTTATTAAATGCGTGGCCAGAATCACAAACCCTGTAGGTGTTGATTGGCCGATTTGGTCGGTTTTTGAAAGTCTGTCAAGGAAATTTACTTCGCCTGGAGGTGGTTCGGATGCGGCCCAGGCAAGGATGTCTTCCCATTCAGCCAAAACACCTTCGTTATCGAGTTTGGCTTTTAGATGTTCAATAGTGCGATTTTGAAGCTGACGCACCCTTTCTCTGGTAAGACTCATCATGTCGGCTAGTTCTTGCAAAGTGCGGATTTGGTAGCGTCTCATGCCGATGCGTTCGGCAACGACAAACACCGACCGATTTGGGAGCTGTGAAAGATAATAAGAAACACTGCGTCTTTTTGCCTCGCAAACCACGGTTTGCACCATTTGATCGATTAGACCTTCGGAATTTGAGAGTCTGAGTCTCATGCATTCCATCAGCTCTTCAGGGGGAGAACCGTGCGTGCAGGCGCATTCATTGAGCGCATCTATCTTGCGTTTAATTTCAATTAGGGACTTTTTGCCAAGGTGGTAGATTTGCAACAAATCCTCATCTGAAAGTTTGGCCAAATCTTCCAAACGCAAAACACCCATCGCCCTGAGCCTCACCATTGCGCGGTGAGGAACATCGAGGATTTCGATGGGGTAGTTATAGAGCATCTCTTGTATTATAAATTTTGGCATTTTTTTCTGCCTTGAGCAGGGTTACTAGCCCTAGGCATCACCTCCGGATTATTTTTCAATCTCGATTTTTCTTGGTTTCACTTTTTCCGATTTTGGTAGGACGACCTTGAGAATGCCGCTTTCAAACTTGGCCTTGATTTTATCAGCATCAATTGGCACTGGAAGACTCACAGACCGTAAGAATTTGCCGTAGAGCATTTCTCTCACATGGCAATTTTCCTTGTCTGATGATTTATCTTCCTTGCGTTCACCGCTTAAAGTCAACACGTTGTCATTCACTTCGATTGAGATTTCATCAGCGTTTATGCCAGGCAATTCTGCCTTAAGGTTGTATGCATCCTCGGTTTCAGACAGATCAATTGAAGGGTGCCAAAAATCGCCCTCTTGATAGTCATGAAATCTTCTGATAGCCTTGCCTAGTCCTTGGTTCATCCTTTGAATCTCTTCCTGTAGTGACCAAAACTCCCTTATCGGGTTCCACCTTATTATTGCCATTAGTTTTACCTCCTTTGTAAATTTTTGTCAAGTACTAATTGATATAATACCTATTGACAAATATGCCAAGTACCTTAGTTAACATTTGTTTATATCGTGCATATTTTGAGATTATACATATATTTGTCAATGCTATGGACTCAAACAAGACTTTTTACATCAACATCAAATAAACCACGCTATTGCCAGCGTTACACATTCTAAATCACAAAACTCTAGGCTTATGATTTTACAAAAAATCCATTATCAAAAACCTGCAAAAATGGCTGTATAATATCTCTACAATAATTCTAATGTTTACACATCTACTTGCAAATATTTGCAATAAGTAGTCAAAAAAAGGTTAGTTTCGTTGAACGGTTGTTCAATGAAAATTGAAAATTTATTAGTAATATTTATTTGTCAATAGATTGTAGTATTTGTATCACATACGTCTATTAATATTTATAGTTATATTTGACAAATATATAGAGTATAGCCAATAATACTTATAAATTGTTGCTTTCTGGATTTGAACAAGCGTTCAATGAACGAGTGTTCAGTAATTTGATATATGTCACAGTAACATACAATAATTACATGTGCAATATTTTCCCATATTCTGATTCAAGCAAATATGGGCAATACTTGCACATTTATTAGTAATTTTACTGAAATAAAAGCAACTCACCCGCACATCTCCAAAAATCATCGTTTTTTTTATAGATTTGCTAAGCTATCACCATAATGGATTATTAAAACATATAAACAAGACTCCAAAACAATTACATACCAATTCTTGCAATAGTTTGCTTTTTTGTTATACAAAAAAGTGTAGATTCGAAAGGGGCTAAATTATGCAAAACAGCAATGAGGGCATTTTTGGGGTAAAATTTCTTAAGGATGCAATATCTAAATCAGAAACGAAGGCTTTTATTGCTAGAAACAGGGAAATGCTACTTGCTCCAATCAAGAAATGGGCTCAAATGCTTGCTGATGGCGTCATAAAAGACGAGGAAAGCTTCCAGGACCCATTCATAGACACAATATTCAAGGAAACGCTTGGCTACACAAGGCAGGGCGATGGAATACCCTGGACATGCACAAGAGAATACAAAAATCAGGGCAAGTCAGCAGATGGAGTACTCGGATATTTCTGGAAGGGCGGGCACGAGGACGAGACAACCTTTGTTGCAATAGAGCTCAAATCGCCCAGCACAAAAGACCTTGCAAGACGCCCTCCGCAAAAAGAGATGTCAGCAGTGGAGCAAGCCCATGACTATGCCTCAAAAATAGGCACTTCCTGCAGATGGGTCATCTCCTCCAACATGGATGAAATCAGGCTATATCATGCTGGTGACCAAAAACGCTATGAAGTGTTTTCCATTCCCAGTCTAGCAAACAATCTTGCAGAGTTTGAAAGATTCTACTTCCTTTTATCCTCCCAAAACCTCATTCCGGTATCGGCAGACAAAAAAGAATCCATCCTGGACGCTCTCTACGCAAAAAACCGTGCAGACGAGAAGGAAATCAACGCAAAATTCTATGCCTCCTATAGCGGAATAAGGGAAAGGCTTTTTACTGACCTTTCAAAAGCAAATCCAGGTTTTGACAAGCTCATTCTGCTAGGAAAAATCCAAAAAATCCTGGATAGGTTTATTTTTCTGTGTTTCTGCGAAGACAAGAATTTCATTGGCGAATCCACACTTGGCGAACAAATAACAAAGTTTATCCTCAATGCCCCAAAGAAAGTTTTTGATGGCTCAATATGGCATCAGTTTATCCAAATCTCCAAAGCCCTCATCAAAGGCGCTGACTCTCCAATCAAAATCCCACCCTACAATGGAGGTTTGTTTGAGGATGACCCTGAGCTGGAAAGCCTTGCCGTTCCAAACGAAGCCCTGGAATATCTCAATGAAATTGCCTCCTATGACTTTGCCTCGACACTGGATGTGAATATTCTAGGCCACATCTTCGAACAGTCAGTCTCGGATATCGAGGAGATAAAGGCCAACATCCGCAACGAGGAGTTTGACAAAACAAAAGGCAAGCGCAAAAGGCAAGGCATCTACTACACCCCATCCTATATCACGGGTTTTATCATAGAAAAAACCGTTGGAGCCTGGATAGAGCGCGAAAAAGAAGTCCTGGGGTTTCCAAATCTCCCCACAATCTCTGAAGAAGAGGAGAAACAGCTCTCGAACGCAGAGGCAAACCCAAAGACGAAACTCCCCAAAAACCTCGCAGACAAGGCGAGTCTCCATGCAAAGGCCTGGCTGGGTCTGCAGGAAAAGCTCAAAACGATTAAAATCCTTGATCCTGCCTGTGGCTCTGGCGCATTCCTGAACAAGGCGTTTGAGTATCTGGTGGACAGGCACGAAGAAATCCTGTCCCAGCACAGACATTTTGGCGACAAGGCAGGTGGCATCGAGCTTGAAGGCGGTCAAAGGTTTGACGACTTTGTGGCCAAAAACAACCTGTATGGCGTTGACCTGTCCAAAGAATCTGTGGAAATAACAAAGCTTTCCTTGTGGCTGCGTCTCGTCTACCACATGGAAAAGCTCCCAGCACTTAACCACGCCATAAAATACGGAGACTCCATTGTTGACGACCCGGCCTACACAAAAGCACCATTCTCCTGGGACAAGGAGTTTCCTTTCAAGTTTGATGTGGTGCTGGGCAACCCGCCTTATGTGAGGCAAGAGTTCCTCTCGCCAATCAAGCCAGCCCTGCAAAAAATCTATCCTGACACTTTCAACGGAGTGGCTGACCTTTACACGTATTTTTACAGACGAGGGTTCCAGCTCCTCAAAGATGATGGTTTTTTGGGGTTTATAACGTCCAGCACTTTCACAAAGACAAGCTCAGGAGAGCCTTTAAGGGCATTCCTCAAAAATAGTGTCACAATTTTGGAGTTTGTGGATTTTGGTGATTTGCAGATTTTTCAGGATGCAACCACTTATCCTTGTATTTTCATCGCGAAAAACAAAACCCCCCAACCCCCCTTGAAAGAAGGGGGGCTTGATGGTGACAGCTTTTCTCCCCCCTTTTCTAAGGGGGGTAGGGAGGTTCAAGCTTTTACCTCCGAAACACAAAACACCATCACATTTATGTGCGTAAACCAAAAGCCAGACAGCGAGACTGATTGGAAAGCCATGTACACCAAGTCAGACATATTCACCATGCCCCAAGCCAGCCTGGGCAAGGACTCCTGGAATTTTGACAGGCAGGATGTTGAGGCACTGCGCAAGAAGATTTTTTACAAAGGCAAACCTTTGAAAGAGGTTGTTGGCGCACCTCTCTTTGGTATAAAAACAGGCCTAAATGAAGCGTTTATTATTGACAAGGTCACAAAGGACAGGCTGATAAGGGAAGATTCAAAATCAAAAGAGATCATCAAGCCTTATTTACAAGGCAGAGACCTGAAGCAGTGGCATTATGACTACCAGGACAGATACTTGATTTATATCCCATGGCATTTCCCGTTACATGATGACACATCAATTCAGGGACCTTCTAGAAAAGCAGAAGAATTATTTAAAAACCGATATCCTGCAGTTTATAATCATCTATTCTTATACAAAGACAAGTTGTTAAAAAGAAACAAAGCCGAAACAGAAATCAGATATGAATGGTATGCACTTCAAAGATTCGCAAGTGATTATTACAAAGCTTTTGAAGAGCCAAAGATTCTCAATGCAAGATTTCAACGAATACCAAAATTTATTTTTGATAATAATGGGAATTTTCTCAATGCACCAGATAGTATCGTTGCAAAAGGTAGTTTATGGTTGACTGGAATTCTTAATACAAGAGTCATTTGGCATGTTATTCAAAGCAATTGTGATGCTTTGAGGGGGGGTTTGTGGAGATATGTTTTATATACAAATAATATAGAAACCTTCCCGATCGTCGAACCCCCAGGCTCAGAGGACGACCCGTCCACACCCAAAGGCAAGCTGTCACAACTGGCCAAGCTCTGCCAGGACTCTGCCTTTGAACGCTACCGCATCAGAAAGGATTTCCTGGAGATTGTGGGCGACGAGGTGCGGCAAAACCGCCCTGCAGACGATCGCAAGAAAGCAAGCCCAGAAGATGATGACGTGTCTGAAGGGTCGGCAATAAACAGGTGGGATACACTAGGCTGGGACGAGATTGTGAAGTCCGCCCAAAGCCCATCGGCATTTGGCAAGCCTTTCAAAGACTACACAAAAAACCCGATAAACACTCTCAGGCTAAAGAAAGTCTATCAGGAGCTTGCGCCAAAATGCCACGAGCTGACAAGAAGGATTCACGAGGCTGAACGAGAGATAAACCAGATTGTGTATGGGCTTTATGAACTTACACCTGATGAGATTGGGCTTCTTGAGGAACAGACAGGGAATATCTACGAGGATTGAGGATAATAGCTACCCATCCACCATCCCCCACAACCTCACACGAATCCCATTTGGAGTCCTAAAGTCCGCGATATACAGGTTTCCACTCTCTTGATATGGCTTTGGCGGGGTTTCAAACTCCACTCCCCTGCCAACAAGCTCTTTGTGGGTTTTGCTGATGTCTTCGCACATGAACTCAAGTGAGATGAGGTCTCCGGGTGTGGATTTGTCGTGTCTAACGACTGAGAAATAGAACTCGGTCTTAAGACCTGTAAACATGGCGTCATTCTCATCTAAGACGTAAGACTCTAACCCGAAGACATCCAGGAAAAATCCGACCTCTGCCTCAAAATCAGCCACTTTGTACTCCACATTCATCGTCCAGCAAGGGCCGTATTCAAGCGGGAAGGGATTTGTGGGAGGATACCACATCTTTTCCCAATCCTCAGATGTTTTTGCCTGCTTTGTTATTTCGATACGCTTTTCCCCAAACTCTCTGCATTTTGCCAGTAATTCTTCGTTCATTTACACTCCTCCTCTTTTGCTTGCATATAAATCCTGTTGCCGTCGGGATCTGCAATGACAGCACCTACAAGACCGTCGGGTTCAAGTATTGGCTCCGTTTCAAACTGGATACCCTGGCTTTTCAACTCCTCTGCTTTTTGGTACACATTTCCACCCCAGAATGTGAGAAGGTTTGAGTTGACGTGGCCTTGATATATGCCAATTTTGAGATTGCCGTTGCCAAGCAACGCCCATGTGCAACCATCGCCATCAATCCTGATAAATCCAAGCTTTTCATAGAACTCTTTGGAATTTTCCATGCTCTTTACGTTCAACGACAATTCAAATTCGCCCATTTGCATGGGGCGATTCTAGCACCAATGCTCAAAAATGCAAAGCTGAAGGCCAGGAAGGCTTAGAAGGCAACCATCATGTTTGCAAGAAAAGGGCAAGAAAACGACTGAAACAGTGTTTTTTCACTCAGTTTCAAAGGTTTAAGGGCGGGTAAGATGATGCGCGACAGGTTGTCTTTGCCGAAAAACACTTTATTTATTGCGATGTTTAATGTGTTGTCGGTGTAGAGTTTGCCGCCGTTGTTGGGATTCCTGTCAAAAATCGGGTAGCTTGCGGAGCTGACAATGACTCGTATTTTATGGCCTTTCTTGACGGTGAGCGCAAGGTTTTGCAGTTTTACGTCAATGCGGTAGACAGAGCCAGGTGTAAGAAACTCTTCTTTTTCCAGCGAATTTCTGAATCTTGCCCTTTGGATGCCTTCTGCCATGAGCACCGATTTGCCGTCTGGGTAGACATCGCAAAAACGCACGGAAATGTCAGTGTCAGCCTGGTTTGAGGAGAAGAAAATCTGGGCTTTGACGAGGCCGTTTATTTGGAGGTCGGCGTTAAGAGGATTGGAGCTGAACACAAGTACATCTTTTCTGGCCTCGATCGTCTTTTGATCCTGGGGGCCCGAGACAAGATTGAGCTTTGTCGGGTCAAAACGCTTGCCACCAAAAGAAGGGGTGGGGTCTTTCGGGTCGTAGCTGAAGGCAAGTGACGAAGTATTTGATGCGGGTTTTTCAAGCGTCAGAGTTTTGTTTGCGTTCAGGTAGTAGGAGACTTCATTTCTTGGGACAGTGTCCCATGACTGTGCATTTTTCCAGGCTTCATCACCCATCTGGTAGTATTGGACGGTTGGGACTGCTTCCCAATTGTTCTTTTTGCCCAGAAGATAGAAGTCCATAAACATTACAGCGTGTTTGTCTCCAAAACCGACTGCGTTTTCATAATCCAGAATGCCCTGCTTTTTTGCGTCCAGGTTGCCATGCTCCCATGGGCCAAAGATGAGTTTATGCCTGGTTTTGACAGATGCGTTGCTTTTTGTCTGTATGTCGGCGAAAGCCCTGAGCACCTGGTCGGGATAGTGGTCAAACCAACCACTAATCATGAGCATTGGCACTTTGATGGAGGCAGAGATGTCCGATTTGCTCTCAACCGTTTTCCAGAATTGGTTGTAGATGGGCTGTGCCAAAATCGTTTTTGTCTCAAAGAAGCCCAGGTTTTGCAAGGCTTCTGTCTGCTCCTTGCGGTATTCTCCACCAAAATAGAACTGTTCATATGTGACCTTGAAATCTTTTACCATTGGCACAGCACATACCAGATGCGGTGGATTCTGTGATGCTGTCTTGAACTGCACATCACCGAGTGCTGAGCCTCCATAGGTGCCGATTTTGCCGTTTGACCAGGCTTGCTTGGCGATCCATTCCACAGCGTCATATCCGTCCTGACCGGTGCTTGCCTTTGACGATGCGGCATCTTTTGAGGCAAACCTGCCCCTCCAGTCGAGGATGACTATGCTGTAATCTGCGAGGCTAAAAGGCACTCTTTGCTTCAGTTGAGTCCAGTATTTGCTTTTGTCATAGGGGGTTTGCACCAGGATTGTCGGCTTTTTGGCGCTGGTGTCAGATGAATACAAGTCTGCGGCAAGATTTTTTGAATCCCTCATAGGGATTTGCAGGGCTGTTCTCGTAAAGGCATCATCTTTTGTTTCGGTTTGTACATTGTGTTTTTTTAGAAACTCCAAAAAAGCTTTTGTAGTGTGTGCATTTGGGTTGCAATAAGACTGCGCAAGCTGACCGTGATCCAACTCAGGTGCGCCATGTGTTGAAGCTGTAAAACCGTTGTCAGTTAGTTTTTTTGCGAATATCTCGGTGTCAGTTTTGAAATACCCATTATTTGGATTTTCTTTACTGCCTTTGCTATAGAAGAGAAGCATCGGAGGAATCTTTTTGCCTTTCTCCACATAATAAATTGGCGACGCCTCTTTCCACACTTTTTCGTCGGAGGTGAAGACTTCGATGAAATTCTTGGGTATTGGAGCTTTCTTTTCCTTCTGACGGTTGGCAAAGGCAATGAAATCATAGGTACCAGCATCGGAAGGAACAGCACTTTTTATGTCTGACAAATTCAGCCCGACAGCTTTAAGAAATCTCTCGTCGGTTGAAACCAGGGCTGTCAAATGCGCTCCAGCCGAGTGACCAGCAAGATTTATCCTGGCTGGGTCGCCTCCGTATTTTGCTATGTTGGCCTTCACCCATGCAATGGCAGAAGCCACATCCTGGGGATGTGTCGGGAATTTGACGGCAGGAGAGAGCCTGTAGTTGACAGAGACCACAACATATTTTTCAGCACAGAAAACTTTGGGCATGTCAAATGGACTTGTGGCAAAAGTTTTTTTGTCACCCTCAGACCAGCTTCCGCCATGAATCCACACCAACACAGCATTTTTGCCATTCTTATCGGGAGTGTAGATGTCCAGGCTTGTCAGGTTCTTGTCAGCATCTGTTACCTTGTAAACAATATCTAAAAAAGACTCATAAGGTTTTTTATCCACATCTCCAAAGCTATCAAGAGTTTTCTCCTCGATTTCTCGGAGTTTTGAGCCACCAGATTTGAGGAGCTGGTTTGTCCAGGCAGAATACTTTGCCAGCAATGATTTGTCAGTTTTTTCAGCCTGATTTTCCAACTGCCATGGGTCTTTGTTTATATCATAAAACTCTTTTTCACCTGTCTGGTGCTCAATATAGGTGTGTGTCTTTGTGCGAATTGCAATATATGATGCAGTACTTGTATTTCTACCTTCATCCTCGTCAGCATCAAAATCCTCATAGATGCCTTCCTTCATTAGGGCAAACGCGGCTTTTGGACGCTGGAAAGGATAAAATTCGATGAAATATGCGTTTCTCCAAGTCTTCTGCTTTTCACCCTTTGCAAGAGGCAGAATTGACCTGCCATCCACAAAATCAGGAGAGGTTACATCTGCCATATCAGCAAAAGTTGACGCCAAATCAACATTGCCTGTGAGATACTCGGACACAGTTGAACCAGCCTTGATTCCTGGGCCTCTGATATAGCATGGCACGAGGATATCCTCTTCGTAAGCTGTGCCCTTGCCACCTGGAAGCCTGTGTTGGCCGAGATGGAAGCCGTTGTCACTTATGAAAACCAAATAGGTGTTGTCTATTTGTCCAGCTTTTTCCAAAGCTTTTACAACGTTTTCAACCATGTCGTCTACCGACTGCATAGAACGCACACGAAGGCCATAATCTCTGTCAATGCCAGCTATTTCCCTGTCTGTGAGTTTCTTTTTTGCGCCAATCCTTCCTGGTTTGTCTGAAACATCCTCCTCGTTGAAGTTTGGTGTGCGTGGAGCTTTTAAATTCGGGAAGAGTTTCTCGTGACGCTTTGCTGGTGTTGCAGGGCTGTGCGGAGAATAGGACGAGATATAGGCAAAGAAAGGGTTACTTTCTTTGGATTTACGTGAAATAAAGTCTACAGCTTTTACACTCATTACATCGTTGATGTGGTCGTCAGGGTCGCTACCGTACTCTACCAGCTTGCCGTTCTCGTTCATTGTATAATTGTAGCATCCATAAGCGTTGCCTTTTGCAGGACTGAACCATTCCGACCAGCCTTTGGGCACATGAGTCGGTTTGCTTTGATTTGGGTAGCCATTCAGGTATTTACCCATAAAAACAGTGCTATAGCCAGACGCTTGAAGCCAAGTGGCTATGTTTGAGTCTTCGTTGCCAACATCCAGGAATCTCTGAAACCCTCCGTCCGGACCTCCGTTTGTTAGCACTTTATTATTATGAGAAAATTGACCTCTTTGAATTGTGCTTCTGGATGGACAACAAAGGGTGTTGCTAATGAAAAACTGGGTGAATGTGGCTCCTGCGTCTGCCATGTGTTTTTTGATTTTTGGAGCATACTTCATGGTGTCCAGCTTCAAGTCGAGATCATCCACAAGGAAAAATATGATGTTTGGTTTGCCTTTAGCAGAAGTTGCCTGGTCTGAATCCTTTGACACAGGGCCAGCAGGCTTCACTTCAAAGGTTGTCAGGTTCAAGTCATAATAGTTGTCTGCTTTCAAATTCCTGAAAGAGAGTTTTTTTCCGCTAAGAGTCACAAACGACAGGTCAATTGAATCGTTTACGCTCAAACCAAAATGAGCTTCCAGGGAAGAGCCTGACTTGTAGCTCTGGTTGACTGAAATCTGCCTTGAGCCTAGAATTTTTGGTGAATTGCCAATGCTATATGCGACAGCTTTACCACCAATTATCTCCGAATCAGGAAGCCCAGAAAACCTCATTCTTATCCAATGATTCTCTCTTGCACCATTTGCACCGGTGTTGATATAAACTGAGCTATTGTAGTCCTCTTTTCTGGTTGCAAGTCCAGAGTTGTCCGGGTCTGCGGCAAAAAATAGGTCAAGGAGTCCGTCGTTGTTGAGGTCTGCCACTTCTGTGCAGATGCTGTTATCTTCTATACCCGAGACTTGCCACTCAACAGGCGAAAACTTGCCGTTGCCGTCATTTCTGAAGAGGACGTTTCTGAAATTGACTGACGGTCTCTGGGAGCGATCGCAAAGAACAAAGTCCTGCCATCCGTCATTGTCAAAATCGCCGAAAGCCACGTCCGCAAGATATGGTTGGTGGCTTATTGCAGGAGTGGGTTTCAATCCAGGCTGGAGCTTGTATTTTGTGCCTTCCTTGACTGTGGTCATAAACTCGGGAGCATCCAGCTTCCAGAACTTATGCCAATCGCCATAAGTCCAGTTCAGAGCCTCCAGACCCGCTTGGTTGGTTGACTCCCTGAACTTGAAATTGCCAAGATTTTTCCAGTACTGTCCTGATATGAAATCCGAGTTGACATGCCAGCTTGAATGTGTGGGGCCGACATTTATCACGTCATCAAGGCCATCGTTGTCCGCATCGCCAAACGAAAGGTAGGGCACTCCAATGGAATGCTGGACAGGCTCATAAACCTGCTTTTCCTTGTTGTATATGCACCAGCCTTCAGTTGCCAATCCATTATCCTTGATGCGCGAAAACCTGAACTTGCCTTCCTCTTTAAACATGTTTTTCCAACAGAATATGCCAAAATGCTGTTTACCTGCAATGCCTGGGTCGTCGTGCGTCTCCCAGCCCATTGTGTTCATGTCGTTATGATAGGCCTGGGCAAGGTCCAAATCACCGTCATTGTCCAGGTCTCGGAGGTCAATATCCGGCCCACCCCTGTATTTTTCGGGATTATTGTCGAATGTACCCGAAAAATCAGGCAAGAGGCTTGTGTCATCGGAAATATCCCTGAATGTGCCATCCTCGAATTTTTCCCCTTGGGGCTGGAAAATATAGACCCTAGATTCGGGATTGCCTGCATAAGACGCCTTGGAGATGTTGTCTGCGCCCACTGCGATGTCCAGCCATCCGTCGCCGTTGATGTCGCCCAGCGATGGTTGCCTGTTGTATGCTTCGATGTTTCTGATGCCCATCTTTTCGGACATGTCGGTGAATTTGTCAAAGGAGCCATTTGAAACGAGCAGTTGATTGCCTATCTTGTCGGATTTGCTTTCCCTACCTCTGTTCCTGGTCACAAATATGTCCAGGAATCCATCCCTGTTGAAATCGGCCACAACAGGCACCTGAGGTGCAGAAAGTCCCATATTTTCAAACTTCAAGGTTGTACCTTCAAGTGTGCATAGCTGTTCCTGATAGGTCATGTTGCCTTTACCAATGAGCATTCTCATGGTGTTTACACCATTTTTTGTGCTTCTGGGTGGTGAGTTTGCATCCAGGAAATCCATGAGGCCATCACGGTTGAAATCGGCGATTGCAACACCGTTTGTGCCCTTGACGATGGTTGTGATGCCTTCAACACTTGTTTTTGCAAACATTGTTCCAATGGTTGCATTTTTAATTACTATGGCACGTGCGTTTTGCCCAGGAGCTTGAA
>Ga0351900_1053_pt1 | contig 17596 bp, 19 predicted proteins | sample BONcelHT113001D3_FD_205827 | JGI IMG/M metagenome (GOLD analysis project Ga0351900, IMG submission 205827) | Enriched cells from coal bed in the Powder River Basin, Montana, United States - BONCAT cells T11 rep1 HSBNCT.T11.300.1.D3 ...
CAGCACCTCCGCCCCCTACAAGGTCAACTGGAACACCAGGAAGCTGAGTGGCCAGTACACGCTGACCGCGATCGCCCATGACACGGTAGGCAACACGGCGGTATCGAGCCCGGTGACGGTGACCATCGGGACGGCGGTCAAGAGCTCGCCCGTAAAGAGCAAGTAGCCCAGAGACAGACATCACCGAAGACAGACATCACGGTCTAATGTAGCTGTGAGGCGGGCCCGGGGAACCGGGCCCGCCTCGCTTCTTCTCTCGGCACTATACTGGGAAGGGCCGGTATAGCACTCCCCTCGAAGATAAACCCGCCAGACTAGGAGCACCCTTCATGCCTCTCGCGCACCGCACACTCAGCCACGGGATGGTGGCGTTCGGCTTCTTCAACGTGAAGTGTGACTGCCTTCTGCTCAACAACTACTTCTTCTTCGCCAGTGACTTCTGCGCCTGGGTGAAGACGTGGGCGAAAGAAGGTCCGCCGGCGGAGGGGTCCGAATCCATCTTCCTCATCGAGAATCCCGGCGACATCGGCAGCCGCGCCTGGGGAGAGCAGGGCCTCCGCCATCACGGCTTCATGTCCGCACTCTACGAGCGTTTTCCCTTCCCAGAGGCCCCCGGGGGATTCAAGCAGCAGCCGGAAGGGTGGCAGGAGCGTGCCGAGGTGGAGTCCATCCTACGGGAGTACGCCACAGTCAAGGAGATGGCCGTGGTATTTGATCCTGGCAAGGAGTCCATCACCCTGGGCGAGTACGACTTCGACCGGCCGGGCTTCGGGGAACTGCTGGACTACGTGTGGCGGGGAGGCATGCCCATGTGGCGCGACGACACGCGGCCGCAGTATGTACTCGACATGATCGAAGCCGTGCGGCACTCAGAGTGCTGGCCGTTTGCGGGGATGTAGCCGACTGGCCGCCGAGGTGGCTGAGCTGGCCGGAGAGCAAGACGCAAAAAGGCGATCCGCGAGTCTCTGCGCGAGCACTGGGACAGGCTTGCCCTGCCGAGTCATGTCCGAAGCCCGCTAGCGGAGCCGCGAGCGGTCCTATATTGTAGTATATGGCCATGTTTGGTATTTTACTGCTATGAGATTGGCAGAGTTGCTGAATGCAGTCGAACGTGAGCCTCTGTTTACCACCGGCATGCTGCTGTCCCCCGGAGTGGATGTGGGAAACGTAAGGAAGCAACTTTCCCGGTGGACCAAAGACGGTACGGTCGTGCAGTTGCGTCGGGGTCTCTACGCCCTGGGCGGACTGTACCGCAAGACAGAGCCACACCCTTACGAGGTATCGAACGCGCTCGTTCCCGGCTCCTACGTGAGTCTGGAGACCGTGCTCGCCGAACACGGTCTCATCCCTGAGGCCGTCTTCGCCACCACCGCGGTAACCACGCAAAGACCGGGTACGCGAACCACACCGCTCGGAGCCTTCGTGTACCAGCACCTGCGAGAAGAGCTGTTCTGGGGATACCAAGTGGAGAACCTCGTTGGCGGCAGAACCGCGTTCGTAGCCGGTCCCGAAAAAGCGCTTCTGGATCTCGGATACTTGCGCAGCCGCTCCGATGACCCCGCTTTCGCGCGTGAGCTCCGCCTGTCACGGCTCGACTCCCTCGATATCGAGCAGCTCCCAAGGATGGCGCAGCGCTTCGGCAGCAGAAAGGTGGAGCGCTTTGCCCGTAATGTCGCCGCCCTGGCCGCCCTCGAGGATGAGGAGTACGAGGACCTGTGAAGGACTACCTGCGAGAGATAGTCGAGAGGGCGGCTCCCCCCGCCCGGGTGAACGTCATGCGCGAGTACCTGCAGGCCAGGATCCTTGAGACTCTCCAAGAGAAGGGGGTCTGGACGTCCCTGGCTTTCAGGGGTGGCACTTCGCTGCGCTTTCTCTACCGCCTGCCTCGCTTCTCCGAGGGCCTCGACTTCACGCTGGAGAGGCCTTCGCCTGAGTTCGACTTCCTCGCCTTGATCGCCGCCGTCCGCACCAGGCTTGGCAAGGAAGGCTACCAAACGGAGGCCAAGGCCAATACCAAGCGAGCGGTCAACAAGGCGTTCATCCGCTTTCTGGGCCTGGAACAGGAGATGGGTTTCAGCGTCCGGCCGCACAAGGCCTTCTCTGTGAAGGTCGAGGTGGACACGCGCCCGCCGGCCGGTGCGGGACTTGCGGTTACGACCATCCGTCGCTACGCTACCCTGCGTCTTGCCCACCATGACAAGCCATCGCTTCTGGCCGGTAAGGTAGCCGCCCTCCTCTGCCGAGACTGGATCAAGGGTCGCGATGTCTATGACCTCGTCTGGTATCTGAGTGACCCGGAATGGCCCGATCCCAACAAGCTTCTCCTGCAGAACGCCCTCGAGCAGTCCGGCCTACCCGAGCCCGCAACAAAAGCGCACGATTGGCAAGGCTCCCTGGTTCACCGTCTCGCCGAGACCCCCTGGGATGGAGTACGAAGTGACGTGGAGCGCTTCCTGGAACGACCGGCCGATATCTGGATGGTAGAGAAGAAGGCGGTACTCGACGTGCTGGCACAGCGAGCTCGCATAGTCTGACTACCTACTGGCGGGGGACATGCCCACGTGGCGCCACGACACCCGGCCAACGCTACGGCTGCCACTTCCGGCTCGCCGGTGCCCCGCCCAGCCCCAACTTGCGCAAAAGGTCGCCCAAGGTGGTCAGCTCCTCCTCCGAGAGGGCATCCATCTCCTCGTGGATCCTGTCGAGATGCTTCGGCAGGAAGCCCTGGAGCAGGTCGTGGCCCTCGGGCGTCAGATCGAGCACCAGCCCGCCGCGCCCCAGAGAGTCGCGCTCCTCCGAGGCCTCAAGGCGCTGGACGAGACCTCGTTCCTCCAAGCCCGCGAGATCTTCGGCAAGCGAGCTCTTGGTGCCCCCGAGGACCTTGCCGCTCACCTCGGACAGCCGCAGGCTTCCCTTGTTGTAAAGGACCTCCAGGATGGCGAACTGGCTGAAGGTGAGCCCCGTGACCTCGAGGTCGGTGTGTACGCGGGCGGACACCGATTCACACGCGCGCGTGAGCTTGATGAACGTCGCCGCCGCGAGGATCTTCTTGCGTATGTTGTTCTCCTCCCCGCGCATGGTGTCAAGCTACCATACCGCCGGCCACGAAGCAGGCAGCTCCGGCTATGTTCATCACGTTTGGAGATCGTTCCATCCCACGCAAAGACATCAACCCGGCACCACCAACCGGGCGGTGCTACCCCGGGGAGTGGGGGTGATCTCCAGACGGCAGTCGATGCGCTCCCGCAGCTCGGGCACGTGGGAGATCACCCCTACCAGCCGCCCGTAGTCTCGTAGCTCCAGAAGGGTGTCGAGGGCGGCGTCGAGCGACTCGGGATCGAGGGTGCCGAAGCCCTCGTCGATGAACACGGCGTCTAGCCGGATGCCCCCGGAGAAGCTCTGCACCACGTCGGCCAAGCCCAGAGCGAGCGCCAGGCTGGCCAGGAAACCCTCCCCTCCCGAGAGAGTGCCTACCGGGCGGTCGTAGCCGGTGAATTCGTCGAACACCTCGAGGTCGAGCCCGCCCAACTTCCGACCGTCGGTGGAAGCGGTGGCGGCGTGAAGGCGGTAGCGGCCTCGGGTCATATCGAGCAGCCGAGTGGTGGCGGCCACCAGCACCTCGCCCAGGAACACGCTGAGCACGTAGCGCTGGAAGCTCAGGCTGGTCCGGTTGGCCGCGTCGGAGAGCAGGGCGACCAGGGAGAACTCGTCCGAGGCCGTCTTCAGTTGCGCGCTGTGACCTGCCAGGCGGGCCCGGGTCTTTCTGAGCCCCTCGCCTTGCCGGCGCGCCGCCTCCGCGGCGGCGACGGCCTCGTCGCGGGCACCTCCGGCGTGGTCGGCGGCCGCCTGGAGGGCGGCGACATCGGGAGCCGCGAGAAGCGCCACCTTCTCCGCCGCCTCCCCGGCGCGCCGGGCCGCGTCACCACTACCCTGTTCGGCCGCAGCCAGAGCTTCTCGCGCCTTCTGATCGGCCTGTTGCGCCGTCTCGAGCGCCACGATGAGCACTGCCGCCGCCTCACGGTCTTCCGCCAGGACCCGGTCGAGGGTGCCCGGCTTCCGGAACTCCTCCGGAATCTCCGCGCTCCGCGTCTGAAGGACGCCGGACAAGCGGTCGAGCGCTGCCGCGGCCTGCCGAAGCGATGTTTCCGCCTCGGTCTTGGCGACGGTGGCCGTGTTCACCGCCTCGCGGGCCTGTGTCAGCGTCTCCTCCAGGGAGGTGGGGGGCTCGGCGGTCTTGGTTAGATTCGCGACTTGGGCCTCGAGCTGTGCCCGCTGCTCGGTAAGCGCCTGGACGTATTCGGCGAGGGGTCCGGCGGCTAAGGTGGCCTCCGAGCCGAGGCCCTTGGCGATCTCGTCGCGGCTGGCCTGCAGCCGGGCGACCTCGGTGAGGGCCTTCCCGAGCGCGTCGCGCAGCGCCGACTCTTCGTCCCGCAATTGCTGCAGGTGGTTCTTGGCCTCCTCCACGGCTTCGGTGGCCGTGAGCTCCTCCTCGACACGCGCGGGGGCGGGATGCTCGGTGGAGCCGCACACGGGGCAGGGAAGCCCCTCCACCAGCCGCGCGGCCAAGCGCGCGGCCTGGGTCTCGCGCCAGGCGCGCTCCAGCTCGGCTAGGACAGCGGCGGCCGTGCCCACCGCCCGCTGGGCCTGCGTTTGCCGGTCACGAGCCTCCGCCGCCTCTTCCTCGGCCCTCTGGCGCGCCGCCTCCACCTTCATCAGCGACCTAAACGAGGCGATGCGGTCGGCCAGCATTGAGAGTTCCGGCCGGACCCGGGCCAACTCGAGCGCTGCCGTCTGCGCGGCCTGCCTAGCGGCCTCCGCTTCGCGCTCCCGGCGTTCAGCCGTCTCCCGGGCCAGCGCGAGCCGGTCGTCGGCGGCCTCCAGGGCGGTCACGAAAACGGCGTGGGTGCGGACGGCCCCCTCGTGCTCGGTCTGCGTGCTCGCGAGAGTGTCGACTTTCGCCCGCAGCGCTTCAAGACCGCGGATGCGGTCCTCCTGCGTCTTCCGCTCCGGGTCCCGCAGCCGCTCCGCCGTGAGGGCGCAGGCCGCCGGGGCGGCGCCGGCCTGCGCGACGCTGAGCGCCTCCTTTGCCCTCTCGGCTTCCTCCTTAGTCTTCGCCGCAGACTCAAAGAGCGCCGCGACGCGCCTGCCTTCATCCAGAGCGGCCTGCGTCCGCCCGGCTTCCTTCTTGGCCTGCTGCTCTTCTTCCCCCCGCAGCCTCTCCTCCTTCTCAGCCTCTGTGAGAAGGGCCTCGAGTTCTTCCGGCGTCTCCACGTCACAGGCGGTCAGCGCTTCGTCGATCTTCACCAGCAGTTCGTTCACCCGGCTCTCCACGGCCTTCTTGTGCCCTTTCAGGAACACCTCGAAATGGCCGTAGAGCTCGGCCGCGAACAGGTCCTCCAGGATCTGCTGGCGGTCGGCTGAGTTGGCGGAGAGCAGCTCCCGGAACCTCCCCTGCGGCAGCATGATGACCTGCCGGAATTGCTCCACGGAGAAGCCGAGAAGCTCCTCTATCCTGCGCGTGACCGCCTGCGTGCCCGTCTCGAGCACGTCGCCGGTGGCCGCGTCGTCCTGCAGGCCGGTGCGACGCCAGAGAGTGGCGTCGGGTTGCACCTTGACGAGGCCGCCGCCGCGCGCGGCCGGACGCTCCTGGGCGGGGATGCGCTGCACTCGGTAGATGTCTGGGCCGACGGCGAAGTCGAGGGTGACGACCGTGGGATGCGAGGGAGCGGCGAACTGGCTGCGCATCTGGGCCGCCGTGCGCTCGGCGCCCGTGGTTTTTCCGTAGAGGGCCACGCACATGGCATCCAGCACGGAGGTCTTCCCGGCGCCGGTGGGACCGTGGATGAGGAAGAAGGTGGAGTCTCCCAGAGCGCGGAAGTCGACGAGCTGGGTGGACGCGAAGGGTCCGAAGGCATCCATCTCGAGCCGGAGGGGCTTCATGGCTAGGCCGACCTCCTCTTCTGCTCGAACTCCTCCACCAGGTCGCGCAACGCCGCCTGCGCTTCTGCGGTGAGAGGCGCTTCGTTCGTATCGGCGAAGAAGCGTTCGAAGAGTTCGGTGAGCCCCATCGCGCGTATGGGGCCGGGTCCGGGCCCTGAACCGGGGATCACCGCCGCCTTGACCCGCGCCGCGTACCTTACGTTCGGATACACAGAGCGCAGCCGTTCGAGCGGGCTGGGCACGGGGAGCTCGTCGAGCAGGTCGACCCACAGGTAGTCGTCGCGGGCGAGGGGGGCGGCGCCGGCAGGTTCGGCGCCGGCGGCGCGACCGGGGAGGCCAGTGGCGGCAGGTGCGGTGGTGGTGGCGCTCCGACCCGCCCCGCCACCGGCGGCGGCGGCCGCACCAGGCGCCGGCCCGCCTCGGAGCAGGTCTTCCAAGTACCCGCTGATCTTGCGCACGTCGCGGCGGCGCGGCAGCTCGTGCTCCTCCACGCTGATCCCTCCGTCCGCACCGATCTCCACCAGCGTCACCGATTTGCGGTGATCGTGCTCGTCGAACGAGTACTTGAGCAGCGAACCCGCATAGCGAATACCAGGGCGAGACACCGACTGTGGACGATGCAGATGCCCCAGCGCCACGTAGTCGAAGCCGCGGAAGAGCTCCGCAGACACCTGGCCGGTGCCCCCCACGCTCAAAGGGCGCTCCGACTCGGATTCCCGGCCGCCGGCCACGAAGGCGTGGGCCACCACGATATGGCGCACGGGGGAGCCGGCCGCGGTCTCGAAGCGCAACTGCCTAGGCTCAGTTGCCGCAGAATCAGCCGGCGTCGCCTCCGCCCCCTTCCCGGCGGACACACCCAGCACGGCCCGCTGCCGCACCTCGGCCAACCTCGCCGCCATGGCCGCCTCGTGCCCCCGCGCCTCATCGTCACACAGCGCGCAGGCGACCTCCGGCGGGTCGGCATGCGGCAGGGCCCATATCCGCACCGGGCCCGAAGGGGTGGCCAACTCCACGCTCGCGCAACGGGACTCGACCAGCCCGGCGATATGCAGACCCCGTTCCGCCAACATGCGGCGGCCGAAGGCCAGGCGAGCGGCGTTGTCGTGGTTGCCGGCGACCAGCACCACGGGCACGCCGGTCTCCATGAGCAGACGGGTGAGGGTGTCGTCGAGCAGCGTGACCGCCTCGGGCGGAGGCACGGACCGATCGTAGACATCGCCGGCGATAACGATGGCGTCTGGACGCAGGTCGGCCGCCAGGGCGCAGAAGCCGTCGAGAGCTACAGCTTGGTCCTCTAGGAGCGAAGCCCCGTAGAAGATGCGACCCAAATGCCAGTCGGCGGTGTGTAGAAGGCGCACGGCTCTCCCCCGTTCGCGACCCGGACTTAAGAGACTCCCGCTCAGGATAGTACATACCGGGGACGTCGACCCGGCAACTTAGCCGAGCACCGGACGGTCCCCCGGGACTCACTGAGGCCCAGGGCAAGCTCAAGGGGGACGACCCCTCGTACTCACGCAGCGGGGCCGTGGCGTCGCGGTGGTAGTCGACATACACGAGTTCGAAGCCATGCGCGAGCGTCTCGCGCTGCTGGAAGACATCGCTGTCGCTGAGGCGCAACCCGCCGCGGGCCAGGGCATCCCCCACGACGAGGCCAAGGCACGCATCATGGAGAGCATCCGAGAATGCAGGTGATCTGAACAGATCCCGCTCTTGAGTGAGTAAGGGAGATCGCTGTCCGCATCGCGCTCGATGATCCGGATGCAGCCGAGCGCTGGGCCGACGGTCTGTTCGATGCTTGTTCGGCCAGAAGAAGTCAACGAGGACTAACCTAACCAGCGCATCCAGCAGGCGCGCAGGAGGTAGAATCGACCTGCAAGCACATGGCGCGCAGCTCATGCGCCACACGTTAGGCGTCTTCCCACGACTCCAAGGCAGGTGCTATACTCAGCACCATAATATAGGTGCGGTTTGGAGGTGATCATGGGTTCTGCGGTGAGGTTCTCGGAAGACGTGGTCCCACTCGGCGACATGAAGGTCAATCCTGGCAAGGTAGTGCGTCAGGTCGACGAGACCGGTCGTCCGGTACTCCTGACCAGCCACGGGCGCGGAGTCGCTGTCGTTCAGGCGCTCTCGGAGTACGAGGCCGCCCAGGAGGAGCGGGACTTCATGCGCGCGGTCGTGGCTGGTCTCGCAGATATCGAGGCGGGACGCGTGGTACCCCTGTCCGAAGTGAAGCGCCGCCTGGGTCTTGGCTGATGGGTGACCGGTCCCGCATCGAGTTCGCCCAGTCGGATCTAGACGATCTTCTGGCCATCGAGCGGTGGTACGGGTCGCAAGAGGTGCCCGACGTCGGCAGGCGTCTGGTCGCCTCGGTCGTTGATCACGTCGAACAACTCGCCTCCTTCCCAGACAGCGGCAGGGTAGTGCCGGAGTTCGAGACGCCGTGGCTGCGCGAACTCAAACTGCCGCCGTTTCGCATCGTTTATCGCCGGGGTGAGGGCGTGGTCACGGTGGTTCGCGTGTGGCGCAGCGAGCGGCTGATGGATCCGGAGCTCGGCGGAAACGCCTAACCAGCGCATCGAGCAGGCGCGCACGAGGTGGAATCGACCTGCAAGCAGGTGGAGCGCAGCTCATGCGCCAGACGTTAGGTCAGATCCTTAGCGGGCAGTCCAAAGACGTGAACTTGATGCCCACGCTCCTCGGATGTACTATGGATTGTACGTGCCACTGTACTAGGAGGCAACCATGCAGCCGTTCAAGTTTGACGAGGACATCCGTCCGCTCTCGGAGTTCCGCGCCGGTGTAGCCTCTTTCGTGAAGCAGGTCAACGATACGGGACGACCCCTCGTACTCACGCAGCGGGGCCGTGGCGTAGCGGTGGTAGTCGACATACACGAGTTCGAAGCCATGCGCGAGCGTCTCGCGCTGCTGGAAGACATCGCTGTCGCTGAGGCGCAACTCCCCGCGGGCCAGGACATCCCCCACGACGAGGCCAAGGCACGCATCATGGAGAGCATCCGAGAATGCAGGTGATCTGAACAGATCCCGCTCTTGAGCGAGTAAGGGAGATCGCTGTCCGCATCGCGCTCGATGATCCGGATGCAGCCGAGCGCTGGGCCGACGGTCTGTCGATGCGGTTGAGCGCTTGACGGTCTTCCCGCAGAGCGGTCGTGTTGTCCCGGAGGTGGGTGCCCGGACCGTCCGCGAGCTCATCTACGGGGCGTATCGCGTGTTTTGCCGCGTCGGCTCGGCAGTGGAGATCCTATCTGTGCGGCATGACAGTCAGCTTGTTCGGCCAGAAGAAGTCAACGAGAATTGACCTAACCAGCGCATCGAGCAGGCGCGGAGGTTAGCGAGGAACACGGAGACGGGCACATGGCAGGCATGTTCGACAAGGCTAAGGGCGCTATGGCAAGGGGCCGCCCCGGTCTTGGCAAGCTGGACGTAGGAGCTATCACGGACAAGGCGAAGGCCGCCGGCATCGACCCGGAGCAACTGAAGGGGCTGCTGTCGAGGTTCAAGGGTGCGGACAGCAAGCTGGACGTGAACGGGCTTCTAGAAGCGGCCAAGGGCATGGGGCTCGATGTCGACAAGCTCAAGGGGTTGATCGGCAAGTAGAGGTCTGCGTGAGGCCGGCGTCGGCCGCTCGCAGACGACCAGGGCTTGGCTCCCCCGCGACCCGAGCGGTGCGCTAACGAGCGGCGACCCTGCGCATGAGCGACGCGAAGGCGGCCGGTTCCTCGAACAAAGGACGATGGCCCGAGTGCTCGAAGACGACCATCTCCTTGGAGGGCGCTTCCAGAATCTCGAACCACTCCTCAGCCGGCACCGCCCTCCCTCGGGCTTCATACTGCCCCATCACCACGTAAACCGGCACCTCCAGCCTCGTCACATCGCGGCGGAGATCGAGGTCCTGCAGTTGGGGGTAGAGCACGGAGAACGTGTCGAGGAATGACCGCAGTCCGTTGATCCGATCAATGAGGGAGTTCTCGGGCACGAAAAGGTTGGCCGGCATCTCCCTGGCGGGATCGAAATCGGGGTAGGGGTTCCAGTCGTGTTCGTGGGAGAGGGCGGGCTCGTAATCCAGCAGGCTCTCGTAAGGTGGAGGACCATTACGGTTGAGGGTGGCGGCAAGGGCATCGTTACCGGTTGCCTCAGCCCAAGCAAGCGTATCTTCATAGAACATGGTGTCGGTCTCGCGAGGGCTCACCATCTGCCCGGTCCCGATGAAGGCGTGAAAGAGTTCCGGTCGCCGCTCCACCACGAGGACACCCAGGATGGTACCCCAAGAGTTGCCCACCAGGTATATCTTCTCCTCGCCGAAGCGGGCTCGAAGGTACTCCGTAAGCTCGATGGTGTCGGCAACCATCTGCCCGACCGTGAGCGTGGACACCGGATCGAGCGCCGCGTAGGACTTGCCCACCCCGCGCTGCTCCCAGGTGGCTACGACGAAGTCTTGCTCAAGGCTGACGTCGGCACGCATGGCGCCCAGGTCGGTACCTCCGGGACCTCCGGCCAGATAGAGGATGACGGGATCCTCTGCGCTCCTCGCCCGTATCATCACGGTCTGGTCGTGCCCACCGAGGGGAACGGTAGTGATCTCGGCCACGCTGCCCGGCAGGGCAGAGCCATCGCTACCTACGATCGGGTGGGTGGTTGCCGGAAGCGCGAAGGAGATGCCAAGGACGACGAGGCCCGCGGCGACAAGGCCGGTGAACGTCCAGGCCACGGCACCCAACGATCCGCCCGCCCCATCGCGCCGCGCAGACCGGCAGGCGCGCCACACCCCCAGGAAGGCACCCAGGATCATGGGCCCGAAAGCCAGGAGGGCGTGCAACCCACGGCCCAGAAGAAAGGCTATCAGCCCATAGACGGAACCCAGGTGTATGCCTTCGACGGTGGGGCCCTGCACACCCAGACGAGCTGCTTCGAACACCGCTACGAACACCAGCGGTGCAACCAGCATGCTCCACCTGCTGCCCGACAACACGCCAGCCATGGCTCCTACTAAGAGGGCCGCCCCCATCGTGATCAGCACTGCCGCTGTGGTCACCGGACCACGGGGACTAAGCCACGCACTGAGCAGACCGGCCACGATCGCAGGCACGGCTGCGGCCACCAGCCCTTTCCTCCGATCGGCCCGCAGCATATTCAGTACTCTTCTCACCACACCCCTACTCCGCGCGACCCGCGTTGGCCGCGGTCGCCTCACGTATATATTCCGCCATGCCCGGGCGAACACTCTCGTACGTCTCAGAGAAGCGCGGGTCGGCCACATACATGCGGCCAAGCTCTGCGTGCATCTCCCGAGAGCAGGGATAAAACCACCGGTCGACGAGCAACCGGTGCCGCTCCACGGCCTCGAGCGCGGCCGGGTCGCTCGCAGGTACGCCTTGGTCGATGAGCGCGGCGACGTCCGCGTTCACTTGGTCGCTTTCCTCTTTGAATCGCTGCCAGTCCTCCTTGGTGTACCGGACGGTACGGGCGGCTGATTCCTTGTATGCGTCGCTATCCCCCCAGCGCTCCCGGGCCTCCTCCTCATACCCCGCGGGATTCAAGTCGCCGAACACCTCGAACATCTCCTCTCCGTGAACTCCATCTCCATGTGGCCCCCGTCTCCGTGGGTTCGGCCTTCGATCTATACTCACCACCCGGCGGCAGCGCTCGCCGGGCAGTCCAAGCGCCAGTCTACAGCCTTACCATAGGTGAGGGCCAAGAAGCTTCTACCTTAAAACGAGGCCCGCATCCGGCGTCCCTGCCCGATCCTCTCAGTAGTAACGCTTGACGTTTGCACGCGTAGCGTTACTATCAGCACTAGAGGTCATGGATATGGCGACCACATTGACACCGGTAACCCCCGGCGAGCTGCTGCTCGAGGAGTTCTTGCTGCCCATGGGCATCTCGCAGTACCGCCTTGCCAAGGAGATCGGGGTGCCGGCCACCCGTATCGGCGAGATTGTTGCGGGACGCCGTGCGATCAAAGCCGACACCGACCTGCGCCTATGCCGGTTCTTCGGGCTTTCGGAAGGCTACTGGCTGCGCGCGCAGGCAGCCTACACGGAGGTCGCGCACGAGCGCCTCGCCGCCGAGCTCGAGAAGATCCACCCGTGGACGGCGGCATAGGGCTCGGGGCCAGCACGGCCACGGCGCCCTCATGGTGACTACACGGCGCCGATTTGGGTAGAATCAATCTTCGACCATGGAACACCCCGTCATCGACTTCCACATCCACGTCCCCTGCCCGGAGGTCTGGTACCCAGGTCAGGTGGAACTCGCCCGGGAGCTGAACGAGGCGCTCCTCGGCAAGTGCCACCTCTTCGGGAACCCCGGCTACCTCTCGAGCTACCTGGCGAAGGAGGGCGTTGACTACGCTGTCATCATGGCGGAGGAAAGCATCAAGGTGACCGGGCTGGTGTGCAACGAATTCGTGATCGATGTATGCGCCGGCGCCGGCGGCCACCTCTTCGCTTTCGTGGGACTGGAGCCCGTGCCTTCGCCCGACATGGCAACTCACCTGCTTCGGCTGGCCGAGAGTGCTTGGGTCAAGGGAGTGAAACTCCTCCCCTCCTACCAGCACTTCACCCCCGACGATCCCGCCATGTACCCACTCTACGAGCTGGCGGAGGCCCGCGGACTGCTGATGACCTTCCACACCGGTTCCTCCGTCTTTCCCGGAACCATGGAGGAACTCGCCAACCCCCTGCTGCTCGAACCGGTCGCCCGCGATTTCCCCGGGCTCAACCTGCTGCTCGCCCACTCCGGACGCAAGCATTGGTACCGAGAGGCGGAGCGGATGGCCCGCGAATACCCGAACGTGTATCTGGAGATATCCGGCCTCCCCCCGAAACGGTTGCCGCAATACTTCCCGCGTCTGTCTGAACTCGCCGGCAAGATGGTCTTCGGCTCGGACCTGCCCATGGTGCCGTCCCTCCGCGAGAACATCGCAGCCGTGCGGCAGGTCTTCGGCGAGGCCCCAGCCCGCGAAGTGCTGTGGGAGAACGGCGCCCGCCTACTGGGGTTGGAGGACTCCCGACCCGACGACACAACCGACCCCCCGGGCGAGCTCCGACCGTAGACATCACGCGCTGACTGGCCGCCGTCCTCCTTGTGCTACATTGAGGGCAGTTTTGTGGGGCTCCGGCGGATATCCCGTCCGCCGACCATCACCATAGACCGGCGGCCCTTCTGCCGCCGAGGGGGTGGTTCATGTGAAACGGCTCCTGTCCTCTCGCATCGCGTGCACCGTTGCACTCTTCCTCTTCGTGGTGTCTCTGATGTTCTTGTTGGCGCTCCCGCCGGTCTCGGCATCCGCGGCCGCCGACGACGATGTTCCCGGGGTGTCGCTGGCCGTGGGGGGATCGCAGACCAACCAGGTCACCGCCGCCGACAACCACGATGTGTTCGCCGTCCATTTGACGGAAGGGGAGGAGGTCAACATCCTCTGCATGCCGGAAGGGCCCGACTCTGCCAAGGGAAAGTTTCACTTCCTGGTTCCGGGGGCGCCCTCAATCGCCTCCCCTTCCGGGTACGAAGAGGTGAGGGGCAACCTCGCCAGCGGGAAGTACGTCACCTCCTACTTCGACATCGACTACATGGCGGCCAAGAGCGGCACCTACTACCTGTGGGTGGAATGGACGGAGGGTGAGCTCGACTACGAGATCTCGGTCACCCGTACGGCCTGGCCGGCGATCACGGCACCCGATTCCGACGACATCTACGGCCTTCCTGTGGGATCTGGGTCGTACGAGGGCATCGTGGACACCTTCGTCGACCGTGACGACGTGTACGCGGTGAAGCTGTTCAGCGGGCAGGAGGTGAGATTGCGGCTCGAACCCATCGCCTCGATGAAGCTGAGCGGCGTGACCGCCTACCTCTACCTGCTCGGCCCGTCCTCCAAGACCGTGAAGACATACGAGCACCAGACCGTCGCCTCCGACTCCGCGGTCAAGAGCAGGTTCCCGGAGCTCTTCAAGGTGGCCCAGGTGGCCTACACACCCACCGCCACCGGCGTCTACTACATCTGGGTCAAAGCGGGGTCCATCGGCGCCAACGTCCCCTACCGGCTGACGGTGAGCGGCACCGTCGAACGCCCTCCGGACACGCCTCCAATCTCGTTCTCCGACGTCCCCGCAGGCCACAGCTACGCAGACGCCATCTACGACCTGGCTTCGCGGGAGATCATCCAGGGCTACGCTGGTGGGAGATTCGGACCCTCCGACCCCGTGGTGCGGCAACAGTTCGCCAAGATGATCGTGCTGTCCCTTGGGCTCTCCGTATCGGAAGCTGACCTGTGTCCCTTCGGTGACGTCGACGTAGGCGGTCCGAGTTCCCTCTACCCAGACAACTACGTGGCCGTGTGTGCCACCTACAACATCACCAAAGGTACGACCCAGGGGTTGTTCGCCCCCTGGGCCAGCATCTCGAGAGCCCAGGTGATAACCATGGTGGTGCGGGCGATCGAGGCTCTGCACCCGGCCCTCCTCGCCGACCCCCCGGTCGGATGGTGGTCGGTTTGGGGGGACTTCGACCCCACGCACGCTCCCACGGCTGCCAAAGCTCAGCATAACGGGCTGTTGGCCGGCCTCCCGATCACGACAACGTCGGTGTGGTCGAACATGTCCCGGGGGGAGGTGGCGCAGATACTGCACAATCTGCTCGAGCTGCTTGAGTAGGGAGGGCACGCGAGGGTGACAGACTCGGGGACGGGGTGAGCGACACGATTGAGCGCCCCTGACCGCCATGGGCTTCTCGGCGGTCGGGGGCGCCCCTCACTTACTCATCAACCCGGAGAGGATCTGCGCCACTTCAGCGCGGGTGGCCGGTGCCCACGGGTCCCAACCTTTGCCGAAGCCCACTAGACCGTCCAGGATTCCCAGATACTCGGCCATGCGCATGGCGGGCGCGTGGACGCGATCGAAGTTGCCCAGGGTTCCCGTGTACCCCGGGGGTGGAGTGGGCAGTTGGGCGTTGGGCGCGTTCGTCATCGCCCTCATCGCCATGGTAACCACCTGGGCCCGGCTGATGTCGTCCCAGGGCGCGAACTTGGTTGAAGTCTTGCCCTTGGTGACACCCATCATGGCTGCCACGGCCACGTAGTCGTGCGGGTAGAGGCTGGCCTGGGAGTCGGGGCCGAGATCGCCGAACGGCGCCACCAGGCTCTCACCCACCAGGTAGTTCATGGCGCCGCAGATCATCTTGGCGAACTGCGCCCGCCACACATGATTGCCGGGCCGGAACTCGACCGTCTGTTGCGCCGTTTCGTAGCCGCCCACCACGCGGCGCTCGCGCAGAAGATCGATGGCGGCATAGTATGGATTGCTGGGCGGGACGTCGGCAAAGGAAGGAATCGGCATCATGGTAGCAATGAAGATGTCGGGATCTAACCCGTCCACACCCATCCAAGCCACGTACGGATAGGATACGGCGAGGCCGCCACCTCCCTGCATGGGCAGGCGACCGTCGTCAACCGTGTTGTCGGTCAACTGGACCCGTTCCCCGGTGACCAGGTCCTGCACCACCACTTCGAAGTCTTTGCCGTCCCACGGAGTCCACCCCACGAGCCTACCGTCGAAGGCCGCCAACCATTCGCCGGCTCCCCCGCTGGTCAGTGTCACCTCGTACCCGAAGCGATGGTCGTAGGCATTGGTCTCGAGCAGGGGGATGTTTCCCACCCGAGGCCTCGGCCGCGACTTCCAGGCCACTCGTTCCATGGCTGAAATAGGACCGTGGTCATCGTAGGTATTGGAAGTGAGCGAGCCCAGACCGGGGCCGAATGGATCGAACATCTTGATCTCGGTGCCTGTGGGCAGGAAGGCCTCCCACACCGCGAGCGCCCCCCTCACGCTGAGTCCTGCGTCGTCATAGGTGTTGGTAGTGAGACGCGTCGTGGCGACGGTGGACACCTGGTAACAGAACACCTCCGTGTCGGCCGCCGGATCCCCGATGGGGCCGTCCTTGTAGAGCCAGTAGACGTGGTCGCCGCTGATCTGGGGAGCGAAGTTGTCGTAAATACTCTTGCTGATCGTGCGCACCAGACCGCCCGCGGGCTGCGCGTCTGTGGGATTGCGCAGGTAGATCTGGTAGCTGGTGCCCGCCCAGCCGCTCCACACCACGTAGCCATAGAAGGTGTCGGGCTTGTTGTCGTCTACCATGTTGTTGGTCACTTGGGTTTCCTGACCCGCGGCCACATCGTAGAGAATGATCTCGTTGTCGTTGCCGTCGTAGCGCACCCACGTCGCCCACTCACCCTGCACGGACAGATCGAAATCGTGAAGGCTGTTGTTGGTTATTCGGGTGGTGCTGTTATCACGAAGGTCGTAGCGGAAGATCTCGTAGTCATTGCCATCCCAACCCTCCCAATACAGGTAGGGGTAGGAGAACTGAGGATTCCGATCGTCGTAGTCGTTGAACGTGATCTGCCTGATGCTCCATGAGCTCGCCCCCAAAGCGACACCAGGGAGGCTCAAGGACAGGAAGAGTATCGCCGCCAGCAAGAATGGCACGAGCAGGACAGCCGTCGGCCGCATTCTCTTCACCCGCCGGTCCACCCGAGTTTGCGCTCGCATTATGGCTACACCCCCTGCGGCACGGCGCCACTACGTCTCATTTTGAGGACCGAAGACACTGCCTGGACCCGTGGTCGTCGATGGGGCGCGCGCGGGCGTCGGTAGTATGACTAGGCTACCCAAGAGTGCGGGTCTTGTACAGTCTAACGACTGAAGCAGGCCGTGGCCGAAAGCTGGCTACGCCTGCTTTGGGCCACCCGATCCGGCCGAGTGAGCGCACAAGTGCTCAACGAGTACTACGTGGTCGTCACGGAAAAGCTTCGCCCCGGACTGGCCCCCACGAGCACGGCGAACGGGGCGCCCCTTGCGGGGCGCCCCGTTCGCCGCATCACCGTGCGCGCGGCATCAAGGCCGGACTCTTCTGGACAGGATCAGTCAGGCCACAAGCCGTTGAACGGCAACGGCGGCGGAGTACCATCGTCGAAGGGCAGGCGGCGGTCGCTCCCGGACGGAGCGGTGAAGAAGATGAAGCTCACCTCCTCGTTGACTTCATCAAAGACGCCAATTACTAGCACCGTCTTGTGAAGGGTCGCTGAAGCCTGCACCGACACCGCCGTGCCCAGGGGCACGCCGGTCATGTTGATCGTGAAGTTGCCGGAAACATCGGTGATAGCCGTCCCTAGAATGGCACTGTCCGAATCCCGCCTGACCGTTACCAAGGCACCGGCCAGAGCTGAAGGCGCCTGGAATCCGCTATCCACATGCCCGAACAGCGTCTGCGCCACCGGGGCCACGTAGGTGTAGTTGTCGGCTGCGGTGTTGGCGCTCGTACCGCCGGGCGTGGTGACCAGGACGTCGACCACACCAGCGGCGTGAGCCGGAGAGGTGGCCATGATCTGGGTGGCGGAGTCCACCATGAAGCTGGTGGCAGCCGTGCCGCCGAAGGTGACGGCGGTGGCTCCGGTCAGGTTGGTACCGGTGATGACGACCATCGTGCCACCTGCTGTCGTACCGGAGGTCGGGTTAAGGAGGGTCACGGTAGGAGCTGCCGGCGCTGGGGCCACGTAGGTGTAGTTGTCGGCTGCGGTGTTGGCGCTCGTACCGCCGGGCGTGGTGACCAGGACGTCGACCACACCAGCGGCGTGAGCCGG
>Ga0351900_1146_pt2 | contig 17520 bp, 18 predicted proteins | sample BONcelHT113001D3_FD_205827 | JGI IMG/M metagenome (GOLD analysis project Ga0351900, IMG submission 205827) | Enriched cells from coal bed in the Powder River Basin, Montana, United States - BONCAT cells T11 rep1 HSBNCT.T11.300.1.D3 ...
GTCACGAATCCCGCCGCCAATGTCGAAAATTACTTCACGCAGCGTCGTTCCCATCGGCACTTCGATCAGGCCGGTGTTCTCGATATTGCCGGTCAGGGCGAAGGCCTTGGTGCCGGGGCTTTTTTCCGGCCCGATCGACTTGTACCAGGTTGCGCCCCGGTTGACGATCAATGGCACGTTGGCGAAGGTTTCCACGTTATTCAATACGGTCGGTTTGCCGTACAGTCCCTGCTCGACCGTTCGCGGCGGTTTTACCCGCGGCATGCCACGTTTTCCCTCGATGGAGGTGGTCAGCGCGCTGCCTTCGCCACAAACAAAAGCGCCGGCGCCTTTGCTGATTTTGATATCAAATGAGCGACCCGAACCGAGAATGTTGTCGCCAAGCAAACCGAATGAGCGATTCTGGGCGATGGCAGTCTCCAGACGATCTATAGCCAGAGGATATTCGGCCCGCACATAGATGTAACCGTAGGCCGCGCCGCAAGCTATCCCGGCAATCATCATCCCTTCGATCATCCGGTGGGGGTCTCCCTCCATCACGCTGCGATCCATGAAGGCGCCGGGATCTCCCTCATCGCCGTTGCAAACGACGAATTTGACGTCAGATTTCTGCCGTTTAACCTGAGCCCACTTGCGCCCGGTTGGATAGCCGCCGCCGCCCCGTCCGCGCAGATTGGACTCCTCAATCAGTTGAACTATCTCCTCCGGGTTCATATCGAACAGCGCCTTTTCAAACGCCGTATAACCACCGATGGCCAGGTATTCCTGCAATGAGGTTGCGTCGATATGACCGCAATGCTCCAACACCAACCGAGTCTGTTTTTTGTAGAAGGGTATTTCTTCCTGGGTAGCATAAGAGCGACCATCTGTACGGTAAATCAGCCGTTCGACCACGTTCCCGCCTGCAATCGACTGCTCAACGATTTCGGGACAGTCCTCCAATTTCACCTTGATATACAACCAGCCCATCGGCTCAATCCGAACCAGCGGTCCCATCTCGCAAAAACCGTGGCAGCCGCTTTTTTTCACGCCCACCGAGTCGTCGTGCGGCTCTTTTTCCAGACTGACAGCGCAATATAGCCCTTTCTGTTTAATCAGGCGGACCAATTCAGCATAGATTTCCAGCGCCCCACCTGCAACGCAGCCAGTACCGGCACAAACGAGGATTTTCTTTTTTTGCAAATCCAGCGCGGCCTTGTAATGAGTCCGCGCATTGTTTAATTCATCCCTGTTTAACAGCATCTCAATTCGCCTCCCTGAGCTTCGCCAAAAGTTCGCTGGCTTTGTCCGGAGTCATCGCCGGATACACTTTGTCATTCACGGTAAGCACCGGCGCCAGTCCGCAAGCTCCCAGACAGGACACGGTTTCCACCGTGAACAGGAGATCATCCGAAGTCACTTTGGTATCTGACAGGGCCAGTTCTTTGCGCAGGCGTTCCAGAATCGGGATTGACTTGCGAACATGGCAAGCCGTCCCGTCACAGACCCGAATGACATATTTCCCCTTGGGTTGCAGCGAAAAATTTTCATAAAAAGTTGCCACACTATAAATTTTCGCTGTGCTGATATGAAGCTTGTCAGAAAGATACGGAAAAACTTCCCGCGGAATATACCGATACTGAGCCTGAATATCCTGTAGTATGGCAATGATGCTGCCAGCCGAATTCCTGTACTTTGCCAGAATCTCATCCAGATCCGCAAAATCAACCGTTGCTTTCACGACAAGACCTCCCTGATGTTTATGAATTTACCAACAATTCATAGTTTACTGCAATTGCCGTCTTAATTCAATATATTTGTGAAATATTTCTCTATTAATTTGTGAAATATTTATCATTTTATTCGTAGTCAAAAAAGAGCCGGCACTCACTACCGAGCTCCGGCCGGGATTGACCACTTAATATAACCGCTTTCGATCCGCGGATCAATTCAAATCAACTCACTGCTGCACAAATTGAATTTTCTTTCGACTCTTTTTTAACGGATCGATACTCCCGTAAAACCATATCGACTACTGAAGTAATCTGCTTGTCATGAAAAGGTTTCAGCAAGAAATTTTTGGCGCCAAGTTTCATCGCTTCCAAAATCATTTGTTTTGTCGCCAATGCGCTTACGACCAAAACCAAGGCTTCCGGGTCGATTCGAATCAATTGTTCAATCGCTTCCAGCCCGCTCATTCTTGGCATATTCATATCCATCGTGACCAAATCCGGCTTGTGTTTGCAGTATTCAATCACTGCGCTCATTCCATCGCCCGCTTCAGCGACGACCTTATGGCCGGCACTCTCAAGAATTGTCCGTAGCATCATCCTCATCACCAGCGAATCATCGACAATTAATATCTGCGCCATCGCCGTCAGCTCCTTGCAGTTTGCTTTCATTTATATTCTAAACAGTCAACGGGAGTCTCTGTGTTATGACATTATTGTTTTTTTGTTAAAACCGACGCCATACAGTTTACCAAATCTTCATCTCATCTTAACCTCACTTGACCAGTATTTTGCAATAATAAGCTTGCGCCAGCTACAGACGTAAAAATTCTCCTTAGGAGTTGAACAAGTCATGACTACAGGCTTGATTACCATGCAAGGACAGAAAAAAATTGCCATGATCGCTCATGACAACAAAAAATCCGCATTGCTTGAATGGGCCCGCTACAATCGAAAACTGCTGGAAAAACACCGGCTCTTCGCTACAGGAACTACAGGGCAACTATTGGCAACTGAACTGAATCTGGGCATTCATCGATTCGCTAGTGGTCCTCTGGGCGGTGACCAACAAGTCGGCGCCAAAATTGTCGAAGGGGATATCGACTTCATCATTTTCTTCTGGGACCCGCTGGAACCCCAGCCGCACGACGTTGATGTCAAAGCCCTGCTGCGCATTGCGGTCGTTTACAATATCCCAACCGCCTGCAACCGGGCCAGCGCCGACTTCATCATTTCGTCGCCGCTAATGGACGCCGAATACGAGCGGATCGTCAACGCCAAACTTATCGGCAGTTAGACGGTTAACCAAAATTTATTTTCCTGTTAACATATCCATAAACCAGTCTTAACACAAAGCCGCCGGCAATATGACACAATATACTCAAAGCCTGCATTAGCAGAAATCATGGGAGGGGTATAGCGTGGCATATGGCAATATTCTGTTCGTAATATCCGATACGGGCGGCGGACACCGCAGCGCAGCGGATGCGATGATCGAAGCGGTCCGACGATTGGACGGCGACAGGGCCAGGTGTTCCATTACCGACTTATTGCGAGAAACTGCCGTGCCTTTAGTACGAAGCGCTCCTGAAATTTACGGTTACTGCTCGACCCGGCAAGTCTGGCTGCACGATTTGTTTTTCCGCTTCACGAACGAACCGCAGCGTATCGATCTGCTTTCCAAACTGGTTTACGCCAAGGCTAGAGAAAATATCAAACAGGTGATTCGCAGCAACCGCCCCGATCTCGTCGTCGTCGCTCACCCGCTGGCGCTTCGCCTGATGTGCATCGCCCGCCGGGAAATGCGGGCCCAGTTCCCTTTGATTACCGTCGTTACCGATCTGGCAACGATTCACGCATCCTGGGCCTACAACGAGTCGGATCTTTATCTGGTTCCGACCTGGGAAGCCCATCAAGCTCTGTTGAAGCATGGATTGCCGGCCCGCAAGCTGATTTATACCGGATTCCCGGTGCATCCGAAATTTTTTGACAGCCAGGACAACCAAAGAGCGATTCGCGACAAACTGGCAATTGATCCGCACAAAAAAACCGTTTTGCTCACAAGCGGCGGCGCTGGCGGCGGGAAAATCAAGGATTTTGTTGAAAGTATTGAAACACAACGCCCCGACTGGCAGTCGCTGGTAGTTACCGGCAATAACCGGGAATTGCTCGCCAGTTTGAAAAATCGCCCGGCCGCTCCATCGCAGACGCATGTTTTCGGTTTCGTGCACAACATGGAACGATTGATGCTGGCTGCCGATGTTGTCGCAACCAAAGCCGGCCCTGGTACGATCATGGAGGCCCGGGCGCTTCAGCGGCCGCTAGTCGTGACCGGCGCCGTTGGATTGCAGGAAACCGGCAATATCGACTACGTTTCAAAAAATCGATACGGGTTGTTCGCGCCGGATTCGATTTCACTGATCAAGGCGCTGGATTCACTGGGTAACAACGACCCAAAAACGGACCGGCAGCAAGATCGAGTCGAAGACGGATCAACCCGGATCGCCGGGGTCATTCTGGAGAAGATGCAATGGGCGAGAGATCTACCCGCATAAGAACCAGCGCCCCTTCGCCAGAATAAAAACAAGCGGCCGGGAAATTCCCAGCCGCTTGTTTTTATATAAAAGCCATCGCACCCAAGGAGGGGCTCAGGCAACGATGGCCGCTCCATTTTCTAGAGGAACGTTAACAATAGTAAACGGGTGTAAAGCCAACCGGTGAAAATGCTCGAACAGGCCCGCAGTTGAACGTTGGGCCAGCGGTAATGCAACGCTCGTAACAGTTTCATATTCGGCGTTTCCTTTGTCCATATCGACCGCGTCCAGTAATTCGGCGCTGGCCCGTGCATTTTTCACAATAAAATCAGCAACTTTACTCCCTTCCAAGTAAACCCCCATACTCTCGACAGCAAACCGGTCATAATGGGTCATTGCCCATATTTCGTAGTCCTGGTGCCCGCTAAACATCCGTCCCCTTGCATGGTGCGGCACACACATGTCCTGCACCAGATGCGAGGCCGCCCCCAAAAAGAAAGCCGCCTTGCAGCGGTTTCCCTGTCGGGCTTCTTTAATGGCGCGGGCAAAATATTGCTGAAAGGTATCCAGCGCGTTGCCAAAAGGCCAAATACCCCGTCCTGTCCTTGTTTCAAGGTAGTGATCAATGTTTTTCCACTGACTGTCGGCCCAAAAACCACCTTGATTGATTTCCTTAACATAAGTGCTAAAAAAGTTTCCGCAAGGCAAAAACGCCTCCCGGTCTAGAATGTCAACCGCTTGCGCATTGCAGAAAGAATGCGTCAACGGCGGCTTATCGATAAACCTCTGCAATGGGGATGCCGTAATCAACAACAAATGCGCAAGCCGCTGCATTCTTCCACCTCCGCTAATCTTGTTGGTTATATTATAACTGCTTCAAAACACGCTTCGGTTAAGAAAGCATTATGCGAGGTTAACGTATTGTAAAAAACAGGTTACGCTGCAGCAATTTAATCGCCTGAACAGGCAGGATTTTACCGTCTGAACAGGGAAGATTTTATTATGAACAAGATCGGGAGTGTGTTGCAATGATTCGAGCCGCAGTATTAGAAAAGCCCTTAACACCAATCGAAATAAAGATTCTGCCCGAACCGGACCTGGAACCGGGCGCCGCGATGTTGAAAACAATTTTCAGTGAAGTCTGCGGTACCGACGTCCACCTGTATCATGGCCGACTGGCAGGCGTACCCTATCCGATTATTCCCGGCCACATCAATGTCGGGCAAGTCGAAAAAATGAACGGCCTGGTTAAGGATGCCGACGGCAACCCTCTGCAAATTGGCGATATCGTCACTTTTCTCGATGTTCACGAAACCTGCCACGACTGCTGGTTTTGTCTGGTTGCCAAAGCCTCGACCCGTTGTCCCAGCCGCAAAGTTTACGGCATCACATACGGTCTGCAGGATGGAATCCTCGGCGGCTGGAGTGAAAAAATCTATCTTAAACCCGGGGTCAAGGTCGTCAAGCTGCCACCGACAGTAAGTCCGGAAGCTTTTATCGGCGCAGGATGCGGTCTGCCAACAGCCTATCACGCCGTCGAACAGGCTTCGATCAAACTGGGGGACACCGTGGTGGTTCAGGGCAGCGGTCCCGTCGGACTCAATTCAGCCATACTGGCCCAACTGGCCGGAGCCGTCAACGTGATTGTGGTTGGCGGGCCTGCCCATCGGCTGGACCTCGCCAGACAATTTGGCGTCGACGCGGTTATCAACATCGACGACACGACTCCCGAAACCCGAATCAGCTCCGTCAAGCAACTTACCGGTGGTCGTGGCGCCGACGTTGTCATCGAAGCCACCGGGTTCCCTGCCGCCGTCAAAGAAGGGATGGCAATGGCCCGTGACGCCGGAACCTATGTGATTGTCGGCCAGTACACCAACAACGGCGACATCTCGATGAACCCGCACCTGGACATCAATAAGAAGCACTTGACGATTAAAGGAACGTGGGGCATCGACCTCAGTCATTTTTATCGTTCAATTCAAATTATGGCCAAACATCACCAACGATTTGCCTGGGACAAGTTCGTTTCCGGTCATTATGGGCTGCATGAAGTCAATCAGGCGATTGCGGATGTCGAACATCACCGGGTTATGAAAGCGGTCATCGATCCATACAAAAAATAGCAGGAGGAGGAATTTAGATGAAAACTGGCAACCCCCTGGTCAGAATGGCTTTTCTATCTCTGTTGTCGTTTCTCGTCGTGATCCTGACCCAACCCGCTCTTGCCGCTCCCGCCACCATCATCGATGAATGGAAAACCGTTCCGTTACCGTCAGCCCCACCACTCAAACAGGTGCTGATCGATCCCAAAACCACCGCCTTTCTGATTCTCGACATCCAGTTGCCGATGTGCGGCGTCGCCCAAAGGCCCCGCTGTGCGACATCGGTGCCGAAAATCGCAGACTTCCTGATCCAGGCCCGAGTACGCTCGATGCCAGTAGTCTTCAGCCTAACGCCAACAGGCACTGTTGAAAACATCGTACCCGACGTTTATCCGCTGGCGGGCGAACCATCGGTCCGCTCCAGCGTGGATAAATTTTACAACACCGACCTGGAAAAAATCTTGAAAGACAAAGGCGTCAAGACCGTGATTATCGTCGGTACTGCCGCCCATGGAGCCGTCCTGCACACCGCCACCGGCGCCTCTGTGCGCGGCATGCAGGTGATTATCCCGGTTGACGGGATGTCTGCCATCGAACCCTACGCCGAACAATACACGGCCTGGCACATGTTGAACGCTCCGGGAACCAGAGCCCGGACCACCCTGACCACCTTTGGCATGATGAAATTCAAGTGAGGCCAGCCGGTAGCTGTTAACTCTCACTGAATCCAGTTTTCAGCAAAGCGCCACCACAACCCCGTTTGCTTCAATGACTGCAAGCAGAATTGTGGTGGCGCCTATTTTTTAACAGAAATTCTGTTCAGCAGGGAAAAGTCTGCACCAACCAACGTCGTATATGATCCCGAACCACCCTGACCTGCGCCATGATTTCTTCATCTGTCCCATCAAACTTTGAGGGGTCATCAAACGAATGATGAATCATCCTTTTTGCTCCGGGAAAAATGGGGCAAATTTCTCCGGCTTTGTCACAGACCGTAACCACGTAATCAAACTCCTGGCCCGAAAAGCTTTCCACTCCTTTCGGTTGGTTGCCCGAAATATCGAGATCAAGCTCAGCCAAAGCCCTGACAACATATGGGTTGATCTTCCCCGGTTCGATTCCTGCGCTGTGTGCTTCATATAAATCGCCGAGCATCGTATTCATCAAATTCTCGGCCATTTGTGAGCGGGCCGAATTGTGTGTGCATAAAAACAATACCCTCTTTAGACCCGTTGGATTTTTGCCGTTCATTCCAAGGGAAGACTGTTCAGCTTGCTCGCCGCTCCGTTCCGCCAACCAACCGATGACCTTGGTTTCAATCTCATGACGGACCCTGCGGAATTCTTGCAATCGTTCTTCTTCATCCCCTGTAAAATCGGCCGGATCATCAAACGGCCAGGACAGGATTTTTAATGCGCTGGGAAAAATAACCGGACACTGTTGTTCCGCCTTTTTGCATACGGCAATTACATGTCCAAAGGACATTTTGCCAAGATACTCCCGTACGCTCTTTGAGGATTGCTCACTAATGTCGATTCCCACTTCAGACATTACCCGCACTGCCAGCGGATTCACCGGAGCCGGTTCAAATCCCGCGCTATAGACAGTAAACCATTTATTACCGTAGTGTTTCATAAAACCTTCAGCCATCTGGCTACGGGCGCTATTTTGCGAGCAGATAATCAAAACATTTTCCTTTGAACCCATGCTTTTCCCTCCTAAGAAAACTCTAGCAACTTACACTTGTATTGTCGCTTATAAGCCTTCAGCAGAACAAGGGATTTAACCAAAAAATAACCGTAAAATAACATTCATGGTGTCGGCTGCAAATGTTTTCAGCTTAAACAGGGTTCCCGTTTCAATATGTCGAAGTAAATAGTAACAGATTGTCTCCGAAAGTATAGAACAGAATGCGGGGTGACGGTCGTGCCTAAAATCCAGGCCCATGCCAAACGTCTACGAATTTATATCGGCGAAGCGGACTCCTGGGAAGGAAAATCCTTGTATCGTGCGCTCGTGATGAAAGCAAAAGAACTGGATCTGGCTGGAGCGACAGTATATCAGGGCTGCATGGGCTACGGCGCCAACAGTCGCATCCATACCGCCAGTTTGATCGACTTGTCCGATGATCTGCCCATCCTGATCGAAATCATCGACAGCGAGGAATACATCCAAACCTTCCTGCCGTATCTGGATTTGATGGTCAAGGAAGGGTTAGTCACCATCGATGATATCGAAGTGATCAAATATGGAAAAAAACCGCCCAAACGCTGACGTTCGACGGTTTCAAGGAGACGATTCATCTGGAAACACTTATGTTTGTCGCCATCGGCGGCGGAATTGGGTCGGTTACCCGCTATCTGACTTCGGTCTGGGCCGCGGGTCGGTTTGGCGCCGATTTCCCCTATGGCACCCTGATCGTGAACATTATCGGTTGTTTTCTAATCGGCTTATTCATGGTTCTCGCCACCGAAAAAATCTCGCTGCCAAACCATTGGCGGCTGATGATCGCCAGTGGCTTTTTGGGCGGCCTGACCACCTTTTCTTCGTTTGGTTATGAAACCTTAAAACTGGTTCAGGACGGAGCGCTGGCGCCAGCGTTGCAAAACGTCGCCGCCAACCTGATCTCCGGCTTGATCGCCACCTGGCTCGGCATCATCGCGGCGCGCAGCATCTAAAACATGCTGCCACTGTTGGCCTGTTCGATCGCTTTGCGTTTGAAAGCCTTAAAGTTCAGCAGAAAATCGAGAAACGGGATTTTTAATAGCGGCCGGGCCGCTTTTTTTTCTGTGCCGCGGCTGATCTTACCTCGCAGGACCAGTTCGTGCCCGGACTGCACAAAGGCGGCAAGCACCTCCTGAACCAGCGGATCTTCTTTCTTTTCCAGCAACATCGACATTTTCCGAACCAGCGTGCCGACGATCGGCGCATCCACATAACTGGCGAAGGTTGAAAAATAGGACAAGGTGTTTTTTACGGTCTCTTGCTCAAGATTAGCACAAAGCGTCAACACAACCATGGGTTTGCCAACGATCTGTTTATCGACCGGATGGAAAATGAGCCCACTCTTAGTCAGCACAAGGCCTGCGCCAGTCCCGGTTGAGTTGAACCGATCGATAAAGGTTTTCATCCGCCCTGTCAAACCAAATGCATAAACAGGCGATCCATACACGATGATGTCGGCTGCCCGAATCTGCTCGAATATCGATTTTACATCGTCTGCCGCTTCAAAAACGCAGTGTCCCCGGGTTTCCGCCTGGCTGCAATGATCACAGGCCAGGCAGCTATTTATTTTTTTCTCGGCTAATATGACGGTTTCCATCTCGCCGCCAGCCGCTGTAACCCCTTCGGCGATTTTGTCCAGAATCAGCTGGGTGCAGCCCCGACGGCCTCGGTGACTGCCGTTGATGGCTAGTATCTTCATCAAATCTCCCCCTCGACCTGTTGATTTTCAAGAAAACCTTCTGCCTATTTTTTCACCTATTTCCCCACGAACGCGGCTTTCTCCTGCACAAGAAAAAAGCCCTGACTGATCTCGTCAGGACCGGGCGCGGATCTTCCCGCTAATAATCTCCGGCTTGATCCGGCGCAAGAAAAGTCTCTACTAAGTTGATCTTCCAATTCACGAAAGCAAATTCAACCACACAACGCCGATGACCGTCGTCATGATCGTCAGGGGAAAACCGACGACAAAATAATCCCTGGCACTGATTTCGACATGTTGTCGCCGGGCAATCTCGACCACGATCAGGTTGGCGATCGAACCGGTGACGGTCAGGTTCCCCGCTAAAGTCGAAAACAACGCCAGCGCCTTCCACCAAAGGTCCGCTTGCGCCTCCGGAATAAAAAACTTCAGCAACAGCACGGCCGGGACATTACTGACGATATTGGACACCACCATCGTCACCGCGGCAAAAACCCCCAGATTCGCAAAGCCGTCGAACGAGAGCAGATGAAGGATATGATCCATCAGACGACTTTTCTCTACCCCGGCGACGATGACGAACAGTCCGATAAAGACGATCAGCAAGTTAAAATCAATGCTGGTGTAGACTTTGTTCGGCTTGACCCGACGGGTAACCAACAAAAATGCCGCGCCGAGAGCAGAGGCCATAGCCAGTTCAACCCCGGCGATATAAGCCAGCAAGATCGCCGCCAGGACCAGGAGACTCTTCCGTATCAGATAGGGGTGGACTGCCGCCGCAACCGGTTCCGGCGCTTGCCAGACCGCCGACAGTTCGTCACGATAAAACCGTTCCAGCGCGATATAGGTGCAGAATAAGCCTAGCAAGGCTACCGGTGCGGCCGCGGAAAAATAGCCCACAAACGATAACCCGGAAAGACCGCCAACCAGTATATTTTGGGGGTTGCCCAGTAATGTGGCAGCACTGCCAATATTCGAGGCCATCGCCACACCCAGCAGATGGGGCAACGGATTACAATGAGTTCGCGAGCAGATCAGCAGCACTACCGGCGTGAACAACAGACAGACAATGTCGTTGATCGCCACGGCTGAAGCGACGCCACTGACCAAAATCGTTGCCGACAGTAGCTGCCGCCGCGATTTTACCCCGTTGGCGACCAGATTGCCCAGCAGCTCAAAGAACCCGGCCAATTTAAGATTGGCCACCACCACCATCATCGAGAACAGGATGATGATGGTACGGAATTCCACCGCCTGACCGGCTTCTTCAAAAGTCAGGACCCCCGCGCCGATCATCGCCACTGAACCGATGATCGCGGCGCCAGCTCGGTCCACCCGAAATAGTGGGCTCTTGCCGAGGGTGAAAATGACCAGCACGGCTGACATAATCAGGCCAGCCCAAATCATTTGCGATGTAAAACCCACTATCCGGCCTTCCTTTTTCTAAACTCCACAATTTAGTCGATGCAGAGATCTTCGCCGTTGAGGATTTTTTTCATGTTTTTCATCGGACACATTTTACCACACATAGTGCAGGTATCTTCGTGCTCAGGTTTGGATGAGTCCCGGTAGCGGCGGGCTTTCTCAGGATCGATCGCCAATTCGATCATCCTGGGGAAGTCGACTTCGGCCCGAGCAACACTCATCGCGTTGTCCCAGTCCCGCGCGCCGGGAATGCCTTTGGCTATGTCGGCGGCATGAGCGGCGATCCTTGAAGCGATGATGCCTTCCTTCATATCGTCAAGGTCCGGCAGCCGCAAATGTTCAGCCGGAGTCACATAACAAAGGAAGTCGGCTCCGTTTGCTGCGGCGATAGCGCCGCCAATTGCGCTGGTAATATGATCATAGCCAGGCGCCACATCGGTGACCAGCGGGCCAAGCACATAGAACGGCGCGCCATGGCAGAGCCGCTTCTGCATCATCATGTTGCCGGCGATCTCATTTATCGCCATGTGCCCCGGCCCTTCGATCATGACTTGCACATTGCGGGCCCAGGCACGTTTGGTCAGCTCGCCGAGGGTGATCAGTTCTTCGACCTGGGAGGCATCGGTCGCGTCATGGATCGAGCCGGGACGACAGGCATCGCCCAGGCTCAGCGTCACATCATATTCCTCGCAGATGTCCAGCAAGCGGTCATAGTATTCGTAAAACGGGTTTTCTTTATGGTTCAGTTCCATCCAGGCAAAAAGCAGCGACCCGCCCCGAGACACGATGTTGGTCAGCCGTTTGTTGCGCTTGACCCGCTGTGCCGTGGCCAAATTCATGCCGCAGTGGATTGTCATGAAATCGACGCCGTCCTGGGCGTGGGTCTCGACGACTTTGAAAAACTCATCCACCGAAATATCTTTCAGCGCTTTTTCCAGCAGGCCGACCGCATCATACATCGGCACGGTGCCTATCATTGCCGGGGACGTATCGATCAATCGCCGCCGGAAGGTCTGGGTTTTGCCGAAGCAGCTCAAATCCATGATTGCTTCCGCCTTCAGCTCAATCGCCTTGTGCGCCTTGGCCAGCTCCAGATCGAGGTCACAGCAGTCCTTCGACACGCCAAGATTCACGTTGATTTTTGTCCGCAACCCGGTTCCGACTCCTTCCGGATCGAGTTTCAGGTGATTTTTGTTGGCCGGAATCACGACCTGCCCGGCAGCAACCAGTTCGCGCAAGCGCTGAACGTCCATTTTTTCTTTTGTGGCAACCACCTGCAGCTGCGGTGTGATAATTCCTTTTTGGGCGGCATCCATTTGTGTCGAATAATTCATCTTCATCCCCAACTTTCCTTTGTTTTCCGCGCATAAAAAAGAGAGCAGTGCAGAAAAGCTTGCTCCCGGATATCTTTTGCAATCGCTTCCCTACGGTGGTCTTAACCACATCAGGTTCCAAGGGTCGGAATCTTCCTCTCAGCCTTGCGGCCCCCCCAGCTTACTGCCCTATTCACTTATATTACATTGTATTCCGAAGCAGCCAAAAAGTAAAGCGGCGCATGGCATTGTTACGGTTCGCGCGTCGTTCGCGCAGTTTGTTGATTAATTTTTTGTTTGAAATAAATAGATACATCAATATAAATGTTGACATTATATAGATAAAACACTATTATATCTATATAATACTTTAGGAGATGATCTTGATGCAACGCAACCAGACACTTACCCAAGCGACCATCAGCGACCTCAAGCGCGGTTATTTTTTTGCTGCAGCGCAGGACCGGTTCCACTGTCTCTGCTGCGGCTTCAAAACAGAGCCCGGTCAGATCTATCGCTGTGCGGACGTCTATTATGACGCGGAAAAATTTATGCGCGTCCACATCGAAGCGGAACATGGCTCGCCGCTGCAATTTTTGCTGCAACTCGACAAGCGTTGGACTGGCCTGACCGAATTACAAGCCCAGCTCATCAACTTATTCGCCGGCAGCGTCAGCGACCAGGAAATCGCCCGCCAACTTGACGCAGGGAGCGTCTCGACAATCCGCAACCACCGTTTTTTGCTGCGGGAAAAACTGAAGCAGGCGAAATTCTTCCTGGCAATCGGCGAACTGATGGAAGAACAATCGCAGATCAAATGCGCCGCCCCAACAGTACAATCGTCTGACGCCGTTTCTGCCGCAGAACGGAAGATCCTGACCACATATTTTCCGCAAGGCGTTGACGGTCCGTTGACAACTTATCCCGGTCGGGAAAAACGCCGCCTGATGATCCTGCGGCAGTTGGCTGAACGATTCTTACCCAACCGCACCTACAACGAAAAGGAAGTCAATGCCATTTTGTCCGCCGCCTATGAAGACCACGTCCTGTTGCGCCGCCAGTTAATCGATTACGGCTTTCTTTCGCGCCGGGCCGATGGCAGCGAATATCGCCGCAGCGATGCGGTGCCAACAGCACAACAAACGACAGAGGAGTGCGAAAGCATGAATACCGAACGAAAAAAAACACTACTTCGCGAATATAAGGAAACCCCACTTCCAATGGGGGTGTTTCAGATCAAAAACAATGTCAATGGCAAGCTACTGCTACTAAAAGCGCTGAATCTCCCTGGCATCATCAACCGCCACCAGTTGGAACTGCGTCGCGGACTGCATCGAAACACGGCGCTTCAGGCAGATTGGAACCAATATGGCGAGGATGTCTTTTCCTTCGACATCCTCGCCACTCTGAAACCTGAAGAAATTCTGCCGGAGAACTACCCGTCCGCAGTCAGTGACCTTCTTGAAGAGTGGCTGGAAAAACTGCAGCCGTATGAAAATGCAGGCTACAACAAATCGAAATAATTCGACATAATGAATCCTCTTCGTTCGTTCTTTTGTTGCAGACATCGCAACTTCCCTGTATTATGGTATTTGGCTGTCGAAATGATTTTTCCGACCTGCATACTACAACATACGAGGAGGACTCATGCACTTTTTCCAGGCGCTCGAAGGTCTATTCAGCATCATGATCATGGTTTCCACCGGTTATTATCTCACCGTAAAAAAGTTTTTTACGCCGGAGAACTCCAGTCTGCTACCATTATTGGTCAACTACGTTTCGTTGCCGACATTCATGATTTGGAGCATGATGAATACATTTGACCGGGCAAAACTGATCCCATTGTTATCGGGGGTTTTTGTCCCGGCCATCTCCATGTTGATCAGCTTTTCGATCGGCGTTGTCCTGTCCAACCTGCTGAAACTGCCAGACAACCGGCGCGGGACATTCCGTTCGGCCTTCTTTTGCTCCAGCGCCATTTTCGTCGGTTTGCCGGTGAATCTGGCTTTATTCGGTGAAGGCAGCGTGCCGTTCGTGCTGGTCTATTTCCTGGCCAACGCCTTTCTGTTCTGGACCATCGGCAATTACTCGATCAGTCTTAGCGGCAAATCCGCTCCCGCCAAACTGATCAGCCTCGCTTCGCTCAGGCAGGTTTTTTCGCCCCCGTTCATGGGTTTCATCATTGCCATCGCTATGGTGATGTCCGGACTCCGCCTGCCGAATTTCATCATGGTGACGTTTAAATATCTGGGCAACATGACCACTCCGCTATCGATGCTCTTCATCGGCATCGTGATGTACGGCGTAAAATTCAAAGAGATCCGTCTGACAAAGGATCTGCTGATCTTACTGACCGGCCGCTTCGTCATCTCGCCGTTGATCATAATGGTCGTGGCTTCATTCTTCCCGATTCCGGAGTTGATGAAAAAGGTGTTCGTGATCCAATCGGCGCTGCCGGCGATGACTCAGACCACCCTGATGGCTCGACTGTACGGGGCGGATACCGAATATGCGGCGGTACTGGTCAGCACCACGACGATTTTCGCGTTGATTGCCATTCCGATATATATGGTATTGATCTAGTTTTGCCGAAACCTTAAAGCCTTTTAACTTCCGCTGCAGCAATTTTCCCCAAGAATTCCGCAGTTGCGGGCAACTGCTCTACAACCCACCACGGCTCGTGTTCCGCCAATTCCGCTACGCCAAAAGTTCCTGTAGCCACGCCGATCGTATAAGCTCCGATCATTTTGCCGCAGCGGATATCATTCGGCGTATCGCCGATGACAAACAGCCGCACCGACTCCGTTGACGCCAACTGCCGAGCTTTTTTCAGTGCCCGGTGCGCAACCTCATCACGGTTTGGCGAATCTTCGCAAAAAGCGCTATGGGCAAAATCAAAATAGACCTCCAGACCAAACTTGCGCATTTTCAGTTCGGCTCCGGTTCTACTGTTGCCAGTCAACAGAAGAGACCGGGCTTTTTTTTCATGCAAGGCGGTCAAGATCTCTCGCACCGATGGCATGACTTTGCCTTCCCGTTGAGACAGATGCTCGGTCAACAGTTCTTCGTAGCGGCTGGTCAGGCGCTTTACCTCCTGGTGATTTGCGGGACGGCCCGCCATTTCCTCGATGATCTGCCTGGCTATCGAATAATCGGTCATCCCGGCGGAGTGAACTTTGCTATAGTCGACCGGCCGCTCCCATTGTTCAAAGACCGCCGCCTCGAAGGCAAACAGTCCGGCTTTGCTTGTCCGGATCAAAGTTCCATCGATATCCCAGAAAAAAATGTCCATCGTCAGCTTATTATTCCTTTAAAAATTTGCTCGTCCGATTGGCGGCGTTATCCCTGAGATTGAAGTAATAAAAAAGATAGTCGTAATGATGATAAATGCCTTTAGGAAAAACCTGATTGCCAGGCGACAATTTCTCTACGTCCACCGTGCTGCAGATTAGCACGCCTTTGGCTCTATCGATGCGGGCATCGGCATAAGCTTTTTGAAAGATCATCTGCCCATCCGGCCCCATATCGATCGAACCCAGATTATCCTCAGCCGGCGCCAGTTTTTCGCTGCGGGTCCAGCTGATCGGGTTGATCACCAAGGCGCCGGGCAATACCACCGGGTTCTTGCCGGTCATCTGCGGCGCTTCCGTGTTATAGGAAACGATCACACCGGTATCGTCAGCTCCCTTGGCAAATTTCAGATGCGGGTTTTGCGCCAGATAATCCGGAGTGATCGAATAACCGATCACATAGGCGGCGATCATGCGGGCGTAAACTTTGGGGTTCTGCTTCATATAATCAGACAGCAGGTACAGCAGGATATTGGAACCCTGTGAATGCCCTGCCAAAATAAAAGGCCGGCCTTGATTATGTTTTTTTATGTAATGATCAAACGCAGCCAAGGCATCTGTCGCCGGAATACCGCCAACTACTTTCCCCTGTTCCGCCAGAGGCAATCCGAGCGTGTATGCTGCATCGGCCTGTCGATAATAGGGCGCGTACAGATTGGCGGTCGGCGAAAAAGCCGTAGCCTGGTAGGCAAAAGCCATCTGAGAACGCTGTAACATGACCGGGTTATCGACATTACAGATGTTGAGATCCTCTGGTGTCGCTTTTTGATATACCGTCGGATAGAGGTAAAAAACGTCAACCGGCTTGGTTGGCGAGCTAGGCAACGACAGCCAATGTTCCGGTTTTGCATAGTCGGTGACCGGTTCGGCAAAGCCTTGACCGCATAATAGTAAGCTTACCCAGAGGACCACAATGATTCCCGCGATTTTTTTGCACTTCATACTTCTTTTTCCTCCTCTTTATCACGATAGTTTTTTTCATTATTACAGGCAACGCTTACGACCTAGCGTTTTCAGCTGCACAGTAAAATCATACTTAATCAAAGACAACCGTGATTCAGCAATTGAACCGTCGGCTGTCTTCAATATCAGCGTGAAAATAATACTGATAAAACCTTGTTACGGATATTTCTGTTGAAGTTGAAACGGCTGGTATGTATCTGCATTGTCCGACTCTGTATCCCTGGATTTCAAAGCGAATCATATAAATAACTATTTGCTTATTTTCAACCAATCCGCAACTTTCTCCTGCTTACTTCCAAAGCCTTCGACAGTTTTTTTATCAGCGACAAATTTGCGGAGCAGTGATTCCAAAATAGAGGCCTCCTTGCCAGGCCCGACGAAATTAATCATTATATACAAATAAAAAAGGACGTGTCACTATGAAAGTTGCCATAATTTCACCGATCGCCTGGCGGACTCCGCCCAGGCATTATGGTCCATGGGAACGCGTCGTTTCCCTGCTGGCCGAAGGACTGGTCAAGGAAAATCTCGATGTCACTCTGTACGCCACCGGCGATTCGCTGACCACCGCCAAATTGCGTAGCGTGTGCCTAACGCCTACATCGACAATGCGCTGGAAGCTAAAAAGGTGTTGGTGTCACAAATGGCGGGAACGCTGTTCACCGTGGCTAAAGATGTGAAAATCCAGGTCGAGTTC
>Ga0351900_1053_pt2 | contig 16988 bp, 10 predicted proteins | sample BONcelHT113001D3_FD_205827 | JGI IMG/M metagenome (GOLD analysis project Ga0351900, IMG submission 205827) | Enriched cells from coal bed in the Powder River Basin, Montana, United States - BONCAT cells T11 rep1 HSBNCT.T11.300.1.D3 ...
AGAGGTGGCCATGATCTGGGTGGCGGAGTCCACCATGAAGCTGGTGGCAGCCGTGCCGCCGAAGGTGACGGCGGTGGCTCCGTTAAGCCTGTTGCCTTTGATAATGACCACCGTGCCACCAAGGGTGGACCCTGAAGATGGGTTGAGGCTGGTGACCCTGGGCGCCAGCGACGGCGGCGTCACTTTGCCTGCACGAACAAGCATGGCTGCACCCTGGATGCGGGTGATGATGTGCGCCGGGAGGAGCCTGGCTGCAGATGCCTGCATCTCTGAGGCCGCAACTGTGCCCTGAATGATCCCTTGCTCGATGGCGTACGCCATCTCGGCGCGGAGGGCTTCGCTCACATCACTGCCGTCCAGGAAGACCCCCAGAATCGCGTCGATCTCGACGGGGGTATGATAGGTGGTCAGGTCGACTTGGTTCTCCGATGCAACGTACCGAGCGATGATCGCCACGGCCTGCTGCCGGGTGATCGACCGGTCTGGGCCGAACGAGCCATCCACAAATCCCTTGATGAGACCGGCCGCCGCGCCGCTTTCTACGAACACGTAGAAGTCGTGGCCGGACGGCACGTCGTTGAAGGTCGCGGTCCCGGGTGTGATTTGTGGAATGTCGAAGGCTAGCATCGCCATCTTCGCGAAGTGCTTCCTGGGCATCGGCTCATATGGCTTCCATATGTCCGGCCCATAGCCTTCAGAGATGCTCTGCACTTCGCCTTCCGTAAGGCCGTAGTCACTGAGTATGTCGGGTGTAAGATCGCTCCAACTCGCTAGAGCGCTTCCACCGAACAGCATCAGAAGAAGGGCGCTCGCGAGCAAGACAATCGCGACGCTTGTGGTCTTGCTCGACCGTCTGACGCTAGTCATTCTCGCTCCTTTCTATTCCCGCCGTCCTAGGTCCATGCCAAGGAGCAGCGAAGTACGCGGGAGATGCGAGGTCTTGCCTCACGGCGTCACCTCCAACACCACATTCTGCACAGTAGTCGAATGCACCCAGGCTCCTTGCCCCGGTTTCAGCACGGTCTTAGTGGAGTAGGAGCCGTCTTCGAACGCGTAGGCCGTGAGACCGTTGGGGACGGAGACATCGGTCGGGGTGGGATTGCCTATTAGGTTCCAGCCGATGGAGAGCTGGACGTTTACGGGAGCCGGAACGGTCTCTATGTTAAGGAGCCCAGCGGCAGGGAACCACGCCCAATAGCCCTGGCCCGCCTGCATCGTTGCTCCGGTCGCCGTGAAGTAGGACGTACCGTCGTAGCCGTACAGCGTCGCGCCGAGCACGTCGCTGCCGGCGGCGCCGGCAATGATATTCCAGCCTGCGGTGACCGGCACAGAGCTTGCCGAGGTAGACACGCTGGCCACCGCCGACCACACGGAGTACCCGTGATCAGTCTCGGAACGCACCCGGTAGTAGTACGGGATGCCACCACCTGCGCTGACGTCGGTGAACACCACCACTTCTTGGTCGGCGTAGGGTGCCTTGGGCGTTTTCTCGACAGTGAACTGCGTCACGTTCTGCGTGAACGCCGCGTCGGTCGCACGTTCCACGACGAAGTTCGTGGCGGCGGGAAGCTCAAGCGGGACCTCCGGATGGTACATGGGTCCGGCGATACTGCGGTTGTTTGTCCACTCGAGTGCCACGCCGCCGGCCGAGTTAGCCGCGGACAGGCCGGATGCCGGAGCAGGCGAGACGTAGACCGCGGTCGGCCGCATCATCATCATCTCTTCGTGGCTGAGGATGTGGCAATGCCACATGTACTCCCAGCCGAAGTTGTAGAGAGAGTTGACGTAAGGAGGAACGATCCCCTCTCCGGTCAGCGGGTCGATGTTCGTGAACATGTTCCCCGTCCCACCTTCGGGCAGCATGGGCTCGAGTACTCTGATGCTGTCGGGGAGCTTGAAAGGTAGCTCCGGGAGCACCGGTCGCATGGCCACGATGGTGTCTTCCAGCGGACTCACCCGGATGGTGTCCTTCCAACCAAGCTCGTTGGCGGCCGGCAGCGTGATGAAGTTGTCCCAGCCAACCCGATTGATTATCTGTACGTCAAATAGGTGGAAGTGGATCGGGTGTGTATCGACTCCGTTGTGGGTGATCTTCCATATCTGGATCCCGTCTCCAGCTAACGGAGGAGTCAGCGGAGTCGCCGTAACAGTAAATACCTCCGTGGCCGGGTCCGAATACTCCTGGAGGATGAACTGCTGGCCTATCGGCTGCGGGTTGGGCAGCATCACTCCCAGGTTACCGGCCATCCTGCCGTAGTCATCGAATGTCTCCCCCATCTCGTCTTGGATGGCCTTCTCCTTCATTGGGATCGTCACCACGTCACCCTCGACAGTCTGGAAGGTCAGGGACTTGTCGTGGATACGCGAGAGGCCCCAATTCGGCCATCTGGAGGGGAACACGGTGTTGTAGGCCCGGTTCAGGTAGTCGTATCCAGGGAGTGCCTCTCCCTGTCCCACGATGATGGGGTCTTGGGCCCGCTGGAACACGCCTTCCTGGCTGTCAGTGGACTCCCATGCGGCCTCAAGCGCGGTGAAGTCGTACTCAGCAGCCGGAGAGATGTCCGCCACTTTGATCTGCATGATGGTGCGGGTGTTCGGACCGTAGCCGGCTTCCGTGCCCCAATACCCACCGGTATCGGTCATATCCGGGCTTCCGGTGTAGTAGTCATAGCGCGGGTCGGGCGCCGGGAAGGCCGCCGGAGCGTCGTTGTAGAGGATGAGTGTTCGGCCGGCGTATTGGGAGAAGTCGACGATGACATCTGCACGCTCGGCCGGACCAAGGATGAGCGAACCCGAGTTGACGATGCCCGCGTTGAAAAGGGTCACGTCGACGTTCCAGTCGATCGGCCGTTGGGGCACGACCACCGGCATAGGCAGGAAGCCTCCCTCGGTGCCAATCTGAATCCAATCGGGACCGCGGGTATTCCAGTCGGGCACGCCGCCTTCGCGGCCGTCGACCGGCCACGTGGCGTTGCCGTCTGCGAAGTCCTGGGGCCAGTTCGGGTCTGTAGACGCAGCCGCGGGAACCATCTTAACCTCGCTCAGGCCCACTCCCGCCACGGGACTGATTACCGCGGGGTCGGCCGTGTACAGCTGAAGGTTCCAGACACGGTCGTTGGCCGCATTGAGGATGCGGAAGCGGTACGCCTTCGGGTCGACGCTCAGGGTGGGATAGGCAGTGCCGTTCACCAAAGGCGTGTCGTTGAAGGCCTCCATACCCATCGAGGGATCAGGGACGTCGGGGATCTCAGGGGGTTGCCACGGGTAAAGCGCTTCATCGTAGTAGGGGTTAGGGATGGGCCCGTGGGAGATCCCTGTCGTCGGCGGCCAGAACCAGGGGCCGTAGTGCCAACGACCCATAGCGGCATGCCCGGAGATGTCGTACGGGTTTTGAGCGGGCATGTACACGTGGGGCACCCACAGGTCGCCCGTCTTGTAGTCCGGATAGCCGTTGCCGTCGACATCGTCACCGGTGCCGTAGCGCCAAGTGGGATCGAGGGCGCCGATCGTGTCGGCGTCGACGAAGGTCTTGTCCTGGATGATGAGCGGTATCTGCTCCTCGGGGATGTAGCCGGCCGTGACAAGGCTCTGCTCGACTTCATCCTCGATCATGTAGCCGGCCGCCTCGCCCGCGTACACGTTCAGACGAGTGATGCCGTAGACATGATCATGGTAGAACATCAACCGGGCACTTTGCTGGTTCGTGTAGTAATAGGTCAACGTTCCGTCGTCCGGAGCTTCGAAGCCCGGCATGTCGGGCACGTCCATCACGCTCACGCCCTGCGGATAGCTGGTGTTCTCGTTGGCCGGGGTCGCCCACTGGTGGGGCGTGCCGTCGCTGATCCAGGGGGTGCGGCCGCCGTGCAGGTGAATGACCGAGCGGTTCTCGGTGTACGATTCCATGATCTCGCCGACCTCAACCAGCGGGACACCGGGAGCCGGGATGAGCTCGACCTGGAACTCATCAGCATCGATCACGGCCGATACGCGGTAGTTTCCGTCATAGACGGACGGCCGGAAGCCGTCGAACACCACCTTTTGGCCCACCGTCAGGCCGTGAGGCTCCATGGTCATGACGGTGGCGATGTCACCCATCACCATCACTTGGTGGGGCATGATCATGTTGGGACCCATGCCCGCGCCCATGACGCTGGAGTCCATGGGGATGAACAGATCGCCGCCCTCGCCGGTGGGAAGGTAGTTCGTGAACTTGAGGCGGACCGGAGTGTTCCGCTGGGCCATAATCATGGGACCGAGGTAGTGGGGTTCGTCGACCGCATAGACCGGATCGCCTGCGGCATCCAGGATCGCGCTGCCGTCCGGGTACTTGAGAGCCACATGCTTGCTGACCCCGGCCTGCGCCGGCGTCTCGATCTGTACGTAGCCCCGAAGTGTGGTCGGCGGCAGATCGCTGTGGAGCTGCTCCTCGTACTGCACGAGGGCGATCTCGTAATAGTCGGACGTGGCTGCGGATATCTGGCCGTCCGTTACGCCGGGGAATGCCGTCGTATCCGGCACGGCGACGGGCAGGTATTGGCCCAGATCGTTGGCGTTGGCTGCACCTAGGCCGGGAAGACCGTCGACGAATTTGCTCAGAGCCGGAGTGTAGTTCCAGTTGGGAACCCAGGGACTGTAGTAGTCGGGCACGTCACCCTGACCGACCACCGGGCCGGCCGCCGACGCCGTCTTGATCCCTGCGACCAACTCCTTCAGCCGATCGGCGGCCGCCTGCCTCTCCTCTTGCGTGACTTTGCGCTCAAACGCCTTCTTGACCTTGTCGGCCTTCTCTTTCAGCTTCTCCGCGACATTGAGAGGTGGACCCGGAGAGTCCTTGATGGGACGCCCCTCCGCGATGCCGCTGAAGGCCAGCACAATGACCAAAGCGAGTAGCACAAAGAACGCAGGTCGCGTTCGCTTCATTTCTTTTGTTCCTCCTTTATCCGTTCTCCGAGCATCCCTGGGCCCAAGGGGTATACTTTCTCCATTCCATCCCTTCCTTTCGCCATCGAGCCACGCCTGGCGCGCAGCCGGCGCGCGGCAAGGACAAGTCACCCAGCACCTCAATTCCATTCTCATTCTGTTCCACATGCCGCTAGGGGGGTACTGCCGTCTGGCATGCGTTGAACCTAGACGATTGTCGTGGGCAAATAATCGAACTATGTCGGACCGCGCATGCGGAGGCTTGAGAAGCGGCACTGGGGGGGAAGAAGGATCGACGTGAACACCTGGGTCATCAGCCTAAGCGTCATGGCGGGAATCGCCCTACTGGCCGCGGTCTCCCACGGGCTCACCGGTTTAGCCCGGCGCCCGCGCGATCGGGCTATGCTTGCCCTGGCGGTTGCGTCAGCCGCTGTGGCGGTCGGAGCCTTGTCTGTCGCCATCGCACACGACTTCACCTCAATGCGTCACGTCTACATCTACAAATGGCTGGTGTTCCCTGCGAGCGCGTTCTGGATGGTGGGTGCTCTCTGGTTCGTGGCCTACTCCACCGGGGTGCAGCCCACTCGATGGCTTGTGGCCCTCTCGTCAGGGTTCGCGGGAACGGTCATCCTGAACGCCGCCCTACCCTACGGATTCCTACACCTGCATACACACGAGATCGAGCTTGGCGGTGCTCCCGGCTTCGCCACGCTGGTGGCGCCTCCCGTTCAGCCTCACCCTCTCATCCGAGTGCACGATGTTCTCGTGATCGCCGCGATAGCTTTCATCGTGTACGCCCTCTTCTCGATGAGCCGAGGCGCAAGACAGTCATCAGAGAAGAAACGAACCACGTGGGGATACCTCGCTCTCATCCTGCCATTGGTTGCGCTTACGCTGGCCATCGACTTCCTCGGCGACATCGGCGTCGGCTTTGGATTCGGCCAGTATGCGACGCAGATAGGCTACTTCGCCGCCGTGGTCACCACAGGTGTGGCGGTCCAGGTGCAGTCTCTACGAGCAGAGGCCTCCCTAGTCTCTTACAAGTCCTCACTCGAAGACATCGTCGAGGCGAGGACCAAAGACCTAGAAGAGACCAGCGCGACGCTCACCCGTGAAGTCGCCGACCACGTGGTGACCAAAGAGCTGCTTCTCACACGTCTCACCGAATTGGACGCACTGCAGCGTATCGCTGAAGCGCTGGCCCGGCACACCGACTTCCATCATGCCCTGGCGGACGCAGCCACGTATGTCGGGGACCTGCTCGACGTTCGTCACGTACAGGTTGACCTGCTAGCGGAGGACCCTGAACAAAGCATCGTTGTCGCGACCAACACTGCGATCGCCGACCTCGCCAACGGACCTGGGGACCGATCAAACCGCCTCCCGGTGGAGACGACCGACGAGTTCGAGGAGGCGGTCAGGCGCGGTCAGGCAGCCACCATTGCAGACGTCTCCTCCCTGCAGCTCCCTCTGGAAACCGGGGAACACGTCAGCGCGTCCGGACTTCGCCAGGCTCTACTGGTGCCCTTGATTGGCAGGAGCGACCCCGTAGGCGTACTCTCCCTGGTACGCGGCAACGACGGCAAGGATGCTTTCTCCGATAGAGACATGCGGTTGACGCAGATGGTCGCAGACTCCTTCGCCATCGCGGTGGAGAACGACCGCCTACATCTTCTGGAGAGGCAACAAGCCGCAGACAGGGAACGCGACCGTTTGGCCCGAGACCTCCACGACGCGGTTACCCAGAGCATCTACTCGGCCAGCCTCATCGCTGAGGCTCTACCGGCCGTCTGGGAACGGGGTTCGGACGAAGGGCTGAAGAACCTCGAGCGGTTGCGCCTCCTCGTGAGGGGGGCGCTGAGCGAGATGCGCACGCTGTTGTTCGAGCTTCGTCCGTCGACACTTCAGCATGCCGATCTGTACATGCTTGTCGAGCATCTTGCGAACGCCCTCGCCGGCCAGACTCAGATCCCGGTCGATGTGCGCATGCAGGAGGAGGCCCGGCTGCCCGTGGAGGTGAAGATCACCCTCTACAGAGTGGCGCAGGAAGCGTTCAGCAACATCGCAAAGCACGCGCGCGCATCCCGGGTCTCGATCTCCCTTGGTACCGATCATGAGCAGGTCGTCATGCGAATCGAGGATGATGGGTGCGGTTTCGATCAGAGTGCGGTCCCCTCGGGCCACATGGGTATACAGATCATCCGGGAGCGACTGGATCAGATAGGCGCCGCTCTGCTCATAGACAGCGCTCTCGGGCGCGGAACGACCGTCACGGTCGTGTGGCCGCGCCCCGATCCGGACTGACCGGCACATTAGGAGGCCGCGCCATGGGTGAACTAGAAGAGAAAGGGATCAACATGATACGAGTAATGATCGTCGACGACCACACCATGGTCAGGGAGGGCCTCAAGACGCTCCTCTCCACTACCGACGATCTGGAAGTAGTGGGCGAGGCTGCAAACGGGCCCGAAGCCCTGCGCATATGTGCGAGCATTCAACCGGATGTGGTGCTCATGGACATCGTGATGCCCGGCATGGATGGCGTCACGACCACCGGCCATCTGCTCGAGGACTGCCCCGGCGCGCGCGTAATCGCGCTGACGAGCTTCGCCGACGAGGAATCAGTTGAGCGGGCCTTGGAGGCAGGAGCCATCAGTTATCTGCTAAAGGACGCCAGCCCGCAGAAGCTGGCTCAAGCCATACGCGAGGCGTTCGAGGGCAGAGGCAGCATCGATGGCGTAGCTATGCAGGCGCTCATGCGAGGACGCAGAGACCGCGAACAGAAGGGCGACTGGGGGCTCACTCCTCGAGAACTTGAGGTTCTGGCCCTGCTCACAGCCGGCATGAGCAACAAGCAGATCGCCACACAACTGACCCTGAGCAACGGCACCGTGCGCCTGCACGTGAGCAACATCCTCGCCAAACTTGGGACTCCTAACCGAACGGCCGCAGCCATGGCGGCGATGCAGAATGGGCTCGTCTGAACACCGGTCCCGCGGCCGATCGGCCACCGCCCGTCCGCTCGAGCTGTCCCCAGCCGCCGCCCAGTGGCCTGGCCGCCCATATATGGCATTTGGCTAGGTCGGATCCCGGTCACATGGAAATGGCACCGAGATCGCGATTCCTCCAATATGAGAGGGGGACTACAACTCGCGCGCGGCCGTGGTGCGCGCACCTCGCACAAGGAGATCCACGCGGTGCAGGTCATACTGGCAACCAGCCGCCCGAGCTTCTGCGATAGCCTCTGTCTCTTCCTGTCGACCTTCGAAGTCGACGTGGTGGGTACCACTGACAGGCTGGAGCCGCTGTTCGAGCTTGCCGCCAATCGCCGCCCGGACGTCGTCCTCATCGGCGCGGAATTGGCCGACTCGTCCCTGGGCACGATCGTCGACCGGCTGCGACAGCTGGACGAGCCCGTCTCCGTGGTGGTCTTCCAAGACGGAGAGGAGGACCATCCGCACCTGGGAGACGCTCATCCAGACGCCTACGTCACAATGGGAGAATCTCCCCATAGACTCATCGAGATCATGAAGAACGCGGCCGGCCAGCGATTCGCTTGACGTCGTCCCTATCTCGCAGTCCAAGGAGGAAATGGGCTGCAGTCCGCGTCCCGCGGTCGAAGTTGTCAAGTCTGAAGAACTCATTCGGCGCATGGAAGTTCTCGTCGGGGCAGGAAAAGCCCAGCAGCACCGAATCAAGCCCGAGGATCCTTTGCAGTATCTCCACGACCGGGACGGACCCTCCGGCACGAAACACCACCGGCTCCACTCCGTACACCTCGCGTAGCGCATCGAGGGCGCAGTCGAGCGCCGGATGCTTGTCCGAGGTGACCACCGGATAGCAGCCCGGAAGCTCAAAGTCGACGCTGAGTCGGCACCCGGGTGGGATATTCTTCTCCAGGTGGCGGCGGACCAGAGCAAGCACCTCCTCCGGAGACTGGTCAGGAACCAAACGGCACGATATCTTCGCGTGGGATTCGCAGGGGATCACGGTTTTGACTCCGTCTCCCTGGTAGCCCCCCCACACTCCGCAAAGCTCAAGTGTCGGGCGTACCCAAAGACGCTCAACGGGCGAATATCCATCTTCGCCGAACAGTTGGGTCAGCCCAAGCGAATCTCGGAATTCCTCTTCATCGAAGGGCAGCTCTTCCCAGGCCTTCCGGACCTCATCTGGCAGAGGACGCACGGAATCGTAGAATCCTTCAACCAGCACCCTGCCGTCTTCGGGGCTGTGCAACCCATTCAACAAGGTGACCATGGCATGCAGTGCATTGGGCACAGTGCCTCCGAACCCACCGGAATGGAGATCATCACGAGCGGCATGCAGGGTGAAGTTGATGGCTGCCATGCCCCGCAGGCCGGTAGAGATGCCGGGAATATCCGCCGTGAAGAAGCCTGCGTCTGTGACCACCGCGAAGTCGGCCTTGAGACGCTCGCCCTCTTCGGTCACTAAGCTCGCGAGATGGTCGGCTCTCAGTTCCTCTTCGCCTTCGATGAGGAACTTGACATTGACCGGCATGGCTCCCGCCGTCTCCATGAAAGCTTCGAACGTCTTCAAGTACACGTAAAAGGAGCCTTTGTTGTCGGAGGCGCCACGTGCGTACACGCGCCCATCGCGGAAGGATGGCTCGAACGGTGGACTCTGCCAGAGATCCAAGGGCTCCGGCGGCTGCACATCATAGTGACCGTACACAAGCACCGTGGGCTGGTCCTCGCCGGCGTGCAGCCAATCGGCGTACACGACGGGATTGCCGCCCGAACGTAGCAGCGTCACATTCTCGAGGCCAATGCCGGAAAGGTGAGCGTGAAGCCACTCGGCACATGCATCGATGTCCTGCTTGTGCGTAGGGTCGGCGCTCACGCTTGGGACACTCAGCAGCTCGGCGAACGAGTCTAGATGGCGCCCTCTGGCCCGCGACAAATACGAGTCAATCGCTTCCAAGTTCACAACAACCTCCGGTTCATTGAAGCTACGTGGATCGTTCGCGAGACCTCGGGTCCAGATACGAGCGAAGGCCATCGCCCAGGAGATTCACCCCCAGCACCAGCAGCATGAGAGTGGCACCGGGATAGATGGCCAACCAGGGGGCACGGGTGATGAACTGTCGACCCTCCGCAAGAAGCGAGCCCAACGATGGATCGGGAAGTGGGACCCCGAGGCCCAGGTAGCTGAGACCCGCTTCCAGGAGAATGACGAAGGAGACGTTGATGGTGGCGAGCGCGATGGCGGAAGGCAGCACATTCGGGAAGATATTCGACACCATGATTCGTAGGTGTGAAGCCCCCAAAGAAGAGGAGGCCGACACGTGTTCCTGCTCACGCAATTGCAGTGACTCCGCCCGGGCGGTTCGAGCGTATGTCATCCACTGGGTGAGGGCGATGACGAAGATGAGAGTGCGGATACCCGACCCCACCACCATCATGACGAAGATGGCAAAGAGCACCAATGGAATCGCCATAAGGGTATCCGTGAGACGCATGAGGGCAGTGTCGGCCCAGCGACCGAAGTAGCCGGAAACAACACCCACCACGACGCCGATGGCACCGGCCACGACGACGGCGGCCGCGGCCACCATGAGCGAGATGCGCACGCCGACGATCATACGGGCGAGCAGATCGCGGCCCAGCGAATCGGTGCCCAGGATGTGCGGACCACTGAACCACTGCGGCGGCATCAGTTTGTCGACAGCGCTCACCGCGTAGGCCTGGCTGTGCAGAAGCGGTGCGATGAACGCCAGCACCAAGAATATGAGCACGATCACCGCACCGAAGGCCGCACCGGGGAAGGTGAGGAAGAAGCTCTTGGCACCTCTCACGAAGCGCTTCATGATCGCCGTATCCTCGGGTCGAGAAGCGAGTAGCTCAAGTCAACGAGCAGGTTGGCACCCACGACAATCGTCGACGTGATAAGCGTCACGGCCTGCACGACTGGAAAGTCACGAGCGTTGATCGATTGGATGGTCAGGCTGCCGATGCCCGGCCACGCGAAGATCTGCTCTGTGATGACGGCCCCGCTCAGCAGTCCTCCCAGCAATACGCCGATCACGGTTATTACGGGGATAAGTGCATTGCGAAGAGCGTGCCGCCTGACCACGTTCCCCCAGGGGAGACCTTTGGATTCGGCGGTCCTCACGAAATCCTGGGGCAGTGTTCCGATCATGCTCGAGCGCGTTACTTTGGCGATGGTGACCAAGGGAACGATACTCAGAGTGATCGCCGGCAAGATGAGCGACGAGAGACCTTCGTCTCCGGAAACGGGAAGCCAGCCGAGTTGCACACCGAATACGAGGATCAACATGATGCCAAGCCAGAACGACGGCATCGCCTGCCCCAGCGTCACGCCGGTAGTCACGATGTAGTCACCCGCTCTTCGGTAGCGGATAGCCGCCAGGATCCCCAGAGGGATCCCGGCGGCTATCGCAAGAATCAGGGAAACCAAGGCAAGCTTGGCGGTCGCCGGCAAACGCTCAAGCACCAACTCCATAGCCGGTGCACGAAATCGTAGCGATTGTCCGAAGTCACCCTGCACTGCCTTGCCGATGAACTTCACATACTGTACCGGCCACGGCTGGTCCAATCCCAAGTCCTGGGTAAGCTGTGCCCTTTGGGCGGCACTGGCCCCCATCGGCAGCATCAAGTCCACGGGATTACCCGACAAGCGGGCGATCACGAACACTATCATCGTGAGCAAGATGATCACTATCAGGGACTGCAACACACGCCGAAGAAGGTACCGGCCCATTACTTCACTGTCGCTCCGTAGAGGATGATCCACTCGTCACTTCTAGGCGACCAATCCAGCCTGTTGGAGACGCCGTACAGGTCCTTCTGGGCGAACAGGAAGATGAACGGCGGGTCATCGTAGATCGCTTTTTCGACTTCCTGCAGGCCTTTCACGTGCTCATCGCCGACAGTGGAGAGCGCCTTATCGATGAGAGCATCGATCTCCGGGTTATCGAACCACGAGAAACCGTCGGTGCCGCTCTTCACCGCTACCTCGAGCATGCCGCCCGGGTTGAAGAACGGTTCGCCCCACGCAGCATAGAACATACCCGGGATCTGCCGAGCCTGAGTGGCTTCGGCGAAGACACCGAACTCGACCGCGTCCAGCTTGACCTGCACTCCGACTTCAGCGAGATCGGCCGCGATGGCCTGCGCGACCTCTTCGGCCAAGAGATACCTGCCCCGGGGCAGGAGCATCTCTGTTTCAAAGCCATCGGGATAACCGGCTGCGGCGAGGAGCTCCTTGGCCTTCGCCGGGTCATGTGCATACGGCTTCATGTCTGGGTTGTAGCCCACCCAGTAAGGCGGAACGATAGTGGCCACGGGCAAGCCGTATCCGCTCATGACCTCCTGCGTGATCGTATCGACGTCCACGGCGTAGTTCAGCGCCTGTCGGACTTCCTTCTTCGCCAAGATGGGGTCGCCGAGGGTGTCGAGCCATATGGCGGCGACGCGCGAACTCGGGACTTCCTTCACTTCAGCGTTGCCTTGGGAGCTTACCTCGGCGGCATTCTCCGGGGGCACGTTCGTGATGATGTCCACATTGCCGACCTGTATCTCGGCAAGACGCGTGCTGGCCTCGGAGATCGTGCGGAACACGAGTTCGTCAACGGTGGGTGCACCGCGGAAGTAGTCCGCCTTGGCCTCCAGGACGACCTGGTTGTTGCGATCCCATTCCACCAGGTTGTACGGTCCGGTTCCGTTCGGTTCGCTCATCAGCGCTTCCGGATCGGCGTCGACCGAGCCGGTGGGGATCATGTAGAGGAGGGCCATACGACCCAAGATGAGGGGATCGGGAGCCTTGGTCTTGATGAGCACCGTCTCTGCATCCACCACCTCGGCGCCCTCGATGGGCCCGAACTGGTAGGCGAGCAGAGCCGGTTCGGTGCCGGGCAGGAGGCCAAGCAGCCTGTCGACGTTGTACTTCACGCACTCAGCGTCGAAAGGCTCACCCCCGCTGAAGGTGACTCCCGTCTGCAGCTTGAACTCAACGGTCGTGGGATCCACCTGGGTCCAACCGGTGGCGAGAACCCCGTTGAATTTGGTGGGGTCCTGACCGTCGCGCTCCAACAGGGGATCATAGATGTGCAGTAGGACGTTTACCGTGGGCGTCTCTCTCTGTTGGTGCGGATCCATCGTGGTCGGGTCGACTCCCTGAGCGACGACCACCTTCACAGGGCCAGTCGACTCAGTAGTATCGGTCGTACCGGATGCTGTCGTGCCGGTAGTGCCCGGCTCACCTGTGGTGGTGGTCTCGGAGGAACCGCAACCTGCGACCACTGCGAGCATCACTACCAGGCAGGCAGCGACAATCGCAATGATCCAACTATGTCTTGTAATCCTCACCCGTTTCTCCTTGGCTTCGCATTACAGAGGCGGTAGCTATCACTTAGCAGCTCTTGCACCTCGTTTCGTATCCGATTCGTCCCTCCTCTCATCTCTCATATCTCTCGGTCGAGCGGATAGAAACAGGCAAACGACTGACCGGTCTCCCGCTGCTCCATGGACGGAGACTCCTCCGCGCACCTGGGCTGTGCTCGAAAGCAGCGGGGATGGAACACGCAGCCGCTCGGGGGGTTGGCCGGGGACGGCACGTCTCCGGTCAGCAACCGGCGCTTGCGAGCCTGCTCCAACTCCGGATCCGGGATAGGTATGGCCGAAAGCAGTCCCGACGTATATGGGTGAAGCGGATTGCTGTAGAGATACGAGGCCGGAGCAAGCTCGACCAGTTTCCCCAGATACATGACTCCGATGCGGTGGGAGATATGGCGCACGACGGCCAGGTCATGAGCAATGAAGAGGTAGGAGAGCCGCAGGCGCTTCTGCAGGTCTTTGAGCAGGTTGAGGATCTGTGCCTGGATGGATACATCGAGCGCCGAAACTGGCTCGTCGCAAATGATCAGCTTCGGATCCAGAGCCAAGGCCCGGGCTATCCCGATGCGTTGCCGCTGGCCACCGGAGAACTCGTGCGGGTAGCGCTCGGCGTGGGACGGGCTCAAGCCCACAAGGTCCAGCAACTCACGTACCTGCTCCTTACGAGACGCGCGGGTACCCACCCGGTAGATCGAGAGCGGCTCCCCCACGATACGTTCCACGTTCTTGCGAGGATTGAGAGAAGCGTAGGGATCTTGGAACACAATCTGCATGTCCCGCCTGCGATGGCGGAGCGCACTGCCTTTGAGTCCGGCGAGGTCGGTGCCTTCGAGCAGCACTCGTCCTGAAGTGGGACGGTAGAGCTGTATGACGCATCGGCCCAATGTCGTCTTGCCGCAACCCGACTCACCCACGATCCCCAGTGTCTCTCCGACGTCCAGATGGAAACTCACCCCATCCACGGCGTGCACAGCGCCTACGCTCTTCTGGAGGATGACACCCCGGGTGATGGGGAAATACTTGACGAGATCGTCCACCTCCAACAGATGGGAACCGTTCTCACTCATAGCCTGCATCTACTCTCACAACGCCAACAGGCCACCCAATGATCGGGGGCCGCTACCATGAGCTGGGGATCATCGGCTCGACACGAATCGTCGCGCTGGGTGCAGCGAGGCGAGAAACGACATCCCGCGGGTGGGTCGGTGAGATCGGGAGGCGCGCCCGGGATGGCCTCGAGGTACTCGCGATCGCCTTCGTCGAGACGAGGCACCGAGGCAAGGAGTGCCTGTGTGTATGGATGCTGCGGATCGTGAAAGATGTCTGCGGTGAGCGCCTTCTCGACGATCTTCCCCGCGTACATGATGATCACCTCGTCGGCAACACCGGCGATCACGCCCAGATCGTGGGTGATCAAGATCATGGCCATACCGGAGTCTCGCTGCAATTCGGCCAGGAGCTCGAGTATCTGCGCCTGTATGGTCACGTCGAGCGCCGTTGTAGGTTCGTCACAGATGATGAGCTTGGGATTGCACGCCAGCGCGATAGCGATCATGATGCGCTGACGCATGCCTCCGGAGAGCTGATGCGGGTACTCTTTCAGCCGCCTTTCCGGGTCGGGGATACCGACCAACTCCAGAAGCTCTATCGCCCGCACAGTCGCCTGGTGGCCGTCCACCCCTCGGTGGAAGCGCAGGCCCTCGGTAAGCTGGGTGCGGATGTTCATGACCGGGTTGAGCGATGTCATCGGATCCTGAAACACCATGGATATCTCGGCACCACGAACCCGCCCCATCTCGCGCTTCGACAGCGTAGTGAGTTCTCGGCCCTCGAAAAGAATGCTGCCAGCGACCACTCGGCCGGGAGGATTGGGAACGAGCCCCACGATCGAGAGCGCCCCCACGCTCTTCCCACACCCGCTCTCCCCGACGATACCCACCGTTCGGCCACGGTCAACATCGTAGCTGATTCCGTCGACGGCTCGCACTACCCCCTGACGGGTGAAGAAATGGGTCTTCAGATCGTGTACTTCGAGAAGTGCTGGCATGCAGCGACTCCCGGGCCGTTCAGTCCATTCTGTTATCTTAAGTCTATGGATGCGCCACAGGAATGCATGAGACCGTGTGACACCGTCACATCCTGGAGCTTCCCCTATATGACGTCGCTCGGCCCGGCGTCATCACCCACATACACGGTGGAGTACGCCTCAGTGGAGTATGCCTCGTGAGCACGCCGAACGAGCACGCTCGGGAGACCGACGTCCGCGAGGATCCAGCGGCCGCAGAAGTCCGGCGCGAGCTGGAGCGGATACTGGCTTCTCCCGATTTCCGAAGCTCGAGACGCAACGCCGACTTCTTGCGCTTTGTCGTGGAGGAAGTGCTCGCCGGCAGAGGAGAACGGATCAAGGCTTATACCATCGCCGTCCAACTCCTGGGCCGCGCCGAGGACTTCGATCCGGTCGCCGATTCCGTGGTGCGCACTCAAGCGGGACGCGTGCGACGTGCTCTCGAACGCTACTACCTCACGGACGGAGCTTCCGACCCGCTGCAGATATGCATCCCCTCGGGTACCTATCGGCCGGCGTTCTCGGCCGCGGGCCCGCCCGCAGGACCCTCATCTCGGCCCGAAGATCCCCGTGACGAGTTCCTCGCCGAACCCACTCTGGCAGTCGATTCTCTCGTTAACCTCTCTCCCGACCATCTCTCGGAACTACTCGTGTGCGGTATCTCACAGGAACTGGCGACCGCGCTCGCTCGTTTCGAGGCACTGCGCGTGCTTCCGCCCGCGACGATGAGTGCGACGAACACTCTCGAGATGCCACCGGTGTCTCTTCACCGAACCGAGGCCGACTTCCACCTGTCCGGCACGGTAGCGTATTCCAAGGAGACCCTTCGCATCTCGCTCACGCTCCAGGATCAGAAGAGCGGCGAGGTGCTGTGGTCGGCGCCCTTCCTTCGCCAATTGTCCGATGAGAACGCATTTGCAGTGCAGACCGAAGTGGCACGGGAAGCGGCCTGTCTTCTCGCCGACTTTGCAGGAGCGATTCCCAGGGCTCTACTCGTAAGGTACGCCGGCACTCGTTCAACCGACCTTCCCTTCTATCCGGCGATCTTCCGGTATATGAACACCCCCACCCGATCCCGGACCCAGTACATGGCCCTTTACCAAGCCCTCGTTAGGATGCTGCAGAACGCTCCCCACCACGCGTTTGCGCACGCCATGATGGCGGAAGCCTGCATACATGACTACAACTACATGTTCGAGTGTACGGAAGCGCCGCTGGACGTCGCACTATCGTTCGCCCGCCGTGCCGTGGGGCTCGACTCCGGGAGCCAATTCGCCGAGATGGTGCTCGCCTACGCGTACGTGCAGCGGCGCGAGTTGGAGCAGTTCTTCGTGCATGCCGATCGTTGCGTCGAACTCAACCCCGATGCATGCCTCCCGACAGGCCACATCGGTGTCTGCTTCGTACTGGCCGACGAATGGGAGAGGGGCTTGGCACTGGTGCGACGTTCCATGCAGCTCAACCCCAGCTACTACCGATACTTCCACCACGCCACATTCCTCGATCACTTCCGCCGCGGCGAATACCGCGCCGCGCTTGCTGAAGCCCGTCTGTTCAACACACCGGGCTTCTTCTGGGCGCCTCTGCTCCGAGCGGCGGCTCTGGGCCGGCTTGGACAGCTGGACGAG
>Ga0351900_1158_pt1 | contig 16704 bp, 16 predicted proteins | sample BONcelHT113001D3_FD_205827 | JGI IMG/M metagenome (GOLD analysis project Ga0351900, IMG submission 205827) | Enriched cells from coal bed in the Powder River Basin, Montana, United States - BONCAT cells T11 rep1 HSBNCT.T11.300.1.D3 ...
CGAGAACAACAGCCAATATGATAAATATGGACTTCGTGGAATTGTGCGAAAGCAGATTAAATGAGGTCGAGACAAGAAGGAGTAAATTATATTTTCGTGAACAACAGCTATTTTTTCAACAGATCGCACCAATCTTTGCAATTAAAAAGAAGATCACGAAAGATGACATTGTAGAATATCTTGATGATGTTGCAAAACAAAAAAGCTTTGCGCTTGCAAATAAGCACTTTAGATGGTTGAAGGCTCTTTTCAACCACAAAGAAGGGATTGTTAATCCCTGTAAGGGTATAAAGCCCTACCCGCTTAGACCTAAAGAAAGGTATGTACCGTCTGTAGAGGACGTCAAGAAGGTACTCGAAATATCAAATAAAGAACAAAGGCAATACCTTCTCACCATTATCCACACAGCAGCAAGGGTGCGGGAAGTCAATCGTTTAAAACCGTCTGACATACATTCAAACTTTGAATATGTGGTTTTGAGAACTCGAAAAGCAAAAAATTCTGATGAAGTTGAAAGGATTGTCCCTGTGAACAAAATATTAAAAAAAGTATTAAAAGAAATTCCTTTAGATAATGAATATTTATTTATAAATCCGAGGTATAAAACAAAATATGATTACAGAGACAAATTTTTAATAACACTATGCAATAAAGCAGGTGTAAAACCATTTACCTTTCATTGTTTGCGACATCTGTCAGCCTCTCTAATGGCCGACGCCGGGGAATCACTCACGACCATACAAAAGATACTTGGTCACCAAAGGACTACAACAACAGATATTTATCTTAGGAGTATAAGGGCAAGTTATGAGAAGGGAACAAATCCGCTGGAGGTAATTCGGTGATTCTCCCACCCAAAATCACCACCTATTTTATAAGAGCGCGCCTGCCGCGACTCGAACGCGGAACCTACGGATTAGAAGTCCGTTGCTCTATCCTGATTGAGCTACAGGCGCTTTGGAGTTTTATTATATATATTTTTATATGTCCTTTCAACATAAACATCCTTGAAACAATTGTTTCATGCTCAGAACCTTAAAAATCAGAAATATTAAACCATTTAGACTGAAATTATTCCAGGGGGCTGCAGTTCGGTAAAAACACTACCACCCCCTGCCCAAATCAAGAAACATTTGCGAATATAATAAATATTTAGTATGATAGGCATACAATGCGGCCTTCATATTATTTAAGATTATTTATTGTTTTCACTATTTGCATTTTATTATTACCTGCCAGTGTATTTTCTAAAGAATTTTCTATCTTCGCAATTATTGGCGATACAAAAATAGGAGCCACTGAATCTGTATACAAACAATTTCTTGATATAATAAGCAAAAAAGGTATAAAAACCATTTTTCTTGTTGGAGATGTTATTGACAGACCGGGAAATGAGAAAGAATGGAACAGATTTCTTGAATTGACAGCAAATAATTACGATTTTTATATAGCGCCCGGAAATCATGACATCAATAGCGCCAGGTCACTGAAAGTATACAATAATTTAATCAGAAAACCCGTTTATTATTCTTTATCTGCAGAAGATGCTAATTTTATAGTACTTTCCACGGAAACACCCGGGGAAATAAGCCGAATAGCAGGAAAACAACTGGAATGGCTTAAAGAAGAACTTGCTAAACCCTCATTATATAAAATTGTATTTCTTCATAAGCCTCTATTCCCGACAGCCTTCGGTAAGGGCTACTGTCTCGACCGGTATGCAGGCGATAGAGACGCTCTCCATGACTTATTTGTCAAAAATGGTGTAAATGTTGTCTTCTCAGGTCATGAACATCTGTATAGCAGAATTGAAAAGGACGGGATATTATATGTTACTACAGGCGGCGGGGGCTCGCGTCTTCTCACATTTGACGAAGAATATGGAGGCTTCTTTCATTATATTATTGCAAAAAGTGAAAATGGAGGTTATATTTTCACCGTTTATGACATGAACGAATATCCGAAAGATAAATTTTCTATAAAAAAGAGGTGAAATAATGGGTAGTGTTTTAAAATGGAGAAAAAAGAAAATCAGAAAACATAAATATAGAAAGTTAAGAAAAAGAACTAGACACCAACGGAGAAAATAATAATCTTATAATCATCGATGTTTTCTTTGCCCATCTTCCCGATAGTTATAAAATCGTGAAGATGGGCAAATTTTATGAATAAAAATAAATTGAATGCATTGAAACCCGTTCTCCTTTATTGCAATATGACAGCGTAAGCTTCAATATAAAATCTGACAAAATTATCATCAATTAAAAATACTCAATAAAAAGCTTGCAAATAAAAAAAGAAAAATGCAAAATAAACCTATATGGCAAAAGATACAGTCGGAATAATAGTAGGCGGCGGACCGGCACCCGGAATTAATGGAGTTATAAGCGCCGCGACAATTGAAGCCGTTAATCAAGGTAAAAGAGTTGTCGGAATTTTCGGGGGTTTCAAGCCTCTCTTTGATGGAAACAAAGACAGTATTATCCCTCTTACAATTGACGATGTATCAAGACTGCATGCTACCGGAGGATCGATCCTCAGAACATCCCGTGACGCCCCGGAAAACGCCAGGCAGAAATTTAAAACCTTGCTGACTACACTAAAGCAGATCGGTATAAAATATCTTATAACAATAGGGGGTGAAGGCACCCTTTATATGGCAAACTGGATAGAGAGAGAAGGAAGAGGTTCCATAAACGTTGTTCATACTCCAAAAACAATAGACAATGATATCCCCTTACCGGGCGGTATCTCAACCTTCGGATATCAGACCGCAAGGCATGTCGGAGTTGAACTTGTCAACAATATAATTGAAGATGCAAGGACAGTGGGCAGATGGTATTTCATCAGCACCATGGGAAGGCACACAGGCCATTTGGCCCTTGGAATCGGCAAAGCATCCGGCGCAACAATATCGTTAATCCCTGAAGAATTTACAGAACAGAAGGTCTCAATACAAAAAGTAGCTGATATTCTGACAGGTTCTATAGTAAAAAGGCTCTCCATGGGGAAAGATTACGGGGTTGCTATTATAGCTGAGGGTGTCGCTGAGAAGTTTGATGCAGAAGAACTCAGCAAATGCGAAAATGTCGAAAAGGATGAAATATCAGGCAAGACAAGGCTCTCTGATATTCAACTCGGCAGGATACTTAAAGATCTCGTGAAGAAAAATCTCAAGGACATGGATATATCTGCTCCCATTGTCAGTATGAATATAGGATATGAGTTGAGGGCGGCAAGTCCTATACCATTTGACATCGAATATACAAGAAATCTCGGATATGGTGCGATACGTTTCCTGCTGAAGGGTGGATCCGGTTCAATGATAACTGTTTATGAAGGTCATATTATCCCGGTCTCCTTCACTGAAATGCTGGATTCAAGTGGCGCCTCGAAAGTACGTAAGGTGGACATTAATTCAGAATCATATGAAGTTGCAAGGAAATACATGATCAGGATTGAAAGGGAAGATTTCGAAGGAGATCGTTTAAAACATATTGCAAGTACGGCCAATCTAAAACCTGAAGAATTCAGGTCAAAATTTCATTATCTGCTCAAGTAACAGTCATCCTGATTAAAATCAACAAAATTCTATTCAGTATTATTTATATCCGTTCCGCTGTTTTTACGTTTAAAGGGTATGAAAAGTATTTTTACCCTCGACTTATTTATACCAAATAACCCTGAAAATATTTCATAACCAACTTTGCCTGATTTCTTTTTAAGCTCAAAAAGAAAGGCGAACCTTATCTTCCAGTTGTCATCATTTTCATCTTCCCTTGTAACAAGCCCGTAGAAAAAGCTTGTCATACTTTTATTTCCTTCCGTACGGTGTTCCAGAATTGTAAAAAGCGGTTTTACAATTCTGTCAATGTCCGGAGACCTTACCGGCAGTATAGACGGCATAATCACATCAGTATGTTCCCGTTGTTCATTATGTTCAAATATTGGCCATATATTAAAAAAAATTCCATCTTCATCATCCACATATCTGTTTAACAAGAGCACCCGTTTTTTTGTATATCGTCTTTCCTTTATAAACCATTCCGACTGGTTGTACAAAACAGGCCACAATATACTCAAAGTAGTATAATCCTCCCGTGTTTCCGACGACACCAGAGGAAAAATACCGTATCCTGACATATCATCGCCTTTTGTGAATGAAAAAACAGGCCAGAGTATCTTTGTCTTTTCTCTGTACTGGTCTTTTGAATATGAGTAAAGAGGGAACATGATCATGTGTTCATTTTTTGTTTTCGATTTTGATGACAGATAAAAAGGTACGGCATAGAATTTTTCTGTTGGGTCATCTGAATCAAGGTAATTCTCTTCCTTGTAAAATATGGGCCAGAGAAAAAAACTTGACTTTTTTATACCCTCCTGCTGTTTTGTCCCGAATAGAGGCCAAAATTTAAAACCCTTCTCTGTACCGCTGTAAACAGAAATGAAAGGCCAGAAGAGATTCGTTTTTTTTGCACCTTCAGTTTCAGTGTAACTGTATAATGGCCACATAAAAAATCCCATTTCGTCCTTTCCAAACCTGTCGTAAAGTTTTCCATAAAATGGAAATAGCCCTCCATAACCCCCCTTAGAAGATGTACCGTTAAAAAACAGCAGGAATGAAGTATCGGACGGCTGAGGTGGAATGTTTTCATCCGAAGCAGCATTGTCGGATTTTGATGTGCCTTTTGAAAGGTAGAAAGGGAGAAAATATGATTTGTCTCTCGCTGATCTTCCAAGAGGATAAAGATAATTGTAAACTCCACCCTCGTTGGAATCATAAGAAAAGAGGAACGGTCTTATCGTAAGGCTGGTTTCATTGTTTTCCTGCTTATAGGAAACAAGGGGGCCAAATAACCTTTTTTCTCCCCCGAATTCCCAATATACAGGCCAGAATGCCTGTAATGCGCATGGAAAGAATATGATAAGAAGAACAATTTTCCACATTAAGATCAGAAGAAAATACCAAAAATCGTACCGAGAATCGTAACGGGCGTCATTTCCAAAATGCCATCCGCAGCCCTTTGGACTTTTCTCACAGCCTTTTCAGTTTCGTTATACAGCTTGTCATCCTTTGCAAACTTTCCTAATGAGCCCTCGCCTTTCTTAATGCCGTCTGTGATATCCTTTATATTTTTTACAGTATCCTTTGCGTCCGCATATAATGCATCATCCTTAACAAGTTTGCCTATTGTACCTTTCCCCTGCTCTATGTCGGATGTAATACTTTTTATCGTGCTGACAGCCTCTTTTGCGTCATTGTATAGATTATCATCCTTAACCAAAAGACCCAGTGTCCCCTTCCCGTCCTCTACGTTTTTCACAATAACCTTGAGTCCTGTTAATGTTGAGTCGGCATTATCAACAATACGGCCAATATTCTCCTTATTTCCTTTAACAAGGTCTTTAAACTCACCGCTCAATACCTGAATGTTCTCTATGCTCTTCTTTATGTTTACCCTTTCATTTTCGCCTACTAATCCTTTAAATTCACTCATCGTGTCGCCGAAGTTCTTTGCAGCCATACTAACATTTGTAAAGATTTCATCAAAATTAGGTGCCTGTATTACATTCTCAATTTTTCCACCCTGCGCCAGGAACGTTTTTCCTGATCCGGGTATGATTTCGATAAATTTATCTCCGAGAACACCCTGTGATTTCACTGCCGCCTTGCTGTCAGCCGGTATTAGTACGCCTTTCTTTATAGTAAGGGTTGCCCTGGCCTGATATCCGTCAAGAGCAATCTCTCTAATCTTTCCGACAGCAACACCGGCAATCTGGACAGGCGTTTTCACATCAAGGCCGCTTGCATTACTGAAAACTACGGTAAGCTCATACCCCTGTTCCCTGAATAACCCGAACCTCCCGATTCTGAACGACATATAAAAAAGTATCAGAATCCCGACAAGAACCAGTATGCCCACCTTTAATTCAGTGGAAATTATTTTATTATTCATTATCTCCTCCTGCAAACCCCGGTATTTTTGTCGCCATCAAAAACTCCCTGGTGGTATTATTGCTGCTTTGCTTTATTTCAAGAGGCGTTCCGTATTCAATGATCCTGCCGTTGCTTAACATGGCTACTTTATCGGCAATCCTGAACATACCGAGTATATCGTGGCTTATTACAAGGTATGTCTTTTTAAAATATGTCCTGGTCTCTTTTATTAAATCCAATATGGTTAATGATATAATAGGATCAAGGGCGCTGGTCGGCTCATCAAACAGTATTATACCGGGATCAAGGGCAAGAGCTCTTGCAAGCCCTACTCTTTTCCTCATGCCGCCGGACAGCTCGGACGGTATCTTTTCAGTAACATTTAAAAGACCTACCTGCGCCAGCCTGTCCTCAACAATCCCCTTTATTTCCGCTTCAGTCATCTTCGTATGTTCACGCAGCGGAAAGGCTACATTATCAAACACATCCATAGAGTCAAAAAGGGCTGCTTCCTGAAAAAGCATTCCGAACTTTTTTCTCACATCATTCAGATCTCTCTCGTTTAATTTTGTAATTTCAACACCGTCTATCCATATTTCGCCTTTATCCGGTTTTAAAAGTCCGATTATATGTTTAAGCAGAACACTTTTCCCGCCGCCGCTTTTTCCGATTATTACTGTAGTTTTCCCTATCTCTATCTCAAGATTTATTCCGTCAAGCACTTTCTGACTACCGAAGCTTTTATGAATATCTATTAATCTTATCGCTATATCATTCATGTTAAAACATCAGAGAAGTTAATACATAATCCGATATCAATATCATGAGGCTCGAAAAAACAACAGCTTCAGTCGTCGACCGGCCCACGCCTTCTGCGCCCCCTTTTGTGTAAAAACCCTTATAGCACGAGATAACACTCAGAATAATCCCGAAAAAAGCTGCTTTCACAAGACCGTTGCATATATCTTCAAGGTCAAGATACTTAATTATCTTGTTGATAAATGCGCCTTCGTTAATCCCAAGGAGCTTAACCCCCACAATATAACCCCCGACAATCCCGACAAAGTCTGACACTATGGTTAAAACAGGGAGCATCAAAAAAGATGCAATAACCCTGGGCGCAACAAGATATTTTATCGGGCTGAGGGCCATTACCGTTAAAGCATCTATCTGCTCAGTCACTCTCATTGTTCCAAGCTCAGCCGCCATTGCAGAGCCTGCCCTGCCGCTGACCATCAAGCCTGTAAGAATGGGACCAAGTTCACGGGTCATGCTTAATGCCACGGTAACCCCGACAAGCCCTTCAGAACCGAAGCGCCTGAAACCGTGATAAGATTGGAGAGCAAGGACCATCCCTATAAAACCGCCGGAAACCACCACTACGGCAACAGAATTTACACCGATAAACTCCATCTGTTTGAGTATATAGTTAAATTTAAAGGGTCTCCTGAAACACAGGTAAATACTTTGAATAAAAAACAGCCCTATATTGCCGGTTTCTTTTAAAAAATCTATACCGGGAATTAACATTTTTTTTAAAATGATACTATTCATGGCGCCTCATGGTAAATCCTCGGAACTCTTCCGGATATTTTGCATAATATTTCGTAAGGTATGGTACCTGTAAGATGTGCCATCTCATCGGCAGTAATTGCATCAGTATTCCCGTTTCCAAGTAAAATAACCTCGTCGCCCGCACTTACACCTTCTATGTCCGTAACATCAACAAGGATCCAGTCCATGCAGACCCTCCCAACTACATTGCACCTTTTATCTTTTATCAGCACAGAACCTTTATTTGACAGAGCCCTGGGGTAGCAATCGGCATAGCCTATAGGAATACATGCTATTGTTGTATTCTTTTCCGTGATATAGGATCTCCCGTAACTAAGAGAATATCCCGGAGGGAACTCTTTTAACAATGCAATCCTTGATATCAGCTTCATTACCTGTTTCAGCGGGAACCCCTTTTTCAACCTGACGTCAGTGTAAGAACCGTAAAGGTTGATGCCGACTCTTACCATATTGAAATGAGCTTCCGGATAATTACCGATGGCCCCGCTGTTTGCCATATGATTAAGGTTTGTTTTAATACCATTATTTTGAAACAACTGCAAAATGTTTTGAAAAATCTTTATCTGCTCCATGCCGTACTCATCTTTTATTTCTGAAGAAGAAAAATGGCTCATTATTCCTTCAATCCTGATATGTGGTGCCTCTTTTATTTCTTCGATCACAGAAAACATACTGTCCGGGTGAAAACCAAGTCTCCCCATACCGGTATCTACTTTCAGATGGATGTTTACGGTCTTGTCCTGAAGAAAAGAGGCGTCTTTTATCTTTCTTAACATGTCCATATCATGCACGGCTGGCGTGAGGTCATTGTCTAAAGCCTGCTGCACATCCTCCCAGGGCATTATTCCGCTCATTACAAGGACAGGGATGCTGATATTGTTAGACCTTAGCTGCATTCCCTCGCTGATTGTTGCAACACCCAGATAATCAGCGCCCATGGATTCAAGTTTCCCGGCAACCTGAATCATGCCGTGACCATAGGCATCAGCTTTCACGACACAGAGTATTCTCACATCCTCTGACAGCCGGGACTTTATCACCCGGTAATTCTCTTCAAGAATCTTTAAATCTATGTATGCAACAGCTCTATGGTTTTTCATTTCAATCATTTATTAAAATCCTTAAGTGTTTTCATAACCTTTTCAAAGGCATCTACAGTTTTCGTCAATTCAGCCTCCCCGTATGAGGCTGTTAAGAACGATGCCTCAAAGGGACTCGGGGCAAAAAATATCCCTTCTTCAAGCATTAATTTAAAAAACCGTTCATAAATCGCCCGGTCTGATGTTATAGCAGCATCGTAATCATCAACAGGGTTATGTGAGAAAAATCCGGTGAACATGCCGGTGATATGATTGATCTTGTAGGGGATACCGAATTTATCCGCAATCTGAAGCAATTCCGTTTTTAACCTGTTTATGTATTTATCCATCGAGCTGTATATGCCGGTATTTTTCTTCAGATATTCGAGTACATAAATCCCTGCACTGACTGCTATGGGATTGCCCGACAGCGTGCCGGCCTGGTAAACACCGCCAATAGGCGCAATCATATCCATAATCTGCTTTTTACCGCCAAAAACACCGATAGAAAACCCTCCGCCTATAATCTTTCCAAGACATGTTATATCCGGGTCAATTCCGTAAATATGCTGCGCCCCTCCATATCCAACCCTGAAGCCTGTTATCACCTCATCGAAAACAATTAAAATTCCCTCCTGCCTGCATATATCCTGCAAGTCCTCAAGGAATCCCTTCTCAGGCAGGATTAGCCCCATATTGCCCATGACAGGTTCAAGTATGACACAGGCAATGTCCCTGTTTTTCAAGATAATATTGCGTACAGTATCAATATGATTAAAGTCGGCAACATATGTACATTTCGCGAGCGCCTCCGGGATACCCATGCTGTCCGGTATTCCATATGTGGCAAGCCCTGAACCGGCCTTTACTAGAAGACTGTCAACGTGTCCATGATAGCAGCCCTTAAATTTTATGATATTGTTTTTTCCGGTAAAACCTCTTGCAAGCCTTATGGCACTCATTGTCGCCTCAGTGCCGGAACTTGTTAATCTCAAAAGCTCTATCGAAGGAAATGCCTCAGTAATGAGCCTTGCCAGTTTAATTTCATTGGGGTGGCAGGCCCCGAAGCTTGTCCCTTCTTCAAGGGCTGTTTTTACTTCTGCAATAAGGCCGTCATGGGCATGCCCGAGTATGATTGCACCCCATGATGCGACGTAATCAAGATATGTATTTCCATCTACATCAAAAAGGTATGAACCTTTGGCCTTTTTCACATAAAAGGGGGTATCGTGAACGGACTGAAAAGCCCTTACAGGACTATTTACGCCGGCAGGCATATATTTTCTTGCTTCTGCGTATAATTCGCTCGATTTTTCTCTATTCATAAATCACCCTTAACGGTATCTTTTTAAATTCCCTCTTGCTGAATAACATTTGAAAGTCTTTTATGCCGGTACGATCTGATATGCGCCCGGCAATTTGCTTACAGTCTTCCAGGCTTTTACCGTGTATCATGGTATATACATTGTAATCCCAATAACCGCCTTTCTCCCGCTCATAACAATGGCTGACTTCAGGGAAAGAAGCCATGATGCCCCCTGCCCTGTCAATATCATCATCCCTGACATTCCAGACAACCATTGCATTATGCGTGTACAAAGCTTTTCGATGATAAAGCACAGCAGCTATTCTTCGTATTATGCCTTCTTTTTTCAGTTTATTGAGTTCAGATAAAAGCTCGGCCTCGCTTATGCCCGCTTTGTCAGCCATATCCTTATACGGTCTTTCGATGATCGGGAAATCACCGGGTATGTTTTTCAAAAATTTATACATGTTGTTAATTTTCACATATACCGTAAAGGGTTTTCAAATAAAAAAAATAATTATACGGAAAGCTTTATGCCTGCATTCCTGTTCAGAAGAAAATGACCGTGATCTTGCCAACCTTCCAGTGCCTTTTATTGCCAGGCATTAATAAATTTTACCAGCAGGATTATAAAAGGCTGCCTGAATGGGGCAGACAGATCGAAAGGTGTCTTTCTCTCAAGGCATGCAAAAATATTTAATTCTCTGGTCGGCTATAAAGCATGGACGGGCAAAGTAGATTTTCATGGAAGAATGTCTCTACAGCATAATGTAAGCCTCATCTTTATTATATAGAGCAACGGGTAATGTGTTATTCTAATCCTCGATGCTTTTTCCAGTATTCATACTCATAAGGCCATTCTTCCTTTCTCCATAGCATTAATTGTTTCATTCTTTCCTTAAATTCTCCAATTATTTTTTCTGATTCAGGAAAGACTGCCTTATCTTTCCATGATAATACCAATTTTTTACCTAATTCAAAGGCATTGTTTTTGATGTCTTCCGGGAATTTATCTTCAGTAATATTACCCATTGTAGCCCATACGGCGCCTACGGGTTTAATACCTGTTATCATCATAAAATGACTCATTGACTCGGCAATGGGCAATTCGTCTCCGCCGCCGGACGTAATCACCGACGCCCCGTATTTTCCCTCGAATGACAGGCAATGAACCGCTCCACAGCATCGATCCATAAATGCTTTCATCTGGGCACTCACGTTCAAAATATAGTTGGGGCTTGCCAAAATCAAACCATCAGCCTTAAGAATTTTATGTTTAATGTCCTCATATTCATCATGCTGAATACACTTTCCCTTTTTATGGCAGACATCACATCCACGGCAGGGAAGTACATTATCTCCGGGAAGAACAATGGTTTCTACAGATGCGCCAAGGGACTCTGCTCCTTCAGAGACAATTTGCAAAAGCCGCCCGGTATTTCCCTTTACACCGTGAGGACTTCCCAACAGACTTATAATCTTCATCGTCTCCTCCTCTTGATTTTATTTATATGAATGCCTCTTATGCTCAGCTACTGTTTAATGTTGGGATCTATTGGTTTTCCGGTTCTGTATGATACGCTTTTCATAGTTGCAACCAATGTACGCGCCCCTTCCTTTTCCATATAAACATTAAACAAAAAAGAAGCTGTCCTTCTGCTATGAGACAGGGTCTTTCCTTCAATAATAAGTATTGTTCCTGGGTCAGGACTTGCATGGTAGGTAATCGAACAATCCAGGCCGACAGAAATGTTGTTCTTGTTATTGCCTAATACAGAAAAAGCAGCATCTGCCAGAGAATAAATGACTCCGCCATGGGGGCGTTTATACATATTTAACATATCCTCGCGCAATTGCATGTGCATCTGGATGGTATCATCTGTCAGTTTATCCAGGACAATTCCCAAGGATTTGGCATAGTTGTCTTTCTCGAACTGCTTCTTTACGATTTTGAGGTGTTCCTGCATGGGTGGTTGTACTCCCTTATAGTTATTTATCATCTGTCTTCTATTGTTTTACAAAAATAAGCTCGTCAGTGTCAAAACCTAAGGCCTTTGCCTTCTTTACCAAGTCGGCTCTTATTGATTCTTCCATTTCCGGTTTTCTCGCTAATATCCATAAATAGTCTTTGTTGGGGCCGCATATAAGCGAATAGGAATAGTCTTTATCAATCTCTATGATATTGTAGCCGCCATAAAACGGGCCGAAAAAAGATACCTTTAATCTGCCGATATCTGTATCAGCGATGAAATATGCTTTTCCGCTGACCTCTTTCCAATTGTTAGATTCCGGGTTGAACCCCCTGTTCACCACCTTAATGCCGCCGTCATCTCTCAGGCTGTATTCAGCTGTTACTTTTTCAAGTCCTCTTTCGAATGAATGGTCTAATCTCGCTATCTCATACCATGTTCCCAAATAGCGGTTTATATCAAATGCCCTTACAGGTTGAATGTTATCGGGGATGCCTGTACAACCGGAAAGGAAGATCAAAAAAGGGAGAAGCATTTTTCTAAGCAAAACAATACTCATCTGACAGAACCCCCTATTCCAGCATTTTCTTATTCTTCATCGCATGGACAATAAGAAACGTATTCCACTCTTTTTCAGTATCACCCCAGGTGCCATCGGAATTCTGTGTCTGGGCAAGCAACATAAATGCCTTCTCCAATTGCCTGTCTGCCAGGGGGAGGCTGAGGTGGGCCAATGCATTTACCGTCTGGTAAAAAGGAACAGAACTTGTCCACATTCCCGTGCCATCCTGGATCTTTGACAGATCTTCAATCATAAGCGTTGTTGCGCTGCTCTGTGCATATTCAGGATGAACAACAAAGGCCCTGAGAATATTATTGATATCTCCGTAATTGTCCCAACAACCTGTATTACGAAGAACGTGCTGCGAGAGCTTTTGATACAGGCTGACAACATCGGGATCGTTGTCACGACCGAAGGTGGTAGCCAGAAAAAGGACCATCCCGGTATAAAGAAAATAGGCATCACCCGGCACAAAGGGAAGCCCCTGGAGGTCAGTGAGAGCCAGTTTTTCATGCTCCTCAAAGTGCTTTGTCAGGTTGAGAAGCCTGTCAAGAGCCCTGTCTATAAAGTCTGTCGGGTGTCTCACAGTCAGGTGGAGACCAAATAGGTGTTGGACTGTGTGGATAAAAGAACTGCCCCATGATCCGTCCTGGAGCTGGTCTTCCAGCAATGAGGCCGTTACTTTGCCAAAGGTAACCTGCCAGTCCATATCTCCTTCCTGCCCCAACCACTTCTGCCGGGCATAGAGTCCAACTGGAGTGGCGCTTGTCATGAAGTTTTTATATGGATCATAAAGAAGACGTATCATTAGTATTCGCCTTATAATAGTGCAGTTTTCATTTCACAGCCTTTTTCGTTATTGGGGACGTTGTTTCTCAGCATGTATTATTTTGCGCCCTTCTCTTTCTCTGCCTCTTCCGGCGATCGAGATATACCGGATGTGCTTACTCCGGGATGCCTTGCTATCTGGATTTTCATTTACTCTTTCTCAGATGTTTGAACAGGCCATAAGCATCTTCGAATACCTGTGACACTTCGCCTTTTGAAACTGCCGCATCGGCTTCGCCTTCCTTTTGCTGCCATTCCTTTGTCCAGAACCATTGCTGTTCTTTAGAGATAAGCTTCTTAGGGATAAGTATAATTCCCTCATTATTAATATCAATTTCAAGAAAATCACCTGCCTTAAGCCGGAGTTTATCGCATACCGCTTTTGGTATTGCAATCTGTCGTTTCGGACTTACTCTGGTAATTTGTATACCTTCCTCCAGTATATATAATTTCTTTAATGTAAAGAATTCTACCAAGGAAGCATCCTTGGGTCAATGAATAGATAATAGTCATGATACAATTATAAGACATATAGATAGATTGAGTGATAAAAAAACATTTACTTCCAAGTTATGTAGACGTATCAGCGAACTGACGTGAGCGGACATCCTATGTTTCACAGATTGTGTATCTCAAAAAACATGCAGTGATATTGATGCGTTATAGCAAGAAAAAGGTTTGTCTCGGGGGACATCCTCTATTTGTTCTATTTTCAGCAACTCTAAAACTGTGCTTTCGTACCTGTTGACCTTACCGCCTCATTAACCGCTTAAAGTGAGCCAATTGAATAATTGAAGGACGCCCCTCTTGTCTCGACTTGATGCCCTGTAGCTTATATCGTCAGGCCCTAAATGGTCCACTTTGAAGTTGAATTCGCCGGTCATTTAACATTCAGGCGAAATTGTTTGTATTTTCCATTTCATAGGGGTAAAATTCCTGGATACAATAAATATCAGGTGATGCAAGGCTTGCTTATTCAGGTATTATGTGGAGGGGAATGTAAGGGTTTGAAAGTTGTCAATGGTAGAAAACATCGCCCCGTCCATGTGGTTTAACGATTCACTGACTACTGGCTTATGAAAACGAAGCGAGGGCGTATAATTACAAAACCTTTTTTTTCAAAAGTATGGGATGAAGCTAATAAAACCTGTATTGAATAAATAAGATGACTGGAAATTGCGAGCCTGATAAGACATGAAAATTTACCGTTTAAAACTACTTTAGAATGATATCATTGACCGAAGATGAGACAAGACGAGTCATAATAGATAACAGCTAACGCGTGCAGGCTGGACATCTTCAGAGCGATCCGTAATTACCGAATATTTTCTTTCCTCCGGTCTTATCGTCACCGAGGAGCCGCCACCGTACAATTCTGGTAAAACCGGCTTTGCCGACTACGTCCTTCTTGGAAAAGACGGTAAACCCCTCGCCGTTGTTGAAGCCAAGCGTACCAGTCGCGATGCCCTTACCGGCAAAAGGCAGGCATCAGATTATGCCGACAAGATCAAAGAGAGGTTCGGTTTTGACCCATTTATTTTTCTTGCTAATGGAAAAGAAATCCTCTTCTGGGATCGGGAACGCTACGCGCCCCGCCCAATCAGTGGCTTTTACACGCATGAAGACCTTGAAAGACTTGTCTTTTTAAAACGGTATGGCGTATCGACGAACACTCTCGAAATCAGCAATCTCATAGCAGGGCGAGACTATCAGCTTGAGGCGATCCGCCGCGTCACCGAAGCGATAGAGGCATCGAGAAGGAACTTCCTGCTAGTTATGGCTACCGGCAGCGGGAAGACCCGTGTCGTCATTGCCCTAGTCGATCTGCTTCTTCGCGCGAAACGAGTACAGCGCATACTCTTTCTGGCAGACAGGCGAGAGTTGGTCAAGCAGGCAATGCGGGAATTCAAATCCTATTTGCCAAGTGAGACGTTCGGGAGAATAGAGGGTGGCGACATACCCGATGCGGGCCGTATTCATTTTGGCACCTATCCAAGTATGATGCAGGCCTATACAAAGTTGTCACCAGGCTATTACGATTTGATCGTGGCCGATGAAAGTCACCGCTCCATATACAATCGTTACAAGTCTATTTTTGAACGGTTCGATGCGCTCCAACTTGGCCTTACCGCCACTCCGACCGACTTTATTGATCACAATACCTTCCAGCTTTTCGATTGTGAAGATGGCATTCCGACATTTAACTATTCCTTGGAGCAGGCCATTGCGGACAAACACCTTGTCAATTATCGGGTACTTGAGGCGCAGACGAGCTTTCAGATTTCAGGAATCCAAGCTGGTCAATTACCCCTTCCCCTTCAACAGCAAATTAGGGAAGAAGGTCTCGACCCCGAAGAAATCAATTTTGAAGGCACAGATATTGAGCGCAAAGTAACCAATACAGGAACAAATAACGCAATTATCCGTGAATTCATGGAGAAGTGCCGAAAAGACGTCCTTGGCATACCCGCGAAAAGTATCATCTTCGCCGTAAGCCATGCTCACGCAAACCGTCTATACAAAAGCTTTAATAAACTCTATCCTGAGTACCAGAGGCGTGGTTTTGCGGAAATTATTGACAGCCACATGGAGCGCGCAGACGAAACCCTTGACGATTTTAAATTTAAAGACATGCCGCGTGTTGCCATATCGGTGGATATGCTCGACACGGGCATTGATGTACCTGCAATCCAGACCCTCATCTTTGCGAAGCCTGTTTTTAGCCGAGTGAAGTTCTGGCAGATGATAGGTCGAGGGACGAGGCTTTACAAAGACCCCCGGACACACTCGGAGAAAAAAGATTTTCTGATCATCGATTGCTGGAATAATTTCTCTTATTTCCAACTCAACCCGGAGGGTGAAACCGATCATCCTACCGAACCATTGCCGGTAAGACTTTTTCGGCTCCGTCTTGAAAAATGGCAACTTGTAAGCGGACGAGACGAAGATGCTAACCCGGTTATTTTAGACATGCAGAACATGCTTGCCGAATTGCCTCAGGAGAACATCAATGTAAGCCCTCACTGGGATGAGATTCACACATTCCTGAGTCAATGGCCTAATCTGGAAGAAACAATGCTACGCCATCTCTCCCGGACTATTGCGCCCCTGCTACGCTATTACTGGGCAATGCCCCTGAGTGAAATACAGTTTCGCATTTTTATAGAAAGAATTTCCATCGCTTGGCTCAAAGCCCGCACTGAAGAAACTGAACGTCTGGCGGAAAAAGCGCGTGCTCACGTTGAGGCCTTACCCGAAAACATCAAAGAGATAAAAGCAGTATCAGAAAAACGAGCCTGGGTACTGAGCGAGGGATTCTGGTCTCATCTTGATCTGGCCCGCCTTGACGATTTGCAGAACACCTTTGCCCCTCTTATGCGTTTTCGTCAGCCTGCTCAACGCGATATAGTTGAGCTCAAACTTCCGGATCAGATGGCGCGTCGTCG
>Ga0351900_1070_pt3 | contig 16557 bp, 14 predicted proteins | sample BONcelHT113001D3_FD_205827 | JGI IMG/M metagenome (GOLD analysis project Ga0351900, IMG submission 205827) | Enriched cells from coal bed in the Powder River Basin, Montana, United States - BONCAT cells T11 rep1 HSBNCT.T11.300.1.D3 ...
ATTGGAGACGACGCCGATTGATGGCGAGACGCTGGCGGGTTGGGAGGCGGTGATTGACCACGCGCATCTGTTCGGCGCCGATATTGTGGGCGGTTTCACCGGCCGGCTGCGCGGCAAGCCGATCCCCGACTCGCTGCCGCGCTTCAAAGAGGTGTTCGGCGAGTTGACGAAGCGCGCCGCCGATCGTGGCCTGCGGATCGCGTTCGAGAACTGCGACATGGGCGGCAATTGGCAGACCGGCGACTGGAACATCGCACACAACCCGGTGGCCTGGGAGATGATGTTCGACGCGGTGCCGGAGACGAACCTGGGGCTGGAGTGGGAACCGTGCCACCAGATGGTCAACCTGATCGAGCCGCTGCCGCAGCTCCGCCAGTGGGTCAAGAAGGTGTTCCACGTCCACGGCAAGGACGCCACGATCAAGTGGGATCTCATCCGGCAGTATGGCATCGGTGGCGTGAAGCAGTTCGTTTATCACCGCACCCCCGGCTTCGGCGACTCGAACTGGGCGGACATCATCAGCGAGCTCCGCTGGGGCGGCTTCCACGGCGCGATTGACATCGAGGGCTACCACGACCCGATCTACCGCGGCGACCTGGAGTGGACGGGCCAGGTGCGCGGGCTGAACTACCTCAAGCAGTGCCGCGGCGGGGATTTCGTGCCGAACCCGGTGTGACCCAGTCTCAGTTTGACGGCACGGCAACGACTCGCTATTATAGGCATAATTCACGCATGAAGTGATAGGTGTACTGATGCCAAAAGAAACCATGACCCCGCGCGAGCGTTGGCTCGCCGTTCTGACTCGCCAGAAACCCGACCGCGTGCCGATGGACTATTGGAGCACGCTCGAAGCCACCGCCAAACTGCTCCGCCACCTCGGCCTCAGCAGTGACAGCGAAGAAGCGTTGGTCGCGGCCTTCAAGGGCGGCGGGCAGCGTGCGCGTCTGGGCCAACGCCCCATTGATGTGCTGCGGCGGGAGATGCTCGACCGGCTGCACGTGGACTATATCATTGGGGCCGGCCCGCGCTACGTCGGTCCGCGCCTAAAGCCGCACACCGACGTCTTCGGCTGCCGTTATCGCGACATCGAATACGGCACGGGCGCGTACGGCGAGTGCGTCTTCAATCCGCTGGCGCAGTACAACTCGGTCGAGGAGATCGAGCGCAACTACACCTGGCCGGTTCCCGACTGGTGGGACTACAGTGAGATTCCGGCCCAGGTCAAGGGCTGGGAGCACACGCATCCCATCCGGGGCGGCGGCTCCGAGCCGTTCCTGGTCTACAAGAATCTGCGCGGGCAGGAGCAGGCGTTCGTGGATCTCGTCGAGCACCCGGAGATCGTCCACACCTGTCTGGATAAGCTCTTCGGCCTGGCCTACGCCAACACCGAGCGCATCTACGCGCAGATTCCGGGCAAAGTGATGATCACCTACGTGGCCGAGGATATGGGCAGCCAGGACGGCCTGATGCTTTCCGTCCGGCACATCCGGGAGTTCCTGCTGCCGCGCATGAAACGGATCATTGACCTGGCGCACAGCGCGGGCGCATACGTCTTCCATCACAACGACGGCGCAGCGCGCAAGATCCTGCCCGACATGATCGCGTTGGGGATTGATGTGCTGAACCCGATCCAGTGGCGCTGCAAGGGGATGGAACGCGAGGGGCTGAAGGCCGACTTCGGCGCCAAGCTGATCTTCCACGGCGCGGTGGACAACCAGTACACGCTCCCGTTCGGCACGGTGGCCGAGGTGCGCCAGGAGGTTCTCGACAATCTGCGCATCCTCGGCGCGGGTGGCGGCTACATCCTGGCCCCCTGCCATAACATCCAGGCGGTCAGCCCGCCGGAGAATATCGTGGCGATGTACGAGACGTGCTATGAGAATGGGTGGGCGTGAGCGAATCGCAAATCAGCAAATCAGCAAATGGCAAATCGCCAATGGCTGACGCCTGACGCCTGATTCCTGACTCCTAAACGGAGGCCGTTGAGATGACAGCAGGGCGTGAGTTGAGCAGGGCGTTGGTGAGCAACGGGTTCACGCTGGCGATGACGCCGGAACGTTTCGGGTGGCTGGCGCCGTCCGATGCGGGCCGGCCCGTTTCGGCGCTGTGGGAGCAGTTCGCCGCGCAGGGCTATCTGTGGCTGCGGGGGATCCTCGACCGGGCGGCGGTGCTGGAGTTTCGCCGGCGATTCTTCGCCGCGTTTGCGGACGCGGGGCTGCTGGCGCCGGGCAACGATCCGACCGCGGGCGTCTACTCCGACAGCCGGGAAGGCAAGGCGGCGGTGAACCGGCGGCTGGCCGAGATCGTGCGGTGGGCCCGCTACGAGGCGTTCTGTCTGATGGCGCCGATCCAGGACTTCTACGAGGCGGCGCTCGGCGGGCCGGTCTACCTGCACAAGCGCAAGCTGCTGCGCATGACCGTGCCGGACGATCCGAGCTGCACCGGCGCGCACTACGACCTGACCTACCTGCGCGGCGGTACCCATCGGGTTTACACGAGTTGGATCCCCATCGGCGACGCGCCGGCGGAGATGGGCGGCTTGGTCTACCTGGAAGGCTCCGATGCCTGGGGCCGGGCCACGGAGGCCGAGTACGCGGCGCGCAGCGCGGAATTGCCGCCGGACGAGCGCATCCGCGCCTACAACAAATACACGGCATCGGGCGGCTGGCTCACCAAAGACCTGCCCGGCCTGGCCGACCGCCTGGCCGCCTCCGGGCCGCCCGCGCGTTGGCTGGCCGCCGATTATGAGGCCGGCGACATGATGATCCACAGCGCATACATGATCCATGCCGCCACGGTCAACGAAGACCCGGCCAACCGCATGCGCCTCTCGACCGACATCCGCTACCAACTCGTCACCGACCCGATAGATGGGCGTTGGGGGCGCGATTGGTCGCCGGATGATGGGCTGTAGTTCGTATTGCGTATTGCGTATTGCGTATTGCGTATTGCGTGTTACGTGCCGTGAAGGATACGCCGCACCAGGCGCAGGATACGCACTACGCACCACGCAATACGCAGTCATTCGCGTCTGACGTTTGACGCATCACATTTCTCACACGAAAGGACTACCATGACGAAGTTAGCTTTTATCGGCGCCGGCAGTTTGGGCTTCACGCGCGGACTCGTCCGCGATGTGTTGACCTTTCCGCTGCTGAAGGATTCGGAAATTGCCCTGATGGACATTGACCCGGAGCGGTTGGACTTTGCGTATCGGGCGGTCAGCCGCATCGTCGAGATGGGCAACTACCCGGCCAAAGTCACCGCGACGCTCAACCGGCAGGAGGCGCTCGACGGCGCGGACGCGGTGATGGTCACCATCCTGGCGGGCAGCACGGATGTGTGGCAGCACGACATCCTGATCCCGAAGGAATTCGGGGTAGACACCAACATCGGCGACACGCGCAGCATTTCCGGCATCTTCCGCGGCCTGCGCACCATCCCGGTGATGCTCGACATCGCGCGCGACATGGAGCGCCTCTGCCCGGACGCGACCATGCTGAACTACACCAACCCGATGGCGATGCTCTGCCGGGCCATGCAGCGCGAGACCAAGATCAAGCTGACCGGCCTGTGCCACAGCGTCCAGGGCACCGCGATGATGCTCGCCCGCTGGATCGGCGCGCCCTACGAGGAGATCACCTACACCTGCGCCGGCATCAACCACATGGCGTGGTACCTGAAGTACGAGTGGAACGGGAAAGACGCCTATCCGCTCATCCGCAAGGCGATCACCGAGAACCCGGACATCTACAACGTGGAGCAGGTGCGCAATGAGATGTTCCTGGCGTTCGACTACTACATCACCGAGTCGTCGGGCCACAACTCGGAATACAACTGGTGGTTCCGCAAGCGCGCCGACTTGATCGAGAAGTACTGCACGCACGGCACCGGCTGGAACCCCGGCGAATACGCGTACATCGTCAAGCACTACCGGGCGCGCGAGGATAACTGGCGGGAAGACGCGAAGCAGTGGTTTGCGAAAGATGTGCCGATCTCGCTGGATCGCGGGCACGAGTACGCCGCGCACATCATCAACGCGCTGAAGGGCGGCGAACCGTTCCAGTTCAACGGCAACATCCCGAACACCGGCCTGGTGACCAACCTGCCGCAGGGCGCGTGCGTCGAGGTGCCGGTGTGGGCCTCGAAGACGGGGCTGGCCGGGGTGCATGTCGGCGCGCTGCCGCCGCAGGTCGCGGTCCTGACCAACCTCAGCTCGCAGATCGAGGAGATGACCGTCGAGGCCGCCATCACCGGCGACCCGCGGCTGGTCTACTACGCCGTGGCGAACGACCCGCTCTCGGCCGCCGTGCTCTCGCTGGCCGAAATCCGCCAGATGGTGGATAAGATGCTGGAGCAGAATCAGGCGTATCTGCCGCAGTTCAAGAGCTTCAAGTCGTAGCAGATCTTACGCGCCGAGTGTGAAGCGCGACCTGACGGTCGCGCTTCACACTCTGGTATGCCACATCGCAGGGCCAACTCCTCATTCTCGCTTGCGCGCGAAGCGTCTTTCCACGTGCTGATGATCAGCAGCCAAGAGGCAAGTGCGTGCCCGTCACTGGCGAGATCCTTCTTTTTGTTCGCCGGCCGTCGTCTGGGTTTGCCAGGACGCTGATTGCCAAGGACGGAACCGATCGACGGAGGTTCCAATGGACACCACACAGAAAGCCAGCAACGGTGGCCAGGACTTGTTTGAGTTACGGGCCGAGTCTCTGAGAGTCGTGGCGCTCTTTGTCGGAGCGATCGGCTACGCATGGTTGTGCTTTGTTATATGGCCCGCCACGGGAGGAGAGGAACCCGCGCTGGCCGCGCTTGCGGGGAGTGCCTTGCTTACCCTAGGGGTAGGCGCTAGCTATGCCCTGTGCAGGCGTAGATTGACGATTGCAGCCGGTCTCCTGCTGAGTAGCGTTTTGTTGGCGATGACCTGTGGGATGCTCGCCTATGAGCTGCCTGAGATGGCGTATCTTTTTATGCTGCCGGTGGTGTTCGCCAGTGTATTCCTTGGTCAACGTGCGCTCCTTTTGACCGCCAGCGCTTCCGTTTGTTCAATCCTGGCCGCAGCCCGGGTACTGGCGGGCCATTGGGTTTGGTCGCCTGGTCTCCTTCTGTCGATCGCTGCTATCGCACTCGTGACCTCTGCATGTTGGCTGTCAGTCAGCAATCTTTATAATGCTTTACGCTGGGCTTGGCAAGGTTACGACCAGGCGCGTCGTAACGAGCAGTTGGCGCAACAACACCGGGGCCAACTCGCCCGTGCTCTGAAGGCATTGGACGAAGCTATGCACAGATTGGAGCGAACGAACTACATGCTGGCGGTTGCGCGTGACCAGGCCGAGGAGGCTCGCCGACAAAAACAGCAATTTGCGCAGAACATCAGCCACGAGTTGCGCACGCCTCTTAATCTGATCGTAGGCTTTGCCGAGCTGATGACCGAGTCCCCCGAGTACTACGGCGGGGAGCTGCCGCCGTCCTGCCAGCGCGACTTAAATATCATCTACCGAAACGGATGTCACTTGCAAGGCTTAGTCAATGATGTGCTAGATCTTGCGCGCATTGATGTGGCGCACATGGGCTTGATGCTCGAAGATGTAGACCCCGGCGTCTTGACGCAAGACGTCGTCAACACCGCTCGCGGCCTTATCGAATCACATGGCTTGACCCTGCATACAGAGGTTCCTTCTGACTTGTCTCGCGTTAAGTTGGACCCTACGCGCATCCGTCAGGTGATCTTTAACCTCTTGAATAACGCGGCGCGGTTTACAGATAAGGGAAGCATCACGGTGCGAGTGTGTAGGCACGAGAGCGGGGTTCTTTTTGCGGTGGCCGATACGGGTGTCGGAATTGCACAAGAGGACACAGCGCGCATTTTCGACGAGTTTCAGCAAGTTGATGGTAGTACCCGCCGACGCCACGAGGGGGTGGGCCTGGGCCTTGCCATCAGTCGCCGTTTTGTGGAGATGCATGGCGGTCGCATCTGGGTCGAAAGCCAGTTGGGGCGAGGCAGCACATTCTACTTCACCGTGCCCGTCGCGGGCGATGCCTTGCCGGACGGCGCGCTTGCCGGGCAGGCACTGCGGAGCAGCGCGTCTGCTCTGGTATCCCCCGGTGAGATGCCTGCCCTGTTGGCGGTCACCCGCAGCCCATCCGGCGCCGCGCTGCTGGCACGCTCGCTGGTCGGCTGCCGCACCGTGATTGTTTCCGATCTTGTTCAGGCTCGGGATGTGGCCTCGCACTTGATGCCGCAGGCAATCGTCGTTGACCAGGTCTGCACCGAGTTGACCCTGGGCGGACTGGCCGCGATGGGGCGGGACTGGGGTTTGCCGCGCGTACCGATCATCTCATGTTGCCTGCCCGGAGAGGAGCCTTTGCGCCAGGGTCTCGTCGTGGACGGTTATCTGATCAAACCGGTGACCCGGCAAAGTGTCTGGGATGCCCTGCGCCTGTTCGGCGAACGAGTGGATCGCGTTCTGGTTATTGACGATGACCGTGATTTTGTTTTGCTGATGCGGCGGATTTTGGAAGATCACCCCCTCCGGCAGTACCGCGTGATCGGAGCCTACGCTGGCCACGAGGCGTTGGATCTCGTGAGTCACTTGCCGCCGGATGTAATCCTGCTCGATCTGGAATTGCCTGACATGGATGGACGGGAGCTCATCGAGCAGTTGCGCGCCGATCCATCCTCGCGAGGGATTCCCATTGTGGTTGTCTCAGGTCGTGATGACACAGGGAGTACCGATGCACTGGTCAGCGGCATCGTCGTAGCGAAGGGAGGCGGCGTGACCCCAGGAGAAACGCTGGGGTGGATACGCCACATTGCGGGTGCGACGGCTATGGTGTCCCCAACGCCTTCAGCGCTGTCAGAAGCACCCCTTCTGTAATTGGCTTCTCAAGAAATGCCGCTGCTCCCATGGACAGCGCCAGCTCTCGTTGTTGTAGTACTGAGCACACCATGATGGGGATCTGTCGCGTGTCAGGACGGTTCAGCAATACCTGAAGAAGGTCCCAGCCATCTTGTTGTGGCATCATCAGGTCAAGTGTAATGACCGACGGCTGGAATTGGGCTGCCTTCTCTATGGCGTCTTGAGCCTTGCTGGCGATGAGCACCTGGTAGTTGTGAGGGGTGAGATAGCGTGTGAACAACTGCAGCATGTCCTCGTTATCATCCACCACCAGGACAGTACGTTCGACGGGAGGAAATCGCAATGCGAAACCAGCGACCCGTCCCTCCACACGGATCGGTGAGATCTGAGCGCCGCTCAGCAAGGCGAATTCAGCGACAGTGGATAAGTGTTGTGTGACTTCCTCGCCACTTGTGCCCCGTACTGCTGCCGGCGGCTCGACTGCTACGATCAGTAAGACCATGGCCTCTTGCGTTTCTGCAGAAACGCGCAATGTTGCGTCTCTTGCCCGCTCGATCAGATAGCCTAGCGTAGCAAGCAGCGCTTGTCGAAGCAAGCTGCGTCCCACCGATACTGCTGGCAGCCCTTCAGAAAGCTCAAGCCGCACGTCGAGGTTGTGCCGCAGCAGTACGTTCTTGAGCACCGTGACCACACCCTCGGCAACCTCGCGCAAGTGGGCATAGCGGTCGGCTTGGGCCATGCGAGTGGCCTCCGACCTGAAAAGAGCCAGCCGGTCCTCTTCTCCCGTCTCTTGCGGATGTTCGCCGGCGACTTCCACGGGACGGACCACATAGCGATGCCAGAGTATGCCGGCGACGTCGGCGATTGCAGCTTCTTGCAGCCGGTAGTAATGCCGCAAGCTAACGCTAAGCTGATCCGCGACCGCCTGGGCAGACGAACTATCCACATAGCGGAGTTGCATCAACCTATGGCGTCGCCATTCGACTGAAAAGGCGCGTGCTTGCTGACCGGGATCCAATTCACTGATCAGATCCAGGAGGATTTGGTGAATGCGTCGCGCTTGTTTTTTCAAGGGCTCGGAGGGTGATGGCGTCAGTACCTCAGTCAATGGATGAGTGCGCAGGTACACCAGATCATGGAGATGTTCGTAGGCATCAGCGACCTGGAGGACGAAGTCGGGCTGTGACAACATGGGAACCGCTCCCTCTGGCGGCGCGGCCTTAACGGCCGTGCAACATGGTCTGGCGTCGAACGCATAGACCCGCAAGATGGCACAGAATGTCATCTGCATGGCATTTACAACAGTCTCGAAATGCTCTATGATGAGTATATCACAAATTCGATGGGTTCGAGAATGAACAGATCCTGCTGATCCTTGGAGGACTATGATCACAGCAGCCGCACCTCGCCGCAGAGGTCTTACCGCGATGGCCAGGCGTGAAGAAGGAGAATTCTTTCTCTTCATAGCTCCTTGGCTCATCGGTTTTTTCGCGTTTGTCCTCGGTCCCTTTCTTGCCTCCCTGTATCTCGGCTTCACCAACTACGACGGTTTCCATTCACCTGAATGGACCGGCCTGAAGAACTACTTCAAGTTGGCAGGTGATCCGCTGTTCTGGACTTCGCTGCGCGTGACAACTACGTACGCCATGATATCTGTCCCGTTGCATATTGCCTTTGGGCTGTCCATCGCTATCATCCTGAATCAGAAGGTAAGAGGACTGTCTGTCTGGCGGACGATCTATTTCCTGCCATCGGTGGTAAGTGGTGTTGCAGTGGCTATGTTGTGGCTGTGGATCCTCAACCCCGAGTTCGGTCTCCTAAACCTGGGACTAAGGGCGGTGGGCATCTCTGGACCCAAGTGGGTCTACAGCACGACTTGGGCACTGCCTGCTCTGATCTTGATGAGCCTGTGGAGTGTCGGTAGTACGATGGTGATTTACCTGGCAGGACTCCAGGGCATCCCCACCGAGTTCTACGAGGCGGCATCCATGGATGGCGCGAGCGCTACACGACGTTTCATCTCGATCACACTACCCCTGTTGTCGCCTGTGATCTTCTTCATGCTGGTGATGGGCATCATCGGCTCATTCCAGGTCTTTACTCAGGCGTATATCATGACCAGCGGCGGGCCGGGTAACGCGACCCTCTTTTACGCCTTGAATCTGTACCGCAAGGGCTTCCTGGAGTATAGTATGGGATATGCTTCGGCCCTGGCCTGGGTACTGTTCGTGATCATCATGGGGCTCACACTACTTGTTTTCAAGTCTTCGCGCTTCTGGGTCCACTATGAGACCGAGCTGACCAGCGCTGAGTGAGTAGCATCGGGGCGGAGGAGCGCCCGCATTATGAGCGATTCACTGACTGCACGACCACAATTGCACACGAGGACAGGCGGGGGCCTCTCGGCAAGACTGACCGGCATCTCCATGAACCAAGTTACGCGCTGGATCATCCGCGTTGTCGGCTATCTGGTGCTCCTGGCTGGTGCTTTTGTCATGCTCGTGCCCTTTTACTGGATGGTCTCGACGGCGGTGAAGCCGGAAGTGCAGGTGTTCCTGTATCCGCCGAAATGGATACCTGACCCGATCCTGTGGTCCAACTTCGTAGATGTGGTTTCCCGCAAGCCCCAGTACGCCACCCTAACTCAGTATGTGGGTATGGATTTTGCGCGCAACTTGGCAAACACCTCGCTTATCGTGATCCTAAACATCATCGGCTCGCTGTTCTCGTGTACGCTGGCAGCTTTTGGCTTTGCGCGCTTGCGGGCGAGGGCCAAGAATGTCCTGTTCATCGCTGTGCTCAGCACGATGATGTTGCCGTGGCAGGTCTTGCTCATCCCTCAATTCATCCTATTCAAGACTCTGCACTGGACGAATTCCTTCTTGCCGTTGACTGTCCCGGCTTTCTTTGGGAGCGCATTCTATATCTTCATGTTGAGGCAGTTCTTCATGTCGATCCCGCGCGAGCTGGACGATGCCGCCCGGATTGACGGCTGCAACACGCTCCAGATCTATTGGAAGATCCTGCTCCCCCTCTGCAAGCCGGCGTTGATTACGGTGGCTATCTTCTCTTTCATGAGCCACTGGAACGATTTCATGGGACCGCTCATCTATCTCGACGACCCGAATAAGTTCACCCTTGCCCTGGCCTTGAGACAGTTTCAGAGTATGTACGGTGTCAGGTATAACTACTTGATGGCGGCGTCAACGTTGGTGATGTTGCCCTGTCTGATCGTCTTCTTCGCGTTGCAGAAGTACTTCATCCAGGGCGTAGTCATCTATAGCTTCAAGGGGTAAGGTCATCGCGGGGCCCGATCATGCGGTGCCCACCATATACCAGAAAGGAGCAAGAAGATGGAACGGAAGCTTACTCGTCGCGAATTCCTGCTGAAGGTCGGTGGCGCGGCAGGAGTCACTGTCATTGGCACGACCCTTGCGGCCTGTGCCGCGCCGCCCGCCCCGGCGCCTGCGGTTCAGGCACCGGCCAAGGTTACGGAGGCGCCGGCCAAGGCACCCGCTGCCAAGGCGGCTGTCAAAATCGTCTGGGGAACCCCCTGGCAGGGCAATCCCCCCTTCATCCAGGAGAACATGAGGCTGTTTGCCGAGGCGTTCCCCGACATCCAGGCCGAGTACATGCCGATTGCTGACTTCACCAACAAGCTCAAGACGATGGCTGCAGCGCACTCGTTGCCGGATGTGTTCTACCTGGACTCCTCGATGGGTGCAGAGTGGGCAGCATTGGGCGCGCTCGTTCCGATGGATGATTGGTTCAAGTCCTCTCTCAAGTTAGAAGAGCTCGGCGAGGACTTCCTGGAGTTGTCCGGCGCGTTCAAAGGCAAGCATTGGATGTTGTGTAACGCCCAGGGTCCCATGGGTTTCTACTACAACAAAGATGCCTTCGATGAGGTCGGCCTGAAGTACCCGACCGAAGCATGGACCTGGGATGACATGCTCCAGGCGGCCCTGAAACTCACCAAGCGCACCGGCGACAAGGTGGAGCGCTTTGGCTTGACGATCTCTCGCTTCCCCTCGTTTGTGTTCCAGAATAACGGCGAGTACCTCGACAAGGAACGTCGCAAGTGTCTGCTGGATCAACCTCCCGCTGCCGAAGCACTGCAGTGGGTGGCCGACTTGTACGCCAAGCATAAGGTCGCGCCCATGCCGGCCGATCTTCAGCTCCAGCCCACCACGTTCCAAAACGGCCGCATTGCGATGGCCTGGGGTGACGGTCCGTGGTCTATCGGAGCTGGTGGATACCGTGAGGCGCCCTTCAAGTGGGATGTGACCTTCGTGCCCAAGGGCAAGAGGGCAGTGGTCATCAACTATGGCTCTGGGATGGGTATCTCCTCTGAGACCAAGAATGCCGAACAGGCCTGGAAGTTCGCCAGATTCTGGCTGGAATACCAACCCCAGCTTAACTTCCACGGCACATGGGAGAGCATGCCGATCCTGAAGAAGGCCGTCGAGTACCAGTTCGTCGGCGCGGATCGGAAGAAGGTGCCGGAGAACTATCCTAGCTTCGCCCAGGCGATCCAGGGGCCAAAGAAATACTCGATCGTCGAGCCGTACATCCCCGGCTATTACACATGGCTCTGGCATCACACGGGCAGCACCCTCTACAACGACGTGATGAGCTTGGCTATCACTGGCGAGAAAAAGGTTTCGGAGACTATCGGGCCATTCGTGAAGAAGGTGAACGATTATATCGGTGAACAATCCAAGAACTGGTGACGCGCGGCAGCGAGTCTGCGAGAAGATCGCGCCTTGAAGCTGATTCGATTGGGGGAGAGCGGCTCTGATGAGAGGGGCTGCTCTTCCCCATTCCATCTGAGGTGATACTATGGCTATGTCATCCCGTGAGGTCGTGCGGCGGGCGATCGAGTTTGACTACCCCGACCGGCTCCCATTACGCTTCGCCTCCATGGGCATCAACGATACCCACGGCGTGAAGTGGAACCAGATCGGCGTGGGAGACGTGACGCAGCGCGAGACGCTGGACGAGTGGGGCTGCACATGGGTGCGCTCGGAAGTGGCGAACATGGGTCAGGTCAAAGGCCATCCACTGCTCGACTGGAACGCGCTGGCCAGTTACCGGTGGCCGGACGGAAACGCCCCAGCGTTTTACGAGGGCATGGAGGAACGATTCGCAGGCTCGGACGGCAAGTACGTGATCACGGGGATCTTCATGCTCCTCTTCGAGCGCATGCATGCGTTGCGTGGCTTTGAAAATACGTTGGTCGACCTGCGTCTCCAGCGACGCGAAATGGAGGAGTTAGCCGATCGCATCGTCGAGTTCAATCTGACGATCATGGAGAATACAGCGCGGCGCTTTCCTCGTCAGATCCACGGCTTCAACTTCAGCGATGATTGGGGCACTGAGTTGGCTACGTTCATCAATCCGTCGTTTTGGGATGACTTCTTCAAGCCGCGCTACAAGCGGATCTTCGACGCCGCGCACAGCTACGGCTGGCATGTCTGGATGCACTCATGCGGGAAGATCAACGCCATTATGGAATCGCTCGTCGAGATTGGGGTGGACTTGCTTAACTTGCAGCAGCCGCGCGTGCTCGGCATCGAGGAGGTGGGCAGGCAATTCCGAGGCAGGGTTGCTTTCGACTCGGTATGCGATATCCAGCACACTCTACCCTTCAAGGACGCCGACGAAATCAGCGCGGAAGCGCGCCTTCTACTCACGCATTGGAGCACTCTCGCCGGCGGTTTCATCCTGGGGGACTACGGCGACGGCACGGCCATCGGGGTCGGCATCGAGAAGAAGCAGGTCATGTTCGAGGCATTCCTGGCAGCAGACGCCGAGCGGCGCAGTCAAAGCGCGACAATGTGAGGCCAGCGCTACGTGCCGTTCTGGGAACTGGATGGGTTCTGTGCCTGATCCGCGTTCAAACACAAGGTGGCAGATAGCATGACCACCGACCAACCAAAACCCCGAATCCCCTGGTATCGCACCCCGCTTGATCGTGACACCCTCGCGGCGCTCAACCAGCGCAGTGATTGGAGGGGGCTGCTCCAGACCGGCGGCTACCTGGGGCTGCTCGCCGTGACGGCTGCGGCCGCGTGGGTCGCGGCCGGTCGGCAGTTGTGGCCCGCCGTACTGCTGGCTTTGTTTCTGCACGGCACCTTCGTTGCGTTCCTCCTCAACGGCTTCCACGAGTTGTGTCACAGTTCGGTCTTCAAGACGAAGTTCCTGAACACGTTCTTCTTGTACCTCTTCAGTTTTCTGGGCTGGACCAACCCGATCCTCTTCTGGACGAGCCACGTCGAGCACCACAAATACACGCTGCACCCGCCGCACGATCTCGAGGTGGTGCAGCCGGTGAAGTTGACCCTGGATGCCTTCCTGAAAAGCGCGGCCGTGAATCCGTGGGGGTTTTACGCCAGGCTCAAGAGCACCATCCGTCTGAGCCTCGGCAAGCTGGAAGGCGAGTGGGAGAATGCCCTTTTCCCGGAATCGGCGGTGGAGAAGCGGCGCCGCCTGTTCAACTGGGCGCGCGTTCTGCTCGTGGGCCATGCGCTGATCATCGCCATCTCAGCCTATTTCGGCCTCTGGCTGCTGCCGGTTCTCACCACGCTGGCGCCGTTCTACGGTGGGTGGCTGCTCTACCTCTGCAACAACGTCCAACATGTGGGACTCCAGGACAACGTGTCTGATTTCCGGCTCTGCTGTTGGACCTTCATCCCGAATCCGTTCGTTCGTTTCATCTACTGGCAGATGAACTACCACACCGAACACCACATGTACATCGCGGTGCCGTGCTACAACCTCGGCAAGCTACACGAGGCGATCAAGCACGATCTGCCCCCCAGCCCGGTTGGGATTCGCTCAGCTTGGGAAGAGATCATCGCGATCCTGAGGAAGCAGAAGGCGGATCAGGCGTATCGGTTCGTGCCCGCGCTGCCGGCTCGGCCCGGGTCTTGATGCGGAGGAAGGACGAATGCGCCGGGAAAGTTGTTCTGGTTGTCCGGTTGACGCCTTATCTCGCCAGTGCTACAATCCAAGTCAGGACTTGAGTGAAGTTGTGATATTGTCGCAGATGAGGTGATCGCATGGGGCTGAATACGATGGCTGTCCATATCCCACAAGAAACCTACCGCCGAGTGGCTAAAAGAGCCAGGGAGACAGGAAAAGCACCGGAGGAATGGACGCGCGAGGTGATCGAAGCGGCATTGCAGACTCGCGAACCTTCCCGTCTGCAAACCACACGTGACGTGTTGCAGGCTGCAGGGCGGATTCACCCGCTTAGTGAAGCGCTCCGCCGGAAGATCATCCCCGGTGTCACGCTCGATGAGGTGCGCAGCGCGTTATCGGAGGCTCCTGGCCCTTCACTGAGTGCGATCATCATCGAGCAGCGCGGGACAACGTTGTGACCGATTATTATCTCGATGCCAGTGCCCTGGTCAAACGCTATGTGGACGAGATTGGCAGCGCATGGGTCAGGGATCTGAGTGAGCCGCGCTCCGGTGATACCGTGCTCCTGGCTGAAATCACCTTGGCCGAAGTGGCGGCGGCCCTCGCCGCTAAACAGCGATGGCCCCGCGGCATCACATTGGAGCAACGCGATCGCGCGCTCGCCTTTTCCTGGAGGATTGCGATACTCATTTTCTGCTCCTACCGGTTGATCGGCCCGTGCTCGATCGTGCGGTCGAGTTGACGCAGAAGCATCGGTTGCGGGGCTATGATGCCGTCCAATTGGCAAGCGCCCTGGTCGCGGGCGAAGTTATGCGCGTCAGTGGGCTGCCGCTGCCGGTCTTCATCGCCAGCGATAGCAGCCTGTTGATGGCTGCGACGGCCGAACGTGTGCCGGTTGATAATCCATTGGATCATCCGTAGAACTACGCGGCGTCTGGGCTGCGTGAGCGCACCGCCAAACTATCCGCCGCCTTCAACGGCCACCAGCGGAACAGGCTCGAACCGAGCAGGCACAGGGCGCCGCCCGCAACCAGAACTTTCTCGAAGCCGAAAAGGCCTGCCAGCCACACCCCGATCAACGGCGCGATGAACGCGCCGATGTTCATGATCGTCGTGTAGATCCCCAGGTAGAGCGGCCGGCCCTCCGCCGGGCACACCTTGAGCAGCATCGGGAAATGCCCCAGATTGATCCCCGACGCGATCAGCCCTTGCAGCCCCGTCCACAGCAGGATGACCGTCAGGTTCGGCGAGAGACCGACGAGGATAGGATAGAGGCCGATCAGGCTGATCGTCACGCGCAGCACCCAATTTTCCCCGCGCCGCGCCACCACCCGCTGCCAGACGTAGTAGCCGATCACCGGCGTCAGATTGGCGATCATCGCGTTGGCGCCGATCCAGCCATCGGACGCGCCGAGCTGCCGCACGTAGTAGAGCATGTAGATCGGCCCGATCATCCAGAGGCCCACGCCGTGCGCCAGGGTGCTGACGACCATCTTGGTGAAGTCCGGCTGTTGGCGAAACGCGTCCCGCGCCCCCACGATGAGCGCACGCGGGGTGATCCGCTGCGTCGCGGCCGGCGCGACCACCGAGTCCGGCACGCGCATCCGCATGATGTAGAAGGTGCTGATCGCCGCGCCGGCAAAGCCGACCAGATAGACGACTTGATAGTTGATCGGAAAGATCGTGACCGCCAGCCAGCGCGCGGCGACGAACGTCCCCGCGGTGACGACCACGGCCGCGATGATGTTGCGTGCGGCGAAGACGCGCGCCCGTTTGTGCTCCGGCACCACATCGGCCAGCATCGAGTTCCAGCCCACACCGAAAACGCTGGCCGGCGCGGAGAGCAAAATCAACGCCCAGATGACGATCGTGCCCGGATTGGGAAAGGGCAGGAAAGGAATTAGCGCCACGACCAGATAGCCGATGCGGGCCAACGTCAGGCTGCCGACCACCCACGGCATGCGCCGGGCGCGGCGGTTCAGCAGTTGTCCGGCCGGAATGGTGATCAGAAGCGCCAGCAGCGCCGGGATCGAACTGAGCAGCCCGATCTCCGCGTTCGTCGCGCCCAGGCGCAGCGCGTAGGCCGCGTTGAACGCGGCCGCGGCCGAGAGCAGCCCGGCCCAGAAGACCTCGATCTCCAAATAGCGGGCGTTGTATTCCGCGTCGCTCAGACCGGTCGGCGCAATGTACCCGCGCAGACCGCCGATCCAGCGCCGGAACAGGGACGGACGCTGGAATTTTGCTGGCAAATTCGGTGCGTTCATAGCGCATATTATACCGCAAGATAGCAATAGCCCGAATTGACACGCTGCGTTTGCTTGCGCTATGATGAACCGGCAAGCGCATCCTCTCTGGGAGATGAACCGATGGAAGATTGGGTCGTAGGCATTGACCTGGGCGCGACCAAGATCGCCCTGGGCCTGGTTGACCCGCAGAACCGCGTCGTCGCGCAGCGCCGGGCGCCCACCGCGCCCCTGGAAGGGCCGGCCGCCGCGGTCGAGCGCATCGCCCAGGCTGTGGCGTCCCTGAAGCATGACCTGCCGGCCGGGGTCAGCCTCGCGGGCGTCGGCATTTGTTCGCCCGGCCCGCTCGACCACATCACCGGCACGCTGCTCGATCCGCCCAACCTGACCGGCTGGGTGAACGTGCCGCTGCGCCAGATGCTGGCCGACCGGTTGGGCCTGCCCGTGACGTTGGAGCACGACGCCAAAGCGGCGGCGCTCGGCGAATATCACTTCGGCGCGGGCCGCGGCCACTCCGACATGGTCTACAT
>Ga0351900_1159_pt1 | contig 16379 bp, 13 predicted proteins | sample BONcelHT113001D3_FD_205827 | JGI IMG/M metagenome (GOLD analysis project Ga0351900, IMG submission 205827) | Enriched cells from coal bed in the Powder River Basin, Montana, United States - BONCAT cells T11 rep1 HSBNCT.T11.300.1.D3 ...
CAGCCGCAACCGCAACTCCGGACGAAAGTGCCACTGTAAGACTAATCAATCCAATCAACCGCTTCATTGACATGGTACGTTTCCTTCCTTTTCCGAGTTATTTCCTCTACCGTTCATGCTATCGTACATGGAAACCGAGGAATTCGCCGCTGAATTCTTGCCTTGTTACAAGAACATTTTCCACTTCCGCCAGGCTTGGTCCTTCCCGACACCAGTCAACAAGGGCCTGGACATCCTTTTCGTCTCCTTCGAAACATCCCTGGACATCACCGTTTGACAGGTTTCGGACCCAACCCGTCACATTGAGTTGCAGGGCCATTTGCCGGGTATGGTAGCGAAACGAGACACCCTGCACCAAGCCATGTATTGTCACCTCGGCACGTATTTTCATGGCGTGTCATTCTCCAGCAGCTTGAGAAACTCCGTTTCGCTGATCACCTGAATCCCAAGCTCTCGGGCCTTGCCCAGCTTGGAACCTGCGTCAGCGCCTGCGATGACATAGTCTGTCTTGCGTGATACAGACCCTGTTGCGTGGCCACCTTCTTTTTCAACGATTCGTTTCGCTGCGTCCCGGGACAATTGCGAAAGAGTGCCGGTAAAGACGAAATTCTTTCCGGCAAACCTTCCGCCGAGACGCTTTTCCTCGCTGACCGGCTGGACTCCGGCTTCAATCATGCGCTGTATCACGTTCCTGTTCCGGGGGGTGTTGAAAAATGCCATGATACTCTGCGCCACCTGTGGGCCGATTTCCCTGATAGAGAGAAGTTCTTCCTCTGATGCTCCCGCAAGATTTTCTATCGATCCAAAAGCTGCGGCAAGGAGCTTGGCGGTATGTTCTCCCACATTGCGGATTCCAAGGGCATAGATGAAGCGGGAGAGCTCCCGCTTTTTACTTTTCTCGATGGCATTGAGCAGGTTTTCGGCAAGCTTGTCCCCCATTCGCTCGAAACGCATGAAGTCATCCCTGGAGAGGGTATAGAGATCGGCTACGGTCGCGACCAGCTCGAGTCGCAGGAGCTGTTCCACATATTTGTCGCCAAGCCCTTCGATGTCCATGGCATTGCGAGCGGCAAAATGGATGATCGCCTGGCGAATTTTTGCCGGGCAGGAAAGCTCCATGCAGCGAATTGCCACTTCTCCGGGTAACTTTGTTACCGGTGAGCCACATACCGGACACATCTCGGGAACCGGCAGGCTGCGTTCGCTGCCGTCTCTCTTTTCGGGGAAAGCCCTGACTACTGCGGGGATCACATCGCCAGCCCTTTCGATAAGGACCGTATCACCGATGCGGATATCCTTTTTCTGGAGCTCTTCCCAGTTATGCAGAGTTGCCCGGGATACTATCACTCCGGAGACCTCTACCGGCTTGAGGTGAGCAACCGGGGTTATTACGCCGGTTCGTCCGACCTGAGGAACTATGTCTTCCACCCGGGTTACTGCCTGCCGTGGAGGGAATTTGAAAGCTATGGCCCAGCGTGGGGAGCGGCTCTTTTCCCCAAGCTCACGTTGCAGCGGGAAGGAGTCGACCTTCACCACGACACCATCGATTTCATATTCAAGCGAATCTCTGCGTTCTGCCATTTCTTGAAAATAGGCGAGAACTCCCTCGACTCCGGTAACACTTCTACTGAGCTGGTTGACAGGAAGGCTCCATTGAGCAATGGTGTCGAGGAATTTTCGCTGACTGTCAAAGTCGTAGCCAACGACTTCGCCGGGTCCGTAGCAGAAAAGCGATAAGGGGCGCTTCGCGGTTATCCGCGAATCAAGCTGACGCAGCGAGCCTGCAGCCGCGTTACGCGGATTGGCAAAAGGCTGCGCCCCCTCTTCTTCACGTTCGGCATTGAGCCGCTGAAAGTCCTTCAGGGCGAGATAAACCTCGCCCCGTAGCTCGAGGAGTTGCGGGGCTGTAGTCGTTGTGAGGCGAAGGGGCATCGCTTTGATAGTTCGCAGGTTCTGGGTTATGTCTTCTCCGATGAAGCCGTCGCCTCGGGTGGAGCCGGTAATGAATACACCGTTTTCATATACAAGTTCCACGGCCAGCCCATCCATCTTCGGTTCACAGAAATACTGGATTTCCTCGTCATTGCCGATGGCGAGAAATTTTTTGACCCGTTCGTCGAATTCCGCGATTTCCGCCTCGGTCTGGGCGTTTTCCAGGGAAAGCATGGCAATTCGATGCGGTATCTGGGAAAAGTTTTCCCGTGGTGGGGCGCCAACGCGACGGGTCGGAGAGTCTGGAAGCGCAGAGGAGGGAAACTGCTCTTCCAGAAGTTGCAATTCACTGAAGAGAGCGTCATATTCTGCATCGCTGATTTCAGGCGAGTCATTTCGATAGTAGAGTCGGTTGTGTCGTTCAATTTCAGTGTATAGCTCTTTGATGCGAGCGTCGGCAGCCTTGATATCCATCAGTACTTCCCTTCATGCAAATTAGCCGCTTATATCACAAGAAGTGAGCCGGATGCAATTGTTGCCTGACAATCAATCTTTTCCGTGATCAAGAACAGTCCTCACCTTCAGTAGAATCTCGTTTTTTGAAAAGGGTTTTGTTACAAAATCGACCCCCTCCTCGACAATTCCCTTCTTCAGAATTATGTCGGCGGTATAGCCGCTGATGAAGATGAATTTTATGTTCGGTCGCAGGCTGCGTATTTCATCGTATATTTCCCTGCCGTTCTTTTTCGGCATGACAACATCTGAAATGACGAGGGAGATCATCGATTCATGCTCCCTGAAGCGGGAGAGTGCGTCTTCGCCATTTGCGGCGCTAATGACTGTGTACCCTGCTCGCTGAAGGATTCCACATAGGAAGTGATTGACGATCTCATCATCCTCGGCTACCAGGATCGTTTCTGTCCCGGTCGTTGCGGGTATGTGCTCCCTGGCAGGTTCTTCCGCAACTTCCATCTGGATAAGGGGAAGATAAATAGTGAAAACGGCCCCGGCGCCTGGTGTACTCTCAACGGTGATTGCACCGTTATGCTGTTTGATGATCCCATAGCTGATTGAAAGGCCGAGACCGGTTCCCTTGCCAATCTCTTTCGTGGTAAAAAATGGCTCGAATATTTTTTGCCGGGTTTTTTCCTTGATGCCGATACCCGTGTCGCTCACCGTAATTACCGCATATTCACCAGGTGAATCAATGCCGAGCAACTCTTTGCTTTTGCCGTTTACCATTTTGTGGCCGGCCGATATGCTGAATCGTCCGCCCTCAGGCATGGCGTCACGTGCGTTGGTGGCAAGGTTGATCAATACCTGTTCAATTTGTCCTCTGTCTGCGATTACCGGCAGTTTTCTTTTACAGGATTTCGTGGAGAGCTCGATATCCTCTCCGATGATCCGGGAGATAAAAGAATGTATCTCGGTAATGATGGTATTTATCAGTTGCGGCTTCGGGTTGATAATTTGCTTGCGGCTGACAGTAAGCAGATTATGGGTCAATTCCCGCGCCCGTTCCGCGGCAAGTAATACCTGGTCTACACTTGATCGCAAGAGTTGATTTTCCCGGTCGATGTTTTCCTTGATCGTTTCACTGTACCCGGAAATGGCGGTAAGGAGATTATTGAAGTCATGGGCGATTCCACCGGCGAGGAGTCCGATGGATTCCATCTTCTGCACATGAAGCAGTTGCTGCTCCAGTTTTTTATGTTCAGTCATGTCATGGATTGTGCCCACATATCCGGTGATCGTGCCATCTTCATTCTTTGTTACGGAGGCGGAGACGTGCACCACAAGAATTTCTCCATCCGCTCTTTTCATCTCAATCTGCAGATCTTTGACAAAACCGTCGGTGAAAAGCAGCCGGTGAAAATTTTCCCGCGCTCTCGCATCAACATAGAGATCCCTGGCGATGTCCAGGGTGAACAGTTCTTGCGTAGAATATCCCAAGAGTTCCTGGGCAGAGGGGTTGATGTCCAAAAGTCGGGCATCGGCGTCAAAGACAAAAATAACGTCCCGTGAGTCTTCGAAAATCTTGCGATATTTCCTCTCGGACTCCCGAAGTGCCACTTCAATACGTTTGCGATAGGTAATATCCGTGTGTGATCCTGCAATGCGGTAGGGGTTTCCGCATGGGTCACGGAGACAGGCCCCCCGAGTGTGAATCCATCGGTAGCTTCCGTCTTTGGCGCGCAACCGGTATTCCACCTCATACACGGGGATATGTCCGCCAAGATACCATTGCAGGGTATTCGTCACCCGGCCAAAATCATCTGAATGAATTCTCGATTTCCACTCATTCAGGTGATTAGGCAGTTCATGATCTTCATAGTTGAGCATTCCTTTCCAGCGTGGAGAGAAGTAGACCTCTCCCGTGTCCAGGTCCCTGTCCCAGATGCCGTCGTTAGCTCCGAGTACCGCAAGGGCGTAACGTTCTTCACTCTTCCGCAAAGCCTCTTCCGTTTTCTTTCTTTCGGCGATTTCATCCAGAAGTTTGGAAACAATGTCACGTAACTGTTCGGTTCGCTCGGTTACCCGCTTCTCCAAATCGGTCTGCAGCGAGCGGAGGTCGTTCTCAATCTGCTTTCGTTTGCTTACGTCGAGTCCCAGTTCCAGAACCAGGACACTTCCGTCGAGATCTACGTAAGGATAGTCGAGGACTTCATAGGACAAGCCGTCGAGGGGGCAGTTCCATTCCCATCGCTGGGGTTCCTTTGTCTCGAAAACCTCGAATGTCCGGCACTCTGGGCACGGGGTTTGCCGCTTTCGGAGTAACTCATAACACTTGAGGCCGTTCGGCGCACCGAAGTGTTTCCTGAAGTAGCGGTTGGCGAAACGTATCGTGTGATCGGGAGCCTGCAGGTAGACATAGGCGGGCAGCCTGTTGAGAAGGGAAAAAAGCCGTTGTCTCTGAGTTTTGAGAGATTTTTTTGCCTGGACGTACTTTCGCTCCGAAGCTTCGAGTTCCGTGACTCTTTGCCGGAGAAAGGCCGCTTCGTTCTCAAGCTCTTCTATTCTGCTTTTCAAATGCTGCATAGTTTTAGCCTTGATCCACAACAACGAAAGTATCTGGTTTTGTGAAAATCTGGCGGCGATAACTCCTGCAGGAGCCGTATGAGAACCGCTGGGCAAGTGGTTCGGCTGGGAACTCCGTTCAATGGGGGGCTGGAGAATGTGTCTTTACTCTAAGGGCCATTGCCGGGCCGCGATACCTACTTTACACCAATTACATATAATACCGCAGGCAAAAATAATCGCAATGCCATACTCACGAAATTCGAAAAATATTTTGATCAACAGGAAAAGTGTGATAGAAGAGGAAATATTTTGAAAAAGGAGTGACTAATGACAGAAGAAAAAAATCCTCTGGTACGTATCGAAACATCAATGGGGAACATAAAAGTTGAGCTTTTCAAGGACAAGGCCCCGATCACCGTGCGTAACTTTCTTTCCTATGTGAAGGATGGATTCTATGAAGGACTGATTTTTCATCGGGTGATCAAGGACTTCATGGTACAGGGGGGCGGGATGGATGCCTCCATGCAGCCGAAAAAGACCAAGTTTGCCATCAAAAACGAAGCGGCAAATGGTCTTTCCAACAAAAGGGGAACCCTTGCCATGGCGAGGACAGGTGTTGTCGACAGTGCAACTTCCCAGTTTTTCATCAACGTTGTGGATAATGTTTCCCTTGATTACCGGGGAAAAACCCCTGATCTGTTCGGATATGCTGTTTTTGGGCAGGTTGTTGACGGGATGGAAACAGTGGATGCCATTCGTCAAGTGAAGACCTGCTCAAAAATGGGGCATTCCGATGTGCCTGCCGAACCGGTGTCGATTCTTTCTATCAGTCTTGTCGAGTAGTTCAGCTGACAAAGTATGTCGTAAAAAAAGGCTGCTTCCGATTCGGAGCAGCCTTTTTTTACTGTTCTATCCCCCAAGCAAAGGTTGATGGAATTTGCTCAAAGAATCCAATTGTTTACTGAAACATTGATTAATTCTTTGAAACTTTTTTTGTATTGTGCCGTCATTCCGGCGAAAGCCGGAATCCAGTGTTTTCACGTTGTTTCACATCCTCTGGACCCCGGCTTTTGCCGGGGTGACGACTGCGCGTGGAACTATCAACCTTCTTTTGGGGGATAGTTCCGTTTTTTTACTGTTGTTGCAGCAGGTATTCCTACCCTTCAGCTGACCATTGTCCGTGCAGATTGCAGAATTCCCGTGCGGTAACCTTTTGAGCGGTAACCTTGAAAACCGCTTCGGGAGCTTCACCTGGTTTGAGAAACTGCCGGTACGCTTTGCCGTCGGCAATAATTTCGATCCACTCGATGTAGTGTTTTTCTTCCATGGGGTGGGCAACACTCCCTACCTTGACGGTAATCGAGTCAGACCCCTTTTCAATGACCGGCACATGTTTCTCTTTTGCCGCGTCGACGGTATTTTCCGTCATCAGCTTCATCGGCTCCCCACAACAGACGAGTTCGCCGTCACCTGCATGGAGTACTTCAATAATGTTTCCACAGATTTCACATTTGTAGATTTCCAGTACGTTCGCCATAGTACCTCCATTTTTCTAAGTTCGAATCTTTATCCTGTATCCGTTAAAATGTACCCCATAGCTGCCAGACTTGCAACCCATCACAGAGATGTTTTCCGCCGGTTGCTTGCGAGTGGTGTGTCATCCTTTCCGCAGAACCAGGCAGAAGATCTATTTTTTCAGCTTCGCACAGAAGGTAGCAGGTATGAAAATATTTGCAATACGTAATATGTGAAGTTATATTGCACAATCGTTGACTTCCCGGAAGCCATGGGTGTCTTCAGGTGTTTGAACGAACAGGGAGGTCGGATTGGGATGAAAGTGGATGACGAAAAGGTACAGGTTTCCGGAACAATATGGTTTGATAAGGCGGCAAGGGTGTTTCTCGGGGGAGATAGAATCGAACTGCTGGAAAAGATTCAGGCCCTTGGGGCAACAATCATCATGTCCAGACGTATCCCTGAGAAGTTATCTCCGCTGGAAGATCCCGCCGACAAGTGCAACAATAACTGAAAAACTAAAGAGTACCAGCGCTGCTGGTAGACGGAAAATCGTCTGGACCGCCTTTTTCAAGCCGAGCCAGGCGTCAGGGCTGAAGTAGGAGGCGGGTGGGAGTCCGGACCAGGAGGAGAACTGTGCAAAAGTCATGACGGTCCAGGTGCCATGTTTCGCCCAGGAGTAGACCTGGTAGCCGAAGATTCCTGCCGCGGTTACCAGCGGGAGGAACACGGCAACCCCGAGAAGTATCGAGAGGAATAGCATGAGGGCTCTGGCCGGGGAGTGATGGAGAGGTTTTCTGCTGGATATGGTTTTCCCTTCAAGGGAGCTTTGCTTCTGGTCATCGAGTTCAGGGTTGGGGAAATCCATAGAACCTCCGGACGAGAAATTAGGTTGTGGCCAGGATCTGCCAGTCACTGCGGAGTGATTTTTTGCGGAGCGCTTTGTCCGGATTTACCGCAATCGGATTTCCAAACAGGGACATCATCGGGATATCCGATTCTGAATCGGCATAACAGAACGAATTTCGGAGGGAAAAGCCTAATTCCGATTCGAGGTTTCTTACGAGTCGTTCTTTCTCCATTCCGTAATAATGGTTCCCTTCAATGTCACCGGAATATCGGTCTCCTGTAACCTTGAGGCGAGTGGCATACAGATGGTCAAAGTGAAGACCGCACTGCGCCAAGAGCGGGCGTACAAGAATTTCGGGGGACCCCGTGATCAGGATGGTCAGGTGTCCGAGCCTTTTGTGGCAGTTGACAAGTGAGATGCTTTTCCCGGGAATAAGTCCGTGTCCCTGCAGGGAAAAAAACGATTGTGACAATTGTTCTATTTCCGCTTGAGGAACGTCCTTCAGATACATCTTGTTGCGTTTTTTTGCCTTCACCGGGTCCCGCCAGATGTTGCGGAGAAAGAAATCGGCGGAGTAAAGAAAGTTCATAATGCCGATCTGCCGTTTCCGCAGCAGAAACATGATGAAGGAACTCTCCAGCGAGCGTACTGAGGTGAGTGTCTGGTCCAGATCAAAAACCGCCGCGATTTTTTCGCTCATTACAACGAACCCGGCCGCAAGAATCGCCGGCTTTCCACCAGGACCGGGATTCCCCGTACAACACAGAGAATCATGGTGCAATAGATGACAACGTATCCGACGATGATGATGTCCTGCCGGTAGTCCGCCCCGATCAATTGTGGCAGGCCCTGGAGTCTTGTGCCGTCTATGGCAATCAGAAAGAGAAAAGAAAATACTTTAATGACTCCGTAGAAGCCCCTGCTGAAACGGGAAGTGACCAGGAACGAACCAAGTTTTGAGGTGTGCAGGCTTTTTGAGCCGAATGCCGTCATGCCGTGTGAAAGGGCAACACTTCTCATGGCGTCGGTCAGGAAGCCTCTGCTGACAATAATCATCGGGAACCAGGCGGGGATGATTCCTCGTGCCGCAAAGAATATCCAGAAGCAGCTTTCAACGATCCTGTCAACGACGATGTCAAAAACACTGCCGAACTCCGATTCCTGATGGAAGTGACGTGCTACCATTCCGTCCACGCCATCCAGTGCGATCAAGAGTATTGTCAGAAAAAAAGCCGCTATATGGCCGTGCAATCCATCTCTGGAAAGACAGACGAATACAACGATCAAGAGAAAAACCCGGAACAGGGTGATCAGATTTGCAAACAAAGGAAATGCCTCCGGCGGTTAAGGTCTGGAACCGACCTGCTCAGATGTGCCTTACTTCTTTAAATTCCAATACGTGAACCAGCGCATGTACAGGACGATTTTTTGTTCTGTGTCCCCGTTTCGGAAATACTGGTCGTAAATGTACTCGCAGCCTAATTTGATATTATCCCCTTTGGGGCTGATATAGGAAATCCCTACTCCTGCACCAGGTCCGATGGAGTTATTATAGTCAAGAGCTTGGGAATCCCACTTGTAGCGGAGAGTCGCATAGGTGTTCAGGTAAAAATTCCCCCACTTTTTCCAGTCGATTCCCTGCTCTACCCAGCCTTGCAGAAAAAGATTGTTATGCGCGTTACTCTTGCTGATGGGAAAATCCTGACGAAGTTCTCCCCAACTTGAGCCGGGGTAACCCTCAATTGCCCGTGCTGAGGAGGTGCAGGCGAGAGATGCCGCGAAGGTGACTAGACAGATAAGAAAGGTGAGTCGTGTTTTCATTGAGACCTCCTGCTGTAGATAGTAATATTCTTTTTCCCCCATGACATGTTTGCTTCGAAACTATCTAAACGGAAATAGTGCCCCTCGCGAATATAGGTGAGCGCCTTTAAGCGATACGGTTTTTTCGTATAGTAGTCATCGAGAATAATATAGTCAGGGAACGTCCTGTGTAAAGAGCTGTCCTGATAGCTTCGATCATGTTCCGAGATGGAGGAGAACCTGGCATTGGGAAAGTGGTTTGTCAGTGAATAGGTGTAGACTGCATCCCCGAAATCTGAATCAATGACGACCGTCATGCCGTCCCGGCCGTTTTTTTGAAAGTAGCTAACCACCGGTTCGAGATTCGGGTACTGTTTCTGGAGCCACTGCAGTTGACTCAGGCCGAAAGCCCACAGAACCAGGAAAAGAGTGGTGGTAAAAAAAGGCTTCACCCAGCTGGAGGAAGCGTTGAACGAGAAAATATTTCCGAGATGGTCGATGCCTATAGCTGCCGCCGGAGCCAGAAAAATCATCGAGAAAATGACGTTTTTATTTACCGATTGTTCTGCTCCTGTGAGCAGATGAAAGAGGATTACCGGCGTTGACAGCGCTGTCAGGATGAGAGCGGTTCTGCCGTACTTTTCATGAAAAAAGCCGAAAAAAGCCAGCAGGTAGGGCATGGCAACCCAGCGAAATGCCCAACTTGCCAGTTGCAGTGTGCTGACTCGACTTTCCGTGTATACGGAAAGCATGCTCCCCATGAGGGAATCCACAACGGGATAGAGGGCAAACCAGAGATAAAGTCCCAGCAGTGTCAGAAAGGGCAGGATAAGGCTGCTGAGAACAAGCAGTCGGCGCTTCATGACCAGTGCAAAGAGCAGCAGGGGCAGGGCATAGATGGCTGCAACATACTTGGTTATGGCTGCGAGAAAAAGAGCTGCGGCAGCCGTCAGCAGCCAGAGTCCGCCATGCTTTGCCGATTTTTCCGCCCGCAGAATACCGAGGAAGCTGAGCCCGAGAAAAAAAGCCGCAACAATATCGTATGTCGCAAGTTTCGCAAGATACATTGTTGTGCCGGAAAAAAGAAAGATTGCTGCAGCAAAGAGTGACAGCGTTTTCGGCAGAATTGTCAGTGCGCTGAGGTAGATGATGACAGTCAGCGCAAGTCCGAAGACTATGCCGACTGCTCGCGCTCCCCAGATACCGCCAATTGAATCCCCTACTGCCGCAAAGATCGGCTGCACTGCCACAGAGCCGGTATTCTGGGCAGCGCCGGGAATCGGCTCAGCGGCAAGGATCTGCCTTCCCATCAGAATGTTTAATGCCTCGTCATGGTAAGGGGAATTGAAATTCAGGGTAGCCCCAATGACAAATAGTCCGTAGAAAAGAATCGCTATAAGATATTTGTTGCGGCTTACGAGAAGGCTAGTCAAGAATGAACCCCCCGATTTCGTCGGCAAGTGTCAGGAGTTTTGCCACGTTCGGCCGGGAATTTTCCGACAGCCGAATTCCTGCTACATACTCGGGGAAATCCTGGCTGATGCTTTCCAATTGTCTGACAACGGTTCCCATTAGCGGCAGGGTATCCCGTCCAAGGACAACCTGCACGGAAAGGTCGGTTCCCGTTGGTACCTGTCGCATCATCGCAACGAGCGTCCCTGTTTCGGAGATGTCTTTAATGACGCCGTAATATGCTTTCCGGTCATGGGTAACGACTTTGCAAGGAAGATATGCCAGGGCCCGATATGCCCGTTCCTTGAAGTGGTGTTTCGCCTGGAAGCGGCGCTCGAGATAGGTTTTATATTTCGTGGCATATTCACGCATGGATTTACTGATAGCCGCCTCATGCATATAACGGCTAAGAAGATCGCGCGTCCCCTGTGGCGTATCATGAAACCGGATGCCGAGGTTGGATATGGTATAGGAAAGAGCCGTTGAGCTCTGCTGACGCATCACCGAACCTTTCACGGACACCTTGTCGTTGCCCAGGCAAAGGGTAAGGTCCAGTTGTTTTCCGATCAGAACTTGACCGATAAGGATAAGGGAGGCACCATCTTCCGTGAGATCGTCCACAATGCCCAGGCTGCAGTCCCGGGGTTCTTCGCTGTCCTTGCTCGCTGTCTCGCAGATCAGGCAGGGAATCGCATCGGGAATTCTGAAGCGATTCCTCCGCTGGAAGAGTTTTTTGTAATCGTACTGAAGGATCGCCACGGCAAGTCCGCTGTTATAGAGTGCCCAGAAGCAGTTGACGGCAATGACGAAATCGTCGGAGCGCTGCCCGATGAGAAGCTGGATCACGCCAAAGAGAATTGCTATGAAACTTGCCAGCAAAACAATGAATTGCGGAATGATGAAACTGAAGGGAACAGTTGTTCCCTCGCCTTTTGGTGTAACTTTGAATTTGGCTCGTTCCTTGGGCAGGAAGAACAACCAGACAGATTTAATATAGGTGAAGTATTTGCCCATGCTGAACTGTTCCAGCATGATTTGTCCACCGTAGCCACGGGCCATTTCGTTGAAGCTGAAAATCGAGATAACGAAGTAGGGGATAAAATGCGCCAGGTAAGTAACATCAAGCGCCTTCATCGGCAGGACTCCGGTAAAGAGAGCAATCGGAGGCGTTGCGTAAAAGATGATTTTCTGGAAACCTTCCAACGGATAGATCATCGAGGACAGGTAATTCAAGCGCTGGGCAAAGGTCAGACCTCTGAGGAAAAGAGGGTTCGCCTTCCAGAGAATCTGCCAGTTTCCAACTCCCCAGCGCTGCCGCTGGACATGGAATGGCAGAATTGTTTCCGCGGCAATGCCGTAGGCAAGATTTTCATTGTGATAGACTGATGACCAGCCTTTGGCATGGATTCGCAGAGAGGTAAGCATATCCTCGGTGATGGTTTCGGTTGCGAAGCCCTCGCCGCATTCGTCAAGGGCCTTACGTCGAAGTATGGCGCAACTGCCGACGAAATATGCGCTATTCCAGTGGTCCTTGCCCGGTTGAATGAGAGAGAAGAACAGGTACTGCTCGCCCCAGATATATTTTTTCTTTTTGTCCGTCCGGTGCTGGAATGAGTCGATGTTGTAGAATTCCTGGGGGGTCTGGACGAAAGCGACCTTCTCATCCTGGAAATAGCCGATGGTTCGGTCAATGAAGTTCGGGAGTGGCACATGGTCGGCATCGAATACCACGACAAACTCTGCAGTGGAATGCTGTAACCCGTAATTCAAGTTTCCGGCCTTGGCTCCCTCGTGAGAAGGGCGTGCGAGATACCTGCAGCCGAGTTCTTCACACAGCGTCTGAACTTCGGGCCGCTCTCCATCATCGAGGACCATGGTCTGGTGGGGGTATTTGAGATCCCGACAGGCAAGGATCGTCTTCCGGAGAACCTCCACCGATTCACTTTTGGTGGGAATGAGCACGTCCACCGACTTTCCTGTCAGCGGTGGCGGGGCAATTCGTGTGCGAGGTTTCCAGACCATGAAATAGAAGAGAAATGTCGTGATTGCACCGAACACCTCGGCACCATACAATGCCCATGAAAAGGCAAGAGCATTCGGGTTCAGGGTTTCCGTGACTCTCCAGTAAAGATAGTAAAGGGTTACAATAACCCCAATAACAGCCACAACCCTCCGGAATTTTTCAACTCTTTTTTCACGGTTTGTTTCAGGATTCATGTGTACCTCAAGAAACTGCATGTTATGTTGTTGGGTAATTCCAGGAAACCTGCCAGGGCATGCAAGGCAAGTTTGGGCCGGATTTCAGTCTTGGTAATTTGTAGCGGGTACAGTATATTTATTTCTCAGAGATAGTCAATTATTATGATCTATCTGTTGGCGATTTGTTTTTATTCTGTTTGAAATGGGAAAGCTCTCCGGGAGTTGCTTCTTTCCGGTTGACATTCAGCCATGGCATGGTTAGGTTTCAATAAACACTAGAATGAAAGGGTTCGATAAGCATGACCGATATTAAGGACGTATCAGAAAAGTCGAAAACAGCGGGTTCAAAAAACGGTCGGAGCGAAAAAACTGGTGCTGAAAGCAGCCTGGTCATCGCCGCAGACGTTCTGCCGATATTTTTGCCCATCATCCCTCTGAAAATGAGACCTACCTTTCCGGGGATTCTCATCCCGCTGGTGGTAAAGGGCGCTGAAAAAGTTGCCGCGGTCAAGAAGGTAATGGAGTTGGGAGATCGCACCATCGGGCTTGTTCTCGTCAAGGAAGCAGATGGCGAGGAGACTCCGGACAACCTCCACCGGGTGGGAGTTGCCGCAAAGATTCTCCAGGTGATCCATTCTGATGATGAAAGCGCTCACTTGATGCTTAATAACCTTGAACGCTTTATTATCGATCAGGTTACCATGTCAGAAGAGGGTATTGTTGCTCGGGTTACCTACCACAACAGTGCCGAACTATCGGTCAACCCTGAGCTTCAGGCATACTCCATGGCCGTTATTTCAACCTTGAAGGAACTGATTCACCTGAATCCCCTGTTTTCTGAGGAAACGAAACTCTTTCTGAACCGGTCAAGCATGGATGATCCGGGGCGTCTGTCGGACTTTGCCGCAAACCTGACGAGCGCTGATGGGCAGGAACTTCAGCTGGTTCTCGAAACATTTGACGTGAAACGCCGCATTGATCGGGTTCTGGTTCTGTTGAAGAAGGAACTTGAAGTCTATCGTCTTCAGAACAAGATTACGAAACAGATAGAAGAGAAAATTTCCGCCCGCCAAAGGGAGTTTTTCCTGCGGGAGCAGCTCAAGATGATCAAGCGGGAGCTTGGGCTTGAGAAAGAAGGCAAGGTCACGGAGATCGAGAAGTTCACCGAACGACTGGAAGGGCTTACCTTGAACGAGGAGGCCCAGAAGGCGGTGGAGGAGGAAATGGAGAAGCTTCAGCTTATCGAGCCGTCTTCTCCGGAATATAATGTCAGTCGTACTTACCTGGACTGGCTTACCATTCTTCCCTGGGGCAAACACAGCGTGGATTCCTATAAGCTTGACCGGGCCAGGCGGATTCTGGATCGGGATCACTACGGACTGAAGGATGTCAAGGACCGCATTCTGGAATTTATTGCCGTGGGTAAAATGAAGGGAAGCATCACCGGCTCCATTCTCTGTCTCGTGGGACCTCCGGGAGTGGGAAAAACCTCGGTAGGGAAGAGTATCGCCGATGCCCTCGGCAGGAAATTTTATCGCTTTTCCCTCGGAGGAATGCGGGATGAGGCTGAAATCAAGGGGCATCGCCGAACCTACATCGGCGCGATGCCTGGCAAGTTCATCCAGGCCATGAAACGTGCCGGGACCGCGAACCCTGTCCTGATGCTCGACGAGATTGACAAGGTCGGCGCATCGTTTCAAGGGGATCCTGCCTCGGCCCTGTTGGAAGTGCTGGACCCGGAACAGAATGCCAGCTTCCGCGACCATTATCTGGATGTGCCCTTTGACCTCTCCAATGTGCTTTTTGTGGCAACGGCAAACCAGCTCGATACCATTCCGCCTGCTCTCATCGACCGGATGGAGATTATCCGCCTGGCCGGCTATATCATGGAGGAAAAGGTTGAGATCGCCCGACGCTTTCTCGTTCCGAAGACCCTCAAGAATCATGGCATCGAGAAAGGTCAGGTTACGATTTCCAAGGATGCTCTGGTGAAGATCATTGATGGCTATGCACGGGAAGCCGGGGTGCGGAATCTCGAAAACCGCATCAAAAAAATCATGCGGCGGTCGGCCATGGAATTCGCTGAAGGAAGGACCGAACCGATTTCTCTGGGGGTAGATGATGTCGTCAAATACCTGGGAAATCCTGTTTTCAATCCTGATGAAGTCTTCGAGGATGTGACGGGAGTCGTTACGGGACTTGCCTGGACCAGCCTTGGTGGCGTCACCCTGCAGATCGAGGCAACTGCCATGCCGAGCAAGGCAAAGGGCTTCAAGCAGACAGGTCAATTGGGAAAAGTCATGGTGGAAAGTTCGGAGATCGCCTATTCGTATGTCATGGCACATCTGGAGAAGTATGGTGCCTCATCCGATTACTTTGACAGCCACTTTGTCCACTTGCATGTCCCTGCCGGGGCTACTCCCAAGGACGGGCCGTCGGCAGGCATTACCATGACCACGGCGCTCATCTCGATGATTCTTAAAAAGCCGGTTCGAAAAAAACTTGCCATGACCGGCGAACTTACCCTTTCCGGCAGGGTGCTTCCCATCGGCGGGGTGAAGGAAAAAACCATCGCCGCACGCAGGTCCGGGATCAAGACAGTTATCTTTCCGGACGGGAACCGGAAAGACTTCGAAGAGTTGCCTGCCTACCTGAAGAAGGGCCTCAATGCCCACTTTGTGCATGACTACGAAGAAGTCTGCGCGATTGCTTTTGCGCGAAAATAAAACCGAGGGGGGGCTTGCCCCCCCTTATTTTTATTTGAGTCCCCACACTCCACGTGTGCTTTTCCTTTTCTGTTGAGCAATTCCCCTTGGTGTGCTACCTTTTTACGTTATCTAATCGTACGTATCCCATACGTTCCAGGAGAAATTTCCATGTTAAATGCTGTGTCAACAGTTATAAAAAAAATCGTCGGAAGTAAAAACGAGCGTGAGTTGAAGCGTCTCTGGCCGATCGTGGCGCAAATCAACTCCCTCGAACCCGAGATGGCCAAACTGACCGACGATCAAATACGCGAGAAAACCATTTCCTTCAAGGAGCGGGTTGCCGCTGGCGAAAGTCTCGACTCGATTCTGCCCGAGGCCTTTGCCCTTGTTCGCGAGGCTGGTAAAAGGGTGCTGAATATGCGCCATTTCGATGTTCAGCTGATCGGCGGCATGGTCCTTCACCAGGGAAAGATTGCCGAGATGAAAACCGGGGAAGGAAAAACCCTGGTAGCGACTCTGCCCTGTTATCTCAACGCCTTGACGGGAAGAGGCGTCCATGTCGTTACGGTCAACGATTACCTGGCAAAGCGCGACTCCGAATGGATGGGGAAAATTTATCGGTTTCTCGGCATGTCGGTCGGGGTCATCGTGCATGGACTGGATGATGCCGAACGGCGGGAAGCCTACAATGCGGACATAACCTACGGCACCAATAACGAGTTCGGCTTCGACTATCTTCGCGACAACATGAAGTTCAGTCTGGAAGATTATGTGCAGCGCGAATTCCATTATTCCATCGTTGACGAAGTGGACTCCATTCTCATTGACGAAGCCCGTACTCCCTTGATCATATCCGGTCCAACCGAGGACAGCACGGACAAGTACTACATTATTGACCGGAT
>Ga0351900_1153_pt1 | contig 16349 bp, 28 predicted proteins | sample BONcelHT113001D3_FD_205827 | JGI IMG/M metagenome (GOLD analysis project Ga0351900, IMG submission 205827) | Enriched cells from coal bed in the Powder River Basin, Montana, United States - BONCAT cells T11 rep1 HSBNCT.T11.300.1.D3 ...
AATCCAGCAAAAACTGGTTGAACTCAAGGCCGAATTTGCCAAAAACATTTCCAAAAGTTCTGCATCAGGAGTAAATGAAAATCCTGGAAAGGTTAAGGAACTTAAAAGAACAATTGCTCGCGTTCTTACCATCATGAATGAAAAACAGAAGGAGACATAAATGAAAATCTGCGATGTATGTGGTCTTCCAGATGAACTCTGCGTCTGTGAAGAAATAGCACGAGAAGTTCAGACAGTAAAAGTGTTCACAGTGCGAAGAAGATTCGGAAAACTTATGACCATTGTAGAGGGCATAGACGAGCACGATATCGACATAAAGGAACTTACCAAGGAATTAAAAGCCCGATGTGCCTGCGGAGGTACCGCTAAAAAAGGCCAGATAGAACTTCAAGGGGATCATAAAAGAAAAGTTAAAGAAGTTTTGGCTAATATGGGCTTTTCATCTGATACTATTGAAATTCGTGAAATCGATAGGAAACACAATCGAAGAAGAAGATAATAATTTGGCATCTATTGAAAATTTAGAATTTATAATTATTTAAATTACTGAATTTTAATATTTTCATATCCCTTAATTATCAATTCAAAATAATAAAAATTATTTTGGGCACGCTATGATAACTCCACAAAATTTATTTCGACATGAGCTAATTGGCTTAAATGTTGAAATTATTGAAAGTTCCCATGAAGGAATTATAGGAATTAAAGGAAAAGTTATTGACGAGACTCGAAATACCATCCGAGTCGAAGTAAATGATGGGAATGAATCCATTATTGCTAAAAATGTCGCAATTTTTCATTTCCAAACCCCTAAAGGAGAAATAGTGGAGATTGATGGTAAAATCTTGGTAAGTCGCCCTGAAGATAGAATAAAAAAGAAATTTAGGAAAATTTAATTGGTGATAATATGGTTGGCATCGAAGTTCCAGAACCTAAATCCGAATGTAATGATCCTAACTGCCCTTTCCATGGCTCTCTGCCTGTCAGAGGACAAATACTGGAAGGAATAGTTACTAATAACAAAGCCGAAAGGACCATTACGGTGGAAAGAAGTTATTACAAGTTCATTAGGAAATACGAAAGATACGAAAAGAGAAAATCAAAAATTAATGCTCACAAACCAGACTGTATGGAATTACAGGTTGGCGATGCAGTAAAAATAGCAGAATGCAGACCTTTAAGTAAGACTAAGCATTTTGTTGTGGTTGAGGTAAAGGGAGAGAAGTAAATGAAGGCTATTACATCTAATGTTACTAAAGCTCTACCTGTTGGTGCCCGACTACAATGCGTTGACAACACTGGTGCTAGAGAAGTAGAGATTATATCCGTAAAAGGATACAAAGGTGTTCGCAGGAGACTGGATGTTGCAGGAGTAGGTGACATGATAATAGTCTCTGTAAAAAAAGGATCTGTGGACATGAGAAAAGAAGTCATGACTGCAGTAGTTGTGAGGCAGAAAAAAGAATACCAACGGGCTGATGGTCTGCGAATTAAATTTGAAGATAACGCAGCTGTTATTATAAGTCCTGAAGGTGTTATCAAAGGATCCGAAATTAGAGGACCTGTTGCTAAAGAAGCTGCTGACCGATGGCCTGCTGTTGGAAGTGCAGCTAGTATAATTGTTTAATGGTGATCAAATGTCAAAACAACCCAGAAAACAAAGGAAATACATTTACAATGCACCTTTACACGCGCGCCATAAACTTATGAGTGTAACCCTGAGCAAAGATCTTCGGGAAGAATATGATAGAAGATCTCTTCCTGTAAGAACCGGGGATACTGTGCTGATTATGCGCGGTGATTTCAAAGAACACGAAGGAAAAGTTGAAACAGTAGACCTTAAAAACTACCGAGTACGTGTAGAAGGGGCCACTACTAAGAAACCAGACGGAAATCCAGTTTTCTTCCCAATTCATCCATCTAACTTGATGATTGTGGAAATGGATTTAAAAGACGAAAAAAGAAATAAAATTTTAGAAAGGAAGGGATAATATGGCAAAGATGGGATCAAGAAAACATCTTAAACGTTTTAAATCTCCTAAACACTGGCCCATTCATCCAAAAGAAGATAAATGGACGGTTAAACCTTCTGCTGGACCTCATGCCATTGAAAGTTCATTACCTCTAATGATTGTAATTAGAGATATTCTGGGTATTGCGGATAATTCCCGGGAAGCAAAAAGAATCATTAACAATGGTGATGTACTTGTAGATGGTAGAGCAAGGAAGGACTATAAATTCCCTGTTGGTTTTATGGATGTAGTACAGATTCCTAAAAATGAAGGAGTCTATAGAGTACTGCCAGATGAAAAAGGAAGATTAATTTTACATCAGATCAAACAGGAAAATGTAGAATTTAAATTATGTAAAATTGAAAACAAAACCACTCTTAAAAATGGAAAAACTCAATTGAATCTTCATGATGGCCGTAATGCTATTACTGATGATCAACTCAATGCTGGTGATGTTATAAAACTTAAAGTTCCTGAACAGGAAGTTATAGAAAGCATCAAATTTGAAGAGAGTACCATTGGGCTGGTCACTGGTGGAAAACACACTGGTGAGATTGGTAAAATTAAGGAAATTAATATAACCAAATCTTCCATGCCCAATACTGTGGTAATTGAAACTGAAAATAATAAAACTTTCCTTACTTTAAAAGATTATGTTTTCGTAATTGGAAAAGACGAACCTGCTATTTCACTTCCTGGGGGAAAATAGATGAACCCTATGGAAGAAGTAATAATTGCCAAAGCAACCATGAATATTGGTGTTGGTGAATCAGGTGAACAACTGGCTAAAGCAGAAAAGCTTTTAGAAAATATGACAGGCCAGCAGCCAGTTCGAACTTATTCTAAAGTAACTAATCCTGAATTCGGTATAAGAAAAAATCAACCTATTGCCTGCAAAGTATCCTTACGTGGAGAAAAAGCAGAAAAAGCCATAAAATTGATATTGGATGGTATAGGTCACAAACTAAAATCAAGACAGTTTGATGCTCAGGGAAATGTATCATTTGGTATACATGAACACATTGACATCCCAGGAATGAGATATGATCCAGATATTGGTATATTTGGAATGAACTTATCCATTACCTTTGAAAAACCAGGATACCGAATTAAAAGAAGGAAAATTCAACGGAAAAAAGTTCCAGCAAAACAAATGGTTAAAAAAGAAGAAACCATGAAATTTATGCAGGATAAATTCCAGGTTAATATAGTTTAAGGGTGAGATTATGCCAAGAAAATATGGAAAGGCATCCAGAAAATGTTCAAGATGCGGAGATCACTCTGCTCTGGTTAGAAGATACGGGCTCATGTTATGTAGACAGTGCTTCAGAGAACTCGCACCGAAAATCGGATTTAAAAAGTACAACTAGTACATAAAAGAGGTGTTTTACTGTGACTCTTATGGATCCTCTTGCAAATGCCCTAACAAATATGAGAAACAATGAACTGCAGGGAAATGAAAAATGTAATATATCTCCTGCATCTAAATTGATAGGGCGAGTCTTACAGACAATGCAAAAAGAAAACTACATTGGTGAATTTGAATATGTAGATGACGGCAAAGCTGGAAAGTTCTTAGTGGACTTAGAAGGTAATATAAACCAATGTGGGGTTGTTAAACCCAGACATGCCGTTAAAAAAGATGAATTTGAAAAATTCGAAAAACGATACTTGCCAGCTAAAAATTTCGGAATAATTATTGTTACCACCCCTCAGGGAATAATGACCCACAAAGAAGCTAAAGATAAGGGAATTGGTGGCAGATTACTGGCATATATATACTAGGTGATATCATGGTTCTAGCAGCTGTACTTCGGGAAGAAGTTGAAGTCCCGGAAGGTGTGAATGTTACCCTGAACGATGAAGTAAATGTGAATGGACCTAATGGAAAACTTTCTAGGAAGTTCAATTACCCAAAAATCACCATCAAACAGGAAGAAGATAAAATAGTCTTGGAAACATTGTTTCCTAAAAAAAATGATAAAGCAATGTTAGGTACTATCAGATCCCATATCACTAACATGATTAAAGGTGTTAATGAAGGATTTACATACCACATGAAAATTGTTTTTGCTCACTTTCCCATGACCGTTAAAGTGGCCGGTAATAAGGTCATTATTGAAAACTTTTTGGGTGAGAGATATCCTCGTAATGCTAAAATAGTAGGCAGTTCCAAAGTTAAGGTCAAAGGGGATCAAGTAACTATAACTGGCATCGACAAAGAAGATGTGGGTCAAACAATGGCTAATCTGGAACAAGCCACTAAAATTAAGGGAAGAGATCCTAGGGTTTTCCAGGATGGTATTTACCTTACAAGTAAAAATTAGTGCTATTGGTGATTTCAATGAAGAAAAAATTCAAAAGACAGGAATACGCCAGATACCAGAAACTTGGCCAAAAATGGAGAAGGGCTCGGGGAAAAACCAGTAAAATGCGGAGATATGAAAAAGGTAAACCTGCCATGCCAACTGTTGGTTATGGATCTCCCAAAGCTACAAGAGGTTTACACCCGTCTGGTTATCAAGATATTCTGGTTTGTAATGTGAAAGAATTAGAAAATCTAGATCCAAGTATACAGGCTGGAAGAATTAGTTCCACTGTTGGAAAAAGAAAAAAGGAAATGATGTTATTAAAAGCAAAAGAACTTGGCATTAAAATATTGAACAAATAATGCCCAGTTTTTGAGCAATGTCCAAATTTGGAATTTTTAAAATAATTATAATTAATTATTTATAAGAAATTTAAAATTGAATCTAAAAATTAAAATGGATTTATTTATAAATAAATCTATCATTTATAAATTCAAAATTATAAAGATCATTGGACATATGGATCTGATTAAAAAGGAAAATATAGATATTTCAGGAAAATAATGGATTTATTGAATTTAAAAAATTCAGCTTTCTATTATTTCTTTGTTAAAATCAGGTCCAATGAAATGTGGAATATCATTTCATGATAAAGGGTACACTTGAACCATAGGGATTATTAAATAATGATTATCTTTCGATAAGATTATTATAATGATGCTGGTTCTGGTCATTTTATCAGCTCAACGCTGAAAAAGGAGGTTTCTTAAATGAATCTTACTACTCAGAAAAGATTAGCTGCAGATATCCTGAAAGTAGGGGTAAATCGTGTATGGATCGACCCTGAACAAATAGAAGAAGTTTCACGGGCCATAACTAGGGAGAGCGTGAAGCAGCTAATAAACAATAAAGTAATCAGGGCTAAACCTCAACAAGGTATAAGCAGTTATAGGTCAAAGAAAATAGCTCAGCAAAAAAGTAAAGGGCGAAGAAAAGGCAGAGGTAGTATAAAAGGAGCAAAAGGTGCTCGAAGACCCAAGAAAGAAGCTTGGATGACTACCATCAGAGCCTTAAGAAAGGATCTTAAACAAATGAGGAACGACAGGGAAATAAATACTACTACCTATCGTAAACTCTATCGAATGGCTAAGGGCGGTGCCTTCAGAAGTAAATCTTACATGAAAACATATGCACGCGACCACGACATGCTCAGGTAGGAGGAATTAAGTTGGCACACGGATCAAGATATAAAGTAGCATTTAGAAGAAGAAGAGAAGGTAAAACTGATTATCATGCCAGACTAAGATTAATAGATCTGGATAAGTCAAGATTGGTTGTCAGAATATCTAATAATCATGTCATTGCCCAAATAATCAATGTGGCAGAACAAGGGGATGAAACTGTTGTTTCAGCACATTCCAAAGAATTACAAAAATTGGGTTGGTTAGCTGGAACTAAAAATACCTCAGCAGCTTATTTAACTGCATATCTATGCGCTAAAAAAGCTTTAAGCAAAGGTGTTGAAGGTGCTGTTCTCGACATTGGTTTAAAATCATCAATCAAAGGATCAAAAGTTTTTGCAGCACTTAAAGGCGCATCTGACGCCGGTTTATATGTTCCTCATGGAGAATCTATTCTTCCTGACGAGAGCCGCATAACCGGTGAACACATATCTGAATATGCAAAATCACTGGATGAAGAAGAACTCAAGAAGAAGTTTTCCCAGTATTTAGATAAAGGACTTTCACCTGTTGATTTACCAGACCACTTTGAAGATATGAAGAAAAAAATTGACGAGGCTGAGGTATAATCATGAATTATAAAAAGGAAGATTGGGAGCCTAAAACAAATTTAGGGCGATTGGTTAAGGAAGGAGTAGTATCCAATATTGACGAAATCTTCGAAAAAGGACTTCCTATAATGGAATTGGGAATTGTCGATACTCTTCTCCCTGATTTGGAAGAAGAAGTAATGGACGTTAACTTGGTTCAGAGGATGCATAAATCCGGAAGAAAAGTTAATTTCAGGGTTATTGTAGCTGTTGGAAATAAAGATGGTTATGTTGGCCTCGGGCAAGGTAAAGCCCGAGAAGTCGGTCCTGCTATTAGAAAAGCAGTTGATGATGCCAAATATAACATTATAAAAGTTAGAAGAGGATGCGGAGATTGGGGTTGCATATGTGGAAGAACACATACTGTTCCATTCAAAGTTTCTGGTAAAAGTGGAAGTGTCAGGGTTACTCTAATGCCTGCTCCTGGAGGAGTAGGACTAGCCATAGGAAATGTGGGTAAAACTATAATGAAACTTGCAGGTATAGATGATTTATGGTCACAAACCAGTGGACAAACTCAGACTACCGTTAACTTTGCCAATGCCACCTTTGATGCCTTAAAACAGTTGAGCAGGGTTAAAGCCCAGGAAAAAGATCTTAAAAATTTGGGTGTTTGCTCCAGCTAATACTAGTTAAATGGTGATAAAAATGTTAGCAGTACTAAGAGTAAGAGGTACAGTTGGTGTTAAAAAAGACATCGCTTATACCATGGATATGTTAAAACTCACCAGGATTAATCACGCCGTTCTAATCAATGAAAACCCTAGTTACAAAGGTATGCTCCTTAAATCCAAGGACTATATTACTTGGGGTGAAATCGATCAGGAAACTTTAACTCAACTTATCACTAAAAGAGGTCGAGTTGTGGGCGGAGAAAAAATCACTGATGATTATATAAAGAATAATACTGAATATTCTTCAATAGAAGAATTTTCAAAGGCAGTTCTCGAATCTGAAATAACATTAGAGGATGCTAATATAAAACCAGTATTCAGATTACACCCTCCTAGAAAAGGATACGAAGGCGTAAGAACAGCTTTCCAGGAAGGAGGAAGTCTTGGATACAGGAAAGAAGAAATTAGGGCACTCATCAAAAAGATGGTGTAATTACCTTAATTTATTTATTATTCAACGATTAATCTATAATCAATTCTGAAAGATGGAGAATCATTATTTCCATTATTTCCACTTTAAGGAAACAAATTAATGGATTTATGATCTCCCAATGATTATAATCCGGAGAATTTAAAATGATCAGAACTAAACGGAAAATAAACAAAATGAGAGGTTCCCGAACCATAGGCGGGGGCTGTTCCAAGAAAAGGAGAGGAGCAGGCCATCGTGGTGGAAGAGGGATGGCTGGAGGCCACAAACACAAATGGTCTTGGATTGTCAATAATGATCCAGATCATTTCGGTAAATACGGTTTCAAAAGGCCCCAAAAATCAATTAAAAAGGTTAACCCTGTTAATTTAAGTTACTTAGATGAAAATTTAGAACAATTGCTGGAAAAAGGTTTGGCCACCACAGAAAATGATGTTATTGTAATTGATATCACTGACCTTGGATTCAATAAAGTATTAGGTCGTGGCAAAATAACAAAACCTCTTTTAATAAAAGCTCCTGAGTTTTCTGGATTGGCTGAAAAGAAAATCCAGGAAGCTGGTGGCGAATCAGTAACTCTCTAATTTATTTTTATCTTTCATATTCAATTGTATAAGGAGTGAAATAATTGATAGAGAAACTACAGCCTATTTTTTCTATTTTACCCCAGGTAAAAAATCCTGAGCACAGAATAGCATTTAAAGAAAAATTGAAATGGACAGGAATTATATTGATCCTGTACTTTTTACTTACCCAAGTACCATTATATGGTCTTAGTCCATTAGCTGTGGATCAATTTTCTCAGCTACGTGCTGTTTTAGCTGGCAGTTTTGGTTCCATTCTTACTCTAGGAATAGGGCCAATTGTATCCGCATCCATTGTGCTTCAGCTTTTGGTCGGTGGTAAAATTCTTAAATTAGATTTATCACGGCATGAAGATAAGGCTTTGTTTCAAGGAGCTCAAAAACTCCTAGCTATCATTTTCACACTCTTTGAAGCTATTGTGATGGTAATTACTGGAGCTATAGCTGCTGAATCTTCACAATTTATTTGGATACTTATATTGCAAATGACTATCGGAGGAATTCTAGTAATTTTCCTTGATGAGGTTGTTTCTAAATGGGGATTTGGAAGTGGAGTAGGACTGTTTATTGCAGCGGGTGTATCTCAGGAAATTATAGTTGGTTCATTTAATATATTATCATCTCCTACTCAACCCGGTGTACCTGCGGGTAAAATTCCAGCTTTTATATATTCATTAACTACAGGATCACCATCTTTTGACTACTTAATTCCTGTTATAGCAGTAATTGCAGTATTTTTGGTGGTAGTATATGCTGAGAGTATGAGGATAGAAATTCCTTTATCTTCTGGTAGGGTGAAGGGAGCTCGAGGAAAGTATCCATTAAGATTTATATATGCTAGTAATATGCCAGTAATTCTGGCCAGTGCATTATTATTGAATGTTCAGCTATTTGCCAATCTTTTCCAAAAAATTGGTTATCCTATTTTGGGAACGATTGTCAATGGGCAAGCTGTTAGTGGATTGGCGTATTTATTAACCCCTCCTCGTAGTTTAGATGTTTTATTTACAGATCCACTACATGTAATTGTATATGGTCTAGTATTCATAGCCATGTGTATCGTCTTCGCGATTTTATGGGTAGAATTAAGTAACATCGGACCAAAAGCAGTGGCAAAACAGCTACATGATATGGGTATGCAAATTCCTGGATTTAGAAGTAGTCGAAGACAGTTTGAAAAGATAATGAAGAAATATATACCAGCTATGACTGTTTTAGGTGGTGCTTTTGTTGGTCTACTTGCATTCGGGGCAGATCTTACAGGTGCTCTTGGTGGAGGTACTGGTGTTCTACTGACTGTAGGAATTGTATACCGACTTTATGAAGAAATTGCACAGGAACAGTTGATGGATATGCATCCAATGCTAAGAAAATTCCTGGGAGATTAAATTTATTTTAATTTTGAGTAAACAAGGAGTTATGGTAAGATGAAAGTAGCTGTTATGGCGGGAATTCCCGGATCCGGAAGTACTACGGTTTTAAACCAAGCATTGAAAGACCTTGATTACATTAATGTAAATTATGGTGATGTAATGCTCCAGATTGCTCAGGAAAAAGGATTAGTTGAAGATAGAGATGCTCTGAGGATGTTACCTTCATCTGCGCAAAAAGAAATTCAGAAAGGAGCAGCAAAAAGTATAAGAGAAAGGTCGAAGCAAAATAACATAATCGTTGATACCCACTGCACTATTAAAACACCTACTGGTTTTTTACCGGGGCTTCCTAAATGGGTTTTGGAAGAACTTCAACCTGATATTTTCTTGTTAATAGAAGCTGATGCAGATGAAATTTTACTTCGAAGAATCAGTGATACTTCACGCACTAGGGATTTAGAAATGATGAAGGAAATAAATCTTCATCAAGAAATGAATCGAGCTGCTTCTATGGCATATGCCGTGCTTACTGGTGCCACTGTACAGATTATTGAAAATCACGATAATCAGCTTGAAAATTCTGTAGTGGAAATGGTGGAAACACTGAAATAAAAAAAAATAGTTAGAAAATTAATTAAATTTATATATTTATTTATATAATCTAATAAAAATATAAACTAATTAATAATATATTTATAATGAATTTGATATTCAGATAAAAAATATCTAACTATGATTCTAAAGAAGAGGAAATAAAAATGTTTGATTTAATCTATGGGGTTTTGAATACAATATTTGGACCTGTAATTGCACTTGATCCCAATCCCAATAATCCCATATTCACAATTTTTCTGATTTCTACATTAGTAGCATTCTTCATTACTCTAGCCAATAAGCTACTGGTAGATCAGGATAAAATGGAATCTATAAAAAAGGAAATGCAAGAATTTCAGCAAGAAATGAGGGAAGCTCAAAAGTCTGGCGACCCTAAAGTCATGGAAAAAATGCAAAAAAAACAAATGGAGTTTATGGGAAAACAAAAAGACATGATGACCATGTCATTTAAACCCATGATTGTAACCATGCTACCCATTCTTATTGTATTCTGGTGGATGGCCCAAGAACCACACATAGCAAATACGGTAGTAATGCTCCCACAAGTAACATATTATGTACTTTTAGTACCTATATGGCATATGTTTTACCAGCCTCTCGCTAGTACACCTGTTGGTGCTATTGAATGGTTAGGATGGTATGTATTATGTTCATTTGCCATGTCTCAGTTATTCAGGAAACTAATGGGACTTAAAAGTGGTGGAATGTAAGGACTAACATTTTTAATCTGAATAAGTTTCATAAATAAATACACTAATTTATATTATAAACTATTCAAATAAATTATATCTAAATAAGTTAAGATATTATCATATCTAATTTTTAGAGTATATTGTTAGTAACGAAATTTTATATTTAATTAATAATTAGGAGAGATAAAATGCCAGCATTAAGATATAGATCCAGATCATACAAGAGGACTTTTAAAAGGACTCCTGGTGGAAAAACAGTCTTAAGATATAAAAAGAAAAAACCAAGTAAGCACATATGTGCCGAATGTGGTAAATTACTCCATGGTGTTCCTCGTGGAAGGCCATATGAAATTAATAAATTAGCAAAAACTAAAAAACGACCTAACCGGCCTTACGGTGGACATTTATGTACTGAATGCACCCGTAAATTATTTAAACAAGAGGCAAGGTCTTAATGATTATTACCATCGGCGGATTAGCAGGTAGTGGAACAACCACTACGGCTAAAATATTGTCTGAAAATTTAAAAATTCCTTTCGTATCTGTAGGTGATATATTCCGGCAGATGGCGAATGAAAAAGGAATGGATATATTAGAATTCAGCAAACTCGCCGAAAATAATATAGATATTGACACTGAAATTGATCGTAGACAGTCTGAAATGGCTAAAAAGTCAAAAAATCTTATTGTGGAAGGAAGACTTTCTGCATATTTTGTGGATGCTGATATAAAAGTATGGATGATTGCCCCATTAGATGTTCGTGCTGAACGGATTTCTCAGAGGGAATCTAAACTATTAGAAACAGCAAGAAAAGAAATCAAAATACGTGAAGATAGTGAATCGCTCCGATACAAGGAGATTCATGACATTGACATCAATAGCCTAGACATTTATGACATAATCTTGAATACGAATAGTTTTCAAGCTAATAGCGTCGCCGAAATTATAGAAAAAGTTACAAAGGTGATTTAATGCCAGCAATAGAAGTAGGAAGAGTATGTGTTAAAACCGCAGGTAGAGAAGCGGGAGAAAAGTGTGTTGTAGTAGATATTATTGATGAAAAGTTCATAGAAGTTGTAGGGTCATCTGTAAAAAACCGCAGATGTAACATTCAACACCTGGAACCTTTAGATCAAAAAATCGAAATAAAATCAGAAGATCCTGAAGAGATCAAAAAAGAGTTAGAAGCTCTAGAATAATGATCTTTTTTGGCGTTGCTATTTGTTTAGTTTATTAGTATTTTATTCAAATTAAAGATGTTATGATATTGATTATTTGTTCAAAACTAAGATTTTGGCAAACCATATTCAATACATGTACTGATTTTTAATTCTAAAAATCTAAAAAAACTATTTTACGGAGTTATCAACGCTTAAATCAACGCCTAGCAGGTTATTTAGATGGAAAATTTAATTATTAAAGCCGAAAGTGAAACCAATCCGGAGTATGGTTCCTGTCCGGATTCACGCCCAATTAAAGAACACCTTAGCAAGGGAATTATTAATCTGGACAAAACGTCTGGCCCTACTTCTCATGAAATTGATTCATGGGTACGCATAATTCTTGACGCTCAAAAGACGGGGCATGGTGGAACTTTAGACCCTAAGGTCACAGGCATATTGCCCATAGGAATTGATAAGGCTACTAGGGTAATGCAATTACTACTGGCTGCTGAAAAAGAATATATCTGTCTGATGAGACTTCACCGTGAAATTGATGATCCTCAAATTCGTGATATATTCTCTGAATTCCAGGGTAAAATTTTCCAGACCCCTCCCCTTAAATCTGCAGTAAAGCGAGAACTAAGGGTTAGAAATATTTACTATGCTAACATTCTTGAAATTGAGGGGCAAGATGTTCTTTTCAGAATTGGATGTGAAGCTGGTACTTATATTCGAAAATACTGCCATGATATTGGTGAAGCGCTGGGAATAGGTGCGCACATGGCCGAACTGCGAAGAACAAAGGTTGGCTCTTTTAAAGAGGATGAAACAGTCACCACTTTACACGATCTTACTGATGCTTATTACTACTTGAAAGAAGATAGTGACGAATCATTAATTAGGAAATGTGTACTTCCTATGGAAAAAGCAGCATCCCATCTTCCCAAAGTAGTTGTCCGGGATTCTGCCGTTGATGCAATTTGTCATGGTGCAAAATTAGCTTCTGGCGGTATCTTGAGATTAGATGAAAACATTAAAAAAGGAACAACAGTGGCTGTTGAAACTCTCAAAGGAGAACTCATTGCGGCTGGCGAAAGTCTGGAAACTGCTGAGGAAATAGTAGAATCAGAAACCGGCATTATGGTGGATATAAAAAAGGTATTTATGGAACCTTCAACATATCCTAAATTGTGGAAATAAGGAAATGATATATTTTTTTAATTTCAAACTATTTTTATTAAAATAGAGGAATAATTTATATCAATTTTGTAGATAATTTTCTGAAAATTAAATAAACTCTTTTAAATACCAAAAACTATAAACCATAAAAAAATGAAATAGTTTTTTACTATTTATAAGATAGCTATTTATAAAATAGTTTAATATTGCATTGCTGAAGTTTATAAGACCATATTATATATGGCCGGGATAGTCTAGCTTGGTAAGGCGCAAGACTGGAAATCTTGTGGAGATTCTCTCCGCCTGGGTTCAAATCCCAGTCCCGGCGTTATTGGTATATATGTAAGTTCTAAAGAATATTTTTTAGTTCTTACCCCTATGACAATATTTGCACATTAAAAAAAGAAATATGAAAAAACAGACATTAGTTAATGTCTTGAATTCGCACATTTCCCGTCTGTGGATTCGCTCTATATTTGGAGGTTACATAAAATGGATGAAGATTTTAAGCACTTAGTTCGTATTGCCAGAAAGGATGTAAATGGTAATAAAGCTATTATAAATGCTTTAACAGATATTAAAGGTGTTGGAAACGGATTATCCAAAGCAATAATCATTGCTATGGGTTTTGACCTTGAGCAAAAAATGGGTTACCTTTCTGATGAAGATGTTTTAAAAATTGAGGAAGCATTAAAAGATCCTCAAAAATACGATATCCCCGAATGGATGTTAAACCGTCGTAACGATTACGAAACTGGTGAAACTAAACATTTAATTGAATCTGATCTTGTAATGTGTCTTCGAGATGATCTAAATAGAATGAAGAAAACTCGAAGTTACAAAGGACGAAGACATGAAGTTGGTTTACCTGTCAGAGGACAAAGGACCAAATCTACCTTCAGAAAAGGTTCTTCTGTTGGTGTAAGAAGAAGGAGAGGAAGGCAATAGGTCATAAGATCATTGTCATTGTCAGATAAAACAATTATAAGGAGATATGGTTATGGGACACCCAAGAAAAGCAAGGAAAAAGTACGATACTCCTCCACACCCATGGAATGCAGATAGGATTAAGGAAGAAAGTAAACTTACATCCAAGTACGGCCTAAAAAATAAGAAAGAAATTTGGAAAGCCGAAACCATGGTGCGAAGATACAGAAGAGATGCTAGATATTTACTAGGTCTTTCCACTGAACATACAGAAGGGGAAAGAAAAGAATTATTAGGGCACCTGATAAGATTTGGAATTTTAGGAGAAAAAGCTCATCTGGAAAATGTTTTAGATCTTACCGTTGAAGACGTTTTAAGAAGAAGATTACAAACTATGGTTCACCAGAAAGGTCTTTCCCGAACTGCTAAAGAAGCAAGAATCTTTGTTGTGCACGGACACATTGCCTTAAATGGTAAAAAAATTGATTCACCAAGTTACATTGTGAAAAGAGGAGAGGAAGATAGTATAGGATACTATGCTTCATCCCCAGTGGCCAAACAATTCCAAACTAAGCAAGAAACTAAACCTGCTGAGGAAAAAAATTAATTAAGAGGCGTTATAATGGCTGAAAAAGAAAAATGGGGTATTGCTAATATTTACTCATCATTTAACAATACAATAATAACCATTACTGATATCACAGGAGCAGAAACTATTACCCAATGGTCTGGTGGTAAAGTTGTACGGGCCGACAGACAGGAGTCATCTCCTTTTGCGGCAATGGAAGCTGCCTCCCGAGCTGCAGATGATACTAAAGAAAAGGGAATCGTAGGATTACATATAAAAGTACGTGCTCCCGGTGGAAACGGACCTAGAACTCCTGGACCTGGTGCTCAAGCTACAATTAGAGCTTTAGCCAGAGCAGGTATTCGAATTGGTAAAATTGAAGATGTTACTCCTATACCTCACGATGGTACCGGAAGGCCTGGAGGTAAGAGAGGAAGAAGGGTCTAATATGGAGATTGATGTCCAAAAGAAGAATGAGGTTGAACTCGTTTTCACGATCAGCGGCGCGGATATGTCTTTTGTCAATGCCATTCGTAGAGTGTGTATGATGGAAGTTCCTAAAATGGCAATTGACGACGTGCACATAATTAAAAATGACTCCGCCATGTTCGACGAGGTTCTTGCCCATAGATTAGGATTATTACCACTGGTATCTGATTCTGAATCTATTGATGGTATGATATTACCTGAAGAATGTGACTGTGAAGAATACTGCCCAAAATGTAGTGTTTCTATGGTTCTAAAAAAAGAAGGACCTGGGGTTGTTTATTCCAAAGACTTATCTTCAGAAGACTCAAGGATAAAACCAGTTTATGATACTATACCTCTTCTAAAACTCAAAGACGATCAAGAAGTTGAATTAGAGGCAACCGCCCAGTTAGGGATTGGAATGGAACATGCTAAATGGGAACCTACTACCGCATGTGCCTATAAATTCTATCCACAAATAACTATTGGTGAAGATTGCCAGTCCTGTCAAAAATGTGCTGAAGCATGTCCAAGAGGAGTTCTTGAATTCGATAAAAAATCTGAAAAGATTAAAGTAGTCGATGAATTGAACTGTTCCATGTGTAAGAGTTGCTTTAGAGTATGTGAATCTCGCACAATTGATATAGGATTTGATGATACTAAATTCATTTTCACGATCGAAACTGACGGTTCAACACCTCCGGAAGAGGTTTTAATCAAAGCTTGTGATGTACTATCAGAAAAAGCGGACAAGATTATTGACATTTTGTGAAGGAGGCTAATCAATGGTAAGAAAAATTACCAAGACTAACCCTAACATAATTGAACTTATAGGGACTCTTAAGAAAAAATCTAATTCAGAAGAAGCAGCAATCTGGAAGGATGTTGCAAAAAGATTGGAGAGATCTACCCGTAGAAAATCTCAAGTTAACCTATCTACTATCAACAGACATTCCAGTGCTGATGAAACAGTATTAATACCTGGAAAAGTTCTGGGAAGTGGTGAAATTAACCACAAAGTAAATGTAGTAGCTCTCGGATTCTCTCAATCAGCTCAGGAAAAAATTGAAAATGCAGGCGGAGAGTGCCTGGATATTGGTACCGCTCTGGAAAAAAATCCCAAGGGTAGCAACATCAGAATATTAGAATAATTAAAAATAACGTGGTGTTTTTATGATTATCGATGGAGACGGACACATCATGGGAAGACTTGCCAGTGTAGTAAGTAAAAAACTTCTCGATGGAGAAAATGTGGTAGTTCTCAATGCAGAGAAAATAATTATCACTGGATCAAAGGAATGGGCTTACGCCAGATACAAACAAAGACTCGACAGGGCTAGTATTTCCAACCCCCGAAAAATGGGTCCTAAATTTCCTAAACGGCCAGATGATATATTTAGAAGAACAGTAAGAGGAATGTTACCTTATAAAAAACCTACTGGAAGAAAAGCTTATAAAAGCCTTAAAGCTTTCGTAGGCATCCCTCGTGAGTTTTCAGATATAGAAACTTCCAATGTTCCAGA
>Ga0351900_1162_pt1 | contig 16245 bp, 15 predicted proteins | sample BONcelHT113001D3_FD_205827 | JGI IMG/M metagenome (GOLD analysis project Ga0351900, IMG submission 205827) | Enriched cells from coal bed in the Powder River Basin, Montana, United States - BONCAT cells T11 rep1 HSBNCT.T11.300.1.D3 ...
CCAACCGGCGGCGGGAATCCTCGGTCAGCGTCTTGTATTTGTCCACCAACAGATACGCGTAGGCGCGCGCGGCCGAACGGCCGACGCGGCCGCGCAACTGGTAGAGCTGCGCCAGGCCGAACTGATCCGCCCGGTTGATGATGATGGTGTTGCTGTTCGGGATGTCCAGCCCGCTCTCGATGATGGAGGTGCAGACGAGGATGTCGTACTCTCCCTCGGCGAAAGCCAGCATGACGGCGGACAGCTCGCGCTCCGGCATCTGGCCGTGGCCGATGGCGATGCGCGCCTCTGGCACGATCTTCTGGACGTGCGCGGCCATCTGTTGGATTCCCTGGACGCGGTTGTGTACGAAGTAGATCTGGCCGTTGCGATCCATCTCGCGCAGGATCGCCTGGCGCACCAGGGTGTCATCGAACTCGCCAACGAAGGTCTTGATCGGCAGGCGCTCTTCCGGCGGGGTCTCGATGGTGCTCAGGTCGCGCACGCCGGTCAGGCTCATGTGCAGCGTGCGCGGGATCGGGGTGGCGGTGAGGGTCAGCACGTCCACCTCGGTGCGCAACTGCTTGATGCGCTCCTTGTGCGCCACGCCGAACCGCTGCTCCTCGTCCACGATCAGCAGCCCCAGGTCTTTGAACGCCACATCCTTGCTCAGCAGGCGATGCGTGCCCACCACCAGATCGGTGTTGCCGTTTGCCAGCCCAGAAATCGCCCGATCCTGCTGCGATTCGGTCTGGAAGCGGGAAAGCTGCGCGACGGTCACTGGGAAGGCGGCCAGCCGGCGCTGGAAGTTGGTGTAGTGCTGCTGGCACAGGACGGTCGTCGGCACGAGCACGGCCACCTGCTTGCCGTCCATGATCGCCTTGAACGCGGCGCGCAGCGCCACCTCGGTCTTGCCGTAGCCCACGTCACCGCAGATCAGGCGATCCATCGGCCGCGGCTGCTCCATGTCGTGCTTCACCGCCTCGATGGCGACGAGCTGATCTTCGGTCTCGATGTAGGGGAAGCTGGCCTCCAGGTCGTGCTGCCAGGCCGCGTCCGGGCTGAAGGCGTGGCCCTGGACCACCTCACGTGCCGCGTACAGATCGAGCAGGTCATCGGCGATCTCGGCCACGGCCTTCCTGGCCCGCGCCTTGACTTGCTCCCACTCCAACGTGCCGAGGCGGTGGAGCGACGGCGTGCCTTCCCCCGGCCCGATGTAGCGCGCCAGGCGGTCGGCCTGATGCACCGGCACGTAGAGTTGGTCGGCCTGGTCGTACTCCACCTGCAAATACTCGCGCTCGGTGCCGTCCAGGGTCATCCGCACCAGCCCCTTGAACCGGCCGATGCCGTGCTCGATATGCACCACCAGATCGCCGGGCTTCACATCCGCGAAGAAGACCTCGGGCGCCAGCGCGTGGGTTCGCTGCGGCCGCCGCGGCTTCGGCTTGCCCCAACCGAACAACTCGGCGTCGGTGAGGAACCAGAGGCGGGATGTCCGATGTGGGATGTCCGATGTCCGATGTCCGATGTCTGATGTTCGATGTTCGATGTCTGATGTTCGATGTTCGATGTTGTGATTTCCATCGTCCGTCGTCCGTCGTCCATCGTCCATCACCCAGCCTTCGTCCATCACCCAGCCTTCGTCCATCACGCCCTGCACCACCGTCAGGCCGGGCGGGGGCGGGGTGATCACGTTCTCGTTTGGGACGATCGCGTGGCGGGCTTCGCCGAAGATGTCGGCCAGCCGCTGCGCCTGCCGGCTGACGAGGATCGCCGTCGCGCCCTCGTGCAGGCCGCGCTCGACCTCGGTGACGATCGGCCGCATCTGTCCGCCGTAGCGCGGCCCGGCGGTGAAGGCGCGCGCCAGCGGCGTGTCCACCGAGGCGGCCCAGCCATCCAGCGTTGTGTTGCCCAGGAGGAGCGGCGCGCGGGCGGTGAGCGCCTGGCGCAGCACCGCGGTCGTCACGCAGGGCGACGCCACCTGGCTGGGCAGATCACCGGCGATGTTCAGATCATGGAGCGTCTGACCGGCCTGGCCTTCCAGGTCGCCCAGGGCCGCCACCAGCTCGGCGGCGTCATCCACCAGCAGCAGGCCGGCTGCGGGCAGGTAGTCGAGCAGGTTGGCGCCCTGCGAATAGAGATAGGGCAGCCACCATTCCAGGTTGCGGAAGCCGCTGCCCGCCAGCAGCGCCTCGATCTCGCGTTCGTATTCGATGCGCGCGGGCGGGTGGCACGGCGCCAGATCCAGCCCGCGCAGCCGATCCGCGACGCGCTCGCCGAGCTTGGGCAGCGCCTCGCTCGCCGGCCCGATTTGCGCCTGGCTGATCCGCTCCAGGGTGCGCTGGGTGGAGGGGTCGAAGGTGCGCAGGCTGTCAATCTCATCGCCGAACAGCTCGACGCGCAGCGGCTTGCGCAGGTTGGGCGGCCAGATGTCCACGATGCCGCCGCGGCGCGAGAACTGGCCCGGCGCTTCGACGACGGCGGCCGACTCGTAGCCCCAGCCGACCCATTGCGCCAGCAGCCGGTTCGAGTCAAAGCCCTGCCCCTGGCGGATGGGGCGCAGGGTCGTTCGCATCTCCCGCACGGGGAGGGTCACCTGCATCAGGCCGCGGGCCGAGGCGATGACGATGGGGGGGTATTGCGTATTGCGTATTGCGTTTGGCGAGGCGGCGTTACCGCTGCTCCCTGCCGGGTCCCCCGACCAGGTCACCAGGCTGACTAACGCTTCGATCCGGCGTTGGCGGGTTTCGGACGCCCAGGGGATGCGTTCATACGGGAGCGCGTCGGGGTCGGCGAAGAAGTGAACGGGGTGCTCGTCAGGCAGCCAGGTGCGCAGCTCGTCCACCCACTGCCGGGCGCGGCCGCTGCGGGCGGTCAGCAGGATCAATGGCCGGGCCAGGCTGCGCGCCAGCATCGCGACCAGGTAGGGCCGGGCGGCGTGGTAGATGCCCAACGGCGCGGCCGGCCCCTGCCCGCCCGCCAGGCTGGCAGTCAGCTCTCGAAACGCCGGCAGGCGTTCGCCAAGTTCCAGAAGGCCGTTAAGCTTCATGATGGATGCCCAGATCATCCTCTGGACTTGAGGCTGCGCTACAGCTTACGCAAAAGCGACCCGGTTTGGAGGCTTTAGCCGGTCCGGTTCTCTACGGCAGAAACCGGCTAAAGCCTCCAAACCGGAGCAGCGGGCCGCTATTTTCGAGCAGGCGCCTCAGATCGCAATCAAGGGTCACGTCACGTTGAACTTATTCATCGCCGCCACGACGCCCTGGGCCAGCCAGGTCTCGATGGCGTCGGCCGCTTTGATGCGCACGAAGGCCATCTCTTCTTCCTGCGCCGCCGAAAAGCCCTGCAACACGTAGTCCGCGGGATCCATCTGCCCCGGCGGCCGGCCGATGCCGACGCGCAACCGCGGGAAGGCCTCGACGCCGAGGCTCTGGATGATGGACTTGACCCCTTTTTGCCCGCTCGATCCGCCGTCTGGCCGCAGCCGCAGCCGACCCACCGGCAGGTCGAGGTCGTCGAAGACCACCAGGATGTCGGCGGCCGCGACTTTGTAGAACTTCGCCAGCGGGCCGACCGCTTCACCGCTGGCGTTCATGAAGGTGATCGGCTTGACCAACAGTACGCGGCCGCGCCACGGGGCCGCGGGGGCCGTGAGAGCCACGTGGCCCAACGCGACGCGCGCCCGCTTCTGCGCCTTGTCGAACTTGAGCCTGTGTCGCTCGGCAAACAGATCCACCACCTGAAAGCCGATGTTGTGCCGGTTCCGCGCATACTCCGGGCCGGGATTCCCCAGCCCGACGATCATTTTGGGTGAGCCGGCGGCCGGGGGCGATGGGTGAATCAGCGAATCAACGAACGAGCGAATCGGCGAATCAGTAAATCGGTAGATTGGTAAATTGGTAGATGAGCGCCCCAACGAAGCTACGGCCATCGTCACCTTGTCACCCCATCACCTTGTCACCGTGTCACTGTTTCACACCGTCACGGTCGAATCTTGTGCCACAGCCACGCCAGCACGGCCTTCACCGCGAAGAACGCGCCGACCGCCACGAACAGGCCCACCGTGTAGGTCGCGGTGGTCTTAGCCGTTTCGGTCAGCCGATCCACATCCAGCAGGCTGCTGCTGGCCGGTGTGGCCGTGGGCCGCACCTCGCCGAGCATCGGCGTCGGGGTCGTCTTGGCCGTTTGGGTCGGCGTGATGGCGGCGCGCGGCGCTTGCACGGTTGGCGCGACGACGACGGTCGCCGTGGGCAACTGTGGGGGCGGCGCGTCGGTCGGCTGCTCGCGCGTGACCGCCGGCGTGGGCGACTCGATCGGCCGGCGGTTCGCGACCAGCACGCGGCGCGGATCGCTGTCCTGGTAATTGCCATCGGCGCGCACCACCCGCACCTTCAGCGCATACGCGCCGTCGGGCAGCCCGCCTGCGGCCCAGGTGCCCAGCAGCCCCGCGGGCTGCTGCTGGAAGTGCGCATCGCCGATGAAGATCCACGCGTTGTCGGAAGGCACCGGGAAGGGCGCATAATACAACTCGTACCGCTGAAACTGCGGATGCGTCGCCGAGCCGACGATCTGCACCACCCCGCGCACGGCCGCGTCCGGCTCCGGCTGGGTGATGACCGGCTTGGGGCCTTGCGCCGCAGGCGCAGCCAAGACCACCGCAGTGATGTTCAAGAGCGTCAGTAGCGTAATAACTACCAAAATTGGCCGCTTCATAGGCCTGATCACCTCTGATGAGAAATGGGCGTGCTTTTCACAAGCATTCAGTGTAGCATAGAATGGGGCCGAAGCCAAAAGCCGCCTACGGATTTGACAGGGGCGCGCTGCGCCGTTATAGTGAAGACGTTTATCAGACAGCAAAGGAAACCACCGATGACCGACACCCAGACCAAACTCACTCAGCTCCGTGCCATCCTGGCCGCGCGACAGCTCGACGCCGTGCTGATCAAGCGCATTTGCAATTTCGCGTGGCTCACCGATGGCGCCGCCAACTACGTCGGCATCGCCGCCGACGCGGGCGCGGCGATGCTACTCGTCACCCCCGACGCCCAGTACGTGTTGACGAGCAACATCGAAGGGGCGCGCATCGCCGCCGAAGAGCCGGTGGCCGAGCGGGGCTTCGTGCTCCGGCCCGCCCCCTGGCACGCGGCCAACCCAGCTCTCGCCGAACTGACGGCCGGGCTGCGCCTGGCGGCCGATTCGCCCCATCCCGGCGCGGCCGACCTGGGCGATGAGTTCAATCGTCTCCGCCTCAGATTGACGCCCGCCGAGGGGGAACGGTTCCGCGCGTTGGGCCGCGCGTGCGGCCGCGCCATGTCCGCCGCGATCCACAGCGTGCGCCCCGGCATGACCGAGTACGAGATCGCCGGGCTGCTGAGCGCGCACACCTACGCCCAGGGCGCCGTGCCGATCGTCAACCTGATCGCCACCGACGAGCGCATCTTCCGCTTCCGGCATCCCCTGCCCACGGGCAAGCGCCTGGAGAAATACGCCATGCTGGTGCTGTGCGGCCGCGCTCACGGGTTGGTCGCCTCGATCACGCGGCTGGTGCATTTCGGCCCACTGTCCGATGAATTGCGGCGCAAGCAAGACGCGTGCGCCCGCGTGGACACCACCTTCATCAGCCGGACGCGGCCGGGGGCGCGCGTGGCTGAAATCTTCGGGGCCGTGCTGGAGACCTATGCCGCGACCGGCTTCGGTGACGAGTGGCAGTTGCACCACCAGGGCGGCGCAGCCGGCTACCAGGCGCGCGAGTATGTGGGAACGCTGAACTCGACCGAGATCGTGTACGAAGGGCAGGCGTTCGCCTGGAATCCCTCGATCACCGGTTTCAAGTGCGAGGACACCATCCTGGTCGGCGCGGCGGCCAATGAAGTGCTGACCGAGACGCCCGGCTGGCCCATGATCTCGGCGCCGGCCGGCGGGCAGACCTGGGCGCGGCCGGCAATCCTGGAACTGAAGTGACCTTGATCCACAGGCGCGTTGACAAATCCCGCGGCTCAGTCTACAATGGGGCCATTGGGAGACCGGTCTCACCCTGATACGCGCATTCTGTCGCAAATCCGGGGTGCCGTCGCCTTCTACGCGACCGGCGCCCGTTGCTTTTTTCTCAGCGGATGCTGCCAGCAGCCTCACTTTTATCTTAAGGGAGTAGAAATCATGATCCGTATCATCACTGATTCCACATGCGAAGCGCCGCCTGCGCTCCTGAACCACCCGATCGTGACCGTTGTGCCGCTCCATGTCATCTTCGGGCAACAGTCTTACCGGGACAACATTGACATGACCCGCGAGCAGTTCTGGGCGCATCTGCCGAAGAGCAGCGTGCTCCCGACCACCTCGCAGGTCACGCCCGCACAGTTCGAAATCCCCTTCCGGGCGTTCACCGATGGCGGTGACGAAATCGTCGCCATCACCATCTCAGCCAAGTTGAGCCGCACCTATGAGTCGGCGCTGGTGGCCCGCGACACGCTGCCCGGCGCGCCGATCAGCGTGATTGATTCGGCGAGCATCTCAGTCGGGCTGGGGGTGATCGTCGAAAAGGCGGTCGAGATGGCTGAGGCCGGCGCGTCGCGCGCCGAAATCACGGCCAAGATCGAGCAGATCAAGGGGCAGGTCGGCCTCTTGTTCACCCTCCAGACCCTCGAATACCTCCAGCGCGGGGGGCGCATCGGCAAGGCGCAGGCGTTCATGGGCACGCTGCTCCAGTTCAAGCCGCTGCTGAGCATCACCGACGGTGAGGTGCATCCGGCCGCCCGCGTCCGCAGCATGAGCAAAGCGATCGAGGCGATGCAAGACCTGCTCGGCCAGCAGGTGAGCGCACGCGGCGCGGCCGTCCACATCGGCGTGACGCACGCCAACTCGCCCGACACCGCCGCGGAGATCGCCGCCGCGCTGGGCAAGCGGTTCGGCACATCACACGTCTTCGTCTGCTCGCTCGGCCCGGTGATCGGCACCCACGTCGGCCCGGGGGCCGTTGGCGCAGCGGTTTACGGCGGGGATTGAGTTTTGACCGCGCCTTGAGGCATCCTGCGGTGTTTCTATCCATGAGAAACGGCGAAAGCCAAGAAGCTGCGATCTCGCGCGATCGCGCGTATATGGAGTTGACCGAAAGTCAATTGATCGAGCTGGCGAAGGCCGATCCAGAGGCGTTCGGTGAGCTCTATCTGCGCAACGCGGATCGGATCTACAACTATATCTATTACCGGATCGGCAACGCCGCGGACGCCGAGGACCTGACGGCGCATACCTTCCATCAGGCCCTCGGCAACATCGGGCGGTATGTGGATCAGGGCATCCCGTTCGCAGCCTGGCTCTATCGGATTGCGCACAACCTGGTGGCGAACCATCACCGCGCGCGCAGCCGCTGGAAGCTGACGTCGTTGGAAGACCTGGAACTGGCCGGCAAGGCGGCCGATGGCCCGGAGCGCAGCGCGGAGACGCACGAGAAACAGCGGGCGCTCTGGTCGGCCATCCGCCGCCAGCCGGAAGAGCGCCAACGCCTGCTCGTCTTGAAGTTCGCCGACCGTCTGTCGAATGACGAGATCGGCCGGCTGATGGGGCGCACCGAAAGCTCGATCAAGTCGTTGTACTTCCGCACGCTCAAATCGCTGCGCGCCGATTTGGAAGCGCGGGAGTGGCAGTAGCGAGGAGTGGACAGGGCCATGATCCGCATCGTCACCGATTCGACCTGCGACCTGCCGCCGGCGTGGCTGGCCCAACACCGGATTGCCGTCGTGCCGATCAACATCCAGTTCGGCCAGGAGAGCTTTCAGGAGAACATCACGCTCGGCCAGGATGCGTTCTACCGCAAGGTGGCCGCGCTGAACATGATCCCGACGACTTCGCAGCCCTCGCTGGGCCAATTCGAGACGGTCTATCGGGCGCTGGCCGGTGAGGCGGATACCGACGGCATTCTCTCGCTGCATATCACCGGGCACCTGAGCGGGACGTACAGCGCGGCGACGGTGGCGGCGGGGCAGATGCCAGAGACGCCCCCCATCACGGTCTTCGACAGCCTGAGCGGTTCCATGGGGCTGGGCTTCATGGCGCTGGAGGCGGCCCAGATGGCGGGGCGCGGCGATGGCGGAGATCCTCGCCCGTCTGGAGGTTGTGCAGCAGCGGATGCGCATCTTCCTGAGCCTGGACAATCTGCGCTTCGCCCGCATGAGCGGCCGCGTGGGGATGGCGCGGGCGCTCCTCTCGTCGCTGCTCAATGTCAAGCCGATGCTGACGGTCAATGCCGGCAAGCTGGAACTGGCCGGCCGCGCCCGCAGCCACAGCCAGGCGCTGGCCGGGCTGGTGGATGCGCTGGAACAGGCGTTGGCGGAGACGAAAGGCGCGGCGCCCCGGCTGGCCGTGATCCACGCCCAGGTGCCCGAGGCCGCGCAGCGATTGGTGGAAGCCTGCACGCAGCGGCTGCGCGTGCAGCCTGAGGTCGTCAACACTCTGTCCATCGGGATCGCCGTGCATTTCGGGCCGGGGACGGTGGGGGTCGTGGGTTACGTGCCCTGAGGGGACGATCGGCACACAAGGGATAGCTGCATGAAAGACACGTCGAGATCAACACTGCCACTGGCGCCCTACCTGGCGCTCTCACGCGAGCTGTCGGAGCTGATCGTTCCCGTGCGGCCGCGCGCTGATTTCCAGGCCCAGCTCTACCGCAGCCTGACGGATCAGGCGCGCCAGCGACCGGCCAACGTCGCGCTGCTACCCCTGCCGGAGATCGAGCCGGCTGCCGGCATCTCGACGCGCTTCGCCCGCTGGGTCGTCACCGCGCCGGCGCAAGACCGGCGCTGGGTGTGGGGCGCGGCCGCGGTGGGGTCGGCGGTCTCGCTGGCCGGCCTGGTCACCTACGTGTGGCGCCGCCGCGGCAGCCGGGCGGCTTGACCACAGACCCAACCAGACTACCCCTGCCACCCTTCCAATAGCGCCGCAAACAGCCGCACCCCATAGCCGGTCGCGCCCTTCGGCTGGGCCGGCTTATCTTCATCGGCCAACGACAGCGACGCCATGTCTACATGCGCCCAGGGATACCCCTCGGTGAAATGCTCGATGAACTTGGCGCTCGACCCGATGCCCGCGTAGCGCCCCGCCGAATTCTTCACATCCGCCACCTGGCTCTTGATCGCCTCGGCGTATTCCTCGTACAGCGGGAGCCGCCACAGCCGGTCGCCGGAAGCCTCGGCCGCGGCCAGCAGCCGGGCGGCCAGGGCTTCATCGTTGGCAAACAGGCCGGCCGCCAGCGGGCCGAGCGCGATGGCCTGCGCACCCGTCAGCGTCGCAATGTCCACCACGGCCGCCGGGTTGAAGCGCGCCGCATAGGCCAGCGCGTCGGCCAGCAGCATGCGCCCCTCCGCGTCGGTGCTGATCACCTCCATCGTCTTGCCGGTCATGCCGGTGAAGACGTCGCCCGGCTTCTGCGCGCGGCCGCCGGGCAGGTTCTCGGCGCACGGGGCCAGGCCGACGACGTGGAGCGGCAGGTTCAGCCGGCCGGCCACGCCCAACGCCGCGATGACGGCCGCTGCGCCCGCCATGTCCCCCTTCATCTTCCACATTTCATCGCCCGGCTTGAGCGAGATGCCACCCGAATCGAACGTGACCCCTTTGCCCACCAGCACGACGGTCGGCAGCTCCGGTTTGCCGGCATTGTGTTCGAGCACGATCAGCTTCGGGTCCTGCTCCGATTCCTCGGCCACGGCCATGAAGATGCCCATGCCGAGCGCCTTGCACTCGGCGCGGCCCAATGCCTGGCAGGTCAGGCCGGCCGCCTGCGCCACTTCGGCCGCCCGCTCAGCCACGACCGCCGGGGTCATCAGGTTGGCCGGGGTGTTGACCAGGTCGCGGGCCAGGTTGACCCCTTGCGCGACCGCCTCGCCGCGAGCGATGCCGATCTCGAACGCGGGGAGTTGCGCCGGGGCCATCTCGACCACGGTCAGCGTTTCGGGGTCGGCCTTCCAGTCTTTGGGCGGCTTCGAGCGATAGCCCGCGTAGCGGTACAGCCCCAACCGCGTGCCTTCTACCAACGCGCCGGCCGCCGCGCTGGGATCCAGCCCGCCAATCCCCGCGCCGTGGACGATCGTCGCGACGGTCTTTGCGCCCAGGTCACGCGCCTTGCGGGCCGCGGTCGCGGCTGCGTTGCGCGTCGCGCGCAGATCGAACTTGCCCGCCTCGCCCAGTCCAACGACCAGCACCCGCGCCGCGGGAATCGCCCCGCGCGTGTAGAGCACCAGCGTCTCCCCGCTCTTGCCGGTGAGGTCGCCGGCTGCGATCACCTCGCGGATCGCGCCGCCCAACGCCCGATCCATCGCGCCCGTCGCCCCGCCCGGCACGGTGACGCCTTGAAAAAGGTTGACGATGACCAGATCGGCAGCTTCTTCGGCGATGCTGCCTTGCTTAAGACGAATCTCCACGCAATCCTCCCATCGCTGCAAGTTCTCAGGACGCGCCCATCAGATCAACGAATTCGCTGATTCTGACAATACGAATACCCCGGAATTCGACGATACCGGCATCCTGAAAATGTCGTTTGTTGTTTGTGACCAAATACGCTGCCCGGCCAGCCACCGCCGCTTCCAGAAAACGATTGTCCGGCTCATCCTGAATCACAGCAAGGCGCTCTCGGGGCGCAACGATGACTGACCGCCGGCGGTCGCGGCTGCGGATCAAGCTCTCCAGACGTTGCTGATAGGTCCGACTGACACCCAATTCGTCCATGACCCGCAACATCTCCGCGATCGTCTCTTCGGTGAAGACCAGGCAGAAACGCCGCTTGCGCCACAACTCCAGAAGTCGGGCGGTTGGTCCGCCTGCGCGCAGGACCGCAGCCGCAAATACGTTGGTGTCAAACACCACGCGCACTTGTGCGATCCTTTTGGACGCGAACATGCTCCACGGCCTGCGCGATGCGCTCCTCCGCATTTCGCTCCGTCAGACCTGCGTCCTGAGCGTCAGCACGCATGGCACGGCTCACCCGATCTAGCTCACGCCCCCAGGCATCATTTTCCGGTCGTGATTGCTCCCGGATCCATTCATCGAGAGCTGCGCGGGTTAATCTGTAGGCCCGCCCAACGCGAAAGGCCGGCAAGTCATCTTCACGAATCAGGTGATAGATGGTCGCAGGTCGGCACTGTAGGATCTCAGCCGTCTGTCGCACTGTCAAGACCTGAATCTCGCTCATCCCGATGTCCTCCTGGGCCAAATTATATCTTGCTTCTGTGTGATAGACAAGCGCAATCAGTCTTTCGCTAAAGTCTGCCTGAGCGTCCCCAGAATCTCCAGCGCCCGCGCCAGCCGCTCCTTGTTCTCGGCCACGTTGAACCATTGGCTGGCCCCTGATGGATGGGGCAGCGGCACGATGGTGCGGCCGTCGCGCTCGAAGCGGTGGCCGATCAGGCCGGTCATCGTGAGGCTCCTCGTCGCGTCATCCTGAGCGGGTTGACCACTCAAAGTCAGTCGCGGCGCGTCCCCAGCGAAGGATCTGGGACGAGATGCTTCACTGGCGATCTGCTGTATTGCAGGTTGAGCCGTTACCCCGTTCAGCATGACCGGCGGAGATTTTAGGAACCGGCCGATCGCCAGCCCACCGATGGGAATCAGCACCTTCGGCTGGATCAGCGCCAGCTCGGCTTCCAGCCACGGCGCGCAGAGCGCCTGCTCGGCGCGGGTGGGGACGCGATCCCCGCGGCCGGCGGGGTGCGGGCCGGGATAGCAGCGGGTGATGGCGACCATCGCCTGCGTGGCGCGGAAGTCCGCCTCGTCGAAGCCCGCCTGGGCCAGCCAGCGGAAGAGCCGCCGCCCGGCCGGGCCGGAGAAGGGGGTGTGCGTCACCTCGGCCTCGTGCCGGCCGGGCGCCTGGCCGATGGTCATAAAGGTTGCGCCCGCGTTCACCGTGGAGATCGGCGGGGGAACGATGAAATAGCCCGCGTCGGCGCAGCGGCGGCAGATGGAGAGGGTGTGATATAAACCAAGGAGCGTTGGCTCCGCCAAAGTTGGCATGGTTCAGACTGAATCGCTTGCTGCTTGGAATTGCCGTCCGGCCCAGGCACGGGCATCTGCCACGATGACCGTCAATTCATCACGGGTGATATACTCCACCTCTATCTCAAGGTCGTCATAGCGCAATCTCACAGCGCAAGGATTGACCGCAGCAATTTGCTGGGTAGACAATGGCACAGCAATGCGACGCTCGGCCAAAAGCTCCACCAATAGTTCCAGATCATGGGTGCGCCGGAACTCGATCAAGTGGCAGAACAGGACGGCTTTGAAACACTTTTCGATGGCTTGCTGCGCATGGAAACAGACAATCGAGAGATGAACCTCCACGGCGCGAGACAGCACCTTGACAGCAGAAATATCTCGATCAGCCATCCGCAACATCAGCGCGGCTTCTTCAAGATGCGGCTTCATACAATGTCCTGCCTTCTTTGTTGGCCCAGTAGATCACTGTGCCCGGCACCTGACCGCGGCGTCGGGCTTCCTCCTCGGAGAAAACCAGTACATCCACCCCACTGCCAACCTTGCCCACTGCTCTGCGCAATCGCACAATTTCGGTGTGCTTGTTCGGTTGTCCTGGCATGATAACCATCAGGTCCAGGTCGGAATCGGCTGAAGCATCCCCGCGCGCATACGAGCCGAACAAGATGACCTTGCTCGGTTGGGCAACCTGCAGGATGCGCTCGACAGCATCGCGAATCGTTTTTTCAGTGAGCACCGCGCCTCTCCCAGTATTCGGCAGTCAGGAGCTAGTATACTGCCCGAAGGTATAAGCGTCAAGACGACTCAACCACGGTCAATCGTTCGATGCAACACCTGATCCCCGCGACCAGCTCGGCCAGCGCTGGCGCGGGCCCAGCGCCAGCCTCTCGCAACTCAGCCGGCAGCGGCACGTGGATGAAGCCGCAGCGGGCGGGCAGCCCCAGCCGCTCGACAGTGCGCAGGGCCACGTAGAAAACGTGGTTGCAGACATACGCGCCGGCGTGGTTGGAGATGGCGGCCGGGATGCCCGCAGCCGCCAGGGCTGCGCGCAGCTCGACCAGCGGGAGGGTCGCGGCCAGCGCCAGCGGCCCATCCGGCTCGATCGGCGCGCCGTCGGGCATCGCCCCGGCGTTGTCCCCGCGCGCCGGCGAATCATCCAGGTTGAGCGCGATCCGCTCCAGGCTGATGGCGGCCCGCCCGGCAGCCACGCCGAGCATCAGGATCAGGTCGGGCCGGACGGCTTCGATCAGCGCACGGATGCGCGCGCCCGCCGCGGCGAATTCGACGGGGAGGATGGCAGTCGTGTAGAGCGATTTGGCAAATCGCTCTACCGCGCGATCGGCGGCCAACGCCTCCACGATGCGCTGGGCGGGATTGGTCGCGACCTCCCCGAAGGACTCGAAACCGGTCAGCAGCAGTTTCATCTCAATTCTCCAATCGCGCCAACTCCCCGGCCAATCTCCCCCTGGCCCAGTTCTCCTGGTCGTGCGTTTCATACTGGCGGTAGGCGCATTCGATGATCATGATCAGGTAGAGGTAGATGTTGTACAGGATGCGCCGCCGCGCCTGCGCGGGTGTGTCGAGCAGCGCCTGGCCGTAGCCCTCGGTGAACGCGGCCAACCCCTCAGGCGGCGCGAAGACGAAGGTCGCTTCCATCAGCGGATCGCCCCACAGCGCCCGCTCGAAGTCAATGATGCCGTTGACGCGCTTCGTCGCGGGATCCACGAAGATGTTGCCATCCCACAGATCCCAGTGCACCAGCCGCGGCGCGGTCACGTCATCCAGGATCGTCGCGGCCACCGCCACGCGCTCGCGTAGCGCAGCGTAGGCCAACGGCAGCGCCACGCCCGGCCGCAGGCCGTCCTGCCCGTCGGCCAACACGCCGTCGAGCATCGCCACGAAGGTCTCGCGCCAGGAATAGCCGGGCGGCGCGGGGTGCGAGAAGTAGCCGAAGGCCGGCCCCGCGATCTCGTTCATCTGCCGCAGGTAGCGCCCGATCTCGCGATCCACCGCGTGCTGTTCGTCCGGCGATAGCTCCTTCCGCACCTTGTTGAGCGGCGCGCCCTCGATGAAGGCCATGAGGTAGAAATCGCTCTCCACGAGGCGGCGCGAGGTGTCATAGCCGAGGATGGCGGGCACGGGCAGCTCGGTGTACTGGCGCACCAGGCGCATCACCGCGACTTCCGCCGCGAGGATGTCGCGCTCGTAGCGGAGCACGCGCACCGCGTCCGGCGGCGCGACCTTCAGCACGCAGCGCAGACCGTCGGCCAGGGTGATGGCGTACGCGGCGTTGAAGTAGCCGTCCTTCAGCTCCTCGAACGCGCGGACGCGGCTCCCGCTGCCGAAGGCGGCGGCGATGATGGCTTGGGCGGTGTCTGGGGAAACGACGGTTTTGGAGAGGCTATGCATGGGTTCCTACGCTGTTTATCGGGACAACCCATTGCCCCACCCGGCCTGTCGGCGCACGCCTACCGGGCCAGGTGGGGCTGTTCGGTATTTGGCCGTTCCGCCCGCTTTCACGAGCGGCGGTGGCCGGGGACAGGCCGGATCGTCTTCTCTTTGAGCGCCGGCCACCAGCCCGTAAGCTGATGGCTGTTTCTGGCCCTGTGCAGTGAAGGCGTGGAGCAGCAACCCCGAAAACCCCTGTTGTTGTTCCTGTTCCTCGGATTGTTCCTGTTGCGATAGGCGCCACGCGCCCTCGACCTGCCCCCACAGAATGGCGGTTTAACCCGCCGGATCTGCCGTGTTCTTTGAGTGCCCCGCGTCCAACGACTTGAGCCAGCCGCCCAACAGCTTGCCCTCCTCGACCACGATCCTCGAGACGTGCTGGTATTGGCCGACTGAGAGCAGCTTCAGGTCGTGGCACAGCCGCAGATACGCTCGCAGCCGGATCAAGCCTTTATCCACCTCGGCCAGCGCCGGTCGTGGGTTAACTGACGTGCCGGCCTCCACCAGCCACTCCTGGACGCGAAACAACTCGTTCTGCACCTGACGAGCCAGCACGCCGCGCTGACTTTTCGGGAAGGCCAGCGTGCAGGGAATCAGCCAGGCCATCAGATCATAGTGCTTGAGAAAGATGGGCGATTGCTTCATCTGATTGATCATTCCCACCAAAGCAAGAGACCCGTGTCTTGAAAATGACGCCGATTGTCACCCTGAGCGGGTTAACAACACAACCTCGATGATAGCACAACCCCAGCGAAGGGTCTCGTTGGCTGCGCCGAGATGCTTCGCTGGTCAGTCGCCGCAACGGGCTTTGAGTCGAAGACCCGCTCAGCATGACAGCGAGAGAGTTTCTTGCTTGGGCGCATCCTGCCGCGGCGGGATGATGGTCTCAGGGTGACACCGCTCGTGACTGATGCGGCACGATCGTCCGGCCCAACAGGCGGCGGCGCAGGCCCCACGTATCGCCGTGCGCCGCGTGCGCGATCCAGCCATGCACCGACGCATGGACGCGTTCCAGACTAATTTCGCCGGCTGCGTAGCGTGCGAGCAACGGCCGCATCCGCCTGCGGAAGCGCACCCCGTTGGCCCGTGCCAACCGGCGGTGATCGGGATAGACGCAAAAGCCCAGGAACGGGATGCCCGCGCTGACCGGATGAACCGCGGTCTTGTCTTCGTGGATTTTCAGACGCAGGGCAATCAGGTACGCCTCGATCGCGCGCCGCCAGCGGTGCAGCGTGGGCTTGTCGTCGGCGAAGAGCAACAGATCGTCGCAATAGCGTAGATAGGCTGGGCAGCGCAATGTCTCTTTGACAAACCGATCCAGTTCATGCAGGTAAACATTGGCCCAAAATTGACTGGTCTGGTTGCCGATGGGCAGGCCGCGCGGCCGCGTGGCCGCCAACAGATCATCGCCAGGGAACCACTGCATCTCGTAACCGGCTGCGTGGGTGCCCACGCCGCTGGCGATGATCCGGTCTATCAGCCTCATGGTCGGCGGGTCAGCGATGAAGCGGGCCAGCAGATCCCGAAGAATGGTGAGATCCACCGATGGGAAAAATTGGACGACATCGGCCTGCAGGACGTAGGGGTAACGCCGGGCGAAGTAGGTGCAGCGGTCGAGCGCCGCGTGCGTGCCCTTCCCCACGCGGCAAGCGTAAGAGTCGTGGATGAAGCGCGCCTCCCAGATGGGCTGAATGATGTTGCAGAGCGCATGATGCACGACGCGATCCCGGAACGGGGCCGCGCTGATGCGCCGCGGCTTGCCCTCGTAGAGGGTGAAATGCCGATAGCCGCCCGGTTGATACGTCCCGGACAACAGTTCGTCTTGCAGGGTCAACAACTCGATAT
>Ga0351900_1163_pt1 | contig 16042 bp, 17 predicted proteins | sample BONcelHT113001D3_FD_205827 | JGI IMG/M metagenome (GOLD analysis project Ga0351900, IMG submission 205827) | Enriched cells from coal bed in the Powder River Basin, Montana, United States - BONCAT cells T11 rep1 HSBNCT.T11.300.1.D3 ...
GGCCCAAAAGCTGGCGATCCAACCACTGCTCGAGCCGCTCGTCCTCGACCTCAGCCCGGAGCAGGCGGCGGTCGCGGCCGAGGAGCTAGGGACGCTGCACGAGCTGGGCATCGCGATCGAGCCGTTCGGCGGCAGCAGTTATCTCGTCCGCAGCCTCCCGGCCATCCTGAGCAAGGACAGCCCCCAGGCCGCGGTGATCGAGATCGTGGACGGGCTGGCGCAGGCGGACGACGTGGTGGGCGCCACGCACGAGGCCGCGCTGATCACCCTCATCTGCAAGCGCGCGGCGGTGAAGGGCGGGCAGGTGTTGAGCCTGACCGAGATGCAAGAGCTGGTGCGCCGGCTGGAGGCGTGTCGCTCGCCGCGCACCTGCCCGCATGGCCGGCCGACGATGATCCACGTCAGCGCGACCGAGCTGGCGCGGATGTTCGGCCGGCAGTAAGTAACTGTCCAAAAACAAGTTCACGCTTTGGCCGGTCTCCGACCGAGCCAAACCGCTAAGTTATTTACGGACAGTTACTAACCTCGACTTTGTACATTTTCAAGCTAACAACAGGCCGCAGAAAGCAGGTGATCGATCTTGGCCGGGCTGATTAAGCACAGATCGGCTGGAATTGCAGCTGTCTGAAAAATGCCCTGCCGCCAGAGGCGCCTGCGCACGAGTGCCAGGACATCGTGGAAGGTGACGTGCGTCTTCGCATACCAGGCGGCTTGCGGCATCTGTTAGCAGCCTACCAAGTTTCAGAAACGTACAAAGTCGAGCCCTATAGATGTCTGCTTTCATGGGATTCTTGCCTCTGACAGCCATCAAGCCAAGCATCGCCGTACTTTGAGTGAAGCAAGGTACGGCGATGCTAGAAGTCTTCACCTACTTATTGCGATGAAGCGGGGCACCCAGGCCTGTCGTGCTCTCACCTGTGAATTGCCAGGTATCAGGCGATGATGCGATGGCGGGAGTGAGACTCAGCGCATCCGGCCATGCCCACATGAGTCCACTGCCCGCCAGATAGAACTAGCGGTTGATGTTGGGCGTTGGGGGGTAGCGGTGGTCGAGATGGACTGGCACACTCGGCCCATGCGCAATAGGGAGGCCCTTTGCTGGGCCGTTAGGTCTCCTAGATAACTCACAGTACGTTCCTCGCTCCACCCTCTCAGAGCTTGAACAAAACCGAGGTAGTTCGATGGTAGATCCTCATTTGCAAATGGAGAAGTACCGAAGGGAAAACCGCTTTGCCACTTTTCGTATCGTATGCCCGCGTCTTCATAGATGCCTCGTGCGACGCCATTGATTTGTTCTGGTGCCACCTTGGGAGAGATTGAGTAACGTCGTTCGTAGTAGACTCCGTAAATGCCCGGGGCTAGACGGACTGATGGTTGAGGCCCCAAAACTATAGCCCCCCCTCCTGTGCGAACTTTCTGAGTTACCTTGCTGATCACTTCTCTGGCCAGGCCAGGGAGAGCATGGCCGCGACCGATCCAGCCATACCGGGAACTGAATAAGTAGGGGAACAGATTGGCAGACGGAAGTCTGGGGCGTATGACCGGCGGATACCAAGCCGGAGAAGTATAGCCCGAGCTCGCGGACCGGAAAGGTGGACGTACAACCGACGGTACAGTCGCCGGCGCCGCACCACAACTGCTGGCGTCCATGCCCGGACAGCCGACATCATGTCCCGTGGGATCGATCCAGCGCAACGGGTTTCCGCGGGTATAGGCGTACCTGTTGAACGTCCTGGGATCCCCCGGACTCGGCACCAGCGCGTCCGCGCTGATGAACATGCCGACCTGCGCATCATACCACCGCGTATTGTAGAACGACAAACCTTCCGCGCCCGGCAAGCCCTGCTCGTGATACTGGCCGGTGAAGCGTCTCGTCGTGAGGTCACTGAACGCGCTGCCGCCGCGATTCCCACCATACGGGTAGTAGAAGTTGCGACTCTTGACCGTGCCGTTCCGGTTGACCAGCACACTCGTGCTGCGCAGGTGGTCACTGACGACGTAGAAGATGCCATTGTCGGCCGCATAACCGGTGCGGCGGATGCCGCCGCCTTCATAGTACTTGGTGACTGCGCTGTTCTGGTATTCGTACAGGCCCGCGATGTAGACGGTCGTCACGCCGGCCACGGTTCCCTTGACCCGGTTGCCATCTGCGTCATACACGAAGCTGGCGTTGACTGCGCCGCCGGTGACGGCGATCAGGCGGTTGTCGTAGTCGAAGCTCTGGGTGTAGCTCGCACCCGTCGATCGTGCGACCGGTCTGGTTGCCCACGGCGTCATTCAACACTGATTCGCCCGCGGCAACATGTTGCCGCGGGCGAATCAGGCCATTCGAGACAGATCATCCCAGATGCAGATGGAAGTTCGGCCTACTCCAGTGCTGGGGGCATGCGCTTGCGCAGATAGTTCGCCACAAGCCATCCATGCGTTCCGCCTACCGCTGCGCAGATCGCAAGCACAATGCCCCATTGTGTTGCTGGTAAGCTCCAATCTTCGGTTATCAGATATGCAATTCCCACTACGGCAGCTCCAGCCAGGATACCGAGCAGAACGCCAATGCTAACCGCTGTCCAATGACTGACGCTGCCACGATACGATATCAATCGGTATAGGATTCAGGCGCTGATCCCGCCGCCCACGACAGCCGGCAGCAGAGTCACCACGAGAAGCGCAACGGCGAACAAAAAGAGCACGCCCCATTCGCCGGACTCCCAGGTAGTCCCTGACCTGTCAGCCAAGATCGTCAAGAGATCGAGCCCCAGGATCAGCAGGACGAGCGTCACCGGGAGAAAGGCGCCCATCCAGATACCGCGCCATACTGCACGCCACGCATTGCGTTTGCTGGCATCGCCTGCCGCGGAGGAGTTCATCATCACCTCCCCGGCGCGCTGGCGATATTCGCGGCCAACCATTCAGCCAAATCTACATTCGTGGCGAAACCCTGCGAGTTGACCATCAGACCCTCGCTGCGCTCAGGTAGGCCGTGCTCACCGTGCCGCCCCAGTTCGCCAGCGCGCCGCTGAGCGTGGTCAGCAGGCCGCGGGCATCGTAGCCGTAGGTCAGCACTTCGCCGTCGGGATAGGTCAACGTCGTTGGCGAGTCGTCCACACGGTAGCTGTGGCCGATCACGAAGCTGTTCCAGGCGATGATAGCACCCGGTATTTGACAATATGAAGTATGATTAGCTGGAACACCATACCTCGTAGGCGGTCGCGGCGCAAACATGGGACTCAATCCCAGCCGAACTCCTTAGCGCGTTCACCCCACTTAAGATAGGCTGCTTGCCGGGCACGCTTTTTGACAATTCGATCAAGCTCTTCGAATACAGCAAAATTGCCAGTTAATACATCTATCCCATATGTTTCCAGATCATTTGCGTAACTCCTTATTGCATCTTGTGGGTCATAATTCGACCAATCAGACAAGTCAAATGGAAATACCCTATATCCTGGTTTACGTAACATAAGCAAGTCGTCAACATCGAAACAGTGGAGCTCCGATTCTGGTCGCTTTTCGCCTGGATTAAGAACGATGGTATGGTTTACAAGTCTACAGATTTGTACAAAGACATGATATTCCCTCTGTTCATATGTTATCCTAATGGCCGTCGTATCATTCATCAGATCACATCCATAGATACTTGATGAAGTTTTCCGTTTAGCTATCTTGCAGTTGAAGCGTGATGCTATTTGAGCGAAGGCGCTCCTACAAGTGGTTTGGAATGCTTTCTCATTCATGGTAATGGCCTCGGGATAGGGACGAAAGGATAGTGTAGCTCTTTTAGAATGCGTTTCTCAAGCGCATAGAACTGACTACGAATAGTGCGTTCCTCATCTATTCCAATGTCAAGTATTTCGTATCCCTCTTTGACTTTTTGACGAATCCAACGTTCGTTTCTTGACAAGCTCTTGTTGATATCAAAGCTTTCAGGTTTGAAATTTTTACTCCACGCTTGATACCACTTTGCATCATATTCACGGGCTGCCGTTTTGACTGCGTCCATGCCTTCGCCAATGACGATTCTCTTGTGAACCGCCTTAACAACGTCGCCCCCTCACTAGCACTCCGAGCAACTGGGACCACTCCTGCCACCGCGAAAGCACCGGCCAGCGCGCGTTCACTCGGTGACTTCGTCTCACCGACAACATTCTGTCCAGTGGCCGCCGTATAGGCATCGTAAGCTGTGCCCCCACCCGGCATCAAACTCAGTCCCGTATCGGCCACAGTACCCATAACTTGACCGGTAGCGCCGAGTCCTTTGCTCCAAGCCTTGCCAACATCGGCTGTCAAGCCATCCAACGCCGGAACGCCAAGCTGGCTCGTATCAGGATAACCAAGCTGCATGGCGAACCATGTGTACACGTTGTAGAACCAGGGCGGCACACCTTGATGTCCGCTGGGATCAACGAACTTGAGCGGGTTGTTCAGCACCCAGGCGTACCGATTCAATGCTTGCGGGTTGCCCGGCTCCGGTACCAACGAATCCGGCTGCACAAAGCGCCCCAGCCATGCATCATACCAGCGTCCGCCCATCTTGTACAGGCCGCTGCCTGTCTCCTAAGAGTCGGTTTGGAAATTATGCGGCTGCCGGCGTACGTTTGAGCATGATGTGAATCGAAGCCAGATAGATCATGGCTGCGCTGCTCGCGGTCAGTTTTTCGTAGTCCTTGCTCAAGCGCCGATAGCGCCCAAACCAGGCAAAGGTGCGTTCGACGATCCAGCGGTGCGGCAAGAGTTGAAAGCCGGTCTGGCCCGGGTCGCGTTTGACGATTTCCAAGATGACGTCCCGGTTGTCCTTGACCCAGTCCACCAAGTCACCGGCGTAGCCCCCATCGGCCCACAGTTTGCGGAGGGCGTCGTTGGTGGTCTGGGACAGTTGAGCGAACACCAGTTTGGCGCCATCCCGATCTTGGAGGCTCGCCGCATGGCCTACCACCTCAATGTAAGGTGGACGGGTTTGTCAAGACAGGGGAATGGCCCTGATTAAGGTACCGTCTCCTCCTGTTCGATAAGGTTATGCCGCAACAGTTGTGGCAGCAGGCGTCGTAGTAGGGACTGTGGACAAGTGGGCAACTGCGTAGCGCAGCGGAGCAGTTGTCCACTTGTCCACAGTCCCGGCTCACCTGGGTGGCCCCGTCACCGGTTCCTGAGCCGGTATGACGGCTGACGGTGCGAAGTAGACGCTGGCGGACGTCCGGTAGTCCAGCGCCTGATGGCGGCGCTGGTGATCGTAGAAGTCGAAGTAGGCGGCCAGCGAGCGCCGGGCTTTTTTGGGGTGGGCGTAATCTTTCAGGTACACCTCCTCGTACTTGACGGTGCGCCACAGCCGTTCGGTAAAGATGTTGTCGCTGGCCCGGCCTTTGCCATCCATGCTGATCTGGACGCCGGCGTCCCGCAACCGTTGAATGTACTGCGGACTGGTGAAATGGCTGCCCTGATCGCGGTTCCAAATCACCGGTGTGGCCTGTGTCAAGGCTCGCCCGACCGCAGCCATGACAAACGGCATCTCCAGCGTTTGATCCAGTTCCCAACTGACGACGTAACGCGAGAACCAGTCGATGACCGCCACCAGGTACAGCCAGTCGCCGCGCAGGCGAATGTAGGTGATGTCAATCCCCCACATGTGGTTGGGATAGGCGGCCTTCACATTAAGGCCGCTTGCGCCGTCAGCGGCAGTTCGGGCTGCTCCCGGTCCAGCAGGGCCAACCGGTCAGCCCTAGGCAAGGAGGCCAGCTTTTTTTCAGCCAGGTCAACTCCGTTGTCAGCCGGCCGATCTCGGCGTACAACTCGGTGACTTGGCGCTCCTGTGCGGCAGCCGTCTGGACTGCCTGATCGCTTGTACTGAACAGGCTGGGTAGCCCTTCCAGCGCCGTCGCTTTCCAGCGTTTCAACTGGTTGGGATGGATGCCGTGTTCAGCCGCCAACTGATTGAGGGTTTTCTCCTCTTTCAGGATTTCTTGCACTACCTGAGCTTTGAACTGGGCGGTGTATCGTTTGCGCATGGCCGGTATTGTACCTTAACTTCGGCCATCTCCCTGTCTAGTTTTTGCCGTCCATTATAGGTTGCCGGCCGCAACGATGAGGCCCTGCTCGCGTTCGGCGAGGGTCACCGCGCAGACCTGGCCGCCGGGGAAGGGGCGGCGCAGGATGGGCAGGTTGTACTCGCCGGTCTCTTCGTCCAGGATGTGCGCGCCGGCCAGGCTGACCTCGCCGTGGAGCAGCGCCAGCAGGCCGTCGAGGCTGCCCACATAGGAGGCGCTCCAGGCGACCTGCGGGTGCGTCAGCCGTATTTGCGCCCACAGCGCCTCGAGCGCGAGATCGTGGCTGCCGGCGAATCGCCCCAGGCGGTCGAGGCTGCGGGGGGCGGCCGGAGCTGCCTGCGGGCCGCGCTGTTCACGCCACGCGGCAAGCTGTAAGCCGAGCGCCGCCTCGATTTCGTCTGGGGTGAAACCCTGGGCCAACGCCTCGACCACGGCGCGCTCGGCCAGCCCGCGCAGCCGGGTCTCGCGCTCGTGGCGCAGCCCTTCGGCGTTGCGGTCCTGCGCCACGAGCGTACCGCGACGGCCATGCGTCTCGATCACGCCCGCCTGTTCCAGTTCCCGATAGGCGCGCGCCGCCGTGCTGGGGTTCACGCCGAGTTGATCCGCCAGTTCGCGCACGGGCGCCAGCCGATCCCCCGGCCGTAACTCCCCGCGCGCCACTGCCAGCCGGATTTGCTCGACGATCTGGGCGTATTCGGGCGAACCTTTGGTGAGGTGGATGGTGAGCATGGTGGGCAAATAGCAAATAGCAAATCGGCAAATCAACAAATGAGTGAATGGCGAATCGGCCTTCCGTATTCATCATTCATCATTCCGCATTGGGTCAATACACCATCTCCCCGCGCACGAAGGCGGCGGTGCGCGGGTCGGAGGGGGCGGTGAAGAAGGTCTCGGCGTCGGTCAGTTCGATCAGCTTGCCGCCGAGGAGCAGGCCGGCGCGGTGGGCCAGGCGTCGCGCCTGGAAGACGTTGTGCGTGACGAGGATGACGGTCGTGCCGTGCTCGGCGTTGTGGCCGCGGATGATCTCCTCGATCAGGCCGACGTTGTAGGGGTCAAGGTTGGCGGTCGGCTCGTCGAGGAGCAACACATCCGGTCGGATGACCAACGCCCGCGCTAGCGCGACCCGCTGCATCTCGCCCCCGGAAAGGCTGCGCGCGGGCTGCCGCGCGCAGTCGGCCAGCCCCACCCGCGCCAACATGCGATCCACCTGGCCGTCGGGCGTCTGCCCGCGCAGCCGCAGCCCGTAGCCTACGTTGGCCTGAACGGTGGCCTGCCGGAGCACGGGGCGCTGGAAGACGGTGGTCACCCGTCTGCGCAGCTCGAGCGGGACCCGGCCAGCGATGATTGACTGCCCCTGGAAGGTGATCGTCCCGCCGGCTGGCGCCTCCAGGAAGTTGAGCAGCCGCAGCAACGTAGATTTCCCCGCGCCGCTCGGCCCCACCAGCCCCAAGATTTCGCCCGGCCGCACCTCCAGCCGGTCAATGTCCAGCACGGTGCGGCCCGCGTAGGTCTGGCGCAGTGAGTCGAGGCGGTAGGTTGGGAGAGTGATAGGTTGGTACATTGGTAGGTTAGTAGACTTGTTCCCTAATAAGATTTGCCGCGAGATATAGTGGGTTGACCTTATGAAGCCACTGCGGGTAGTAGGTCTGGCGGCTGAATTCCTTATTTGGGAACAACTCTAGTAGATGAGTAGACAAGGAAACAAGGAACACGCCTTATCTACTTGTTTCCTTGTCTACCTCCTCCCTCGTTCACGTTCTCCCCTGCAACCGCAACAGCGCCACATTCGCCGCGAAGGCCAGGGTCAGCAGGATGATGCCCAGGGCGATGGCGAGCGTGAATTCGCCCTGGCGCGTGTTCAGGACGATGGCGGTGGTCAGGACGCGGGTCTTGCCCAGGATGTTGCCGCCGACCAACATCACTGCGCCCACCTCGGAGATGATCCCGCCGAAGGCCGCGACGATGGCGGCCACCACCCCGATGCGCGCCTCGACGATGATCGCCCACGCCTCTTGCAGCGTGGTCGCGCCCAGTGAGCGCACCTGCACGCGCAGCGCCGGGTCCACCGCGCGCACCGCAGTCATCGTCAGCCCCATCACCAGCGGCAGTGCGATGATCGTCTGCGCGGCGATCATTGCACTGGGGGTGAAGAGCCAGCCGAGGAGGCCGAGCGGCCCGCTGCGCGACAGCATCAGGTAGACGAACAGGCCCACCACCACCGGCGGCAGCCCCATGCCGGTGTAGAGCAGCGCGGTGATCAGGCCGTGGACGCGCGAACGCGTCAGCCCCAGCGTCACGCCGACCGGCACCCCGGCAGCCGTGCTGATGAGCAGCGCGATGCCGGAGACCCGTAGCGACAGCGCGATGATCTCGATAAGCTCTGAATCGCCCGCGCCGATCAGACGCAGCGCCTCGACAAGACCGCGCAAGATGTTGTTCATTACCAGCACTCGCACAGTTCGCTGAGTGAAGCACCCTGAGCGGAGCCTTGCTGGTGTTTGGCAAGGCGCAGTCGACACTTGCACCTGCACACACCGGCAGGTGCAGTGCAGGTGAGGGCGCGTCTTGGCGAAAGGTGCTTCGGCGTGCTTCGACTGCGCACGGCAAAAGACGCCGTGCTCCGCTCAGCATGCCTCCGCGTGGGTGGTTGCGTAACTCCCGTCATTGGCCTGCCTTGCCCACATAGAACAACGGTTGGCCGAACTTGTCCACCCCGAACTCGCTGATTACCTTCTGCGTCTCTTTCGATACGAACCAGGTCACGAATTTGCCCGCCAGCTCGGCATTGACCGACGGGAACTTCGCGGCGCTGACCGCCAGGATGCCGTAGGGGTTGAGCAACTCCTTGTCCTTGTTGCCGGCCAGGTTTTCGCCGCCGATCAGGATCGCCAGGCCGGGCACTTTGCCGCGCATCGCCAGATAGGTGCCACGGTCGGTCAGCGTGTAGGCCTTCTGTTCGTTGGCGAAGAGCAAGGTGTCACCCATGCCCTGGCCCAACGCATTATACCATTTCATTTCTTTTGTCGGCGTGACCTTGAGCGTGGCCCAGATCGCAAGTTCCTTGCTGTTCGTCCCCGACTTGTCGCCGCGGCTGGCGAACGGCGCGTCGGCATCCATGATCGCCTTGAACGCGTCCTTCGATGTCGCCATGCCGCCGATCTTGGCCGGATCTTCCTTCGGCCCGACGATGATGAAGTCATTATACATCACGTCGAGGCGTTCTTTGGCAAAACCATCGGCCACGAACTTATCCTCCTGGGCGCGCGCGTGGACGAGCAGCACATCGGCATCCCCCCGCCGGCCGATTTCTATTGCCTGCCCGGAGCCGACCGCGACATAATCCACCTTGCAATTGTTGGCTTTCTCGAAGATCGGCAGGATGGCGTCGAGCAGCCCGGTGTCGGCGGTGCTGGTGGTGGTGGCGACGAGCAGCGTGCCGGGCTTGCGCACGACCGCCACGGATGCAGCGGTCGCAGTCGCCGGTGTTGGGCCAGGGGCCGGCGGGGTCATCGGCGCGCAACCCGCTAACGGGAGGAGCGTCAGCACGAGTAGGAATAGGCGGAAGGTGATGATGTTGCGGTTCATGTTGGTTTGTTTGCGTTTTCTGTATGAGTACAATTCATACAAAAGTATTGTAACCGATGAGGCGACCCTCGTCAAATCCATCTCTAATCGAGTATTAATGAACAATTCGCGCGATTCGCGCTATAATAGCGTCCGGCACGGCTTCCGGCGTGGCTCGGTCAGAGACCGGCCACAGCGGGCGGTGTTGCCTTTTGGGTGTGTCAAGAATGGGTTGGTGGGTGGAGACGGTGCAGCGGATGAAAACGGATAAGCGGATGACGGCGCGACCTATCTGTTTATCCGTGGGTATCCGTTGCCCCGCCCCTCCAACCTCACGACATGGGGGAGAACAGACGCATGATCGAAGTCCAAAACGTATCTAAATCCTATGGCCCGGTTCAGGCATTGCGGGAGGTCTCGCTGGCGATTGCGCCGGGCGAAATCGTCGGGCTGCTGGGGCCGAACGGCGCCGGCAAGACCACCCTCATCAAGATCCTGACCGGCTATCTTCAGCCGGACAGCGGCCGGGCGACGGTGGATGGGCTGGATGTGCTGACGCACACACAAGAAGTGCAGAGCCGCATCGGCTACCTGCCGGAGAACGCGCCGCTCTATGCCGAACTGTCGGTGCAGGCCTACCTTAAGATGATGGCCGACCTGCGCCGCATGCCCCCGAACGAGCAGCGGGCGCGCATCTCCGAGGCGGTCTACGCGACCGGGCTGGCCGAGCACCTGACCCGGCCCATCGGCCAGCTCAGCAAGGGGTTCCGCCAGCGAGTGGGGCTGGCCCAGGCGATCTTGCACCAGCCCAAGCTGTTGATCCTGGACGAGCCGACCGTGGGCCTCGATCCGACGCAGATCGTCGAGGTGCGCGGGCTGATCCGCCGGCTGGCGCAGACGAGCACCGTGCTCTTCTCGTCGCACATCCTCTCTGAGGTCGAAGCCTTGTGCCAGCGCGCGATCATCCTGATGAACGGCCAGGTGAAGGCCGACGCCCGGCTGGCTGACCTGGAGGTCACCGCGGATGCGATCCTGGTGTTGGGCCGGGCCACCGATGGCGCCGAGCGGGCCCTGCGCACCCTCAGCGGCGTGCGCGGCATCGAGCACGGCCGGACGGCCGACGGCTACCCGCTCTACCGTATCCTGGGCATGGGCGACGTAGACCTCTGCCCGGCGATCTACGACTTGGCCCGCGGCCGCGATTGGCCCGTGCGCGAGCTGCGGCGGGACGTGCGGACACTGGAGACGGTGTTCAATCAACTGGCGACAGCGGGGTGAATGCGGAATGATGAATGATGAATGGCGGTCGTCCCCGTATTCATCACTCATCATTCATCGTTCATCATTGGTTTCGGCGAGGGATTTTATGAAACAGACTTTGTCAATCACCCGCAAAGAGCTTGCCATCTACTTCGGCTCGCCGATGGCGCTGATCTTCATCGGCGCGTTCCTGGGCGCGACCCTCTTTGCGTTCTTCTGGGTAGATACCTTTTTTGCGCGCGGCATCGCGGACGTGCGGCCCCTCTTTCGGTGGATGCCCGTGCTGCTGATCTTCCTCGTGGCGGCGCTCACCATGCGGCAGTGGAGCGAGGAGCAGCGCGCCGGCACGCTGGAGGTGCTGCTGACGTTGCCGGTGAGCAAGGCGCAGCTCGTCCTGGGCAAGTTCGGGGCCGTGATGGCGCTCGTCGCGCTGGCGTTGGCCCTCACGATCCCGCTGCCCATCACCGTCGCGCTGATCGGCAACCTGGACTGGGGGTCGGTGATCGGCGGTTACCTGGCCGCGCTCCTGCTCGCCGCCGCCTACGCCGCGGTCGGCCTCTTCATCTCCTCCCGCACCGATAACCAGATCGTGGCGCTGATCGCCACGGTGCTGCTGGGCGGCGTCTTCTATCTGATCGGCGCGGCGGGCGTCACCGACTTCGTGGGCGGGGCGCTCGGCGGACTGTTGCGCAGCCTGGGCACCGGCAGCCGCTTCGAGAGCATCGAGCGCGGGGTGATTGATCTGCGCGACCTGGTCTATTATCTGTCGCTGACCGGCATCTTCCTGGCCCTGAACATCCTCTCGGTGGACAGCAAGCGGTGGAGCCGGGGCGCGGCCAGCGTCGCCTATCGCCGCGGCATGGCCCTCACGTCCGGCTTGGTGATCGCCAACCTGCTGCTGGTCAACCTGTGGCTCTATCCGCTGAGCGTCCTGCGCCTCGATCTGACCGCGGGCCGCGAATACAGCCTCTCGCGCACCACGGCTGACCTGCTGGGGGGCCTCCAGGAGCCGCTGACGCTCCGCGCCTTCGTGAGCGAGAAGACGCACCCGCTGCTGGCGCCGCTCGTGCCGCAACTCAGCGACCTGCTGCGCGAATACGAGATCGCGGGCCGGGGCAAAGTGAGCATCGAGGTGGTGGACCCGACCCAGGATCCCGACAAGGAGATCGAGGCCAACCAAACCTACGGCATCCAGCCGACCCCCTTCCAAATCGCCGGCCGCTACGAGTCGTCGGTGATCAACAGCTACTTCGACGTGCTGGTGCGCTACGGCGACCAGAACACCGTGCTCAGCTTCCGCGACCTGATCGAGGTGCAGGCGCGGCGCGACGGCCAGCCCGATGTGCGCTTCCGCAACCTGGAATACGACCTGACGCGGGCGATCAAGAAGGTGGTGTACGGCTTCCAGAGCATTGACAACGTCCTGGCCTCGTTGAGCGCGCCAGTCAAGCTGACGCTGGTGACGACGCCGGACACGTTGCCGGCTGAACTGAAGGACGCGCCGAACATCGTCAAAAAGGTCGCCCAAGAGCTGCAGGCCAAGTCGGCCGGCAAGTTCAGCTTCGAGACGGTCAACCCGGACGCGCCCGGCGCGGCCATCACCCGCCAGAAGATGGTGGACACCTACAAACTGCGGCCGATCTCCGCCTCCCTTTTCTCGTCGCAGACCTATTACATGGACATGCTGCTCCAACTTGGGGACCCTGCGACTGGCTCAGGGAAGACCCAGGTGTTAGCGCCGGAAGGCGAGCTGACCGAGGCGAGCGTGCGCACTGCGGTCGAGTCGGCGCTCAAACGCGCCACGACCGGCTTCCTGAAAGTGGTCGGTTGGTATACCCCGCCCCCGCAGCAAACCCAGAACGTCTTCGGGCAGATGCAGCAGGACATCGAAACCTGGCAGCGCGCCCAACAGCAGTTGCGCGGGGATTACACCGTGCGCAGCGTGGATCTGTCCAGCGGCCAGGTGCCGGCCGATGTGGATGTGCTCGTGTTGATCGCGCCGCGCGGCCTGGATGACCGGGCGCGCTTCGCCGTGGATCAATACCTGATGCGCGGCGGCTCGGTGATCGTCGCGGCCGGCAGCTACGGCCTGACGGTGGATCAGCTCGGCCAGAACCTGGCGCTGAAGCCGGTGGCGGGCGGCCTGGCCGAGATGTTGGACGGCTACGGCATCCGCATCGAAAACTCCCTGGTGATGGATCCGCAGAACGAGCCGTTTCCGGTGCAGGTGGATCGGCCCCTCGGCAACACCGTCGTGCGCGAGATGCAGGCGGTCAACTACCCGTTCTTCGTGGATGTGCGGCCCGATGGCATGGACAAAGCCAGCCCGATCGTCGGCCAGCTCGCCGCGGTCACGCTGAACTGGGCCTCGCCGCTCACCGTGGACGCAGCCAAAAACCAGGGCCGCCAGGTGTCGCTGTTGCTCAAGTCGTCCGCCAACTCGTGGCTGCGCAGCAGCCCGGATATCCAGCCGAACCTCAAGCAGTACCCGGGCGTCGGGTTCGCTGTGGAAGGGGAGCGCGCGGCCCGGCCGCTGGCGGTTTCCGTGCGTGGCGCGTTCGAGAGCGCGTTCAAGGGCCAGCCGATCCCGGCCGCGGCTGACGGTTTAAACCGTCAGCCGCCGGCCTCCGGTCAGCAAGCCGCCGCACCGACGCCCACCCCCGCGCCGCAAACCGGCAGCGTCATCGAGGCGTCGCCCGACACTGCTCGCCTGGTGGTGATCGGCAGCAGCGACTTCCTGACCGACATCGTCTTCCAGATTTCCGGCAGCATGTCGGGCGACCGCTATCTGAACAGCCTCAAGCTGCTCCAAAACGCGGTGGACTGGTCGGTGGAAGACCTCGACCTGCTCGGCATCCGCGCCCGCGGCACCGCGGCGCGCGTGCTCAAGCCGATGGCGGCCGGCGACCAGACCGTCTGGGAAGTGCTGAACTACGGCATCGCGCTGGTCGCGCTGATCGTGATCGGCGTGGTGTGGGTGGTGCGCCGCCGCAACGAGCGGCCGATGGCGCTGGAGCAGAGGTAATATCATGACTCGACTACATCAAATCCTGATCGGCCTCCTGGCCGTCCAACTCATCCTAGTCGGCCTGGTCTTCTTCCTGCCCAAGCCGGGGCAGGCGGCCGCGACGCCGCTGCTCGGCGCGACCAAAGCCGAAGAGATTACCTCGTTGGCGATCCGCGACGACAAGGGGACGAGCATCAAGCTGGCGAAGGGCGCGGCCGGCTGGACTTTGCCCGACGCGGGCGACTTCGCGGCCGACAGCGCCAAGATCACCCCGGTGACGGTCAAGCTGGCCGCGCTCAAGGCCGGCCGGTCGGTGGCGCAGAATGAGGCCAACTTCAAGCGGCTGCAAGTGGCGGATGAGGCATTCCAGCGCAAGATCGAGATCGGCACGGCCGGGGGCACGAGCTACACCCTTTATCTCGGCAGCAGCGCGGGCGGCCGCGCCACCCATGCCCGGCTGAGCGGACAGGGGGATGTGTACATCGCGTCCGACCTGGCGCCCTTCGACGTGAACGCCGACGCCGCGTCCTGGATCAACGCGGCCTACCTCGATGTGCCGCAGGCCGACGTGACCAACTTGACGTTGAAGAACGCGCAGGGCCAGTTCGTCTTCGAGAAGAACGCGCAGGGGCAATGGACGATGCCGGGCCTCGCTCCGGGCGAGCAGTTCAGCACGAACAACTTCACCACCGTGCTCACCTACGCCAGCAGCCTCCGCATGACGCGGCCGCTGGGCAAGGCGGATCAGCCGAGCTACGGCATGGCGCAGCCGACCGCGGTTGTGACGCTCAAGACGAAGAAGGACACCCAGGAGAAGACCATCACACTAACCATCGGCGCCAAAGACGCGGGGGACAGCAGTTACATTGTCAAGTCGTCCGAGTCGCCGTACTACGTCAAGGTGAACGACTACTCGGTGAACGAACTGGTGACGCGGGGCAAGGTGAACTTCTTGCAGCAGCCGGCGCCGGGGGCGACGCCGACGGCAACGCCGAAGTAACCCCGCTTCGACGCAGCAAAACAGATGCGCGTTGCCGTCCGGGCGGCGGATAGGAGAACTATCCGCCGCCGATGTCAATGCGTTTCCGGGCGAGCACTGCCAGGTTCATCGCGATACAACCCCGCCCTGGCGCTCGCCGCGATGCTGGATTGTGCGATTTCCCAGAGCGCGGGGGAACTGGCCGCGATGTGGCGCTTGCGTTCGATGACCTGGAGCCGTGTGGGGGTCGGCTCAGCCGGGTCGGCCGCGCCCGACAGGAGATGATTGGTGAGGGGTTGGAGGGCGTCAATGGCCGCGGCAAATCCCGACTCCGGCGTGTCGCGGGCCTCGAACTCATCCCAAAGCGCACGGAACGCAGCCGCCTGGTCGTTCGGGAGCATCCCGAAGAGCTGATCTGCGCTGCGCGCCTCCCTTTGCGCCTGCTCTTTTGCCGCCTGGACGTCGTAGATCCAGGTGTCGCCCGCGTAGATCTCGACCAGGTCGTGGATGAGCAGCAGCTTGACGACCTTGAGCACATCAAGCGCTGGGCTGCTGGCGTGCTCGGCCAGCACCAACGCCATCAGCGCCACGTGCCAGGAGTGTTCGGCGCTGTTCTCGAAGCGCGCGCGATCCACGGTCTTGTTGCGGCGGTAAACCACCTTGGCTCTCTGGGATTTTGCGGGAAAGGGCCACATATAGGGCTGCCCCGCTTACGCAAACCGGCGATACCCTTCCAGATCCAGATACAAACGTTGGAAGAGCGTGGCGACGCGACCAATGCCGTAACAGCGCCGCTTGAGGGTCTTGATCTTGTTGTTGAGGCCCTCCACAAAACCGCTGCTGCGCCGCTCCGCGAAGTAGTTGACAATCTCAGCCAGCCACTTGGTTAACGTTTTCAGAAAGGGGTCGAACCAGGTTAAGGCGCTGCGGCGAACTTTGGCGCACCCTTTGAGCAGGCGTTTCTTGGCTTGCGCCTGGGTTTGGACTTTGGACAATCCGACCCACAGCGTTGAGCCGTCAACTATGCCGCAAGTGATCGGTTTCGGGCGATTTGTAGGCTTTCGGACACTCGCGAAAGAGGCTTCAGCCACGCTACCGAATTATTCGGGGGTTTGAGCACGGCCGGTTTGCGCTCAAACTGCCGAATAATTCGTCAGGAGCGCCACCAGACCAGACAGAAGCGCGGTTTGAGTC
>Ga0351900_1166_pt1 | contig 15680 bp, 18 predicted proteins | sample BONcelHT113001D3_FD_205827 | JGI IMG/M metagenome (GOLD analysis project Ga0351900, IMG submission 205827) | Enriched cells from coal bed in the Powder River Basin, Montana, United States - BONCAT cells T11 rep1 HSBNCT.T11.300.1.D3 ...
CCGCAAGTACGGCGTGGAAATCTGGGCGTATTGCCTTATGCCGAATCATGTTCATCTCATTGCGGTGCCGGAGTCTGAAGACGCCCTTCGCCGTGGGATCGGCGAGGCGCACCGGCGCTACAGCCGCATGATCAATTTTCGCGAGAACTGGCGGGGACATCTCTGGCAGGGGCGTTTTGCTTCGTTTCCGATGGACGAAACCTACCTTCTCGCCTCGGCTCTTTATGTAGAGATGAACCCTGTGCGCGCCAACCTTGCGCCGGACGCAGCCTCATGGCCATGGAGCAGCGCGCGGGCGCACCTGACGGGAAAAGATGACGAACTGGTCAAGGTAGCGCCGCTTCTTGAGATGGTGGGTGACTGGAAACAATTTCTTGCCGGAGCGGAGGATGAGCGGCTGGATGATATCAGGAGACACGAACGTACTGGGAGGCCGCTTGGTGCTGACAGTTTCGTCGAGCAACTGGAAACCGCAGTTGGTCGAACACTTACACGGGAGAAACCGGGGCCGAAGGGAAAGCGGAGTTAAGTATGGTGTCCCCAGATTTATGCAGATTTATGTGTCCCCAGATTTATGCAGATTTGTTACAGATTTGTTATCAGATCTGTTTGTGGGATTGCACCAGTGCATCGCCCAGGTGATGAACAACACCCTGACGGTACGGCAGCCGGGGATATGAGGGGATGCCACCACAGCATGTGCCGCAGATTCAAAACAGTTCGGGGCCTGGGATCAGACCTCCTGACCGAGCTACTTTGCACTTGGTTGCATGAATGTTGGGTTAGGCCTTGTTGTGAGGAAGCTTGCACAGTCTTCATAAAAAAAGTTCATGGTGAATCTGCGAATCAGGTACTCCGGCCTCACGCATCGCCTCTTCCAATTTGGTGACCATTACAGGCGGTCCGCAAACCAGGAAGATGCATTCCTTCAAATCTCTCCGCAGGTACTTTTCAAGCAGATCCGTTGTGATAAACCCTTTCTCTCCCTCATACTCCGGCTCACCGTCAAGAACATGAATTATCCTCACGTTCCGAAGCGTATCAAACTCTTCCTTGTAAATTATTTCTTTCTCGGTTTTATTTCCATAAAACAGGAAAGCCGTGCGGTCGGTCTGCTTTTCCAGAAACCTGATCAGTCTTCGAAAAGGGGTTATACCGATTCCTCCGGCAATCATCACCAGCGGCCGTGTATCAGTCACGGCATCCCAGGTAAACACTCCGTAGGGCCCGTCGATCGCTACCGCTTCCCCTGGTGATGCGTCCTGGAGAGCTGTACTGGTCTCACCGGCAGCTTTGACGGATATGGAAACAGCACCGGTCTTGGCATCAAAATCTGAAACGGTGTACGGGCGGGGCGTGCCCCTTGGGCCTCGCCGGAAGTAGATGAATTGACCGATGCGCGGCTCAATCTTTTTATCGTCGGGAACCATTGTAATTTCCACGACATCGGACGCCACCGGTTGGACCTCGGAGATTTTGTACGGAATAGCTGTAAGGCCCAGACGAAAAAACAACCTGTAGACAAACCCAACCACGGCGGCCGAGGCAAAGCCCGCCCACACCCATTTCAAAGCGCTATTGTTAATCGTCATGCCCAGCATGAAGCTATGAAGAAAAACCATCGGGATCATAAGGTAACTGGTCAGATGCAGCAGGTACCACCCTCTGGCGCTGAATTTTTCTCGCAATACGGTACTTGTAACGACGAGAAGCAAAAGAATCAGAAGCGCCGCAATGCCTGTGATGACCATAAAATCGAACAACCGGGCAGGATTTAAAAGCAAAATATTCCGGTTATGCTTTTCAAGATAATAAAAAGTTATGAACACAGGATGAACAAGGATCATTGCGCCGGCCATTATCCCTAACTTCTTATGCAGATCCACTGCCCAAACCAGGTCTTTGAGAACTCGGGAAACCAGGCCTCGGAATCCGAGCAAAAACTGCCACACAAGCACAACGGCCACTGTTAAAGATCCGGTTTTTGCGAGCAGCTTGAAAGTGACCAGAGAGCGGGAAGGTTCCTGAAGAGACAAAAAGAAGAGCGGAGTAAGGGAGGTCAAAACAATTAATAGCAGCACAATTTTTTTCTCGCGATTTACTTTCGACAACTTTCCGATTTTACTCATTTTTGCCTCCATCATGCGCCGGCTTCTTGCACCGGAAAGATCAGCAAAATAGGGCGACAACCATCTACACCTGCCTGAAGAATATCGTTAGGCTTCGGCAGGGTAGAACGTATCCGATCTCGACTTCTCCTCCAAACGTGCGGCGCCGCTCGTGTCCCGCATCCCTACCTCGTCATCAGGTCAAAACACATCTTAAAGCTATCATAAGCCTCAGAGGTGTCAAGGTGGGAAACCGACAGTGTCAGGTCTCCACTTATGACATTGTCACAGGTGGAGACCTGACACCCACTGCTCTTTGACACCCACTGCTCTTAATGCTCAATATACTGAGCATTGATGGCGCTTGGAACAATCAGCATGAAATTCTCCTGCCTTCTTTTCAGTAACCGCATATACCCGGGAGTACAGTAGATCTGCTCTTTGCAATGTTTCGGGCGTTCTCGCAAGTCAAGTTTGCTGCATACAATAAATTCAGATAAGGGCGAGTGGAGTGTTGGCCAGAAAACCGGTCATCTTTCTTATAGGGAAGTTGGCCATGACGTATGTATATAAAAACTAATGTGTTGCGTCAAATTGATGATTGTAATATGGTGACGTATGGGTGACCTGGCGGGAGGGTGGCCGGTCTGATCAATAAGGAGTTATGTTCTGAGGAGCGATTGGTGCAGATTGTCCTATTGAGGCACGGAAAACCAAAGATCAGAACAGATCTCCGGCTGAGTGCTGCAGAGTGGGGAACCTGGGTTGCTGAATACAATGCGGCCGGTATCGATCCTGAAGTTCCACCTCCAGAAAGCGCAATTGAGAAGGTGAAATCCTGCTCGTTCGCCGTGTGCAGCGATCTTGAGAGGTCAAGGAAGTCAGCCGATGCACTCGGAATCGAACGCGTAAGTATTTGTGAATCGATGTTCCGGGAACTGGACATGCCGCATGCTGGTTGGAGATATCCCCGGCTTTCTTTGGTAGCGTGGGCGGTGATATTCAGACTGATGTGGGCGTTAGGATACTCGAGAAACAGTGAATCGTTCAGGGAAGGCCGAGCAAGAGCAAGGCTCTGCGCCGAACGACTGGCGGAAATGGCGGCTGAACATGAAAGTGTTGTATTCGTGGGCCATGGAGCCCTCATCTGGTTTGTTTCAAGGAACCTTAATGCAATGGGTTGGTCTGGGCCGAAACGACCGCCCAGGAAGCACTGGGAATTCGGGGTATACCTGTACGAAGGAACATAACACTGCCTTCGAGAGCGACCTCGGAAAGCGCTGCGCGCTTCCCTCGGCGCCTCAAGGCGAACGTTATTCAAATGGATTCAGTAGTGAGTATGAAAAGAATCGCAACATTAGGTCCGCCGGGAACATTTTCCGCCAGGGCAACTTCGCAATATATTGCAGCTCAAAATGAGCCTTATGAGGTTGAGTACTTTTCTTCAATAGGAGGTGCTCTAAAGGCAATCGGAGGTTCATGTGAAATCGGAGTGCTCCCCATTGAAAACTTTTCAGAGGGGTTTATTCCTTTAGTTCTGGATCACTTAGTCAATGCTGATCTGGTCATCGTTGGTGAAGTAATATTGCCAATTAAATTTTCCCTCGTGAGCACTTCAAGCGAAATATCCGAAATTAATCAATTGTTTGTTCAATTCGTGGCAAAAGGTCAGTGCAGTCAATTTATTGAAACACTTGGTGAAATACTAATCGTTACCACCGAGAGCAATATGGAATCATTAGACCGTGCTCGCTGTGCTGCAGGTAATAGTGCTGCAATCGTGCCTTCAAACTCCTTTTGTTCTGGTGTCTTTACTATTGTGGTTGAAAACATACATGACTACAAGAATAACCAAACTCGCTTTCTTGTGTTTTCTGGCAGGGAGGTAATTGCAGAGGATAGTGGAGAAAGGGATTATAAGACGAGTATCATTGTATTAGATGACAATGATCATCCCGGGTTGCTCGGTGAAATATTGGCCTCTTTCTCCAAGCGAAAAATTAACCTGACGTCAATCATCTCTCGGCCGACTTGTACCGAATTTGGGAAATATCATTTTTTTATAGATTTTGATGGACATATCCGCGATTCAGAAGTTTCAGGCGCACTGAAGGAAATCGATAAAATTAACAAAGTTAAGATCATCGGGTCTTATCCAAAAGGGAAAGTTGTATAACCATTCATTCCAGCTGATCACCTTTGGCGATCGGTGAATTCAACGTTGGACAGGCAGGCCAGCTATGGGATTTACACTTGACAAAGTCGTGCCGTGGGGGCGTTCGCATGGCGAATACGTCAGTATGTTCAACCTCACCGCGAAGGATTTGAGTCTCCGCATCCTTGGTTGTGGGGACGGTCCTGCTGCATTCAATGCCGCGCTAACCAAATGCGGGGGAAGTGTCGTCTCGGTCGATCCGGTCTATGTTTTTGACACCGCGCAAATCAGAGGCCGCATCGCCGAAACATATGAAACCGTGATAGCCCAGATGCACAACAACCAAGGCGATTATGTTTGGGAAGACATTCCATCGGTCGAACAACTCGGCAAAGTTCGAATGTCCGCGATGGAAGAATTTCTCGCTGACTTCGATGCAGGAAAACAACAAGGCCGGTACATTGCAGGCGAATTGCCGTCATTGCCTTTCGAGAGCGGGAAATTCGACATTGCATTGTCGTCTCACTTCTTGTTCCTTTACAGCGCGCACTTATCAGCAGAGTTCCATATTCGAGCGCTGCAGGAAATGTTGCGTGTAGCACACGAAGTTAGAATATTCCCGCTGCTTGATCTCGACGGCGCTGCATCACCACATCTCAAGGCGGCGAATGAATATTTCTCAGCAAAGGGTTTCAGCGTAGATACCATGCGCGTACCTTATGAGTTTCAGCGAGGCGGCAATGAAATGCTGGTTGTCAAGCATGTCTAACATCGCGGTTGAGAGAGACGCTCCGCAAGCGGGCTTTGCCCGCCCGCTCCGAGCTCCTCACCTTAAACGTTGGACCAAACCGAGGAAAGTAATCCGCGCTCGGCTACCGGGGTTTTTCGGAGTGGCGACATCGGCGCAAAGTAGCGGAGCAGAAATGAGGAGTGGCGGTTTCGTGACGTTGGTGGCGGAACGGTAGAAAGAGTAGCTAGACATTGAGCCAAAACAAAGACAGATGGACGCTGGAAAGTTATTGTGCAAAAAAATACGTTACCAACTTGCGGCGGGATCAGCAAGAAATGTCGGTCATCCTTATGACCGTAATTAAGAAAGGAGAATGATCATGGAGTTTTGTATAGCTTGTGGCATGCCACTTGATAGCAAAGAGCTTATTGGATTAAAAACAGATCAAGGACTTTTTTGTATTCATTGTATCGACGAGAACAAAAAGGTGAAGTCTTGCGAGGAGATATTTGAAGGAGGTGTTCAGTTTTTTATGAGTGTACTTCCCAACGTGGATCGAAACTTTGCCGAAAAGATTACCAGAAAGAACATGACAGGGCAAACGTATTGGCAGGGGGGAAGTTATCCATGCCTGAATGGTGGAAAAGCAACCGATGACGAATTTCAAAAGGTCTTGCAGATCTTGGCAACAACTCCGCATTAGTTGTCATTCGGGCTAAGCAAGTTGCAGAGTTTTGCGGTGAGGACGCCGCAAAACTGTGTCAGAGAAGGAAGCTGGTGGAAAAACGAGGAGTAGCCACTGGATTGCTGTGGCGGAGTGACCACATCAAAGAAAACGAGGAGTCCCAACAAAGCAGATGGACGCTTAGAAATATGTAAGGGGTCAATGAAATTATGGAGATTACGCTCACAAAGGATGTTGAGAAGAAAATTATAGCCTCAATCAAACGCTATGCTTCCGAAAACCTCGAAACTGATATCGGAGAACTGCAATCATCACTGTTCCTGAAGTTCTGCTTGGAGGAAATCGGACCGGCTATCTACAACAAGGCTATCTCAGATGCTCAGGAATATATGCAGGAAAAGGCGCTGGATATTGAAAATAACTGTTTTGCCCCCGATTCTACCTATTGGGTCAAGCATGATAAAAAAGCAGCGCAACGTCGATCCGGGCGATGAAACTGTCGTTCAGTAATGCCGCTGAGGCGGTCGGAATGTATTTCCGCGCAACCTAAGGGGTGGTCTACCTTCGAGGGTTAGACCTACACAATTTGACAGAACCAGATAACCAACGGCAAGAAAATCAAATATCCAACCAGGCAGAAGCACCGGCCTGTAACCGCCGGTGTTCTCCCGACCCGTTATGCTCTCAAAAATGCAATTACGAAAAATGACAAATATCTCAATCCTCATAGCCCTGCTGCCAGTACTGGCAGCCGACGGATCTGTTACCAGCCATGAAGTAACCAGATTCCTGGCACAGTACATCGGATCAGAAGTTCCAGGTTTGCAATACACTGTCGTTGATGCCAAGGAGATTCTCTTCGAATTCGCGGGCGGTTTTGCCGATATTCAGAATCAGAAGACCATGACCCTTGATACTACCCTTATGGCCTACTCAATGACCAAGACCTACACCGCCATCGCAATTCTGCAATTGGCAGAACAGGGAAAAATAAGGCTGGATGACCCGATGGTTCGATATCTGCCAAGCCATCTCTACGGCGGACATAGAATAACCATTCGACATCTGCTCACACACACTTCCGGCCTTCGTAACCCGATTCCTCTTCGATGGGTACATCTGGCTGAGCAAAGTGCAGGTTTTGACGAAGATGCTGCACTTGCCCAGGTTGTAGCGGAGAATCCTAAGCTTTCATTCGAGCCAGGGCGAAAGTATGCATACTCCAATATCGGCTACTGGCTCCTGGGCAAAATCGTCGAGAGGGTATCCGGGCAATCGTATGATGATTACGTGAGAACTAACATCATTAGTCCGTTAGGTCTTTCCCCGCTAGAAATGAATTTCGTCATTCCTGATCCGGCGCGGCACGCCAATGGTTATCTTGCCAAGTACTCCCTGATGAATCTTTTAAAGGGGTTCGTCACTGATAGCAAGTTTTGGGGGGGGTACGAAGGTAAGTGGTTACGATTAAGAAGTCACCACCTCAACGGACCTGCATTTGGCGGACTGGTCGGAACCGCTCGCAGCTTTAACCGTCTTTTGCAGGACCAGATGCGGACAAAGTCGGTTTTGTTGAACACTGCAACCAAAAGACTCCTGGAGACTCAGCAAACAGATGGTCGGGGCAGGAAGATTCCGATGACGCTGGGGTGGAACGTTGGCCATGTGAACGGTACAGTCTATTTCTTCAAGGAGGGCGGCGGGGGTGGATTTCATAGTGAGATGCGTCTTTATCCGGAGAAGGACATTGCTTCGGTGGTGATGGTTAACAGCACCGTATTTAATTCAACCAAATTCTTGAACCGCATGGACCGTACGTTCTGGAGTGAAAATTGAATCGGCATAAGCCGCTAGACATAATGACTGACAGCTGATAATCCCTAACGGGGTTGCATTGAAGAGCTAGTCACCAATCAACTACGCCCCCTTAGAAGACCCATCGAGCTGAGAGAGCAAAATGAATACTATTTATCAGAATTTTAATTGCATCAAATTCAAGAACACAATCCCGATCTATGGGACTCAGAAGAAGATGAAACGCGACAAAGCTACCTTGATGTTTGACCTCTTGAGCCCGGTTTATGACATGATGATTAGTGGGTTCTGCCGACTTCGCGGGGGACGTTCGTACGAAGACCGGATTCGAAGGGAAATTCTCGGACAAATAGATATCAAACCGCACCATCGGCTGCTTGACATTGGGATTGGCACAGGCATCAATCTCACGTACCTTCAGAAGCAGCCACTGCAGATTACGGGGGTTGATCCGTCGTTCGGGATGTTGCGACAATGCGCCAGGCGTTTTATCAAATTAGGAATTCAGGCCGAGTTGTTTTGTCATACAGCCGAACAGTTATTTTTTGCGGATGAAACGTATGATCGCATCTTATGTGTCAATGTGTTCATGTATGTGTCTTCTTGTGATGCCGTTCTTAAGGAAATGTTACGCGTTCTCACCCCTGCAGGGAAACTAGTTCTAACGGTCCATTCGCGCTGGCTCGCCAAACAAGATCCCTTTCTGTTTCAGCAGACCTATCGAGAAATCTCCGTTACAGCAGCGAAGCAGGGCCTGATCTCCATTATAACCATTCAAAAAATAGCAGGTACCTGAGTGAGAAAGAGGAGTCCTTGAAAGAGAGCTGAGGAGAGCTGAAGAATTGATGGAGTCAAACCTACACTCTTGACCTGACTGAAAAACTACTGTGAAAAAGAGAAATTGCCAACCAGGAAAATGGACACCGCCCGCCCAAAGAAACTGGGCGGGCGGGTCATTTCCCGATCCGTTATGTGTGAAAGGAAGAGTATTCGTGACATGAAGCACTACAATGATAGAGTCCCTGCATGCGGTGTATTTTGTGGAGGCTGCCCTACTTACACAAGAGAGAAGAAGCCTTGCCCTGGTGCGGGCATCAATATTGCGCGCTGTGAGAATTGTACAACTTTCCAATTATGCTGCAAGGAAAAGGGGATTACGCATTGTTACCAGTGCTCTGATTTCCCGTGCAAAAAATTTAAGGATTTTTCTAAACGGTGGTTGAAATACGGTCAAAACTTTATAGAGAATCAAGAGCTACTCAAGAATGTTGGTGAGGTGGAGTTTCTGAAAATATACAACGGAAAAGTCGAATGAATGCATACAACAAACGGCTCACCGAGTGTTATGCGTCACAAAAGGATTCCATATGCCCTACATCACATTAACGCCCGACAACATCCAGACTGAACACATCTGCTGCGCCTTTTCGGATAAAAAATGTGCCGTGAGCTACTCCTTGAAGAAGGAATGGTTGGCGCGCGAATTTAATAATGGCTACGTCTTTCGTCGCTTGGACGAACGGGCCAAAGTGTTTATCGAGTATGGCCCCGCCGAAAAAGCCTGGGTACCCGTCATCGCTCCTAAATACATGATGCTTGGTTGCTTTTGGGTGTCCGGGCAATACAAAGGGCATGGACACGGCAAGGCATTGTTGCAACTGGCTGTAGATGACGCAAAAAAGAACAAGAAACAAGGAATTGCTACTGTAGTGGGAGCAAAAAAGTACCACTTTATGAGCGACACCAACTGGCTACTCAAACAGGGTTTTGAAGTGGTCGATACAACCCCAGCCGGATTCAGTTTGCTGGCATTGTCTTTGGAGAAATCCAGGACGCCACCGCAATTCAATGAATTTGCCCGTAGCAGTCAATGTCCTCACAAGAAGGGATTGGTTGCTTACTACTCGAACCGTTGTCCCTATACTGAATACCATGTTGTCTCATCATTGGTAGAAACGGCGATGAAACGAAAGCTGGCGCTGAAAGTTGTTAAATTGGAAACCTTGGAGCAAGCGCAATCGTCCCCAACACCTGCAACAATTTTCAGCCTTTTCATCGACGGCAGGTTTGTCACCACCGACCTTAGCGTGTGCATGGATAGTCGGTTTGACAAAGTTGTCCAAAACAAATGACGCATAACCCGGCAATCAACCGGACCTGCGCAAAAAGCCGCGCAGGTCAGTTATTTCTACGTTAGCCATTACTTTTCAACCCAGAATAAAGGAGCCTATTATGTTTAGAACACGAATCTTTGCAGTTACCGTTTTTTGCTTGGTCTCAACGGCAGGATACGCAGCTGACTTCAAACTTACCAGCCCAACAATCAAGTCTGGTGCTACTTTAACGGAAAAACAGGTGTTTAATGGGTTTGGGTGCTCAGGGGAAAATCAATCCCCTGCGTTAAAATGGACGGCAGGTCCAAAGGGAACAAAAAGCTATGCGATTACCGTGTATGATCCTGATGCTCCTACGGGGTCAGGTTGGTGGCATTGGGTCGTTTACAATATCCCAGCGAATGTTAACGAGTTACCTGCAGGAGCTGGCGATCCAAGTGGGAAACTAATGCCTCCGGGTGCCGTTCAAGGTCGGACAGATTTTGGTACCCATGCATTTGGTGGTGCATGCCCACCACAAGGAGACAAACCACATCGCTATATTTTCACAGTTTATTCGCTCAAGATCGAACTAATTGATGTCCCGCCTGATTCGAGCGCGGCACTCATCGGCTTTATGATTAATGCGAACTTTCTTAGCAAAGCAAGCTTTACTGCCAAATATGGTCGCTAACCTTTCACTTGTCAGCGCGCGGTCTGGTGCCGAACTTTTATTGAGTACAGTTGCTTTGCGCCTGTTAATTCCCAGATAAACCCAGGCAGTAAAACATGACGACAATGAACGAAAAAAAATCATCCGTAGACGAAGTAAGGCAGAGATTTGATAATGATGTCGATCGGTTTTCAAGTATTGAAACCGGGCAAACAGCCACGATTGATACATCACTGGCAATGGAGTTGATAACAAAAGCCGCCTTCAGTTCGACGAAAAGGGTACAAATAGTATTGGAAGTGGCTATTGCCGCACATGTTGAATGCATAATCACAGGAAACCAGATTCATTTTCCATCAGAACTGTGCCAAGGCGTGACGGTTCTTTCACGTGGCGAGTTCCTGGCATTTTATAAAAATCGGCACATAATCGGGTAAGGGGGAGCTTTTCTCTCCCCCACCCCACCCCACTCTGTAAACCTTTAGGGAACGCCCTTTTGATATTTCCATTTGAAGGCAAAGGGATGTACCAACTCTCGCGTGGACTCGGTCGCTGCGAAGAAACCGCCGCGCCGGTCACGCTCATAGACGTTGGTCGCGACACGATGTCGCGTGATTATATGTGCTTGAAAATACTACACAAACCTGATTCAAGCACCTGAAGTATCCCCTTCAGCGCCCTAGGCGGCGTGCTGGGTACGCGCTGTGTACTTGGTGCGAAGCCCGCTGACAATGTACCGAATCGGGTTTGAATGGCGACAGGAGAACCCCTCCGGAAACTCCATCCGGTTAAGGGCTAGGGCTGGATAATATGGTGAAATTATGTGAATGGTCGTTGACGCGCCGTCAGATGGGCTTCCAACCTACGGGAGTTAACAGGTTACATGCATGTTTCCAAGTGCTTACATGCGTGGCCAGGATGCAGTGTATTAACGTCGCTGCACGGGATCGTTGAGCCACCGGCGTTCAGACCGCACCTAAGTTGTCCGTTAAGTTAATCACGTGGAACGTGGAAATGTCGTCACTCCGCCATGAACGCGATGCATGGCAAGCCGACCGCAAGGCAGGCAGAGGGAGGGGCGAAAGTAAGAGGTCGGAAAAAGCAAAGGCCGCCCGGTAATAGGGCGGATAGGGCATGAGACATGGCCCAGCGTAAAATCCGGGGTACGTCCTTCCAACCCCCCGGTGAAAAGCGCGCCCACGTCCGACTGGTGTTCCGTTGCGAGATCATTTGGAGAACCTCTGTAGATGGGAAAGCAAAAGACGGCTTCGGCCGGTGCGCCCAGAGACAAGACCGGAACATGGGGCAAGATCGACTGGATCAACGCCCGCCGCGAAGTCAGGAGGCTGCAAATCCGTATCGCAAAGGCTGTGCTGGAAAACCGGTGGAACAAGGTGAAAACCTTGCAACACCTGCTGACCCGCTCGTTCCACGCCAAGCTTCTGGCTGTAAAACGAGTGACCTCGAATAAAGGCAAGAAAACCCCTGGCGTAGACGGCGTTCTCTGGAACACCGCCAAAGTCAGATGGCGGGCTGCATGCAGCTTGCGCCGACGTGGCTACAGGCCGCAACCACTGAAAAGGATTTACATCCCGAAGAAGAACGGACGGAAAAGACCGTTATCAATACCCACGATGCACGATCGGGCCATGCAGGCGCTGTACAAGCTGGCGCTGGCTCCGGTAGCGGAAACCACGGCAGACGGCAACTCTTACGGGTTCCGGGAAGGCCGAAGGTGCGCCGACGCCACCGCGGCGGCTTTTAACGCGCTGAGTAAACCGAATTCGGCACCATGGGTCTTGGAAGCGGATATCAAGGGCTGTTATGACAACATCTGCCATAAATGGCTGTTGGGAAACATCCTCATGGACCGTGAAGTTCTTCGCAAGTGGCTTGAGGCGGGGTACCTGGAAGATGGCATCCTGTACCCCTCGCACAAGGGAACACCGCAGGGTGGAATAATAAGCCCCACCCTGGCGAACATGACCCTGGACGGGTTGGAGCGAGTCATTCGCAACGCAGTCCCCCGAAGGTGTCGTGTCAACTTCATTCGCTATGCTGATGACTTCATCGTGACCGGCAAATCACGCCGTATCCTTGAACAATCAATCAGACCAGCGATTGAAAGGTTCCTGGCCGAACGCGGTCTTTCGCTTTCACCAGAAAAGACCGCGATCACGCACATCAAAGACGGATTCACGTTCCTCGGGCAAACTTATCGCAAGACCGGCAATGTACTGCACATCACTCCGGCCAAGGAGGGAGTCCTCGCCCTCAAGCGAAAGGTGGGAACACTGATCCGCAGACACGTCAGCGCGCCAATGCCAATCCTGGTCAAGAAGCTCAACGAAACGCTTCGCGGCTGGGGAAATTACCACCGCCACGTGGTGGCATGGGAAACTTTTGTATGTGTTGATAAATATGTCAAAGAACAACTGTGGCGGATGGTGCGTCGCCGACACCCGAAAAAGCCCCGGAAATGGTTGTATCGCCACTACTGGCAAGTTTCCGGACACGCACGGGAGTTTACGACCACCGCGAAAACCGTCAAGGGCAAATTACGCTACTACATAGTAGTACGCCTTAAATTTCTTGGCATCAAGCGACACATCAAGGTCAAGGCCGACGCCAATCCGTATCTGGCCGAACATGGCAGATACTATGCACGGCGCCGACGCGATAAAGAGTCAAGATATCTCAAGGGCCATTCGGCCCGCGAGCATCTGGCCTTGACCGCCGTAAACAGGGGTAACAGAGCCGGGGCGTCCAATAAGGGCGTCCTTTGAGAATGCCCGAGCCGGATGAAGGGAAACTTTCAAGTCCGGTTCTTAGGGGGGGCGGGAGCCGAGAGGCTCCCCTCCTACCCGGTACCAAACCGAGGAAAGTAATCCGCGCTCGGCTACCGGAGTTTTTCGGAGTGGCGACATCGGCGCAAAGTGGCGGAGCAGAAATGAGGGAGATACCACACCGGAACAGATACCATGTGAACCCTTAAACTAGTGCCATTCGGGAGTGTCCCTCGTTTCTCCGTTTCTGAGCAACCCCGTCCCCCTGAGCAACCCCAGATAGGCTTCCTGTTGCTGGACCTGCTCATTATCAGCATGAAAAAAGTCGCCCGAGAGCACCAAGTCTACAGCGACTTTGTGGAAGCCACAGTACCGGAATCAGAACGTGGAGACCACTTCTAACGAACAATGGGGCCGGTAAAAACCGGCCCCATTGATTGATCTGGTTCAGTGAATGTGACAATTCCGCGGCAATATCAAAATAACCAGTAAATTCCGGTCAGGTTAATCTGACGATCAACACCTGACCCGGCCAGCTTCCTTCCGGTAACATAATCATGCCGATTACTTCTCCGTTTTTACCGTTAGAACCGATTTTACCCCTTTATCCTTATCCATCCCGACACCGAAGGAAAACGAGCCCTTCCGTATTTCCAGGACCTTCTTCAGAGCTCTTCCGTCATAGAGTGGTGCCCAATGCTCCGCATCCATGCTGAGGAAAAGCATGTAGCGCCTGAAAAAGTTCTGCTGTTCCGAGCTGCTCATCGACGTGAAGTCCAGTTTCGCCACTCTTTCCAGTTCTTCCTTTGTCGGGTCCTTAGGCACCTTAACCATGAAGTAGAGCCTTTGCTTGATCTCCAGGTCGATGGATTTCTGTTTCACGCCGACTATGTCGTTATCGATGTTCAGCTCCAGGGGAAAGGAGTCCCCTTTATCCATATACCCTGCGTAGTTGTTAAGCTCCGCGACGTTGTCCAGCTTCTGCATGTCGCGATAGTGACGCACGTGTGAAGACTCGTATTTTCTGACAACGATGCCGTTCCCACCGCACCCCGCGATTACTACCACCAGCAACAACAAAAGACCTTTTTTCATGGAATCACCCTCCTTGTGCGCGGGCGGCCGTCCGGCACGCCCCGCGGTTCATGGTTCCGTCTCTCGATATTCGAGGATATCCCCCGGTTGACAGTCAAGAAATCTGCATATGGCATCCAGGGTCGACAACCTGATCCCTTTCACCTTGCCGGTCTTAATCAGCGACAGATTCTGCTCCGTGATTCCGACATATTCCGCCAGATCCTTTGATTTGACTTTGCGTTTTGCCAGCATGACATCCAGGTTAATTACAATTGCCATAGAGCTTCCTATATGATGAGTGCCTGCTCTTCCTGCATCTTTCTCGCTTCATCCATTACCCAGGAGATGATAAGCACCACGGCCCCGACAAACAGTCCGGCAAATTCCCCGGAATTCAAACTTACCGTAATCATTCTCCGGCCGGGCGGATTGCCCATGGTGAGAACGATACTCAGCAATGTGTTGCTTACAACGTCGCAGACAACCCATGCGATCAAGGCCCTGCCGAGACTTCGGAAGCAATTGACCGTTGCCTCCGTGAATATGGCTCCCTCCTCGTACAGCCTGAAGAGATTCTTGAGCCTCGTCAGCCCGTACAGGGTCACGCAGAGCGGCAACAGGTCAACCAGGAACGCAAAGAACCGGGTTTTCGCGGTCAGGTCGTGATCCAGGCGCACGGGCAAGGCAATCATCGGTCCTGCCAACACGTAGAGCTGATTGAAGAACATCCAGAACAGTGCGCCAAGAAGCGGGAGACAGAAAATCAGTCCAGTACAGATCAGTCTGAATCTGCGGCTTACCTTCGTGATACGCTCGGTGTTTTCCATCACTAACCTCCTCGCCCGACTACGGAAACGTCATCCTGGTAGAAATTGCCGCCGCAAGAGGCACGAGCGGCCATGGTGAGCGAAGGCTAACAGGTCGCATCGTTCGAGTCAAGAATAAATTATCGTTTTACGATGATATATTGTTGAATGAGAATAATAACTGTTTTGCGGAGGGCAAACAATAGGTGTCAGGAAAACTGAAAACTAGAAGAAAACTAGGAAAACTAGGGACACTCCCGAATGGCGCTAGTTTAAGCGGTAGTAGCATGATTTCATTGCCGAATTCTTTGAAAGTGAGAAACCGACAGTGTCAGGTCTCCACTTATGACATTGTCACAGGTGGAGACCTGAACACCCACTACTCCCTAAAACAGGAATTCCAAATTCCTAATCAGACAAACGGGAATGAATGGAGAGGAAAGGTGTCAAGGAGTTAGTCGATGGAGGTGAGTCCATGGCGGATCGCGAATTTGGTGAGCTCTGCAATAGAATTCAGGTTAAGCTTTGTCATGAGTTTTTTGCGGAATGCTTCGATTGTTTTATTGTTCACTCCCAGGACATAAGCGATTTCTTTTGTGTTTTTGCCCTCAGCAACCAGCTGCAGGACCTCTCGCTCCCGCGATGAAAGAGTGGACAACTCAGTAGGTGTCTCTTCCAGATGTTGTTTCATCAAATCCTTGACGACGATGGAGGTTATTTTCGGGCTCAGGTATGCTTCCCCCAACTGAATC
>Ga0351900_1167_pt1 | contig 15662 bp, 13 predicted proteins | sample BONcelHT113001D3_FD_205827 | JGI IMG/M metagenome (GOLD analysis project Ga0351900, IMG submission 205827) | Enriched cells from coal bed in the Powder River Basin, Montana, United States - BONCAT cells T11 rep1 HSBNCT.T11.300.1.D3 ...
GCGATAACATCGGGTTTCTGGTTGAGACGCTGAATGGGCACGATCGGGAACAACTGGTCAATAGCCCACGAGTCGGGAACCGACTGAAAGAGGGAAAAGTTGGCGAAATAGGTCTGGCGCAGGCTAAGTTTGAAGTTCTGCAACTCCTCAGGAATCGGCTTTATCTTTTCGACGATCCCATTAATCTTCCGAATGATCCTGGCGCAGAGCCATTCGGCAAGTGCCCGGTCGCTCAGGTTCAGGTAGCCGAGATTGAAAAGGCTGACCGCCTCCTGAATGAGTTGGATGGTATCATGATAGTCTTCGCGCAGGGAGTGCCGGTCGATACTCTTGTAAATGTCCACAAGCTTCTTGACCGTGGGGGAAAGGTTCTCCCGCTGCTCCAGCATCGACTCGTAATCCGGCATGATATTCTGGGTATTGGTATCGAGCACGTTGGTAACCAGCACCGAATAGTGGGCAACCGTCGCCCGCCCCGACTCGGAGATGATGTTCGGACAGTCGACACCCGCCTCGTCACAGATATTCTTGATCTGGTAGATAACGTCGTTGGCGTACTCATCAATGGAATAATTGACGCTGGAAAAATAGCTTGATTTGGACCCGTCGTAGTCGACACCCAGGCCTCCGCCAATATCAAGATACTGCAGATTGACCCCCAGTTTTTTCATCTCGACATAGACACGGGTTCCCTCAATAAGGGCATTCTTGATCTTGTCGATCTTGGTTATCTGGCTGCCGATATGAAAATGGAGGAGCCTGACGTTTTCAACCATGCCATTGTCCCGCAGGATTTCGATGGCCGCGACCAGCTCGGAAATCCTGAGTCCGAATTTTGCGTCCTCTCCCCCTGAGGTGGCCCACTTACCGGTGCCTTTCGAGGAAAGCTTCACCCTGATGCCCAGTTTCGGGCTGATGCCGGTCTTTTTGGTAAGCTCTATGATCTTTTCCAGTTCAGTGAGTTTTTCCACCACAATGGTGATATCGTACCCCACCCTGGTCGCGTAAAGAATTGTTTCGATAAACTCCGTATCCTTGTAACCATTGCAAATAATCGGCAGATCGTTTCCGGTGGCAAGCGAAATGGCCGCAACCAGTTCCGGCTTTGACCCCGCCTCGAGACCTAAATCGAATTTCTTGCCGAACTTGGTAATCGCCTCGACCACCTGCCGCTGCTGATTAACCTTGATCGGGTAAAAAGTCTGGTATTTGGCAGGGTAATTGTTCTCCTGGATGGCATTTTTAAAAACCCGGTTGATACTGGAGATACGCCCTTCGAGGATATTCATGAAGCGGAGAAGAATGGGGGGCTTGATCTTCCGCTTGATCAGGTCGTCCATCAGGGCCCGCAGGTCGATCGAATGCTTGGAATTGGGCGACGGGTGAACACAGATATTTCCCTTTTTATTGATGGAAAAAAGATCTGAACCCCAATTATTGATGTTGTATATTTTTTCAGAATCATTGATCGACCAGCGTTCCATAGGCAATTCACCAACCTTTATAGTGGTATTGTAGGGGCGCGGCGTGCCGAGCCCTGTTTTTCAATCCGACTTTACGACAACCGGCTCTTGAAATCCTGGTAGGTAAAGCTCTTCACAACCTTCAACTCTCCCGTATCCGGCTCGAAGGTGCAGATGTGCGGATGCTGGATGCCATTGAAGGTGGTGGTCTTGACCATGGTGTAGTGGGCCATGTCAAGGAAAGCAAGACGGTTGCCGGGCGAAAGTTTCTGCTCGAACGACCAGTCGCCAATCACATCCCCGGCCAGGCACGACGGGCCGGCGAGACGATAGGTGAAATCCTTGTCGCCGGCATCGAAACCACCGAGAATGCCGGGTCGATAGGGCATCTCCAGAATATCCGGCATATGACAGGTAGCAGAGACGTCGAGGATCGCGATCTCCATCTCGTTTTGAACCACGTCCAGCACTTCGCTAACCAGGACCCCCGTGCCGATGGCTATTGCCTCGCCCGGCTCCAGGTAGACCTCCAGGTCATACTTTTCCTGAAAATAGCGGATCAACTCGACGAGGGCGTCTATATCGTAGCCCTCGCGGGTAATATGATGCCCGCCACCGAGGTTCAGCCATTTCATCCGCGGCAGATATTCTCCGAATTTCTCTTCAAATACCGCGGCAGTTCGCTGTAACGGCTCAAAGAGCTGCTCGCAAAGAGTATGAAAATGCAGTCCCTCCACCCCGTCCAGGGAGCGCCCTTCGAATTCGGCCCGCCTGATCCCGAGTCGGGACTTGGGCGCGCACGGGTCATAGATGGCCGTATGCCCTTCCGTATGCTCCGGGTTGACCCGCAGGCCGATGGAGACACGTCCTTGGGCCTTTTCCCACAGGGGTCGAAAACGTTCCAACTGGTCAAATGAATTAAATACGAGATGGTTCGAGATCTCGAGCAGTTCCCGGACATCACATTCCTTGAAAGCTGCGGCGAAGCTGTGCACCTCACGACCGAACTCCTCACGGCCGAGCCTCGCCTCCCAAGGCGAACTGGCGCATACTCCGTGCAAAGTCTCCCGTATAAGGGGAAAGACGCTCCACATGGAGAACGCCTTCAAGGCCATAAGGATCTTCGCTCCGCTCCGTTTCTGGACCGAGTCCAGAATGGCGAGGTTATGACGAATTCGACCCAAATCCACCACGTAGGCTGGAGAAGGAGCGAGTTCAAGGATTTTTTCGATGTCGATTCCGGTCAAATGAGAAACCTTTCTTCAGCCACAGAGGTTACAGAGAGCACAGAGTATCCATTCCTGTCGTGAACTATTCATGTAAATAGAAAGTGAAAATTCAAGTAATTCCATATCCCACTAATAAAAACTTAGAAATCTGCAAGAATACGACACAATCTTTCTCAATTGGGCTGCACAATCTGCGCATGTGAGCATCAATTGCATCCATGTCCTGGTTCTCTCTGTGCTCTCTGTGACCTCTGTGGCAAAATGGTTTTGCCTTTACAGCTCAGGCCACTCGCCTTCGACCACCACATGCGGCAGCCCCATAATCGAGAGCTTCTCCAGAAACGGTTCCGGGTCGAACTGCTCCATATTGAAGACCCCTTCACCGCGCCAGACGCCGGTCATCATTATGATGCCTCCCACCGCGGCAGGTACGCCGGTGGTGTAGCTGATGGCCTGGGAGTTAACCTCCCGGAAACACTCTTCATGGTCGCAGATGTTGTAAATATAGACCTGCTTCCGCTTGCCGTCCTTGATGCCGCGCGCGATGATACCGATACAGGTTCTCCCCTTGGTGAGAGGGCCGAGACTGCCGGGGTCCGGAAGCACCGCCTTGAGAAACTGCAGAGGAACGATCTTCTGCCCGTTGAACTCCACTTCGTCGATGCGGGTCATGCCCACGTTCTGGAGCACCTCAAGGTGCTTCAGGTAATTATCGGAAAATGTCATCCAGAACTGAGCCTTCTTGATGGTAGGAATGTGCTTGACCAGCGATTCCATCTCTTCGTGGTACATGCGGTAGATGTTCATCGGCCCGATTCCCTCGGGGAAGTCGAAGCTCCGCTTGGTGGCCAGAGCCCCGGTCTCCACCCAATCGCCGTTTTCCCAATGACGGCAGGGAGCAGTGACCTCGCGGATGTTGATTTCGGGATTGAAGTTGGTGGCAAAGGGCTGGCCGTGAGAGCCGGCATTGGCATCGATGATGTCCAGTTCATGGATCTCGTCCAGATGCTTTTTCGCTGCCAGAGCGGTGAAGACATTGGTCACGCCCGGATCGAAACCGCTTCCCAAGAGGGCCATGAGCCCCTTTTCCCGGAAACGCTCGTGGTAGGCCCACTGCCAGCTGTATTCGAACTTGGCGGTCTCAAGAGGTTCGTAGTTGGCGGTATCCAGATAGTCGACGCCAACCTCAAGACAGGCATCCATGATGGTCAGATCCTGGTACGGCAAAGCGACATTAATCACGAGATTCGGCCGTTCCTTCTTCAGCAACACCACCAGCTCCGGCACATTATCGGCATCCACCCGGGCAGTCTTCACCGGAAAATCTATCTCCGCAGCAATGGCCTTGCACTTGGATTCCGTGCGGGAGGCAAGAGTAATTTCGGTAAAAACCTCAGACGCCTGGGCGCACTTGTGAACAACAACCCTACCAACTCCGCCGGCTCCTATAATCAGCACTTTGCTCATTGTCAGTTCTCCTTTTCTAACGATCAGTCACGTTCAGTAATCGAACGTTGGTGGTGTCACCACCCAGAGTATCTTTGCATCCGTCTTGCCGGGGTTTTTTACCGAGTGCCTCTTGTCGCAACTGAAATAGAAGCACTCCCCCTTCTTCACCGTATATAGTTGGTCATCGAGTTGCAGGATTATCCTGCCGAGCAGCACGTAGCCGAACTCTTCTCCTTCATGATAATCCTGCTCCTTCATCTCTTCACCCGGTTTGATTGTCACCAGAGCCGGGTCCATCTCACGGTTCTGGGCTCCGGGCACCAGAAGTTCCACCTTGATGCCGTCATCATCACCAGTGGACTGAACCCGGGCGTCAGCACCATACACAACATCTTCCCCCTGTGACTGCTCGGCAAAAAATTCTTCCATGGTTATGCCGAAGACATCAAGAATGTCGCGCAGTGTGGCAATGGAGGGGGAAGTGGCATCGTTCTCCAGCTGCGAGATATAGCCCTTCGTAAGGTCTGCCCTGCTGGCGAGCTCCTCCTGAGTCAGAGAATTAATCAACCTCAGCTTTTTTAACCGCTCACCGATTTTCAAGAAATCTCCCAAGTTTAGTAATTGTAAACTTTTTGTTTACAGTCCAGTGTAGTCTTTCTAAACTTTTTGTCAATAACCGAGTTTAGTGTTCCTAAACTTTCTGTTTAACCACAACGAGCCGGGGACAGGTTTATAATACAATAACAGCAAGCTGTCAAGTGTTTTTTCACTGACACGCTTCGCCCTACCAGGCTGATTTCCTTCATCGTTTACCCGATTAGAGTCCGGTTCGAGACACAGACAACGTAGACTCTCACAGAAATACTGAAATGCAATTTTTTCGGCAATCCCGCTTTATGAATACGCTTAAAGCCGTCATTTTCCAGAAGTGCCCCGACAAAGATGGGGGTACTCAAAGGAGGAAACTTTGTTTTTGCAAACATAAAAAAAACCAACTATTCAATGGACAGAGGATCTACAAATCACTACAATCACGCTCAAAAAACCAACAAGACCACACAATCATTACGTCGACACGGCAACTACCAAGCGCCACCAGCGATACGACACCAAAAATAGTTGCTGTTGAAAGAGCCAAGAGAACCAGCTTTGGTCGACAGTATATAAACGTGCAATTGACCCCCTGACACACCGGTACCCTGCCATGAAAATCGCTTCTTTTGAATTCAACCTGCGGGAACTATCCGGTTCTTTCGGCAATCTAGGCACTTTTCTGCCATTTACAGTCGGCTATTTCGCCGTCTGTGGCCTCAATCCGGCCGGCCTGCTGGTAATGATAGGCCTTGTAAACATCGTCACCGGATTATTTTATCGGCTCCCCATTTCAATCGAACCGATGAAAGTAATAGCTGCAGCGGCCATTGCCCAACAATGGAGTCCGTCGATGGTATATGCCGCGGGTTTTTCCATGGGATGCATCTGGCTGCTCTTCGCATTGTCAGATATTGCCTCCCGTATATCAAAATTGACCCCGGCAGCAGTTGTGCGAGGGGTACAGGTTACTCTCGGCATTCTCCTAATCATTCAAGCAGGCAAAATGCTCGCCACATCCTGGCTTTTAGGCGCCTTCGCGCTCCTGGCAGGTATGGGACTCCGGGCCAGCCGTCGCTTGCCTGCAGCGGTTGTCCTCGTTCTTCTCGGCATCGTTGTCATGGCAACAAAAAATCAGCTGGGAATCATCCAGAGCCCCAGCTTCACCCTTCCCCCTCTCACCATATTCAGTCCCAAGGAAATTTGGCAAACCCTGCTGCTTGCCGGTTTCGCCCAGATCCCCCTTACGATTACCAACGCAACCATCGCTACCTCCTGCCTGATTTCAGCGTACTGGCCAGACAGAACTGTCTCCACTCGCAGACTTTCCCTTAGCCAGGGGTTGATGAATCTGTTTCCCCCCTTCTTCGGCGGTATGCCCATGTGTCATGGGGCGGGCGGACTGGCAGGGCAGTACTATTTCGGAGCCCGGACCGGAGGGACCAAGATCATCGAAGGAACTCTTCAGCTTATTCTCGGACTTTTCTTCGCAGCATCGGTCGCCGGGCTCTTTTCCGCTTTCCCGAAACCAGTCATCGGTGTGATGTTACTGATGGTCGGCTTTGAACTCATAAAATTTGCGCGAGATGTCCAGGGAAGAAACAACATCCTATCTCTGACCATGACTGTTGTTCTCTCACTGGCTACAAACATGGCATTCGGATTCGTTGGCGGGATCTTGACAAGTCTAATCCTTACCCACCAGCGCAGCTCAAAAAAAGTATGACACCCAGGAGACTCCTTCCATCTCGTCGAATTCGCCGACACCACCACGTCAACGTGAAGAAATGTGTGTCAGGCATTCTGTTATTGAGAGGGAAAATGTGATACCCTCTCCGGGCAACAGCATTTCTGCGCAACATTAACAAATACGACGTACCAGGACACTGTGACGAACGGGAGGATAGACTATGTTGAGGGAAAAGAAGATCGGGTTTATTGGTGGCGGTAATATGGCTGAAGCCATCATCAAAGGGCTTCTGACAGGTGGCGTGCCGTGCGGTAATATTACTGTTGCCGAACCTCTCGAGAAAAGGAAAACATACCTGTCAGAACACTACGAAATCGGAACCACCGGCAACAATTGCGACGCAGCCCTGTTTGGAGACATCGTCATCCTCGCGGTAAAACCGCAGATCTGCTTGGAAGCTTTGCGGGCCTTGGGGAAGAAATCCACCGAAAGAAAGCTTTTTATCTCTATCATGGCCGGCGTCCCGACAAAAACCATTGAAGCCGAACTTTCGGAGTTGGCCAGGGTTATCAGAGTGATGCCGAATACCCCGGCTCTCGTCCTCGAAGCAGCTTCAGCGATTTCCCCCGGAGTAAACGCAACACAAGACGATGTGTCGCTCGCCCTGGAGATATTCAGTCTCCTGGGAACCGCCTCCTCTGTCCCGGAAAAGCTCCTGGACGCCGTTACCGGTCTTTCCGGAAGCGGCCCGGCATACGTGTTCACCTTTATCGAAGCCCTCTCTGACGCGGGAGTAAAGAACGGACTGCCCCGCGATGTCGCAACCAGACTGGCCGCCCAGACAGTATTCGGTTCAGCAAAAATGGTACTGGAAACGGGAGAGCATGCGGCCCTGCTCAAGGAAAAGGTCACATCCCCCGGTGGAACCACCATTGCTGGAATGCACGTTCTCGAAAAGGAAGGATTTCGCGGCATAGTGATGACTGCGGTTGATGCGGCGACCTCTCGGTCCACCGAACTGGGGAAGGGATAGAGCCGAGCCAGAAAATAGCCTGGGAGTCAGTCGGCTGAAAAACTAGAAGATCATTCCATACTCACGTTCCAGATACTGAAAGGCCCGTTTCACGCGGGTCTTCAGCGTTACCTCATTGACGGGCTTGAACATGAAATCGAAGAAGCCTTTTTCAAACGCCTTGGCTTCTTCTTCCGTATCAGTGCTTCTGGTCAGGAGAATAATTGGAATGTGGCGTGTTTCCGGGACATTGCGCAGAGCGTCGAAAAGTCCGTAGGCATCAAGCTTGGGAATGACCTTCTCCGTGATGACAACCTGGGGCATTTCGGAAATCACCGTTTTATAGGCTTCCATGCCGTCTGTGGCAACTTTTACCCGATACCCATCCTTTGCCAGAATATGGCTCCACATGGTACCGAGCAGATTATCATCCTCTACAATCAGAACAGTTTTTTCATGCTGGATTGACAGGTCTTTGCCCAGATATTGCCTGCAAATGGCAGCATTTATATCATTTTTTGTTGCAATAAAGGGAATGATCGTCAGGCCGTGGTTGGCAGCAATGTTCGAAACGATCCTGGTTTCCGTCGGATCCGCCATGGCAAGGGCAAGCTTGTTATCCTCAATCTTCAACGGGAACAGCATATTCTGCATTGCCACATCGACGGGAATCAAATCAAGCAGTTTTCTGGAATAGGTATGGCGGGCAAAATTCCCGATCACGCGGTAGCCGTATTGCTCGGCCAGTGCGCTGGCCAGTTCGTCGCCGGTAATCAATTCCATCTCTTCAAGAAGAGCTCCCAAACGCTTATGAAGCCTTCTGGCTCGTGCAAGGGTCCTCTCAAGAGTTTTCGCTGTTATAAGACCTTTGTCGACAAAAACTTCGCCCAGCAACTTTCTTTTCACCATAATGACTCCCGACGGCGGTCAAATCAGCAGGACAATCTGCGGGGCACATTGTAGCTCTAATGCCGAAACAAATCCAGACAGAATCACCTGAAAATATTCCAATGCCCAGGAGCCTGTCGGACTTAGGAAATCGAAGCGAAAATTCGGCTGGGCGAGGACAGATTTTGTCGATTTTGCAGGGTAATAGTTGTTCTATTGCCCAAAAAAGCGGCGGAATATGGACCGTTCAGATGGAGTTGCAGCAGATTTACCCTAAGTCCGACAGGCTCCTAGGCCCCAAACCGAAACGAAAGAAACCCCATACAGCGTGGCGCTCCCGGTTGCGAACAGAAATAACTGCTCAGGAGAAAACTGCGCAAGGCACGGCCTCATGTATCGGAAGAGGGTTTATTGATTTTTTCATACAACTCTATCTGCTCCTGCTGAGACAATTTCCGACAGCAGCGATCGTTTTTGCGCAGACACATCCTGCACCTGTTGTCGCTGCACCACTGGCAACAAAGGCAGTCGGGACAGGGGTGTTTTTGGGGAGATTCAGTCACAATCAGGCCTGCCTATAATCATTGAATTTCCAGCAGACGTCGCCGCGAGAGATTCCCTCTTACCGGCATCATCAAGAACCTTGCGCACACTGACGAGGAGGTCTCCCGGCGTCAGGGGCTTTGCGATGAACGATATTTCCCCGGCAGCGAAACCTTGCTTGGTAATGACATCATAGGGGTGTCCGCTCATAAAGACAACTTTGATTTCCGGTTTAATCTTCCGGCAATCTTCATAGACCTCTTTACCGTTTTTCTTCGGCATGATCACATCGAGAAGCAGAAGCTGAACAGTGTCAAGGTGCTCGCGGAAAGTTCTGATGGCATCTTCCCCATCCACCGCCTCAATTACCTGATATCCGTATTTTGTCAGTATGTGTTTGGTCAGCATGCGGACAAATCTATCGTCTTCCGCAAGCAGGATAGTCTCCCGATTTCCTGCCGGCAGCAGGATTGATTCCAGCTTTTTCCTTTCAATCACCGAGTCAACAAGCGGCAGATAGATGGAAAAGATCGTCCCTTGTCCGGACTCACTGTCGACTTCAATATAGCCTTTATGCTGCTTGATTATACCGAACGTCATGGAGAGACCGAGACCGGTCCCCTTTCCCACTTCCTTGGTAGTGAAAAACGGATCAAAAATCCTCTCCTTCGTGGAGGGGTCAATTCCCGTACCTGAATCGGACACAACCAGTTTTGCGTAGTGCCCGGGACGAAGCTGCCTACGGCTTTCCTCGGGACAGTCGACCAGTGCCGCAAACTCGGTTGTCAGGCGCAAGATTCCGCCATGAGGCATCGCATCCCGAGCATTGGTAACCAGATTGATTAGCGACTGCTCTATCTGCAGTTGATCAGCCGTCACGATAAGTTCTTCCGGTGAAGTGTCGATCTGCAAATCAATATCCTCACCAGCGAGCCTTTCCAGCAACGTCTTGATATTACGGATTGTCCTATTCAGGTCCAACGGTGCCGGGTTGATAACCTGACTTCGACTGAAGGCAAGGAGTCTTCGGGTCAAATCGGACGCACGTTCAGTTCCAGCAACGATCTGATCAACATAATTGCGGATATGGCCTTTTTTCTTGATACTGTCCCGGAGAAGGTGAGCGTACCCTTCAATGGTAGAAAGAATATTATTAAAATCATGGGCAACACCGCCGGCCAGAGTCCCAATGGCCTCCATCTTGTGCGCCTGACGCAATTGCTGTTCCAGATTGCCCTTTTCCGCTTCCCTGGACTGGAGGGATTCCGCCATGAGATTGAACGCTGTTGCAAGCTTGCCGATTTCATCCTGCGTTTCAACCGGAACCTTTCCCAAGGGAGTCCCACTCCCCATGACCTTGACTCTCTCCGTCAGTCTGTTCAGTGGTTTTGTGATACCCTTGACGACAAAAAAGACTATAACAACTGAAATCGCCAGGAAAATCATGGCGATCAGACTACTGTTGACAAGAATCTTTCTCAGCGCATCATTCAAGATCTTCTTGTCGAGCACAACCTGCACAAAACCGACGGTAAACTCTCTGTTCTCGAACAGATTATCGGAGTAAAAGAGCGACTCGTCATCTGAATAGCCGGAGCCCGCGCTGACCGGTGCCCAGATTTCCAAGGTATCAAAGCGGTGATCGCTGTACTGGATACTTCCGGATTTTCCGAGACGATTCAATACCTCCAGTTTTTTCTTGAATTCCAGCAGAGAAGTAGCCTTTTCAGTTTTGGCACTTCCCTTACGTTTCTCCGCCAGGAGTTTCCCGTTGGAGTTAAAAATTGCAACCTGCAGCACTTCATTATTCTGCAGGACACCGTCAACAGGATTTTTCAAAAGATCCGGATTTTCGGCAAAGACGCCAAGCCGCACAGTATACGCCAGCGATTTTGCAAGGACCTCCCCCTGTCGAACCAAAACAGCTGTCAATGATTTCCATTCGTTATGCACGAAAAAAACCGTAAAGGAAACCGACAGGAACAGTATCAGCAAAATGATGACCAGAAAGATTTTCGCGGCAAAGGTTTCGCTCAGTTGTCTGAAGAAATGGAATGGTCTCATACTGTCATCATCTCAGAAGCCTTGCCTTGTCGCGAAGGTCTTTGTCAAGGGGCACCTTGAGTTTGCCGGCAACGGACTCATTGATAATCAGGTTTGCGGTATCAGCCTCAACCGGTGGAAGGTCTGCAACTTTCTTCCCTGAAAGGATGTTTGCCGCAAACTCCCCGGCCTGCCTGCCCATTTCGAAGGCATTGATATCCAGCGACATGAGCGCTCCTAATTCGAGGTATTTGGTTGAGAAGGTGCACACGGGAATGTTGTTTTCCAGGGAAAAAAGCATGAGCATTTCGGTTGTATCCGGGGTTAGTACCGTTGTGTCCGGTATCATCCAGTACGCCTCGATCACCCCTTTCAGGGAATTCAGCGTGGCAGGGACGAGTTTTGAATCCTTGACCTCCTTTGCAAGCAGATCAATCTTCAATTCTTTCGCTGCAACCTGCGCTCTTTTCACAAAAGAAGCACTTTTTTTCGGATCATAGAGAAGCCCGATTCGTCGTGCGGTGGGAAGGACTCGACGCAAAGCCGCCAGCTGCTTATCTGGAGAGACAGTCATACTGACGCCGGTGACGTTTCTTTCCTCAGCGACGATTGCAGTCGGATTCAACACCATAAGGTATACAATCGGCACACCGGAAAAAATCTTTACCTTTTGCAGGGCGTCCATCCCGATCGCCAGAACCAGGTCCGGCTTTTTCCCGGAAAGATACTCGACCGCGCCCCTACTGTCACGGAATGTGTAGTCAACCCCTCCGTGTCTGTTATTCACCAGAGACTTGAAGCCGGAAAACGCATCCCGATACGGTTTGATGGTATGATTCTGGACGACGAGAATTTCTTGGGGGGCAGCCTTCGAAGCGCCACAGAGGACCAGGAGGACGAGTAGGAATGTGAGGAAATATTTCTTGATCATGACTCAGTTCTATGGACAAACGATTAATGCTTTGGTATGTTTCACACGTTGAAAAAGAGAATGACCATCAGCCGAGGAGATCTACGATCTTTGCCTCAGGTGCAAGACGGTAGAAAGAGTGATCCATCTGTATCACTGATGCGGAACGGGAGAGTAGGAACTTGTCAAATTTATCTGCCTTCATTATGCACAGTTATTCTTTAAAAACAAGCCTTCTGTTTCTCTGTTTTTACCTGGGACTTTTCGCGCTTCCGAACTCTTCACAGGCGCAGGTTAATGAAGAAATGCGGGTTCTCCAGCTTTTCTATCAGGATACTGACCTGGTCATATCCGCAAGCAGAAGCGAAAAGTCCATCTCCCAGGTCGCGGAAAATATTGCCATAGTAACAGCCGATGATATCAAGGCAATGAACGCCCATACCGTTAGCGACGTACTGAATACCGTAACCGGACTTAACCTGAGCAATTATACCGGTCCGGCAAGCCCGGCAAACCTCACGGTCCAGGGGTCCGCCACCCGACACGTCACCGTCCTCATTGACGGGGTGGTCCAGAACAATATCAGCGACAACTTCCCCGATGTCGGCGGTATGAGGGTTCAACATATCGCGCGTATTGAAATCATCAAAGGACCCGCCTCTTCCTCCTGGGGTTCCTCCCTCGGCGGCGTCATCAACATCATCACCAAATCACCCGACGATTCTCGAAACTTCGGCGGCATCCTTTCTGCTTCGATCGGCAACCGAAGCACCGGCGATTATCGGGGAGAAATCTCCGGTGCGGTCGGCACCCTCGGCTACTACCTTGCGGGTGGCGGCCTCCTTTCCGACGGGCTCCATCCCCATACCATGCTGGAAAGCGGCAACATTTACAGCAAACTCCGCTGGCAACCCACGGTCAAGTCCACCCTGACCCTGACCCTTGATTATTTCAATGCCTCCCGCGGCTTCGGCGAGTTTCCCCTCTATGGTGTTTCCTTTTTCAACCGGGGCAACCGGTTTTCCTCGACCCTTGCCCTTCAGCAGAGTCTTGGCGCAGAGCTGAGCCTTGACCTGAATCTCAGGACCCTGCTGACAAAAACCGAGATCAAGATGTCCCCCTACCTCAGCGATGCCGAGTTGCAAAACACCAAGGCTGAAGATAGCACCTTCGGTGGCAGTGCTCGGCTCACCTGGAACCAGCACTGGCATACTCTGGTGTTCGGCAACGACTTCGATTTCGGCACCTCGGATTCGCAGTTATTCGCCAGCGGCTCGCAACGCCTCGACAAATGGGCTTTCTATCTCAACGACACCATGAAATTCGGCCGGTTTTCCCTGACCCCGGGAGTCCGTTACGACAATACCAACACCAACGGTGACTTCTGGAGCCCAAGCCTGGGCGCCACCTGCACGGTGGCCGACTCCACCGTCATCAGGGGCTACGTGGCCCGGGGCTTCAGTATTCCGCCGCTCGGTTTTACTTTTGGAACCGGGTTCTTCTCACGGCCGAATCCCGCTCTGAAAATGGAAAGGGTCTGGTCCTATTCGGCCGGCTTCGAAACGGCGGCACTCAAATACCTCTGGCTGAAAACAACCTACTTCCGCAATGACGTCTCCGATGCCCTCACCTCAGCCAGCTTGCCGGGCGGTTTGTTCATAGTTGTCAATGGCGGTAAACAGCAACGGGAAGGGGTCGAGGTGGAGCTGAAGACCAGCCCGATGTTTAACGTATCGCTCACCGGCGGTTTCACCTTCGTCAACGCCAAGGACAAAATGACCGGCGAGATCGTAAAGGACGTACCACGCTATGCCTATGATATCGGCGTTCAATACGACGACAGTCGCATCATCAAGGCCCTGCTCAAGGGACGGTACGTCGATTGGAACGCCTCCCCGGACTCAGGCGGGAAATACGACGCCCTGATCTGGGACCTGAATCTTTCCAAAGAAATCACACTCTCGGAGGCGGTCACTGCCGAGGTATTTTTCACTGCCCACAATCTCTTCAACGGCGCCCAATATGTCTTTTCTCTCTACCAGAACCCGCGGCGCTGGTTCGAGGGCGGGCTCCGGTTCTCTTTCTGACCAGACACCCTGCTGCCCGCATTTCGGAGATCGATGCCATGAAAATAGTACTTGGCTGCCTGTTCCCAGCCCTGCTGATCACCGCCTGTCACATCGGTGCGCCGCGACTCCGGGAGTTGCCGCCAGACGCGGTCATTCTGGCGTTCGGCGACAGCCTGACGTATGGAACGGGAGCTCTACCCGACCAGAGTTTTCCGGCTGTCCTCCAGAAGACCATCTCCCGCACCGTGATCAACGCAGGCGTACCGGGAGAAACCACTGCGGAAGGTCGTGCCCGCCTGCCGCACCTTCTGGACAAATACCAGCCGGCACTGGTCCTGCTGTGCCTTGGGGCTAACGACATGCTGCGCGGGCTTGATGAGGCAGCCGCGGCGGAGAACCTCAAGGAGATGATCCGCATGGCGGAGAAGGGGGGCGCTCAGGTCGTACTGATCGGCGTCCCCAAGCCGACGCTGCTCATGTCCACACCGGAATTCTACCGCCAGATCGCCGAGGAATTTTCCCTGCCCTACCTGGACAACACCATGCGTGATATCCTGAAGGAAAACTCCCTCAAATCGGACTTCATTCATCCGAACGCCAAGGGCTATCAGAAACTGGCGGAAGGAATTGCCGTCTTCCTGAAAAAAAGGGGCGCCTTCTAGGTCCGGCCATGGGCACCATACCCCGGCACTCACCATGACGGAATCAGACGTGGAACCATCCTACCACCCCAGCCTCTCGACTGAGCAGGCGAGAATACATCTCTCCGCCCTGCTGCTCCGCGGCGCAATCCAAAACCCGAATCTGGACAACTCCATCACGCGTCTCGAGCGGCGATTCCAGAACTACTGCGCCCTCTACCCCCACGGACTGTGGGCACCCGGTCTCGTTATATCCAATGAGATGCGTGGAATCACCGAGCAGTATCTGCCCATGGCCGAGATCCGGGCGGCCTTCCGCCGCTTCTTTTCCCTGGCGCTTCACTATCCCCTGCCTGACGAGAGCAATCCCTTTCAGACAGCAAGCAGCTGGCTTGATCTGCTTCAGCGTCTCCACCTGGCGAAGGAATCGGTAAATCCCGCGGCACTCCTCGGAAAGCTGACCATTGATGAGGACTTTCGTATGTGTTTTCTCTTTACCGCATTGCTCCCGGCCCACCATGGCGGAAGCTTTCTACGCTACCCCGACCAAATCGATTACCTGAAAAGCTGGATCATCCGCAGAAGCAGTTTCCTCTCTGGAGGGATCCGCTGCCTCGATGCCGCCTGCGGAACCGGTGAGGGCACCTACGACGTTGCAGACCTGTTGCTGAGATGCGGCATTCCTTCCCGCTCACAACAGATACACGGCTGCTCTCTCGAACCGCTGGAAGTATTTGCTGCCGCGCACGGCTGCTTCCCTCATGACCCGGAAAGGCAACTGCGCTTCCGCACCCGCATGGAGCAGCTTTTCAACGCACATGGTACAGACGGCATGGTTTTCTTCCGGGACACCATCCTGCGGCAGCCGTCGCCGGAAGAACATCCCTATGACATCATCCTCTGTAACGGCCTCCTCGGAGGCCCGTTTCTTCATGAACCTGAGATGCTTGAAAAGGCGATACACGCGTTGGTGAAACGACTCAAAACCGGGGGGATTCTCTTGACTGCGGACAGATTTCACGGGGGCTGGCGAAAAGAAAACCCGCCGGCACGTATCGTGGAGATCATGCAACGGACAGGCCTTACGGTTCGTCACGGAGAGTATGGTATTGCCGCAGAAAAAAGTAATCTGAT
>Ga0351900_1168_pt1 | contig 15577 bp, 13 predicted proteins | sample BONcelHT113001D3_FD_205827 | JGI IMG/M metagenome (GOLD analysis project Ga0351900, IMG submission 205827) | Enriched cells from coal bed in the Powder River Basin, Montana, United States - BONCAT cells T11 rep1 HSBNCT.T11.300.1.D3 ...
GCGCGTTTACCCTCGAACGGGGACGTGTAGATGGGACAACTCATACTCCAGCAAGTGATCAATGGTTTGGCGCTGGGTTGCGTGTACGGCCTTGTGACCCTGGGCTATTCCATGGTGTACGGCATCCTGGAGATGCTGAACTTCGCCCACGGCGATGTGTTCATGATCGGCGGCATGATCGGATACTTCATCCTGCAGGCCTTCTTGGGCCCATCCGGGCTCTCGGCGCCGGCCGCCATGGTAGTCGTACTTATGATGATCGGGGCTATGGCCGGCTGTTCCCTGTTGGGTATGGGCATCGAGTTCGTTGCCTACCGACCGCTCCGAAAGGGCGGCGCCTCCCGACTGGCGGTCTTGATCAGCGCGCTCGCCATGTCCATTCTCTTGCAGAATCTGACCGCGCTGTTCATCGGCGCCCGCGCCAAGGACTACAGCACCTACCTTTTGATCCCACCCGACTGGATCATCCGGATTGGCACCATCGTAGTCACCGGCACGCAAGTGCTCATCATTGCCGTGACCATCATTTCAATGCTGGCGCTCGATCTCTTCGTGCGCCGCACCCGGTTCGGCAAGGCTATGCGGGCCACCAACAACGACCGGGATGCCGCGCCCTTCATGGGTATCAGCGTGAACTTCATCGTTGCGCTCACCTTTCTGATCGGCTCGGCGCTCGCCGGCATCGGCGGGGTCTTGGTGGGTCTCTACTACACCCAGGTGGACTTCTTCATGGGCTTTGCCGCCGGCTTCAAGGCCTTCACCGCCGCGGTGCTGGGCGGTATCGGCAACCTGCGTGGAGCCATGCTGGGCGGTCTGCTCCTCGGGTTGGTGGAGAGTATCGCCATCGGCTTCATCTCTCCTGTGTACAAGGACGCCATCGCCCTGGTCGTCTTGGTCTTGGTGCTCTTGGTACGCCCGCAGGGTCTTCTCGGCGAGCAACTCCCGGTGAAAGTGTAGGTGTGACATGACAGAGAACGGCACACCTAAACTCGATCCGGCCGGCCTGGGCGAGACGACAGACGACTACATCCCCGGCAGGCGACCTCTAGGCGAGCGCCTCTCGGCAAGCGCCCCCGTACGAGGGGTGACTGGCTGGGCGGGCAAGGTGCCCCAGTGGGTCTGGGCCCTCATCTTCGCCGGCCTGGTCATTGGTTATCCTCTTATGGTGCAGAACGCCTATTGGGTCCGCATAGGCGGCACCGTGGCTCTCTACATCATCCTGGGAGTGGGCCTGAATATCGTGGCCGGCTACTCCGGACTCCTGGACATGGGTTACACGGCCTTCTACGGCATGGGCGCCTACACCTACGCCCTGTTGGCCTCGCCCCAGTTCGACATCCATCTCAGCTTCTGGCTGATCCTCCCCATCTCCATGGTGGCGGCCATCGGGCTGGGGGTGCTCATCGGCTCACCGACGCTCCGGGTGCGAGGGGACTACTTGGCCATCGTCACCCTGTCTTTGGGCAACATATTCCAGATCCTGCTGAAGAACATGGACCGGCCGGTTAACATCACCAACGGTCCCAACGGTATCGTGCTGGTCGACCCACCCTCGTTCTTCGGGTTCGTCTTCCGCACCCAACCCCAGTACTTCTACCTGATCGTGTTCTTCGCCGTGGTGGTGGTCGTGGCAATCTCTCGCCTGCGCTTCTCCCGCGCGGGTCGGGCCTGGGCCGGCATCCGCGACGACGAGATCACCGCCTCCTGCATGGGCGTTTGGCGCCCCTACTACAAGGTGCTCGCTTACATCTCGGGCGCCGCTTTGGCCGGTCTGGCCGGCGCCATCTTCGCCAGCTGGCAGAAGGCCGTGTTTCCGGAGAACTTCGGCATGGCTGAGCTCATCGCCATCTACTGCATGGTGGTGATCGGCGGGGCCGGTAGTCCCAAGGGCGTGGTCCTGGGCTCCATCAGTCTGGTGTTTCTGGGTGAGGTGCTACGTCCCTATGGCGTCTACCGCATGATTATTTACGCGCTTCTCTTGCTACTCATGATGCGCTTCCGTCCGGCCGGCATCCTTAGAGAGAAGCCGCGCAAGAGCAAGAGCACCGTAGACGAAGCCATCGCGGCCGGAGGCCTGGCCTTGGCCGGAGCCGGAGCCGGCGGTGGCTCGGGAGGCAACCCGAGGATGATGAACGCCTCCGCCACCGCCACCGAGCGCCGGCCGACAGGCAAAGACCGCACGACCTCGTCTATGACCTCAGCCCCAGCGGAAGTCGAAGACGGACAAATCCTGCTTGACGTGCAGGGCTTGAGCAAGGCCTTCGGTGGCGTGGTGGCCGTCTCAGACGTCTCCTTCCATGTGAAGAAGGGGGAGATACTCGGGGTCATCGGTCCGAACGGGGCCGGGAAGACCACCGTCTTCAACCTCATCACCGGCATCTACAAACCCGACGCCGGCCAAGTAGTCTTCAAAGGCCGCGACATCACGGGCCTGCGGTCAGACCAGGTGGCGGGCGTCGGCCTGGGTCGCACCTTCCAGAACATCCGCACCTTTAACCTGCTCTCGGTGCTCGACAACGTGATGGCGGGCGCTCACCCGCGCCTGAAAGGCGGAGTGTGGGCCGGTATCATCAGACCTCCGGGTATCATGCGGGAGGAGAAGAAGGCGGAGCTTAAAGCCATCCGCCACCTGTCCTTCTTCAATCGTCCTCTGGCCGAGCGCAAAGACGAGTTTGTGACCTCGCTAAACTACGCTGATCGTCGCCGTGTGGAGATCTCCCGGGCAATGATGCTCGACCCGCAGATCCTGCTCCTGGATGAACCCGCGGCCGGTATGAACCCCACCGAGGTGGAGGAGATCACCGCCCAGATCAAACAGCTGCGCGACGAGGGCTTCACCATAATCTTGGTGGAGCACCAGATGCCGGTGGTCATGGGAGTGTCGGACCGCATCCTGGTCATGAACAAGGGTGAAGTTCTCACCGAGGGCACTCCGGCCGAGATCCAGGCCAACGAGGACGTGATCAAGGCCTACCTGGGCGTGCAACACGAGGAGTGCGTCATTACCGAGCCCAAGCGGGAATCCCTCACCAAGGGCGAGCCCCTGCTCTCCCTGAAGGGTGTGGGAGCCGGCTACGGCGCCGTGCGGGTGCTCTCCGGGGTCGACCTGCAGGTCTACCCGGGCGAGATCGTCTGTCTGTTGGGAGCCAACGCCGCCGGCAAGAGCACCACCATAAAGACCATTCTGGGAAACGTGCGGGCCACCGCCGGCACCATCAGCTTCCAGGGTGAGGAGATCCAGAAGGCGACCACCGTCAGCATCGTGAAGAGCGGTATCGGCGTGGTGCCCGAAGGCCGCCGCATCTTTTGGCGTCTCACTGTGGAAGAGAACCTGGAGATGGGGGCCTTCAGCTCCTCCAACGACACCGAACTGATCAAACGGGGCAAGGAACGCGCCTTCGAGCAGTTCCCCATCCTCCGTGAGCGTCGCACCCAGAAGGGCGGCACCCTCTCCGGTGGCGAGCAACAGATGCTGGCCATCGCTCGAGCGCTCATGAACGAACCCAAGCTGCTGCTGATGGACGAGCCCTCCATGGGTCTCTCTCCGGTGCTGGTGCAGCAGATCATGGACATCGTTGTCCAGATCAACGAGGAGTGGGGCACAACCATCTTCATGGTGGAGCAGAACGCCAACGAGGCGCTGAAGATCGCCGACCGCGGCTACGTGCTCCAGAACGGTCGTATCGTGATCACCGACCTGGCCTGCAACCTCTTGGCCGACGACGCCATGAAGGCTGCGTACCTGGGTGGCTAGTGAATGACCGACGGTACATGGTGGTGGAAGATGCGGCGGCGCACAGCGCCGCCGCATCTTCCAGCCTGTGCGTCGGCTGCGGGCTTTCCATGCCCGCATGCGGCGGAAACTGGCCCGGTCTGCGAGGCCTGTGCGAGCCGCCTCCGTTCTCCTGAAGACGAGCAGTCGCTCGTTCGGCTGCAATCAGTTGCGGGCCGGCTGGCTGCTCGGATCTGATCCTTTCTATTCTGTGTGCTGCCCTTCAAAGCGGGCGGAACCATAGACGAATGAACAGGGGGCCACGGTGGCGGACTATCCTTTCGAACCATTCCGTATCAAGGTCGTCGAACCCATCCGGCTCAACACACGCGAGGAACGCGCCCGCGTGCTCGAGGAGGCCGGTTACAATCTTTTCGCGGTAAGGGCGGAAGACATCCTCATCGACCTTTTTACCGATTCCGGTACCACGGCGATGAGCGACAGCCAGTGGGCGGGCATGATGCAGGGTGATGAGGCCTACGCGGGCTGTCGCAATTTCTACCACCTGGAGGACGTTCAGAAGACCATTTTTGGCATGCCCTACTTCGTGCCGACCCACCAGGGACGCCCGGCGGAAACAATGCTGATGGACCTCACTCTGAGTACGGGCGACGTGGTGCCGAACAATATGCACTTCGACTCCACCGAAGCCAATGTCGTCGTTCGAGGTGCCCAGGCGGTGAATCTGGCCATCGACGAAGCCTGGGACCCGCAGGCGCGTCATCCCTTCAAGGGCAACATGGACGTCGAGAAGCTGCGCCGCTGCATCGAGGAGACCGGGGTGGAGCGCATCCCGTTCGTGATGATAACGGTGACGAATAACACCGGGGCCGGTCAGCCGGTGTCCATGGAGAACATCAGGGCGGTGAAGAAGGTGGCCGAGGAGTTCGGTCTGCCGTTGTGGTTCGATGCCGCTCGGTACGCGGAGAACGCGTACTTCATCAAGCTGCGGGAGCCGGGCTATGAGTTCAAGACTCCACTCGAGATCGCCAACGAGATGTTCTCCGTGGCTGATGGCTTTGTCATGAGCTGCAAGAAGGACGGCTTGGTCAACATCGGGGGGTTGTTCGGCACCCGGGACGCCGAGCTGTTCGAGCGGGCGAAGGTGATCATGATCCTGCGGGAGGGCTTCCTCACCTATGGAGGCCTTGCCGGGCGCGATCTCGAGGCGCTCGCCCGTGGCCTTATGGAGGGGGTCGAGGAAAGCTATCTCGCCTACCGTATCCACCAGACCAAGTACCTGGGCGACCGACTGCTGGAGGCGGAGGTGCCCATCTTCGAACCGGTGGGAGGACACGCCGTCTACCTTGACATCAAGAGATTCCTTCCGCACATACCCCAGAGTCAGTTCCCGGGTATGGCCTTCACGGCGCGTCTCTATCTCGACGCGGGGGTGAGGGCGGTCGAGCTGGGCTCACTGGCCTTTGCGCATACCGATTCCGAGACGGGCGAGACGAAGTTTCCCGCGCTTGAGCTGGTGAGGCTGACACTGCCGCGAAGGGTGTATACGCAACGGCATCTCGACTATGTGGCCGATGCTATCATCAAGATCTACAAGGAACGGGATCAGCTCCAGGGGCTGGAACTTGTGTGGGAGGCCCCTGTCATGCGGCATTTTACGGCCAAGCTGGCGCCGGTCTCGTAAAGACTGGGGGGAAGAACGGAATGAGACTCGCTCGAGTGCTGCGACGTGCACTCAAGGGCGGCGCAGGCCACGGGGAAGGGGGGCGCTGGCCCCCCTTCCCCGTGGCCCACGGCCGCTTCGACCAGAAGAACGAAGTGTTCAAGAGAGGCCACTGGGATCCGGAGATCATCCCCCACTCTGAGCGCTTCCACGAGCTGGTGTATCGCGACCGCCCCGGCTACACGAAGCTTGAGTATTCGTTGCAGGCGGCGTCTTGGAACATGGAGGATGCGTTCGGCTACGAGGAAGCGACCGGAAGCCCACTCGCGCTATACTCCTGGACCCCTCAGGAAGGCCAGCCTCAGCATTGCGCCAGCACCGGTCCACCCGTGCGGGAGGCACCGGAACGGATGAGCCGAGTGATCAAGAAGGCCGCTCGTCTCTACGGAGCCGACCTGGTGGGCATCACCCGGGTGCACGATAGCTGGGTGTACTCTCACAGCTACAGCAAGTTCTCCGGAACGCATAGTCCTCTTGAGCTCCCGGAGGGCTGCGACACGGCAGTGGTCATGGCGTTCGCCATGGACTTTGATGCGCTCCATACCTCTCCCACCGCAGTTGCCGGGGCCGGTACCGGAGTCGGTTACAGCCGGATGGCCTTCACAGCGAATCTGTTGGCAACGTTCATCCGCGGGTTGGGATACAAGGCCGTCCCCTGCGGCAACGATACCGCCCTCAGTATCCCCTTGGCCATGTCGGCCGGCTTGGGCGAGATGAGCCGTATGGGTCTACTCATAACCGAGAAGTACGGGCCCCGGGTGCGTCTGTGCAAAGTGTTCACCAATCTACCCCTGGCCACGGATTCATATCACCCCTTTGGCGCCACCGAGTTCTGCCTGGTTTGTAAGACGTGCGCACGGCACTGTCCGTCCCAGGCGATCACCGACGGGGGAATGACCACCGAAGGCCCTGACCTATCGAGCCATCATGGTCCGATGAAGTGGTATGTGGACGGAGTGAGGTGCTACGCGTACTGGGCTCGGAACCGGATGGATTGTTCAGTGTGCATCCGGGTCTGTCCGTTCAACAAGGAAGAGGGGCGGCTCCACGACGCAGTGCGGGCGGCTGTACGTTGGATGCCGGCACTCGATCCGCTGATAGTCCGCGGCGACCGGGCTCTCGGATACGAGCGGGCGCTGCGCGTACGCGATTATTGGGAGGATCCCTCGAGGCCTGTCTGCTCGGATGCCGATCTCACTTCCGAAGAGACGGAGACCCCGAAGGCCGCGCCCAAGTCCGCTGCGTCTTTCTGATGAAGTCCGTCTTGCCCGCAACGAACGGTCACCTTGCGTCCTCTTACTCGGCCAATAAGGGAACGGCTCTGAGTGTGGTGCTCATGCTCAGCTTCTTCGCCGTCGCCGTCATGCAGATGGCCGTTCCCGTGACTGCTTCGCTGCTCCGGGCCAACGGCCTGACAGCGGGACAAGTGGGCCTGCTGATGTCTGCATACCTGTTGTCCTACGGGCCGGGGCAGATGCTCTCGGGGTGGTTGCCTGTGCGTGCGGGTGGGCGAGTCGTCGCCTGGGGACTCCTGCTTGTGGTGGTATCCGCGCTTCCGTTCGTGCTCGGTTGGCCGTTTTGGCTGTTGATGGTGGCCCGCTTCGTTCAAGGCGTCGGTGCCGGGGCCACCTTCCCTGCGGCCGGTTACCTCATGAACGTCTATCTGGCTCCCGAGAGACTGGGACGGGGGTGGTCCTCCTACGCGGCGGGAGCCGCCATGGGTAACCTTTTCGCTCTGCTGGCTCTCGCCCGTGTGGGTCAGGCGGGCGGCGTTGAGGCCGCGTTCCTCGCGGGCGGAGGTATCGCCCTGCTCGCGACCGCGGCGGCTCTTGCCCGGCCGGAGGTGAGAGCCCGGCCGCCAGCCGGGTCGGACGAAGAGGCCAGGCTCGGCATCCTTGCGGCCATGCGGTTCCTCTTCGCGAAGCCCGAGGTGCGCCTGCTGGCCGTCATCAACGCCAGCGTGGTCACTTTGTCTGTGGTCACTCTCACCTGGACCGCCGAGTTTCTGCGCGAATACCACGGCGCCTCCGTGGCGATGGCCGCCACGATAACTGCCGGGTATGCGGCCGCGCAGCTTCTAGGAGCGCCCGCGTCCGCTCTTCTGTTGCGCCGCATGGGCAGGTTACCGCTACTTCTCTGCATGCTGGTGGGGATGGTGCTCGCCGGAGCCGGGCTGGCGCTGTCGACGAGTCCCACGGGAGCGTTCATCGCTGTGTTCATGATGGGGTTCTTCATGCTTGGCTCGTTCACGCCGAGCTTCGCACTCATTCCGGAATATGTGCCCGCTCGGCTGGCCGGGATGGCAAGTGGGGTGTTGAACGGTATCGCGTTCGTGGGAGCCCTAGCGGGTCCCTGGGTATTTGGACTCATAGTGGATATCGGTTGGGGTTATCGAGTAGGGTACGCTGTGTTCACGCTTCTCTCGACGAGTGGTGTTGCCGCCGTCCTCGGCCTTGTGCGAAGTGCGCGACGGCAGGCGGCGGTCACCGTACAAGAGGGAAGGCCGGGCCAACAAGGGAGAGGATGACCATGATTCGCTTCGGAATCAGGTTCATAGACCATCTGGCGCCCGTGTCCACCATCTTGGACTGGGTGGAGCTCGCGGACGAAAAAGGGTTCGACTACGTGTGGTTCCCCCACGACACTTTCTGCAAGAGCACCTGGGTGATGACCTGCGCGGCCGTCCAGCGCACCCGGCGCATGAAGATTGGTTCCATCGGCACAAATCCTTACACGTTCAACCCCTGCGAGATAGCCACCTACGTGGCCACGCTCGACGAGTTGTCGGGTGGGCGGGCGGTCCTGGGTCTCGGCCTGCACACGAGCGACATGCTGGCCTGGGTGGGGATCCACAGCAAAGACGTGGTGACCGGGACCCGGGAGGCGGTGGAGATGGTGCGCGGCCTGCTGCGGGGCGAAGTGGTCGAGTACCGGGGGGAGGAATTCCGCTGGACCGATCAGGCGTACCTACGCTTCAAGCCGGTGAGGCCCCATATCCCGATCTACGGCTGTGCGTACGGCCCCGAGTACTTGGCTATGACGGGCGAAATATGCGACGGCAGCCTACCCATGGTCACTCCGCCTGAGGCGGCTGGGTACATGGTCGGCGCCATACGCAAGGGAATGGACCGCGCCGGTCGTGCGGTGGAGGATGTCGACATCGCCGGCTGTGCCTGGCTTTCGCTGTCAGAGGACGGCGGCACCGCCGACGCGGTCATGCGAAAGATGGTGTCGTATTTCGGTTCGTATCTGGAAGAGGAGGCGCTCGGCACGGTTGGCTTGAGCGTTGCGGATTTCGACGCGATCAAGGCTCTGAACGAGGCCGGCCGCTACGAGGAAGCCTCCGCGGCGGTCACGCCGCAGATGCTGCGCCTCGGAATCTCCGGCACGCCCCGCCAAGTCATCGAGCGGGTGGAAGAGCTGGCGGCAGCCGGCATCACCCAGGTGTGCCTGGGAGGGCCCTTGGGCCCCGATCCTCGTCGGGCTATCGAGCTGCTTGGCGAGAAAGTGCTTTCCCATTTCGCTGGGAAGACCGGGTGAACGCCGAGTGAGCTCTTCCCGTCCGGACGGCCGCACCGCGGCCGCCATCGCAGTTACCCTCCTCTTCTGGGGATCGTCCTTCGCGGCGGTCAAGGCGGGCCTGGAATCTTTTGGGCCCGGGGAAGTAGCTCTGGGACGCTTTCTGGTAGCCTCGCTCGCTTTGGCCATCTACGCGCTCTTGGGGGGCCTCCGCGTGCCCGCCCTACGGGACGTGCCCGCTCTTGTCCTGATCGGATTCTTGGGCGTGACCGTCTACCACCTGGGCATCAACTTCGGGCAGGTGTCGGTGTCGGCGGGGGCTGCCAGCATCATTGTTTCCACCAATCCGATCTTCACGGCTCTTCTGGCAACGTTCTTCTTGAAGGAGCGGCTCCGGGTATGGGGGTGGATCGGTGTCGTGATCGCCTTCAGCGGCTCAGCACTTGTCGCGCTTGGCGAAGGGCGAGGCATGGGGTTCAATCCCTACGCACTTCCCATTGTCGTGGCCGCCATCGCGACGGCGATCTCTTTCGTCATCCAGAAGCCGTATCTCCGCCGCTACAAGGCCATCGAAATGACCACATATACCATCTGGGCCGGTACGGCTTTCATGCTCGTATTCATGCCCGGCCTGGCCCGTCAACTGCCACAGGCCTCGACTGAGTCCGTCCTTTCTGTGGTGTATCTGGGCCTATTTCCGGCCGCGGTCGCGTACATCACTTGGACATACGCGCTCGCCCGCACGCCCGCGTCGGTGCTGTCCACCTACCTCTACGTGATCCCGGTACTCGGCATCTTCTTCGCCTGGCTGTGGCGGGGAGAGGTGCCGGTACTGCTGTCGATAGCGGGCGGCGTGCTTGCGCTTGCCGGTGTCGCTTTGGTGAACACGCTGGGCAGGGACAAGCCCGCGGTCGTGCCGCCCGACTCCGTGCGGGGAATGCCCGCGAACGGCACGGCGGCTTCGCCATCCATGGGCCCGGTCGCCGCTGGGCTCGCGGAAGCCGCCGAGACCTCAGGGCCGCGCTCGGGTCGGGAGGGTGTGCCCGGGGACTAGAGGGTGGCGCTTCCCAAGAGGCGGCGGAAGTCGTCGATTGGACGAGCTCCGATGAGCTTGGTGAAGCCTGGGTCGGCCGGCCGCTTCACGAGGAACAGCGGTACTCCTGTCAGCCCGAGTGTCCGAGCCTCTTCCCGGACACGGTCCAGGCGCGCACGGTAGCGATCATCAGCGACGGCCGCCATCATGTCGTCCGGATCGAGTGTCGCCTGCTCCGCGAGTCTGCGCAACACCGCCGCGTCTTCGATGTCGAGCAGGTCCTCAAAGTGTGCCTTGAAGAGAAGGGTGTGCAACTCGTCGAAGCGACTGTGGTCACGCGCGTATTCGGCCGCGTGGAGTGCGGCCCGGGTGTTCGGCATACGCTTGGCGGGTCTTATGGTGAGGCCGTACTCCTCCGCCCGGGCTGCCAGGCGGGCATGCATTTCGTTGAGGTTCACATGGCGCAGAAGGTCCGCCGTCGAAATGCCGCCCGCCGGTGTCTCTGGATGGAGTTCGAAACCCGACCATTCCACTTCGAGTGGGAATTCATCAGCCAGCTTGTCGACAATGCCCTTGCCGATCAGGCACCAAGGTCATATGTAATCGGAAAAGACTCTGATAACGAAGGTCACGGCGTTGCCTCTCAGTCTGGGCGGGCGGCTAAAGGGGGGCCTTGCGTCTGCCGTTGGATCGCCTACCATGTAGGGGATTCCCCGGTGAAGACGGATGGCAAACAGCGGAAGGGGTCCCTTCATGGAAGTCTCGCATTCGGGAGTGGAGCTTAGACATTCCCCGTGTGGTCTCTGCGAATCGCTTGCCCGAGGCGACGAGTCCCTTGGGAACGACCTGGCGGCGGTCTACTGCGATCCCGGTGAGCCAGGATTCCGGAGACTTCTGGTGGCCCCAAGAAGGCACGTCGCTCTGGTGGCGGCACTGACGAGCGAAGAAGCCCGGGCGCTGTGGGAGTTGGTGGACGAACTCCGGAACACGCCCGATGTGGACAGCCGTCCTCTCGCCTATGACATGGACACCCTTGAAGGGTGCCGCACCGAGCATGGCAACGGCCATGCCTGCGTGGAGCTCCGGGCTCGCTTCTTGACCCACGGGCGCTAGAGGACGCCGGTAGCGAGGCGGCCACCTGGGCGTCACTCCCGATGACCGACGGTCGTCGGCCTTTCCGTCCCCGCCGCTTTGTAGACTCACAATGGTGCCGCCGGTTCAAGGCGGTGGAACGAGTCGAGAAGTGGAGGTGTCGTGTGATGCTCAGGCGGAGGGTCGGATGGTCCGCGGTGGCCGCAGTGGTGATCGTGGCCACCATTTCAGCGGCGAGCGCCATGTCTCCCGAGCAAGAGGCCGCGCCTGTCCCAGTCATGTCCGGCCCGCTCCTGGCCAACGATGTGCGCGACATGGCACTGTTCGCCGTCGTGTGCGGAGCGATTGAGGCTCCAGGGGCGACGGGTAAGGTCGCGGTCACGGGCATACTACCCCGGGCGTGCGGGGTATCTGCCGCAGCGCAGCACGCCTGGGGCTTGGAGCAGGCCGCACCAGGCTATTCCTGCTTCGAGCCCGCTCTTGCGATCCGCCGATCCGCCGGTCCATCAGCGATCGCGGATCCTGGCTACCGCGGCGGGAACCTGGACGGCAGCGGCTATGATGATAAGGTACTACTGAATAGTGCCATTTAGCATGAAGCGAGCAGGGGTGGTGGGCAGAGCCGGATGGAGGAGTGGTTCCAGACTGTAGAAATCGAGAGCGGCTTGTGGGCTCTTGTCGAGTCCCACACAGACTCGGTCACCTCTTACCTGGTGGAGGGCAGTGAGCGGGCTTTACTGATCGATACGGGGCTGGGTATCGGCGACATCAGAGTCGCTATCGGGGAACTTACCGAGAAGCCAGTCTCGGTGGTCAACACCCATGCGCATTATGATCACATCGGGGGCAATCGTCTGTTCGACGATGTCAGTGCGCACCCGGACGCGTCGGTCATGGTGGAGAAGGGGGTGCCGGCCGAGCGGCTTGCGTGGCTAGTCGACCCTGGTTCGTTCTTGGCGGACCCGCCTCTGGGCTTCAGCACCGAAGGCTTTGCCATTCCGCCCACGGCCGTGTCCCACCTCCTTGATGAGGGCGACGAGATGGCGCTTGGCGGTCGCGCCTTTAGAGTGCTACACACGCCGGGCCACGCCGCCGGCTGCATCTCCCTGTTCGACGACTACAACAAGGTGCTGTTCTCGGGCGACATGGTGTATCCGGGCAATCTCTTCGTATGTTTTCCCGACTCCGATTTTGAGGAATACTGCGAGAGCATCGGGCGGATCGCGGCACTTTCATCCCAGATTCGCCTTCTTCTGCCCGCTCATGGACCCTTCCCTCTCGACGTTGACTTCGTGCGCCGACTCGGCGACTGGCTGCACGATGTGGTCGCCGGCAGGGTGGCTTCCAGCGTCTCCGGTTCCCCTTGGGGCACGGTGCGCGTGTACGAGGGGCCCGAGTTCAACCTTCTTCTCCGTCCCTGACCCTTGCGTCGTACGTTAGCCGGCCTTCCGACGCCGATGGCCTGAGCTTCCAAGGTGAGCCTATTCACGGTAGGATGGGCTTGTCTGAAGGCCTGCACATCCGTTCAGGGGGGGTCTGGTGTCAGCTTCGGAAGCCGGCGGGAGTCCAGACGAGCCGCGCCATGCGTGGCCGTACCACGACAGGCCGGAATACGTCTACTGTCTGCGTTGCGGTAGAGGGTTTCGGCTCGAGGAAGCCCGTGTCTGGCCCACGGTAGATCCGACGGCCGATCTCTCTGGGGCTCTGTGCGACCAGCAGCGGCTGGCCGACGTTATTGGGCCTTGGCAGGTTCACTGCAAGTATGGTGATTGTCCCGGCCGGGCACCGGCGGACCTCATACCCTGGTCGTACCTAGGGGAGTGTTCATGGCCGGTACCCAGAGTCCCTGCCGAAGGCGTGAAGTACGGCCCTCGAGACGACCATAAGAGGAGATATCCAGGTGGAATGCAAACGTGAGGATAACCTAGACGCCTGCGCCTGCTCGTACGAGTCATGCGCGCGCATGGGCATCTGCTGCGAGTGCATTCGCTACCATCTCAGAAGCAGGCAGCTTCCGGGATGCTGCTTCAGTGCCGACGCCGAGCGCACCTATGATCGGTCATTTGAGCATTTCGCCCGACTTGTCGGGGAGGGAAAAGTCTAGGTCGCAGCCCATGCTGGGGTGGCACCTCGCTGCTTGGGGCTTATCGACCAGGCCATGCTCTTTCGGCGCATCGTGTGCCCCTTATTGTTCAGGGGCACCCGCTCGGAGTCGTTCCGTCTCCCCGAAACGCTAAGATAAATCGAGGCGGCGTTGCCTCAGTCATACGGTCGTTGTCCGGCCTCGGCGGTCCTGCCGGTTCCCGCGGGCTGTCGTGTCGAACAGGGGAGGGGTCTTGCCCGATATCCTGCTCATCGTGTTAGTTGTCTTGCTGGCTGTCTCCACTGTGCTCATGGTGGTCCTCTTGTCTCGGAGCAGGCGTGACGGGGCTGGCACAATAATCGCTTCCCGTGTGGAGTTGCTTGCGGAGAAGCAGCAGCGGCTCGAAGGTGTCTTGCGGGAGGAGACGGCGCGGGCTCGGGAGGAGGCCGCAGTGGCTGGGGGCCGGCTGCGGCAGGAGACGGCGGAGTCCGTGCGTAGCCTTGGCGACTCGTTGGTCAACTCCATCGCCCGGCTCGGTGAACAGCAGCAGGCCCAGCTCGGTGGGGTCGATGGCAGGCTGGCAGCGCTCACTCGGGCTAACAACTCCCGTCTCGAGGAGCTTCGGGCGGTGGTCGATGAGCGCCTGCGCGATCTTCAAGAAGACAACGGCCGGCGTCTGGAGGAGATGCGGAAGACCGTCGACGAGCGTCTTCAGTCCAGCCTGGAGCGCCGCTTGGGTGAATCTTTTCAGCAGGTGAGCGAGCGCCTGGAGGCCGTTCACAAAGGGCTTGGCGAGATGCAGGCGCTTGCGCAGGGAGTAGGCGATCTCAAGCGGGTGCTCACCAATGTCAAGACTCGGGGCACTTGGGGTGAGGTCCAGTTGGGATCTCTTCTGGACCAACTGCTGACGGCGGAGCAATACGTGGCGAATGCGTGCTGCAACCCAGGCAGCACGGAGCGGGTTGAGTACGCAATTAAGCTTCCCGGCAGGAGCGTCGGCGAGAATGACCACGTACTGCTTCCCATCGACGCGAAGTTCCCGCTGGAAGACTACCAGCGCTTGGTCGACGCCCGGTCGCTCGGCGATCTCGAAGCGGCAGATACGGCCTCGAAGCAGCTTGAGGTGCGTGTCAAGAAGGCCGCCAAGGACATCCAGTCGAAATACGTGAACCCTCCTCATACCACCGACTTCGGCATTATGTTCCTGCCCACGGAGGGCCTCTACGCCGAGGTTCTGGGTCGCGCCGGTCTCTCCGATTACATTCAGAAGGACTACAGGGTTGTCGTTGCCGGGCCCACCACGCTGGCTGCTCTGCTCAACAGCCTTCAGATGGGCTTCCGGACTCTTGCGATAGAGCGGCGCTCGAGCGAGGTCTGGGAGCTTCTGGGTGCGGTGAAGACGGAGTTCGGCAGGTTTGGAGACACACTTACGAAGGTCCAGCAGCGCCTGCATCAGGCCTCCGACAGCATTGAGCAGGCCACTAAGAAGACACGGGCCATCGAGCGTAGGCTCAAGGATGTGCAGGAACTGCCGGCGGCAGCCACCGGGGACTTACTGGCGCTTGAGGGCGAAGCTGATCGGGTTGAGGGTTAGATGGAACCTGGATACGAACACCGGGGCGGCTGATTCGGGAGGCGCGTCTATGGGTAGAAGATTGAACGGGCGGTCGTCCGCGGGCGTGGTCGCTCGGCTCCGGGAGAAACGTTCCAGCTTGTACGGCAACGCGGATGGGGAGGAGACGTGAAGATCGAGAGCCTGAAGAGCAAGCGCTGGGAGGATCTCACCGGCATCCAGAAGGCTCTGGTGATGGTGGGTGTATCTGTACAGATCAGCCTGTTGGCGTCCGCCCTGTGGGACATCTTCCATAGGTCGAAGGAGGACATCCGAGGCAACAAAGCCATGTGGACGGGCTTGGCGTTCATCAACTACATCGGACCGGTAGCATACTTCTTGTTCGGGCGGCGCCGCGAATGAGGGTTCTGAGCGGGCACATTCATCCGTCTTACACTGGAGGAGAATGATATGAGCAAAGACGAGAAGACTGCTGGCGAGCACAATCTTGCCGCCACGGTAGAGCACGCCAAAGACAAGGTCCAGGAGCAGATCCATCACGCACTGGACCAGGCCAAGTCTACGGCTCAGGTTGCCGCGGGCGAAGCGCAGACGAAGGTGCTCGGTGAATTGCAGAAGGGAGCACAGAAGGTGAGTGGCCCGGTCGGCGAAGCGGCCGACAGTCTGCGCGGTGTGGCGAATTCTCTGCGGGACAAGGAAGCCGATGACGCCGCCAAGGTCGTCGACCAGGCGGCTGAGCGCCTCATGGGTATCGGTGATTACTTGAGCTCGCTCGGGCTCGACAAGACGTCCGAGCCTCCGGCGAAGGCAAAGATCCCTTG
>Ga0351900_1170_pt1 | contig 15304 bp, 13 predicted proteins | sample BONcelHT113001D3_FD_205827 | JGI IMG/M metagenome (GOLD analysis project Ga0351900, IMG submission 205827) | Enriched cells from coal bed in the Powder River Basin, Montana, United States - BONCAT cells T11 rep1 HSBNCT.T11.300.1.D3 ...
GCGTACTGCAAAGCGGCCAGCAACCCCAGAGGGGTGACAAGGTCCGTGTTATCCGAACCGGCAAGGTTGGAACGATAGCAGATTCGACAAGTCTTGGAGAGGCTCTCGGTCACGCCATGCAGAGCGGAGCCGATGTTACCGTCATCGGCAGCGGACGAACCCTAGCAACTCGAGTAGCTTTAAGGATACTGGATCTTGGTGTGGATGACGTCCAGAGTGGTGATGAAATAGCGGCGTGCTGTCAGGAACCAAGGGAGTCGGCGGAGAACCAATCCGTATCTCGGGTGACCGCCGAACAAGTATGGAGACTGGTTAGTCCGAGTAACCTGCGCCATCTCGATGCGTCTGAGCGGATAGTTGAGTTAGGCGAAGAGGCTGTACCCAGTGTCATCGATGTCTTCGTGAATCCTATCAATCGTTACGGAGAACGTGGGGTGGCAAGTCAGGCGCAACTAGCCGCTGCACTGGTGCAATTTGCAGAACAAAGAAATCAGCAAGCGGCGAACTTCCTGCGCGATGTGGCCAAGGGACGCTATCCGTTACATGACCCCTTCGAGGGCCGTATTGCTCTTAACCACGCGAAGCGTTTTGCGAGCAGAACAGTGCATACGGAAAAGCCTCAGGAAGCTGTGGCTGTGACTCAGCCTGTAAAGGTGACTATCCCGACAAATGCGAAGCTACCAACAGGCCCAACAAAAGTGGAGGTTCAACCCGATAGGGAGAAAGTAGCTTATGCCAGTTTTTGGCAGCGAACGCTTGCATTCTTGATTGATCTGTTTCTTGTATGCATTCCGCCAATTCTCCTGGCTTTGCCTGCACAGACAACGGACGCGAATGACGCACGACCAATCCAATTACTGCTTGGTTTTCTCATTATCGTATGGGCATATTCCGGCCCATTGGTGGTCTTTGCATTACCCTTGCGCCTGTGGAATGGTCAGACCCTAGGCAAACGACTTCTAGGCATTATGGTCATTGGCGAGAGGGGAGGCAAACCTACATGGGGACAGAGTGTCGGGCGTACCCTCTCGTACCTCGTCTCTTGCTTTTCCGTACTTGGGTTCTTTTGGTGTATTGGCGACGAGCAGAAACGTTGCCTACATGATATAATTGCTCACACAAGAGTGGTTAAGAAAGTCCAGGCTGGTGGCAAGTAACAGCATCATACAGCAGGTGATTGTTAGGGTGTCAGCACGGTTCACCGTTGTGGGTTGCGGGTCTCGTTTTGCTGGTTTGGTGCTTGGGGGGCGGGGCCTAACACCACGTCCACCTTCTATGTTGGCGCTTTTGTCAAATCCTGGGTGGAAGGCGCAAAGGGTCGAGCGACCCTGGCCGGGACGCTTGGCTGAACACACGGGATGCGGCAAAGCGCCAACCCAACCAGCCCAACCGGCGGCCCGTGTGGCTCCCTGCGTTGCCGATCCCAGGACAATCCGTCCCGGATCGGCTGGCGGCGCCCGTGGCGTCGGACACGTAGTGTCCCGAACAGCCTTCTATCCGTGCTGATCGCGGGGTTAACCGGATCAGACACCTGGTACTGTATGCGCCCAGGAACGACGGTCTCCTGGTGAGCGGCGCCATCTAACGGGCGGTTCCATAGGAAACCCGGCCGGGTTACGGCACGCTCACACCAGAAGCAGGCAGGTAGGCTCAACCGATGGTTAAGCTGCTGGTTTAGGCGGCGGCCGGCTTGAGGGTTGCCCCTGGCGGCGGCTCACCGCTTTCCAGGTAATGCCAGAGTGCAATCAGCAGCTTGCGGGCCAGGGCGACGATGCCGATTTTATGCAGTCGCGTGCTGCCCGCGCCGAAGCGTTGCTGATACCACTGGCTGAGTTCACTATCAGGCTGGTGGCGCCACCAGCCCCAGGCGATCTCGATGGCCATGGCCCGAATCAAGGTATTGCCGGCTTTGCTGATCCCTTGTTCATGGTCAGCCGCGCCGCTCTGAAAGGGCGTCGGCGTCAGGCCCGCCAGCGCCCCGATCTCGCGCCGGTTATGGAAGTCACGCCAGCCGAAGAACTCCATGACATAGAGCCAGGCGCTATTCTCGCCGATGCCCTTGAGACGCAGCAGTTGGCGCACCTGCTCGATACACGCCTCTTGCGAGCTCCGCAGGAGCGTCCGGCGTTCGGCTTCCAGTTCCAGGATTTGCCGATGCACGAACTGCCAGCAGGTGAACTCGCGTTGCAGACGCGCCAGCAGGCCCGCAGGCAGGGTTGAGCCATCCCACAGACGCAGCTTCGGCAGGCGAGTCAAGAACTCGGCGTCCACGGCCAGGTGGATGCCCTGGCCGACCAGCAAGCCCTTGATGCGGTTCACGTAGCGCGTCCGCTCACCTTTGAGGGCCAGCAGTGGGCGGTGCAAATGCCGATGATCCTCGGCGGCCAGGCTAGGCACATGCACCACGCTCCACACGCGTGACTCACCGGCGTGGTAGCGCAAGAGCATGGTCAGCAGCTTCTCGACATCCAGTCGGTCGGTCTTGACGTGCTTGCCGCGGCGGCTGACTTTGATACTGGCCGAATCTACCACCAGGTTGGTAACGTGCTCGCTTTCCAAGAAGCGGTGCAGCCAGAAGCCATCGCGGCCAGCTTCATAGCAGCTCACCACCGGCGCATCAGCCGGTAAGTCGAAACGCTGCTTGGCCAGGCGGATCTCCTGCTTCAGTGCTGCGGTATCGCCAGCGGTGACCTTGCGCTGACGAGCATGCTGCCCGAGGCCCACCGTGAAGCCAAGCTTCCATTCCTGGTTGCTCAGCTCGAAGGCCAGGTACAGGGTCGGTTGTGTGCTACGCTGCGTGTTTTCTTGGCGGATCGTTTGCTTCATGGGAAGACTCCTTTCTGCCAAGGAGTTTACCAAAAGCGATCCGCCATTTCAAGCCCTGCATAGTATCTAACGGTTGCGCGTCAGTTGCCGGCGAGCTGCGCAGCGGCGAAGCCGGTCAACTGCACGCGCGGGTTGGGCGGCCTATCAATCCAATCATGCGCTCAGATCACTCGAGTTTAGAGTTCAACATGGCAGATGCCGCACCTTAACAAAACAGCGGATTTCTGGTACAACAGGGGTAACGCAGCGGCCACGTGCGGTGCGGCTGGTGCGCGGATTTCTGTCTGCTAGGAGGTGCCCCGATGCGCATCCCGTCTGCGTTGTCGGCATTTCGGCGCAATGTGTACCAGAAGTTCCGCCGACGGGCGGATGCGGCCCTGGACTTGGTTGACGCCGTGACCACGGCCGGCGGGGTCGCCTCGCCGGTCGCCTTGAGCGAAGCGCCGCTCTTTCGCCGCAAGTTCAGCATGGTCTATGACGTGCTCGAACAGGGTGACGTCGACCTGCCGGAGTTGGGCAAGGTGCTGTACGCGGCCCAACCGGCGGACTGTGAAACCCTGGCCGGCTATGAGGTCTACGCCGTCGATGCGACGCCCAATCCCCGGCCGACGGCCGAAACGCTGTCCGACCGGGTGCTGTTGAAGGCCGACAAAGACACCCCGGCCGTGCCGGGTTGGAAATTCTCCTGGCTGGTGCGCCTGGTGCAGCGCGGCACGTCCTGGGTGGCCCCGCAAACCGTCGAACCAATCCCGGCAGACAGCACAGCCAACCAAGTGGCGGGCACCCAGGTGGCCGCCCTGGACAAACAGAGTCCCCGGCCCAAGGTCGCCGTCTTGGACAGCGGCTACTTCAACCACCTGTTCCTGGCGCTGTGCGTAACCCTCAAAACGGTGTTTATCTTGGTGCGCATGCGCCACAACTGCGTGCTGTATGAGCAACCGCAGCCCAAACCCGCGAAAAGCAAGGGGGCGCCCCGCAAACACGGCGCCAAGTTCAAGCTCGACGAGCCCGCCCGCGCCCCCGACCGCAGCGCCACCTTGGCGTTGGGGCCCCTGACCGTGGTCTTGACCGCCTGGCACGGCCTGCATCTGAAAAAGGTGGCCAGCCTGGTGGGGCTGGCGCTGCGGGTCGAGTTCCAGAAAGCCGATGGCACGCCGCGCTACCAACGCCCGCTGTGGTTGTTCTGGACGGGCCCGCTCACGGTCGCCCTCGGCGACATCTGCCGGATGTACCTGTGGCGTTTCGCCATTGAGCACGCCTTTCGGTTTATGAAGCAGCGCCTGGGCCTCAACGCCAACCGTTCCACGCAAACCACGAGTATCCAACTGTGGATGCAGGTGTGTGCCCTGGCCTATTGGCAGTTGCTGCTCATGCGCCATGACGTCGAGGACCTGCGGCCGGCCTGGCACCCGCACACGGTGCGCAGCGCCACGCAGCCGTTGACCCCCGGCCAGGTGCAGCGGGGGGCGCTACGCTTTTTGTGCAAGCTGGGCAGTCCGGCCGCGCCGCCCAGACCCGCCGGAAAAGGGGCGGGCCGCCCCAAAGGGTATTGCCCCCCGCGCCGCCTGCGCTATCCGGTGGTGCGCAAGACCCCCAAACCGGCACCACCGGCTCAAAAAGCACCGCCAACGGCCCCCAAACCGGCACCGCAGCCACTTTAAGGGCCGCTGAGCATCGTTAGCAGGTGGGCAACATGCGCCGCATCGCCGAGCGCAGGCTACCCCCTGCCTACAGCAACTCTAAACTAGAGTAAGTAGACAAGTGACGAGTAGACAAGGCTGCTGTCTCGCGCTCTCAGCCGGTCTGCGACCGGCGCTTTGGTTGTCAACTTCTCGCCATCGCCTGGAAAAACAAAGCGCAGACCTCTGCGCGCGCGAACAGACTATGCGACTACCTTGACTATCACGCTGACAGTCTCTCCGAGTCCCGCACCGAGCGTCTCGGCGGGTAGACCCGCCAAGTTCGCGGGGATCCACGCCGTGCCGGGCTGAACCGACGCGTCGGTCTTCAAGGTCAAGCTCACGCTGCCGTGGGGCGAGGTGACGATCACCTGGCTGCCCTCGGCCAGCTTTGTAGCCGCCAGGTCGGCCCCATTGAGCGCCACGAACGGCGCCGGCGTCAACTGGCGCACCTGCTCAGGCACGTGCTGCATGAACAAGCCGCCGTCCCAGAGCAGCGGGCCGCTCACCAGGAGCAGGCTGCCGGGGGCCGGCGCCGCCACGGGCGCCGCAGTGGCAGGTTCGGGCTTGCGCGGCGCGCGCGCCAGCGCGGAAACCGGCCACTGGATGCCGCCCTCGCCCAACGCCTCCCAACGCAACGCCGTATAGGGCGGCGCGGCCTTGCCGATCTCTTCCAACACCGCCTGGGCGGTGGGATAGTTCCACGGCTTCGGCGCTGGGCCGGTCTTGACCTTGCGTTTCTTGCGCTTCCAGTCGGGCAGGTCTGTAGGGGCAATGCCTTGCGCTTGCCCCGCTTCGGGCGACCGCAAGGGATCGCCCCTACTCTCAGCGGCCAGCCACTTCTCGGCCAGACCGGCCAGGATCGCCCAATCCGGCTTGCTCTCGCCAACGGCGCGAATGCCCTGCGGCCCGCGCTGGACGCGGCGCTCCAGGTTGGTGTAGGTTCCATCCGCCTCGGCGAAGCTGCACGCCGGCAACACCACATCGGCCAGTTGCGCGGTCTCGGTCAGGAAGAGATCCTGAACGACCAGGAAGTCGAGCTTGCGCAGCGCCTCGGCCACGACTGACTGGGCCGCGGGGTTTTCACCCATCACGAACAGCCCCTTCACTCTGCCCACCACCATCTGGGCATAGGTCTGGCCCGCCTCGGCCGGGGGGTGGACACCCCACAACTTGCCCAGGCGCTCGCGCACGGCGGCATCGGCCACGGCCGCATGGCCGGGCAATGCATCGGGCAGCAGGCCCATGTCCCGCGCGCCTTGTTCGTTCGCGCCTGCGCCGATGTAGGCCAATTTGTCGCCTTGCCCCAACGCGTTCGCCAGGCCCGCCAACGCCGCCACAGTCGCCCGCCCGCGCTCACCCGTCGCTGCGTCCGGCCCGTAAATGAAGAGGGGCGATTTGGCGGCCGTCAAAAGCTCGATGGCGGGAGCGAATTGCGTGCTGCGTCCCACAGGGATGCTTCGCGATATTGCGTATTGCGTGACTTCGATTTGCGATTTGCGATTTGCGGATTTGTTGATTTGCTGATTCGCTGATTTGCCCACCTGCACCGCCGCGACCAACTCTTCCAGCAACACCGCCTCATTGCCGGGCAACACGGGCAGATACGCGCCCTTGATCGGGGTGTAACGAGCCAACTCGATGCGCCGTGGGTGGATGATCAGCAGCTTCGCGCCCGCGCGGCGGACGGCCCGCTTGATGTGCAGGTCGAGCAGCGGCGCGGCCTCGCTCGGATCGCAGCCGACGAGCACGATCAGATCGCTCTTGGCGATGTCGGCGATGGCCGAGAGGCCGGTCGGCAGGCCGCGTACCGCCGCGCCGCCCGCGAAGTCCACATTGTTCGTGCCGACCACGGCGCGGAAGAACTTCTGGAACAAGTAGGCTGCCTCGTTGCTGGCCCGCGGGGAGGCGATGCCGCCAATGGCATTCGGGCCGCCAGCATCCACGATCGCGCCCAGCTTCTCGACGATCCGACCGAACGCCTCGTCCCAGGTCGCCTCGCGCAGCGCCCCGTTCTCCTTCACCAGCGGCTTCGCCAGCCGTTCGGGGTGATCCACGAACTGGTGGACGAAGCGGCCCTTGTCGCAGATCCATTCGTCGTTGACGACCAGGTTCTCGCGGGCGACGACGCGGCGCAGCCCATGCACGCGCTCATCCAGCCGCAGGTTGCAGCCGACCGGGCAGTGGTTGCAGACGCTCGGTGTCTTCTTGATCTCCCACGGCCGGTAGCGGAAACGCGAGACGCGGTTGGTCAGCGCGCCAACTGGGCAGATGTCAATGATGCTGCCCGAACTCTTGGCATCCACCGGCCGCTCCGGGAAGGTGTCAATCATCGTCTCGCCGCCGCGCTCGAAGAGGCCGAGTTGCGGCTTGTCTTCCCACTCTTCCAGGTAGCGGATGCAGCGCCAGCAGAGGATGCAGCGCTCCTGGTCGAGCATGATCAGGTCGCTGATCGGGTAGTGTTTCTGCTTGTGGCGCTTCAGCTCGATGAATTTGCTGACGCCGGGGCCGTACTCCATTGTCTGATCTTGCAGCGGACACTCGCCGCCCTTGTCGCAGATGGGGCAGTCGAGCGGGTGGTTGATCAGGATGAAGCCCAGGTTGGCCTCGCGCACCTTCTGCACCTGCTCGGTGTTCGTGCGGACGGCCATCCCCTCGGCCACGCGCACGGTGCAGGCGGTGTCGAGCCGGCTGCCGCGCGGCCCGACGAACTCGACCAGGCACATGCGGCACGCGCCGAGCGGGTCGAGCTTGGGGTGCGAGCAGAAGACCGGGATCTCGATGCCGGCCATCTTGGCCGCGTCCACCACGAGCGTCCCCGCGGGCACAGTGATTTTGATGTCGTCAATGGTCAGGGTGACCTGATCGGGCATAAGAGTCCTCGAATGGGCAAACTACAAATGGCAAATTGCAAATGACCGGAAACAAGCCGGTTTATCTCAGATTCTTGGCTAGATGGACGCTCAACTGGCGCAGCAAACGTTGATGGCGCGCCTGTGAAATCGAACCGATACTTCCGGCGGCGTGACTGCTGGATACAGTCATCAAGAAACCTAGCCGAATGACCGAGTCGTTGAGCAGACCGCTCGCTCCGAAGTCGGAATCTGTGTAGGCAATTAGTTCGTCAAATCCGGCAACGAAATGATGCAATTGCGAGCTGACTCCGCAAATGAGCAAATCGCCATAAGGCGGCATCTCGCACAGAACAATCGCTGGCCGATACTTGATTTTGCCGTCCGCCTGCGGAAATGCGGCGAGAATGACCTTCCTCTCATTCACGGTCTGTACTCTGGGTTGGGTTCTCGGATCATATCCAGCGTGTACTCAGGCTCATCTTCTCCGTAGGCTGTCTGAAAATGCTCCGCAGCAAATCTAAACCAGGCCTCTCGTTCTTCCAGAAGATCATCAGATGCCATCACCGCAACGACGATCCTTGAGCGTGGCGGTATTTGAATCGGCTGGAATAACTCCAGGTGGGTTGCATCAATGACTCGGGATTCTATCATTTGCATAGCCATTTTCGCCACCCCTTCTACCAACTCCTAGGTGTTTCCTCGCCGTATGCCTGCAAGCTTTTGTGGTCTACGGTCGCGCCATAGGTGATGCAGCCGGGAAGGGAAGGAACTGTGACGGTGTAACCTCCCTCCGGTTCTTTTCTCAATACTGTTCGGTAGTTCAACACTGTCATCTATCACCGCCCTCACGTCCTGCTTGTGACCATCAGTTCTCGTCGTACACCGAATCCAGTTCGTTGGTCATGACCGACAAGCAATCTGGCTCGTTGTCGTTATACCTTGCCAACACCAGTATAGGCTAACGAAACCAGAAGTCAGTCACTTCCCCAGGGTCAACTAGAGTATCAGAGCCAACCCGTGCCGTCTCTTGTGTTATTGGGTCAAAAACTCGGTGGCAACGGCGACAGTAGAAAGAATCTAGCCATCGTCGTGAAGCTAGTTGATGAGTTGATAAAGAGAGTTGCTTCCGCCACTCCTTGGGACTCGGTGGAAATGTCTTTTGAAACCCCAGCTTAAAGAATATCCATCCAAGTACCCATCCGAATGGATAAAGAGGCAAGAAAACGACCGACACGGCCCATCCTACTAACGGATGGCTCGGAGGCCGAAGCGATTGACCGAGTTTGGATCGGTATACGGCCGAACTATCACTCGACGACGTACTTTCTTCGTAAACCGAAGATGTGCTCCGAACCTGATCTACCTGCTGGCAATTTGGACAAGCTAACTGATGTTGTTGAATTGACATTTATTGTATCTCCTTCGGCAAAAATCCCTCTCAACCCGCTTCAGCTACGACAGGTGTTCATGCTCAACCTCGGCCGCTCGCTGCATCAGGCGCTCCGCCAACGCCTTAGTGCCGACCAGTTCTCCGCTCCAGCGCTGCCATTCTCTCGTTCCCTGCGCACCCATACTACGCTGTCTTGCGTGTCCTCACGATCTGCCCACATGCCGAAGAAAGGTGGGTCAGTGATCCCGTCATTGTTATTCATGTCTCACCCGCCAGGCGCAGATATCGAATGCCAGCATAGCCTTAAGGCACTTGAAAGCCGAGGATTCTCGCCAACGCTTGCTCGATCACTGCGAAATCCCTGGCAGACAGGACGCCCAGTCTGCGGATCACCTCGCTCTTGTCCACTGTCGCCACAACACCGCGCACGGCCGAGGGTTTTAGCAGGCCGGCCGCGCTCCAGTCGTTCAGCAGGCTGTCGCCCGGGCGGAAAGGCGGCGTCAGATTGCTGGTGATCGCTGCGACGATCAACTTGATCCCCGCAGAATTGAAAGCGTCCGTGCTAATAACTACAGCAGGACGACGTTTGTGGCCTACTGCGCCACTGAAAGCGATGTCCACGAAGACCACGTCGCCGCGGCTATAGCTGATCATAGATGGCATCTTCGGCATTGTCCCAGACTTCGGCCAGGGATCTCTTGGAAGCCTGCAACCAATCGGCGACGGCCGCGGCCTCAGTCGCTTCTTCGCAGGCAGACAGATCGAGTAATGCACCGCCCAAGATGCGCCACTCCCTGCCGAGTTTGACCCCCTGCGCCTGCTTCGTCCGCAATAATCGCAAAATGGTTCGTTGCGAGACGCGCAACAGGTCCGCAGTCTCTTCCACTGTGTAGTATACGCTGGGCTGAATCACTAACGACTCTACACCATTCATCCCCATTCCCCCACATCACCCGTTATCTTCTGTGCGTCGGCGCGTTATACTTCTCCTCTAACGGCAGGCTCGCCGCGGTCACGCCGGAGGGCGCGCCGGTGTCTGGCCGGTAGGTCGGGCGGACAGGGATGATGGTCTGGCCGTGGCTGGCGGCGATGGCGGCGTCGAACTCGCCGCGGAATTTCACCAGGTTGCTCTGCAGGCCCCACACCGCGGCGTAGCCGAACGGGCAGAAGCTCTTGCCGCCAATCATGTCCGCGATGTAGTTGAGCAGGGCGATGTCTTCGACGCGGCCCGCGCCGTGCTCGATGCGCTCCAGGATCGCCTCCAGCCAGGGTGCGCCCTCGCGACACGGCGTACACTTGCCGCAGCTTTCCTCGCGGTAGAACGCGACCGTCCGCCGGGCCACCTCGACCATACTCTGGTTTGCGCCGATGACAATCACGCCGGCCGACCCGAGCGCCGAGCCAAGTTTGGCGAGGTTTTCATAGTCGAGCGGGACATCCAACTGATCGGGCATGATGAACTGCACCGACAGCCCGCCGGGGATCACCGCCTTCAACTCGCCCGCGTCCTCGGTCGGCCCGCCGCCGTATTCGTAGATCAGCTCGCGCAGCGTCGTGCCGTGCGGTAATTCATAGAGGCCGGGCCGCTGCACCTGCCCACTGAGGCAAAAGATGCGGAAGCCGGTGCTCTGCGGCGTGCCCCACTGCTTATACCAATCGGCCCCGCGACGCAGCACGTGCGGCACATTGGAAATCGTCTCGACGTTGTTGACGATGGTCGGCTTGGCGTAGAGGCCCTCGACCGCCGGGAAGGGCGGCTTGAGTCGCGGATGGCCGCGGTAGCCTTCGAGCGACGTGAGCTGCGCGGTCTCTTCGCCGCACTCATATGCGCCTGCGCCGCGATGGACGACCACTTCGAGCTTCTTCCCGCTGCCGAAGATGTTTCCGCCCAGGAAGCCTTTGGCTTTGGCTTCCGCCACCGCGCCTTCGAGCCGCTCGGCCGCGAAGTAGTATTCCCCGCGCACGTAGATGAACGCGCGTTCGGCCTCGATGGCGTAGCACGCCAGGATGATCCCCTCGACCAACTGGTGGGGGTCGTATTCCATGATCATGCGGTCTTTGAAGGTGCCCGGCTCCGACTCGTCGGCGTTGACCACCAGGTAGCGCGGGTATTTGCCCGCGGGGAGGAAGCTCCACTTTTGGCCGGCCGGGAAACCCGCGCCGCCACGGCCGCGCACGTTGGCGGCCTTCATCTCGTCAATGACCTGTTGCGGCGTCTTCCCGCCCGTAGTGACGGCTTTAGCCGTCTCGTAGCCGCCGTCGGCGAGGTAGGTCTCGATCTTGTGCGAATCGGGCTTGTCGGCGCGGGCCAACAGGAAGTTGGTCTCCGGCTTGCCGCCGTGGCGGAAGGGGCCGAGCGGCCACCGTTCGCACGTATCGAACCCCTGGCCCGCCGCAATCAGCGCCAGCGCCTCGTCCAGCTTCTCCGGCGTGCGCAGCTCCTCGAAGTAGCGAATTTTCGCCGTGGCCTTCTCGGTAGCCATGAACATCGGCGCGGTGGCGCACGCGCCCAGGCACTCGACGCGGCCCAGCGAGAAGCGGCCGTCCGGCGTGGTCTGCCCGAAGTCAATGCCCAGCCGTTCACGGAGCAGATCGCCCAACTTGGCCGCGCCGCCCAACATACACGGCACGTTGTCGCAGATCTCGATGTTGAACTGCCCTGGCTCGCGATGCGTGTTGTACATATGGTAGAAGCTGGCGAACTCACCGACCTCGGTCACATCCAGGTCGAAGAGCGCGGCCACTTCCGCCAGCACATCGGCCGGCAGCCAGCCCGCCTCGCGCTGCGCGACGTACAACGCCGGGCCGAGCGCGGAGCGGGGCACGGGATAACGAGCCTGCAAGGCTCGAATTTCAGCTTTAGCGTGATCGGAGAGCACTCATTCCTCCGCGAAGTCCATCATCTACCAGACTGCTGCACTTTTGTCAATGGAGTTCTTACGTCAAAGGGCGACGAAAGTAAACGACAGAACGGTCTCTACCATCGCTTACCGCAGTCCCACACATTTCCCAACCTTCTCCACCCAACTCATTTGCAATTCGGCGAAATGGTGGGTGCCTCCCGACCTTTTTTACTGCTAGATACACATACTCATGGTTGAGCATTTCTGCCTCCCACTCTGGGGTGAACCCTCCTGAGGCCCGCACCGTGATCTCAAGGTATTCCCATTTCTGCATGATCCCCACCCTTAATGCACATTGCGGCTTTGAGCAAAACCAGCCACGCCCTATTCAAACAAATCAGTATGTGTACCTGTTCGAATCAAAATGACCTCGCTCTGCGTCAACTCGTATATGAGCAGCCAGTCCGGTTCGATGTGACATTCTCGTGTCCCTGCATACTGCCCAAGCAAGGGGTGGTCACGGTATTTGAGATCCAGGGCTTGTCCCGCGATCAGGCCATTCACGATCGCTTTGAAGACGGCGAAATCCTTGCCTCGCCGTTCCATGCGTTTGACATCTTGCCTGAACTGCGACGTGCGCCGAACGGTCTTCATCAGATTCCCAGGTCTTCGAACAACTCATCGGCGCTGTTGAAACTCTTAAGATCGTAACGTGCTTTTGCCTCGTGTAACGCCTGTCGGGTGGTCACGTTTGGCATCTTCACGCGGAAGGGCAGGCTACGCTGAAGTTCTACTTCCTTGTAAAACAGACGGATGGCCTGCGCGGCGCTCAACCCCATCTCCTTAAATATCTGCTCTGCGCTACGCTTCAGATCAGAGTCAATCCTGGCAGAAACAACGGCTGTCTCGGTCATCTTCGCCTCTCAGAAACCAGTAACGCCATCCTTACGGTCGAATCCCCTCCCGCTCGATGTTCAACATCAGCGGATTCGCGCCCATCACTCCATGTTTGAGTTGCTCGCGAGTCGTTACCACTGTCGAAATGACGCGGTCGGCATCAAACCCGACTCCCCAGACGATTTCGCTGATGCGCAAACGACCAGCCCCTCCAGAAAATAGACTCAGGCCAATTCCGGCACGTGTCCATCCTCATATTTTTCGACCAACGTACCCACAAGTTCCATCAACGAAGCCAGTGGATGGTCGTCATCTTCCTTCACGATGTCAGTCAACTCATCCAGAAAGGCTACGGCCTGGTTGTACGCCGACTCATTCATTGCCCTATCCTACAACAGCCCCGACATCCCTAACACCCGCTCCGACCAGATGCCAGACTGCTCGGCCACGGCGGCACGGCGGGCAGGATCAGCCCAGATGTACGCCCAGGAATGCTGCCAGCGGGTCAACTGACGTTGCAACTCAACCAGGGCGACCTGTTTTTCCAGTTCTGCGTCTGGCGCCATCCACTCGATGAAAAACCGGCTTTCCTCGAGCAGTCCTTCCACGGCATCTCGCAGGTTGGAGTTGTCGGAGAACGATTGGACACGCGCCAGATCGGCCGCCAGCCCGCCAAGCCGGATCGGCAGCGGATCGCGCATGTATCGTTCTTTGATCGCCGTCTGGTTTTTCATACGCCTGCCAACAAGCCCTGTACCACTTCAGCGACGCGAATCCGTATGCTTTGGTCAAGGATCTTCATTGATGGGTTGTTTTGGCGCGGCCGGATGTTCATCAGCGCCTCGTACCGTACCTCTTGAATAGACGGAATCCAATCTGCTCCCCAGACGTCCTCTTGTTCGCTGCCATCATCCAACAAGATAGCCTCACTGTCGGCGTGGAGTGTCCCGCCGCCAGCGAGAACACCTCGCCGGATGTCAACCGCCAACTTGACGTAGCTTTCCAATGCCTGGAGCATCTCATCAAGCTGTTTCCTGGTGGCCCGTGTCTGCAAAAGATGAATCATCCCGCTCACCAATCTACTGCTTTACCAATCTACCGCCCCTACCGATCCACATCCCCCAACGTAATATCCACCGACCCGATCACCAGCACCAGATCGGCGATGAAGCCGCCGCGAGACATGAGGTCGGTGGATTGCAGGTTAACGAACGACGGCGTGCGCATGTGCAACCGATAGGGATGAGCTGTGCCGTCGCTGACGATGTAGAAACCCATCTCGCCGCGCGGATTCTCGACCGCCTCGAAGATTTCACCCTTCGGCGGGGTGAAGCCCTCGGTGTTCAGCTTGAAGTGATGGATCACCGCCTCCATGCTGGTGTCGAGTTCCTGACGGGGCGGCAGCGCCATCTTGCGGTCGGCCGTCCACACCGGACCATCGGGCAAGTTCTTGAGCGCCTGGTCAATGATGCGCAGGCTTTGCTTCATCTCCTCGATGCGGCACAAATAGCGGGCGTAAAGATCGCCCTCGGTCGCGGTCGGCACGATGAAGTCGTAATTCTCATAGCCGCTGTAGGGCCGCGCCTTGCGATAGTCGAAGGCCAACCCCGTGGCCCGCAAGATCGCGCCGGTCGCGCACATCCCCAACGCCTGCGCTTGGGTGATCTTGCCGATGCCGACCGTGCGCGACTTCCACACCGGGTTGTCCGTGATCATCCGCTCGTAGTCCGCGATCCGCTTTGGGAAGGCGGTCAGCACGTCTTGCACGCGCTCGACGAAGCTCGGCGGCACATCCCGCCAGACGCCGCCAGGGCGGATGTACGATGTGGTCAAGCGTGCGCCGCTGACGAGCTCCAGGATGTCGAGGATCTGTTCGCGCTCGCGGAAGCAGTACATCAGCAAGGCGTGGCTGACGCCCGCGGCGTCCATCACGCTGGTGCCCAGCCAGAGCAGATGCGAGGCCAGGCGCTGGAGCTCGGCCATGATGACACGGATGACCTGTGCGCGGCGCGGAATCTCCACCCCCATCAGCTTTTCGACTGCTAGCGCGTAGCCGAGGTTGGTACACATGGACGAGACGTAGTCCGCACGATCGGTGTAGATGACGAAGTCTTTGTAGCGGATGCTCTCCGCCTGCTTCTCGAAGCCGGAGTGGAGATAACCGATGTCGGGATAGGCGGCCACGACCCGCTCGCCGTCCAGCTCGACGATGACGCGCAGGACGCCGTGGGTGGAGGGGTGCTGCGGCCCCAGGTTCAAGATCATGTGCTGGTTGGTGTCGGCCTGCTTGGGCGGCACAGTCTGCACGGCCTTTGGCTCGATGATCTGCGTGCCGAACGAGCGGAATTCCTCATCCTCCCAGATCATCGAGAACGGCACCGTCTCGCCCCCGCGCGGGATTTCCTTGCGCAGCGGATGGTTCGGCCAGTTGAGCGGCAGCAGGATGCGGCGCAGGTCGGGATGCCCGTCGAACTTGACGCCCATCAGGTCATAGATCTCTCGCTCGGGCCAATTGGCGCCGGGCCACAAGCCGGTGAGGGTGGGCACGGCCGGGCTATCGCCCGCGACAAGCGCCTTCAACCGGATGCGCTGGCCGCTGCTCGTGGAGATCAACTGATAGACGACCGCAAAACGCGGCGCGCCGTTCAGCCCCGGATAGCGACTGCGATCCACCGAGCTGACATCTTCCAAGTGATTGAAGTACAGCTCAGGATCATCCCGCAAGAAGCCGGCGACCGGCGCGACATCCTTCGGCGCGACCGTGACCGTGGTTTCGCCGCGGAATTCATCCACGGCCTGGATCGCAGCGCCGAA